>Ga0070731_10001960_pt1 | contig 20405 bp, 10 predicted proteins | sample Coa_R1_2_FD_66448 | JGI IMG/M metagenome (GOLD analysis project Ga0070731, IMG submission 66448) | Surface soil microbial communities from Centralia Pennsylvania, which are recovering from an underground coalmine fire - Coalmine... | ecosystem: Environmental > Terrestrial > Soil > Unclassified ... | reverse complement strand
ATAAAGTGGGAACCGAACGGGCCGAATCAACCCTGGAGTCGGCCAGGGTGCTTACCGGGGATTTGATGTCACGCGACGCGTCAGCCCTGGGAAGCCCCGTCAATTTGGCCGACCATCATGTCGCATCTGTCTTTAGAAATACGGCAAGGGATTCCCTCGGAGATTATGTGAAGGACAATTACCATCCCGGCGGCATCGTGGAAATTCTCCGGGAAACGTTTCTGGACGATTCTTTTGACAAGAGAATTGTCTCTCCTTTTTCCCCGACTGACGCGGGGAATCCCGGAGCCGCTTATGCCAAAAAAGACGGCATCCACGTCGGATTACGGGATGTCTTGAGTGACTGCCCCAGGGGATTCGTTACTTTCAGCGACAAGGCTGAAATTGATGTGACGCCGAGTCACCCGTCGATCACCCTGCGAGATCCCCTGTATCTTGACTACAGTCACAACCGGAAAGCGTTGATCACCGCGCTGGCTGTGAATTATCCGGACTGGTCGGTGAACCGGTGGTCCATCCCCAATGTTGGCGCAACGCTCGCCTATGTTTACGACAACGATAGTGTCAACCTGACCGCCGGCGCCGGCCGGTGCAATTTCGCCTCAGGTCATGGTGGTGTCGAAAGACAATATGGGGAACAAGTCATGCTCTACGCGCAGTGCACGTTCTAAATGTCAAGGAAACAAAGTTGGAAGGGTTGGGGGGACTGGGAACCAAATGGTAAAGACAGAACCTGGTTCGCTCCGTTTGCTTCTGCAGAAAAATTCAAACTGAAGGTATCATTACCGTACTGACTGTCTACTTTGTTACCGGCACGGCATTGATCTCGATTTGGTTGGTACGGTCAATCACCGCTGTTCCCACGATACGGGAGTTTGACAACTGCCACGGCGGTTGGTTGATGGCAGCTTGCTGTTTATCTTGCACCGCCCGGTCAGAACCACCACCACCGCCACCACCACCGAAACCGCCAAGAGTTGATTGCATGTTGGAACTCGCACCCTGGATCGTCTCCATGCTGCCAGTGAACACCACATTCCGTTTTAAGGTCTGGTTCATCCCCACGACACGGAAGAGATAGTTTTGGGCTGCCAATTGTTTGGTCGCGATCAATTGACCCGCAGTTGTCTCGCCTTCCGATGGCACGGGGGTTCCACCTGGAGGCAAATTTGGCGCCGACCCCTTGCGTTCCGCCCCGGCAGCTGCCTGCACAGAGCCTTGGTAAACCGAGCCATCCCGGTCCACGACGGACACGGCATCCCCGTTTTGCAACACTTGGAATGATTGCAATACGGGCGCGGCCTGGGCGGAGGCAGAGACGTTCTTGTAGAGATTCTGCGATCCGGTTGCCGCAGCAGCCTGGGCAAATGATAGCGAAATCGTGGCCCCCGGCAAGGGCGCGGCCGCGACACTTGGTTCATTAACGGCTGTTTTGACGGGTTCCTCGCGGATGTCATTCTCCGTCAGGGCCAGTTCGGGAGATTCCTGGTTCGTCAGCGCAGTGAAACTCCCATTCGCCACGAGCTCAACCCGTCCATCCGCAAAAAGCACCGCGCGGCCGTTTTTGTCGGACGGTGAATACGCCAGGACGGCGTTTCCCGACAGGGTCTTCAAGTCCTTTCCGGCGGCGATATAGACGAACGGTTTTCCGCTGACCGAATCGGTGAGCACGGATTTTGTGCCCAGGGTGTTGGACAATTCGTCGAGTGATCCCGGCAGCCGGCCATTATTGTTTTCGGCGGCGATTTGCGCGGCCATGCCGATTTGCTTGAGATTGGCCATGGTACTGATGCTTTGCGCCCTGTGTTTTGCGCTGCTTAATCCCGGTAACAGAAGCATTCCACCGAGAAACGCCATGAGTGCGAACCCCAGCAAAAAGGCCCATTGCTGGCGGAATAATTGCCAGAGCGAAAGCGACGTCTCGTCCGTTTCCTCCGGTTCCCGCGCGTGGCGTGACACCCCATCCTGCAACTGCCGTCGCATTGCCGGATGCAGCTTGAGCGGATCACCGGCGTCGGCCCGGCGTTTCCGTGCGTAAGCCCGCAGCAGTTTTTCAATTTTGCGTTCCGGTTCCATTCGTTCTTTTAGTTGGACGGGAAAACCTCCGGGTTTTCCCGCGCAAAAATTCCACGCGCAATCTCCTCCAGCCGGTCCAGACACTTGCTCAGGCGCGAACTGACGGTCTTCGGATTCAATTTCAAGGTGGTGCTTAACTCTTCATAGCTCAAATCGCCGAAGTACCGCAGTTCGATGATTTCGCGGCACGGCTCGCCAACGTGGTCGAGCGCGGCGCGAACACCGGCCATCTGTTCTGCGTTCATCGCCCATTCGGCCGGTCCGGGCGCATCGACTGGTGGATCCAGCGCGAGACCGGTTTCGGGGTCCTCGGCCTGCAGCGAGACGGTGGTCTGGCCGCCGCCGCGTTTGGCGGCGTTTCGCTTTTCACGGTAATCGCGCGCCTGATTGGCGGCGATGCGGAAGAGCCAGGTCTGGAACCGGCTTTCGCCGTGGAAGGAACCAAGGCTTTTGATGACGGACAGAAAGACTTCCTGACAGATTTCCTCGGCATCTTCACGGGTAAAATCGGGTCCAAGCTGGAAAATGAAACGCCCTGCCGCCGCGTAATGGAGATCAAACAATTCGTCCCACGCGTCCGCTTCGCCGCGACGGCAACGCGCCAGCAGTGCCGCTTCCGGATCCATGCGGCTTTGACTCTATTTCAAACCCGCCCGTTTGAACAGGATTTCCACGGGAGCATTTTACGCGAGGTTCCGTCTGACTCAGCATGAACCGGTCGTTTGAGTGCGCGAACATCCCGCAACCGATGTGTGTTCCGCGCGGAATCCACGAAACCATAAGCGGTGATTCGGGATCAGCGCATGGATTTTCACCCGGATCGCCGCGTGACCTGGCCTCGGCCAGGCGCTCCTTGATGAAGTGGAACGCATCCACCGGTTTCCAACCGCAACCACGGAGATCGCCATGAAAAAATCAATCATCACCCTTCTGGTTTGTCTGCTGACTGCCACCACATTTGCCCAGCTCAGGTCCCAAGCCGGCTCGGCGGGCAAGGCGGTCGGCGCCCGGCAAACCCAGCCGTCCGGCGGTTTTATTTTCCGCGAAATCCATTACGACGGCCGACTGGCCGATGACGAGGCGATGTTTACGGTGGGCATTGACGCCGAAGCCACCGGTGAAAGCTCGGCGCCATTGCTGGAAGGCGACGTGGCGGTGCTGCCGGCCCGGTTGCCGGATGCGTTGAAAATCGTTCGCGACGGCAATTCTTATCTACTGGTCGCGTCGCGCCGGGGACATTTCCAATTCAAAATTGATGTGGTCGTTAAAATCCAGCGCGACGAGCCGTGGAACCAGGTTTCCTTCGTGGGACCGGCGGCGACCATTGCCTCCATAACCGCCCAGGCCGGCAGCACGAACACGGAGGTGCAATTGCTCGCCGGTACGCTGGTGGACGCCGTCCGGACCAATGGCATTTCGCGCGTGACCGGCTTTTTAGGCGCGGACCAGACCGTTGCTTTGCGCTGGCAGGGCAAAATTGCCGAGGTCGCGCGCAACGCGCTGTTGACCGTGGATTCCAGCATTGGCGTGCAAATCACCCCAACCGTCATCAAATACACCAGCCGGTTTCATTACGATGTTGTCCAGGGCAACGCCGCGCAACTCACGCTCACGTTGCCGGCGGCGCAGGCGCTCACGCGCCTCGAAGGCGACCAGATCCGCGACTGGCACACGGTTGTTGCCGGCGATCACCAACTGTTGATCATCGAATTCATCAGGCCCGTGGAGAACGCCTGTGACCTCACGCTTTACTCCGAACAGGCCGTCGGCGCCGGCGATGCCCCGGCGGCTGCGTCTTTGAACCCGCCGCAGCCGTTGAATGTGGACCGCGAGTCTGGATCACTGACAGTTTCCGCCGAGGACATGCTGGTGGAAATTGAATCGCTCACCGGCCTGCGTCAGGTCAATGCGCCGGACAACGCCGTGGCGGCTTACCGTTTCAACGCCCGCCCCTTCACGCTGGCCCTCCGGCTCAAACCGGTCGAACCCGTCATCAATGTGGCCGATCGCGTCAACACGCGGCTCGAGGAAACGCGGTTGCTGGTGGCGCACATCCTCATGCTCAACGTCGAAAAGGCCGGCATCTATACGCTCGAACTGACGCCGCCGCCCGGGTTCGACGTGGCCGACGTGCGCGGCGAAGGCGTCGAAGATTGGAAAGTAAGCACCGGCCGGTTGCAGGTGAGTTTCTCCAGCCGTGTGCTTGGCCAGCGCCGGCTCGAGGTGCAACTGGAGCAGGCCCTTAAAACCTTTCCCGGGCAAATCAGCGTCCTGCCGATGCGTGTGACCGGCGCGGCGAATGAAACCGCTCAAATCGGCGCCGCCTCCGCGCCGGGCATCCGGTTGCGAACGGCCGAATTGAATGGCCTGAGTGAAATCCCGGCGAACCGCCTGCCGGATCGCGGGGATGAAATTCTCGCCTACGCCGCCGGGCAGCCGGACTGGCAACTGAAAATTGCCACCGAGAAACTCGCCGCCCGCGTCGTGGCCGACGTTTTCAATCTCGTCACCATTGGCGACGGTGTCGTGGGCGGCAGCGCGACCATCCGTTACAGCCTCGTGAACCAGGGGGTTCAGGAATTCAAGATCCGGGTCCCGGCGCAGTTCAAGAATGTCGAATTTACCGGTCCCAACATCCGCCGCAAGGAAATGAGTCGGGAGGCTGATATTGCCACCGGTTCTCGTCCCTCGAATCTCGAAACGAACGATGTCGTCTGGACGATCGGATTGCAGGACAAGGTCTGGGGCGGTTACACGCTGGTGGTTACATACGATTATCCGTTTGATTCCGCGCATGGCGACACCCGCCTGCCCATTGGCGGCATCCACACCGTGGACGTGGAACGGGAGACCGGTTCCATTGCCGTCACCACCGCCGCAAGTTTGCAGCTCAGCCCAAAGACCGTGAGCGACACGTTGCGGCGTGTGGATGAGACCGAGTTGCCCGCCGCCGACCGGTCGTTCATTACCCGTGCCGTGGTGCTGGCCTGGCAATACGCCGGCAACCAATATGACCTGGCGTTGGATGTGCAACGCTATGCCACGGAACCGGTGCTCGAGGCTGTCGCCGACCGCACGCAAATCACTTCGGTGCTTGCTGACAGCGGCGAGATGCTCACCCAAGCCTCGTTCATGGTGAAGAACAACGAGAAACAATTCCAACGCTTTCAATTGCCGAAGGACGCAACGCTGTGGAGCTGCTACGTCAACGGCCAGCCCGCCAAACCGGAGCGTGACGGCGATTGGGTCCTTGTCCCGTTGCCGCGCGACATGGACCGCGACCAGGCTTTTGTCGTGGACATTGTCTATGCGCAGACCAACGGCGCGCTGGCTTCGCACTGGTCGAAAATCCTCGCGCTTGACGCGCCCCGCACCGATGTGCCGAACACCTATGCCGAATGGCAGTTGCTTGTACCGCCGTCGTTCCGGCTTTCCAGTTTCGGCGGCAGCATGAATATCGCCCAAGGGACGACCTACGGATTGCTCGACGCATGGGAGAAATTCCTCGGGTTCTACGGCGAGGTTTTGCGCGCGGCCGGTGGGGCGATACTCTTCATCGGCTTTCTGGCGGCCCTGGTCATTGCGCTGGTGATTTCCGCGGTCCGGCGCGGTTGGAACGGCGTTTTGACCCTGTTGGCGGTGATGCTCATTCTGGCCGTTCTCGGGTCCATGTTGCTGCCCGCGTTGTCCGCCGCGAAACGCAAGGCCCAAACCATCAGTTCGGTCAGCAACCTCAGACAAATCGGGGTCGCTACGCGCGTTTTTTCCGACAACAACGGTGACCGCCTGCCGAAGTCATTTGACGAAATGACCAACGAACTGGGTACGGACCAGATAACCTACGACACCGAGACCGGCCAGCGTTACACATACCTTGGCGCCGGCATGTCGTTGGACAGTCTCAAACCTGATTCCGTACTCGCTTACAGCCCGATTATCGATGGTCATTGTGAGGTGCTCTTTGCCGACGGCGGGGTCGAACAAATGAACGCCGAACGATTTGCGGAATTGGCTCAACGTGGCCTGGTGCAGGTGGCCGCGCCGCAGGAGGTCGCCGCGGGACAACAACAGGCAATCGCCCGTGGCCAGTTCGTCAACCAGTCATCGGCCGTTCCCGTTGCGGGAGAGGTACTCAGTGGTTCTGCAGTCCCCGTCAATTCCATGGGAGGAGGAGGTGGCGGCGCACCGGCGACAGTCGGAGAACCCCAAAACGGAGTTCCGGCCGTGGCTCCGCCACCGGCCTCGACCATCGCCGGCATCCATTCGCTCCGCATCGAACTGCCGCAAACCGGCCAGCCTTTCCTGTTCACGAAGGTGCTCAATATCCGTGACGAACCGCTTTCCATCAAGGCGCGCATCATGTCGATGCACACCTTCCAGGCCATTCAAATGGCGTGGCAGACGGCGGCGTTTCTGTTGGGGCTCGGCGTGTGGTGGTGGCAGTGGCGCCGGGTGGAGCAAAACAGTTTCATCCTTACCATTGCACTGGCGCTGATCATCGGCTCGGTGTGCAGCCTGCTGGTCCAATGGCGCGCCCTGCATGATGCGCTCATCGTCGGCTTCCCGGTTGTGACTTTGGCTGTCTTGGCCTGGCTCATCTGGCGCTACTGGCCGCGCAGTCACAAATCGGAAGCGACCGGGCCGCCCGCCATGCCGCCCGCGCCGGCCGGCAGTTCACCGCCCGTCCTCGCCGGCATTGTCCTGCTGTTCGCATTCAGCCTGGCCGGCGTGCAAGCCGCAAATTCCGAGATCGGCAATCAATCCCCGGCCATCGGTGGCGTCTCAATTGTCTCTGCCAGTTACTCCGGAACGGTAAACGACCGGGTGGCGCTGCTGGATGCCACGCTGCAATTCTCCCCGGCGACCGCCGGCCAGACTGTCCCGCTCTTTGGCGGGGACGTGGCGGTGCAACAAGTCACGGTCAAACGCGGCAGCGCCGAACTTATCCGTGACCGGGATGGCGTGTCGGCGCAACTCGAGAGCCGCGGCACCGTGACGCTGCAGATCAAGTTGTTGGTCAAAATCGCCGGGGACGTGACCAAACGGCGGCTCGCATTCGGTATTCCGCCCGCCCTGTCCAGCCAGATCGCACTCGCGCTGGATGAACCCGGGGCGGACGTGGATTTTCCCACGGCGATAGCGTTCAAGCGCATTTTGGAACGGGACCAGACCCGCGTCGAAGCCGTAATTGGCTCCAGCGACCACATTGAACTGCTCTGGACGCCGCGGGTGAAGCGGGCGGCGGAAGTGGCGGCCACGGTGTTTTGTGAGGATGCTGCGTTGGTGACGTTTGGTGGCGGTGTGGTGAATGTGCGCGCGACGCTCAATTATCAGATCACCCAGGGGGAATTGCGTCAGGCGCGGATCGAACTGCCTTCCGGCCAGCGCCTCCTGCGCGTCGAAGGAAAGGGGATCCGGACCTGGGAAACCAGGAATGAGAATGGCGTGCAGGTGCTGGTCGTGGATTTGCTCAAGGGTGTCCCGTCATCATGGAAACTGACGGTCGAAACCGAAAAGACCCTGACGGCGTTGCCGGTCAGCGAAGCGGTGGCCGTGCCGCATGCGCTCGACGTCAAGCGCGAAACCGGACTGGTGGCTTTGCGAGGAACCGAGGAACTGGGGTTGTCAGTCGAGTCCCTGTCGGGCCTGGAGCGGGTGGACGCGGAGGAATTCGCGCAGACCGGCCCCGAAAAAACCAACCGGCTGTTCAGCGTGTTCCAGTTTGTAACCCCGGACTTCGCCCTGCGCGTGCGGGCCGAGACGGTCCAGCCGGAGATTGAAGCCGTGGTGCGGAATGATTTCCGCGTGAGCACCGGGCAGGTGACGCTTTCGGCCACGATTGACTACACGATCAAGCGGACCGGGTTGTTCGCGTTGCGCGTCGCTTTGCCCGACGGGTACCGGGTGGAAGGCGTTACCGGCGACAACATCCTGCAACAGGTCGAACACAATGACGGTGGTGCCCGCGTGCTGGAGGTGACCTTGAAGGACCGCACGAGCGGCAGCTATGCCTTGGGCATCGAATTGACGCGGAACTTCAAGGAATTGCCACATTCATTGGCCATTGCCGGCGTGCATCCGCTCGACTCCGCCAAGCTCACCGGCTTTATCGCGGTTTCCGCCGAACCGGGTGTGGCGGTGAAAACGGAAGCCTTCGACGGTCTGACGGAGATTCCGGCCGTGTCCCTGCCGGATTACGCGGCGGTTGCCGGGTCGGGTAATGTGCTGGCCTACAAATTCATTTCGGCGGAGCCGAAATCCGTGCCGGGATGGCAATTGCGCGTCGTAACCGAGGCGGTCGCCGCCTGGGTGCGGGCCGAGGTGGTCGACACGTTCACCTTTACCGAAACGGTGGTCACCGGACATGCATTGGTGCGTTATGATATTGCCAACGCGCCGGTTAAGGAGCTGAGCATTCGCGTGCCGGACGCCTTCACGAATCTCGAAATCAACGGTCCCAACATCCGCAGCCGCGAACAGGATGGAAATCTCTGGCGCGTGGAATTGCAAAGCCCCGTGCAGGGCTTCTATACACTCACGGTTACGTGGGACCAGCCGCGCCCGGCCGCGGCAGCTGCCATGGGAATTGTCGGAGTGTCGGCGGAAGGGGTGGAACGCGAAACCGGCCTGCTGGCCATTTCCGCCAAGGCCCCGTTGCAGGTGAGCGAATCGAGGGCAACGGACCTGCAACGCGTCGACTCCGGCGATTTTCCAGATTGGGCCGGCGAACCCGACGTTTCGACCGCATTGGCGTACCATTACGTGCGGCCGGGTTACCAACTGACGCTCGATGTGCGGCGGTTTGACCAGGCGGAGGTGTTGCAGGCGCTGGTCGATAGCGCCCAATTTACCAGTGTCATGGCCGACGATGGTCAGATGATGACCGAGATGTCGCTGTCCGTGCGAAACAACGGCCGGCAGTTCCTCGAAGTGGGACTGCCGGCGGGCGCCACGGTCTGGTCGGCCTTCGTGGCCGGGCAACCGGTGCGGCCAAGTTTGCGGGACGGCAAAATCCTGCTGCCCATCCAGCAATCCGGCGCGGATGACGGGGCAACCACGGTTGACCTGACGTACGTGGGCACCAACACCTTTCCCCGCCACCGCGGCGCCGTGGGGTTTGTCTCGCCGAAATTTGACGTGCCGTTGAAGAATGCGCGCTGGGAGGTTTATCTGCCACCGGATTACGACTATCAGGATTTTGGCGGCACCATGACGCGTGAAACTGTCGTCACGCCGGAGGAGTCTTCCAGGAGTTTTTCCATCCTCGACTATTCGCGGATGGAACAGGTTAACCAGAAGCAGAGCGAGGTTGAGGCCCAACAGGACGTTGACGCAGCCCGCCAGGAACTGGCCAATGGCAACGTGCGCGAGGCCAGCGCCAGTTTTTACCGGGCCAAGGTGAAGTCAGCCAAAGGGGCAGGGACGGAGGATGACGTCAGGCAGCTGGAGAAGGATTTGCAAAACGCCCAGGCCAGCAACTTGATCAACGCACAAAGTGAATTCAGCTGGCGCAACAATGGGCAGGTTGCGGGCGGGACGGATACGCCCGCCCCGGCGGGCGGCCCCGGCCTGCAATACGACACTGCCGACGCCCAACAACAATGGGCAAAACTGCAGCAGGCGCAGGAAATCATGGTCGCGCAGGCGCGACCCCTGCACGTTAACCTGCCCGTGCGCGGAGTGCATTACGCCTTCACCCAGGTTTTGCAGACGGAACCCGACGAACCGATGACCATTCAAATGCAGGCGGCCAGCACCCGGCTGGTCAGTTGGCCGGGGCGGCTCCTGGCCCTGGCGGCGGCATTTCTGGTGCTTTGGGGCCTGGTCGCCATGCTGTCGCGCCTGACGGTGCGGACTCAAAGCGCATGAACGAGCGGAAATATTTTGTTCGTGGCCGCCGTCGCGGCTTGTTAACTTGTGCGAGACGATGCCAATGCCGCAGCCACCATTTCCCGCTGTCGGTGTTTCTATTGCCAGGACCTGCCATGACGCCAAACCCGTTTGAAGCCGCGCGCGAAACCTACCGGAAGATCGCCGACAACATCTCCCAAGTCATGCGCGGCCAGGCCGGCCCGACCCGCCGGCTCCTCGCGGCGCTGGCGAGCGGCGGACACGTGTTGCTTGAGGATTTTCCCGGCACGGGCAAAACCACCCTGGCCAAGGCGCTGGCCCGCTCAATTGACGCGCAGTGCAAGCGCCTCCAGTTTACACCGGATTTGTTGCCGTCGGACATTCTGGGTGTTTCCATTTTCAGCCAGCTTGACCAGCAGTTTCATTTTCATGAAGGCCCGGTCTTCACAAATATTTTGCTCGCCGACGAAATCAACCGCGCCTCGCCGCGCACGCAATCGGCGCTGCTCGAGGCCATGGGTGAGCAACAGGTGAGCGTCGAAGGCGAACGCCGGAATTTGCCGGACCTGTTCTTCGTCATCGCCACCCAGAATCCGGTCGAGTTTCGCGGAACGTATCCGCTGCCGGAGGCGCAAATGGACCGGTTTGCCATGCAATTCACGCTCGGCTACGTCCCGCCGGATGAGGAAACCGCCATCCTCACCGCGCAACAGCACAACCATCCGCTCGACGAATTGAAGCCATGCGCGACGCTGGCCGACGTCCTGGCATTGAAACGCGCGGTCGAAGACGTGCGGGTCAGCGACGAATTGAAACGCTACGCCGTGGACATCGCCGCGGCGACGCGCGCGGCGGGCGGCGTCCAGCTGGGCGCCAGCCCGCGTGCATCCATCGCGCTGATGAAAACCGCGCAGGCGCTGGCATTGTTCGATGGGCTTGATTTTGTCACGCCGGAACAGATCCAGTCACTGGCGGTGTCGGTCGTCGCCCACCGGCTGGTGCTGGAGCCGCAGGCGCGATTCTCCGGCCTGACGGCGCAGGGTGTCGTCGAGGACATCCTGAAGAAACTCAAGGTGCCGGCTTGAATGGCGTGACGTATGACCAGCGAGGCGTGACTGGAAATTTGCGCCGGTTGTCAAAATGAAATTCTTCCCGCTTGTCACCCGTCACGGGTCACCGAATTTGTGAGGCCGATTTACAGGTTGTTGTACCTGATCTACCGCCCCGGTTCTTCGTTGTGGCGCTGGGCGCAGCAGCGGTTCACGCTGGCCGGATTGTGCGTGGCGGGAGGCTGCCTGGTGGCCGCGTCCGTTGGCACCGACGTGGAAAACAATGTCGTTTATCAGGAGTTCGCACTGCTGTTGGCGTTGTTGGTTTCCGCCTTTGCCGGCAGCCGGTTTTTCCGGGCCAGGTTTTCCGCGAACCGCCTCCTGCCTCGCTTCGGTACTGCCGGGAGGCCGATGCCGTACCGCGTGCGGGTCAAAAATTTGACGTCGCGAACGCAGACCGGGCTGACGTTGCTCGAGAATTTTGCCGATCCGTGCCCGCCCTTTGAGGAATGGCGGGCGTTTCAACGCGCCGAAAACAAGCGGCTGCGTCCGTTTCAGATCAGCGAGCGGCGGCGGAACAATCCGTTCCGGCTGGTGAATCCGGCGCAAGTGCAGGTGCCTCCGCTTGCACCGCGCGCGGAAACGGAGGTGGATGTGGAAATTCTGCCGTTGCGGCGCGGAGTCCTCCGCTTCACTGGCGTGACCTTGGCGCGACCCGATCCGCTCGGGCTTTTCCGCGCGTTTAGCAGGTTTTCCCTGCCACAAACGGTTTCGATTCTGCCCAAACGTTATTGGCTGCCAGCCATCGCTCTGCCCGGCACGATGAAATACCAGCAGGGCGGTATCGCCCTGGCGGCGAACATCGGGCGCAGTGAGGAGTTCGTTTCTCTGCGCGATTACCGCCGGGGCGATCCAGTGCGGCATATCCATTGGCGAAGCTGGGCCAAGGCGGGCAGGCCCATCGTGAAGGAGTTTGAGGACGAATTTTTCGTCCGCCACGCCCTGGTGCTCGACACGTTCACCGACGAACCGTACAGCACGATCCTGGAGGAGGCGGTTTCCGTGGCGGCGTCGTTTGCCTGCACCGTGCTGACCCAGGAGTCACTGCTGGATTTGCTGTTTGTCGGTGTGGAATCGTATTGCTTCACTGCCGGCCGCGGCCTGGCCCACGCCGACCGGATGCTGGAAATTCTTGCCTCGGTCCGTGCATGCAGTGACAAGCCCTTCGCCACCCTCGAACACCTTGTCATCGCTCATGCGCCCATCGTGAGCGGCTGCATTTGCGTGTTTCAAAGCTGGGACGCCGCGCGGAAAAGTCTCGTGGAAAAACTGTGCGCCTTGCGCGTGCCGGTGCTGGTGCTGGTCATCGTGCCGCCGGGTCAATCGAAGCTGGACGCAGGCCCCTTGCGCGCCGCGCCGGATAAATTTCACGTGCTCGAAGTCGGAATGATTGAGGAACAGCTCGCGAAATTGTCATGATGGAAACCGCTCCAACGCCTGAATCGCGTGCCATAAAGACACCGCCGTTTTTGCTGCTGGCGGCCCTGGCTTTTTGGGGCTGGCAATCGGGCCTGCTGCTCGCGGGAGTGATCATGGGGATCGTCCTCGAAAGCGCGCGGTTCGTCAAAGCCCGCTGGGAATTGTCGGACACCGACTTCCGCCGCATCCTGACTTTCTGTACGGTGTTGGCCTTCGCCACGGCGATCTACGCCTTCACCTCCAACGAGGAGGGCGGCAATTTGAGCGGCCTGTTCCATGGCCCGGGGGCCGCCCGGAACACCACCCTCACCAGCATTCGTGCATCTGCGGCATTCTTCCGCTGGCTGCCAATGACCCTGTTTCTGTTTGTGTTCGCGCAGTCGTTCAGCGCGCGCGAAAAGATTCCCTGGACGGCCATCTCGATTTATTCGCGCCGGCGCGCACAGCAGGAGCGGAAATCCAGCGGTACTCCGCCGCCCGGCGGCGGGCTCAACGTGTCTTACCCCTATTTCATTGTGTGCCTTTTTTCCGCCGGCATCCATTTGAACAACAGCGACATTTCGTTTTATTGGGGGCAATGCGTCCTGGCCGGCTGGGGACTGTGGCCCTTTCGATCGCGGCGTCATGGAATCGCCGTTTGGGCGGGCACGTTCGTGGCCGTGATTGTTCTGGGATATTTCGGCCAGAGCGGCATCGGCGCCATGCAGCGGTTGCTCGAAAGTTACAATCCGCAGTGGTTTGCGCGGTTCCTGCGACAAAAGGCCGACCCGATGCACAGCACGACCGCCATCGGCCAGATCGGAAAATTGGAGTTGTCCGGGCAGATAGTCATCCGCCTGCAAACGCAAAACAACCAGGCGCCACCGGACTATTTGCGTGAGGCCAGCTATCGCACTTACTATTCCCCCAGACAAAGCTGGTATGCCGGCAGCCCGCGAAGCGATTTTGAGAATCTTCCATCCGAAACCAATCAGACGACGTGGGTATTGTTGGCGGGCAAAACCAACACGGCATCGGTCAACATTGCCTGTTACCTCGACGGCGGCAAGGCGTTGCTGCCGTTGCCGACGGGCAGTGGCCGGCTGGAGAATCTGTACGCCTACATCCTTCAGGAGAACAGCGAAGGGGCAGTGCTCGCCGAAGGGCCGGGACTGGTCATCTTCGATGCGCACTACGCCCCGGGCGCGACGATTGATTCGCCGCCGGACACAGGGACCAATCGGTTGGATTTGACCGTGCCGACCAACGAAGCGCCGGCGCTTGAACAGGTCATTTCCGAAATGAACTTCTCCGGCAAGGAAGAATCGCAAACCCTCCGGACCGTGGATGAATTTTTCCAAAACCATTTCACCTACAGTGTCTGGCTGGGACCGGATAAATTGGCGACCACGAATGAAACGCCGCTGGCGCGCTTTTTACTGACCAGCCGCAGGGGTCATTGCGAATACTTTGCCACCGCGACCGTGCTGTTGTTGCGCGAGCTGAAAATTCCCGCGCGCTACGCCGTCGGTTACCTGGTCCATGAAAGATCCGGCCACGGCTATGTTGTGCGCGAACGCGATGCCCACGCCTGGTGCCTCGTCTGGAACGCGCAAACCAAAACGTGGGAAAATTTTGACACCACCCCGGCCTCATGGGTGGCGGAAGAAGGGAAGCGCGCATCGATATGGCAGTGGCTTTCTGATTTCCGGTCCTGGATCGGATTTCAAATTGCAAAGTTCCGCTGGGGGCAAACCAATTTGCGCAAGTACATCCTTTGGGCGCTGGTTCCGTTGCTGGCCCTGCTGCTATATCAAATCATTTTCCGGCGTGGCCGGCGGCGGCAGCCGGGGGCTGGCAAAAAGACCGCCGTGGCCCTTTTCTGGCCGGGGCTGGATTCGGAATTTTATCTGCTGGAGGAGAAACTGGCTGCGCGCGGCGTACCGCGGCAGCCCGGTGAGTTGCTTTCCACCTGGCTCGAACGTGCGGTGGAGGAACCGGCATTGAAGGATTTGCGCGGGCCATTGCTGGAATTACTCCGGTTGCATTACCGCCATCGTTTTGACCCGCGCGGTTTGAGCACACCGGAACGGGAAACGCTGACACGCGAGGTCAAACGCTGTCTCGACACACTTTCACGCCTGGCCGTTTCGCGATAAAACATGACGAGGATTCCCTCTGCCGTGCGAGGGCAGGGGTTGGTGGATGGTAGAAAGTAGATGGAAGATGGCGAAACCAGAGAACGGAGGGCAAAGTTTTGTGCATTTTTGCGGCTGTCAAATCCGCGTTCATCTGCGTTTTTCTGCGGTTCATAGCAAAGTCCAAAGCCTAAAGTCCAAGGTCCAAAACGGCACGGAACCCGCTGTCATGGATCAGAATGAGCCTGAACCGTTTGCTCAGTTTCGTGCCGCTCGCCCGCTTGTCCCGTCGTGGCCAGGCAGAGATGGATCGGCTCGTCCCGCAAGGGCAGGATTCTGATCGCCCGGCGTTCTCGGGCGCATTTATGATATACCTTTCACTCAATCTGCTGGTGGCGCTTTGGGGGTTGATGCTGCTGGCGAGCGCAGCCGCTCTGATTGTTTTCGCATTGCTCACACCCGGGGTGGCCTTTTTCAGCAGTACCGATGCGCGCGACGCAGAGATTCAGAGTATAAAGTCGGTAAGTGACGTTGGCCTGCTTCAACAAAAGGCAGTTTTTGATATTTCACAAGGTTCCGCCAGCAGCGCGACCGCGACCTTCCTGTGTCATATCGCCCTGGGCACTCTCTTGTTTATGATGATCGGGTCAATCGCGGGTCTGCTGCTGATTCGTTGGATTAAACGACATTTGAGGACCGGCGATGAAGAAATGCTGAAGGCTGAAGGGTGAAGGCTGGAAGGGTTCCAGCATTTGGCATTGAGGCTTCAGCCTTTTCCCGGGTAAAAGCCCGGGGTGATGGTGCCGACGGAGGGGGTCGAACCCACACATCCTCACGGATACTAGATTTTGAGTCTAGCGCGTCTGCCAATTCCGCCACGTCGGCACGTGCAGGCCAATATATTTCAGCGCCGGGCGAAGTAAACCAATTTCAGCAGTTCCATGTCTCACGCGGGCGCGAATTGGTTCTGGCCGGGACTGGTCTCGAAGAATAATCTGCGGGCAACTGGTCGGGCAAACGCGCGCGCATGGGTTGCCCGCCAGCTGGACAATTCATTGATTCATCAATGGGACCGGCGGAAAGAGAGCAGGGGCCCGCCGGTGCAAAAATCTCATGTTACCGTGCAAAAGATAGTGATTATTTTGGCCGGCAGAACGGTTATCTTGGGTGTGCACTGGGAATGGATAATTTATGGCAGACTTATTGAAACTGGAAAAATTTTCGTTCGGGGTCGGGGACCGTTTTGCACGCCAAGCCCGGGCACAACTTCAGGCCTTCGTCCTGGCCGCGCAGCAGGGCGCGGAAGTCACTCCGGTCTGGAACAAGTCCAACCGCGAACATGTCATCGTTGGCTCCGAGCCGTCCGGCACCACGGCGGCGGTGGAGGCGGCGGTGAAGGCGTTGCACTGGCAAAAGCCGTATCATGTGGACGCCGACCATATCCAGTTGGGGACGGTGGGCCGGTTCATTCCGCATTCGGATTTTTACACGATCGACGTGGCGGATTGGATTGGAAAGCCCGCCGACGCGAAGGCGGTGGAGGCTTTTATCGGGCGGCACGCCGAATTGGTGGGACGGATTTCAATTCCCCAGATTGAATGGCCGTTTCAAACCACGCGGGGGGACGTGGAGCGGATCGTTGGCAAGTATCTGCTGGCGGTGCAGGAGGCCGGGAAAATCTACCGCCACATCGCCGGGATCAAGGGCGCGCGCACCTTCATCACCGAGGTTTCGATGGACGAAACCGACAGTCCCCAGACGCCGCCGGAGCTGTTGATCATCCTGGCGGCCATCGCCGACGAACAGATTCCGATTCAGACGATTGCGCCGAAGTTCACCGGGCGTTTCAATAAGGGTGTGGATTACGTGGGAAACGTCGCGCAATTTGAAAAGGAGTTCAACGAGGACCTGGCCGTAATCGCCTTTGCTGTAAAACAATACGGTTTGCCCGGGACGTTGAAATTGAGCGTGCATTCCGGCAGCGACAAGTTTTCCATTTACGCGCCGATGCGCCGCGCACTGGCGTGGTTTGGTTCGGGCCTGCATATCAAGACGGCGGGCACGACCTGGCTGGAGGAAGTGATTGGACTGGCGGAGGCTGGCGGTGACGGGCTGGTGCTGGCCCAGGAAATTTATGCCGGCGCGCTGGAGCACGCCAAGGAACTTTGCGCCCCCTACGCTGCGGTAATTGACATTGATTTCAAGAAACTGCCTTCGACGACAACGGTCAACGGCTGGACCGCGAAACAGTTCACCTCGGCGCTGCGTCACGACCAGAGCAATCCGGCGTTCAATGTCCACCTGCGGCAATTAATCCACGTTGGTTATAAGATTGCCGCCAAAATGGGCAACCGTTATCTTGACGCCTTGCAAAAACACGAAGATTCGGTGGCGAAAAACGTCACCACCAACCTTTACGAGCGTCACATGAAACCCCTGTTTGTCGGTTTGACCAAAACCGCGTCCCGGGAAGCGGCGGTTCCGGCGCGGGAAGCCACGCTGTCGCTATGAAATTCATCCACGAGGATTTTCTACTGCAAACCCGTACCGCCCGGCGCCTGTACCATCAGTTTGCCGAGACGGAACCGATCCTGGATTTCCACTGTCATCTTTCACCGAAGGACATTGCGGAGAACCGCCAGTTCAACAATCTTTACGAGATCTGGCTGGAAGGCGACCATTACAAATGGCGGGCGATGCGTTCCAACGGCGTGGCGGAGCGCTTTTGCACGGGTGACGCCGATCCTTTTGCAAAATTCCAGGCCTGGGCCGCGACCGTGCCGCACACGCTGCGCAATCCCCTCTATCATTGGACGCACCTGGAATTGCTGCGTTATTTCGGCATCGACCGGTTGCTGGACGAGGCCAGTGCGATCAGCATCTGGAAGGAAGCCAACGAACGGCTGGCCACGCCCGAACTGACGACGCAGGGCATCCTGAAAAAATTCAGCGTCAAAGCGGTCTGCACCACGGATGATCCGGCGGATGATTTAAGCCATCATAAAGCCATTCTGGCGTCCGATCTGGCGACGCGGATCCTGCCCGCCTTTCGCCCCGACAAGGCGCTGGGGGTTCACCAGCCGGAACCTTTCAACCAGTGGGTGAGCCGGCTGTCCGAAGCGAGCGGCATCGACATCGGCAGTTTTTCGGAATTTCTCGATGCCTTGCGTTCCCGTCACGATTATTTCCACGCGCAGGGTTGCCGTCTTTCCGACCACGGCATGACCCAATGTTACGCGGATTTTTGCCCGGAAAAGACCGCCGCCCTGATTTTTGCCAAGGCGCAAAAGGGGAAACCGGCGACGCCGGAGGAACAGACCCAATTTTCCACGTTCATGATGCTCTTTTTCGGACATCTGGACGCGGAAAAGGGCTGGACGAAACAGCTGCATCTCGGGGCGTTGCGCAACAACAATACGCGACTGCTCAAGCAATTGGGGCCGGACACCGGTTTTGATTCCATCGGCGATTTTCCCCAAGCCGGCGCCCTGGCGGCCTATCTGGATCGTCTGGACCAGGAAAAGGCGCTGCCCAAGACCATCATTTACAACAACAATCCGACGGATAATTACATTTTTGCGACGATGCTGGGTAATTTCCAGGACGGCACCATGGCGGGCAAAATCCAGCTCGGGTCGGGCTGGTGGTTTCTGGATCAGAAGGAAGGCATCGAATGGCAGCTCAACGCGCTGTCCAACCTCGGACTGCTCTCGCGCTTTGTCGGTATGGTGACGGATTCCCGTTCATTCATGTCCTATCCGCGCCATGAATATTTCCGGCGCGTATTGTGCAACCTGGTCGGGGGCGACGTGGAGAACGGCGAAATTCCGGATGATGACTCCCTGTTGGAGCCGATGATCCGGAACATTTGTTACGCGAACGCGCAACAGTATTTGCAGCTGCCGAGGGATGAATCAAACGGGGAAGGGCGGAAACGGTCCGCCGCGCGTTCCGGCCAGCGGGTTCAAAACACGCCGCGCCGGGGAAAATAAAAGGCCGGCGGCCGCCTCTTTCCAGGTCAGCGCACCACACTGTCGCGGAATTGCTTCGGGGACATGCCGGTGGCCTGCTTGAACGCCACGCAAAAGGTATTGGCGCTTTGATAACCACACTGGCCGGCGAGCACCTCCAGTTTGTGGGTGGATTCGGCCAGCAGGCGCTTGGCACGCTCAATCCGCACGCGTTGCAGTTCCTGTCCGGGGGTCCGCCCCACATTTTCCAGGAAGGCCTTGTGCAATCCCCGTCGTGACATCGCGGCCACGCCAACCAGATCCTTGACGGTGATTGGTTCGGCGGCATGTTCCCAAATGAACCGGAGGCTGTTGGCCACGCCCTTGTGGTTGATGGCGAGCAGATCGCTGCTCTTGCGGGTGACAATGCCGGTGGCCGGAACCCGGATCGGCTTTTTGGGCGGGGTTTTGCCGTTCATCAAATCGTGCAACAACGAGGCGCCGGTGTAACCCAGCGCCTCCAAATTGGTGTCCACGCTTGAAATCGGCGTGTGCATGGTGTCCGCGGCCAGAAGATAATTTTCCGTGCCGATAATGGCGACCTGTTCGGGCACGGTCAGGCCTGCGCTTTCGCAGGATTCCAGCACGTCGAGGGCCTGTTCATCATTCGCCGCGAAGACCGCCAGCGGCCGGGGTTTGGACTTCAACTGCGCGAGCAGCCATTTGCGTTTGTACTTCCATTGTTCCCGATCGTTGCGATACGCCGGAGATTGATGCCAGCGCAACCAGGTGCAGTCATGCCCGGACCGTTTCAAGGCCTCGACGAAACCCTTGCCGCGTTCTTCATAGGACCAGTTGTCCGTGTCGCTGTAATACAGGAAATGGTGAAAGCCGCGGGACAGAAAATGCTCGGCCACCAGTTGCGCCGCCTGGGCGTGGTCCTCCAGAACGCGGTGGAATCGCAACTGGGGACGGCGGTAACTGAAATCCACGGTGGGTTTTTTGGCGCTGACGACAAATTCCGCGAGGTCATCGCCGGCGCCGAGCCACGCCAGGATGCCATGGCCTTCCCAGCCCCAGGGGATCACTTTTTCGCGGGTCAAATTGGCTGAGAGATGCCAGTTGTGTTCCTGGGCAAATTTCTCGATGCCGCGATGCAGGCGGTAATCGTACCAGCCCAGCGCAATCAGGACCCGCTTCTGTTTGTTTTGCATGCCTGTGGAAATTGGCCGTGCCGGGTGCTTTTATCAATCGATTTTTGCCGGGCTCCGGGCCGGGGAGCGCCGCTTTCAAGGCTCCTCAGGCCGGCAAAACGGGATTTTCTCCAATAAACCGGCGTGAAAAAATAACCGCCAAAGACCGGAAGGGTGCCCAATTTTCAAACATCTTTGCAACAAAACGGGCTGACGCGTCTGTGCCATTTGTGATAAAAATGGTAGAACGATAACTATCCAAACTGATAAGCCTATGAAAAAACTGTATCAGATCTCTTCCCTGATGATGGCCGTGTTCGGACTCGCGCTGGCGGGCCAGGCCCAAACGAATATTATTGAAGACATGACCAACTGGCCTACGGCAACCGCTAGTGGGCTGGCCACCAACACTCAACAAAATTTGCCGGATTCATCCGCCTGGTTTACGGGGACCAAGGCACAGTTTAATGGGACCAACGGCGCATTGGTGGCTGCTCCCGTTCCGGCCGGAAGCTCCATGACGTGGTGGACCTATTATGCGCCGTCCAATGCGCCGGTCACGCTAAGTCCCAGTAACAGCCTTCAAATCACCGTAAACTTTATGGTTTTCGGAAGCGGATTGCAAAATACCAATCGTGGTTTGCGCATCGGGGTGCTGGATAGTGGCGCCGGCAGAAATGAAACCGGCAG
>Ga0070731_10001959_pt1 | contig 20411 bp, 18 predicted proteins | sample Coa_R1_2_FD_66448 | JGI IMG/M metagenome (GOLD analysis project Ga0070731, IMG submission 66448) | Surface soil microbial communities from Centralia Pennsylvania, which are recovering from an underground coalmine fire - Coalmine... | ecosystem: Environmental > Terrestrial > Soil > Unclassified ... | reverse complement strand
GCGCGACGGCTCGCCGATGAAGAATCCGACACTCAGTCGATCCGTCGTGCGCCGCGTGCTGACGGAACGCATCGCGATTCTCGCGGCCGACGCGACCAGCGACAACAAGCTGGGCCTGACCGACAGCATTCTCTCGCTCAGCATCCGGTCGTTCATGTGCGCGCCGCTCTGGAATCGCGACGACGTGATTGGCGTGTTGTACGTCGACAGCTCGCGCGCGTCGCGGTTCGGCGCGGCGGATCTCGATGCGTTCACGGCGCTCGCCAACGCGGCCGCCGTGGCGATCGAGCAATCGCGGCTGTCGACGCAACTGCTCGAGGAAACACGTCGCCGCGAGCGGCTCGCCCGTTATCACTCGCCGGCCGTCGTCAGCCGGATCATTCAAGACAGCGGCAACGGCGCGATGATGGCGCAGGAGCGCGAAGTCTCGGTCATGTTCTGCGACCTTGTCGGCTTCACGACGATGTGCGAGGCCCTGCCGCCGTCGCAGTCGGCGACGATTCTGAACGCGTTTCTGACGCGCATGACCGACGTCGTGTTCGATTTCGAAGGGACGCTCGACAAGTTCATCGGCGACGCGCTGCTCGCCGTATTCGGCGCGCCGCTCGATCAGCCGGACCATGCGCTCAAGGCCGTGCGCGCCTCGATTGCGATGCGCAAGGCGCTCGTCGATCTCAACGAGCGCAGCGGCGGGCCGCAGCTGCAGATGCGCACCGCGATCAACAGCGGCGTCGGCATCACCGGCGACATCGGATCGCCGCGCCGCCGGGAGTTCACCGTCCTCGGCGACGTCGTGAACACGTGCTCGCGCATGGAAGGCGAGGCCACCGGCCCCGGCGAGATCGTGATTTCCGGCGCGACGTACGCGTTCGTCAAGGATCTCGTGAAGACGCGATCGCTGGGCACCAAGATGCTGCGCGGCCGCGCCACGCCGATCGAGCTCTACGCGGTCGAGGACTGACTCTCGCTGGCCGCCGGCGCACCCATGCCGTCCGTCATCGTCGAAGCAGCGGTCGCGAGGTTCGACGACGCGCTGGCTGCAGAGCGGGACGGCGTCGATCGCATCGAACTCTGCGGGCCGCTCCACGACGGCGGCACGACTCCGGATTCCGGACTCCTCGCGCGCGTGATGGAGCGGGTCGTCATTCCGGTGCACGTGTTGATCCGGCCGCGAGCAGGAGATTTCGTCTATCACGCGGCTGAAAGAGCGGCGATGAAGGCGAGCATCGCGCGAGCCCGAGCGTCTGGCGCGGCCGGCATCGCGACCGGCGCGCTCACGGCAGAACGCGACGTCGATGTCGCGCTCATGCGGGATCTGGTCGAAGCCGCGCGCCCGATGCGCGTCTGTTTTCATCGAGCGTTCGATCAGATCGCCGATCCGCTCGAGGCCCTCGAACAGCTGATCGCCATCGGGATCGATTTCGTTCTGACCAGCGGCGGCACCGCAACCGCGATGGAAGGCGCCGATCGTCTGCGGGCACTCGTCGAACGTGCGCGCGGCCGGCTCACGATCGTGGCCGCCGGGTCCATCACGGCGACGACGGTGTGCGAGATTGTCGCGCGGACACGCGTCGATCATGTGCACGGCCGAGGATTTCACGGTCTGCGCGCGGCGCTGGTGAATTGCTCGTCGTGCGGATGAGGAGAACGGGATGCGACCTCTCATTCTAGGTTCGGCTTTCGTAACCTTTGTCCTGGCAGCGACCGCGGGGGCTCAGCCCGCGCCGGTCCAGGCGACGGTGCCGCTCCATGTCGAAGGCAATCGGCCGTACGTCGACGTGACGCTTCGCCGTGTGAATGGATCGATGCGCGTCGCGCGGTTCCTGGTCGATTCGGGCGGCGGCGGATTCCTGCTCACCGAGCCGCTCGCTCGCGACCTTGGCCTCACGTGGGGCCGCACAGTGCGCGAGGAAGGCAGCGAATTCGCCAAGCCCTCCGCGATCCCGTCCGCGAATATCGGAGGCGTCCCGCTCGATCTGGATCCCGCCCGCGTGTCGATCGTGGTCGGCGAGTCCAACATGGTGCCGAGAGGCGCGCCGGGTCAGGCCGACGGTCTGCTTCCAGGACACGTGCTCGCGAAATATCACGTCGTCTTCGACTATCCCGCCGCGACGTTCGCCATCGCGCGGCCGGGCGTCCTCACTGCGCGGCGACGCGCTGCCGATGCCGGTCGGACCGACGGGATTTCCGCGGACTGAGATCGCCGTCGCTGGAAAGACTTACGGCGTGCTGATCGACACGGGCGCGTCGTTCACGATGGTGTCGGAAGTGTTGCTCAAGTCCTGGGGCGCCGAACATGCTGATTGGCCCAGACTGCCCGGAGCCGCAGGCGAAGCGGCGACGCTCGGCGGCACGGCACTCGAGACGATGACGCTGCCGGGCGGCGTGTGGGGCGCGCAGACACTCGCGTCATTCGGCGTCGTTTCGCAGCATGAAGGCACGTTCGAGCGCTACATGAGCGGGCTCATGAAAGCGCCAATCGTCGGCTCGCTCGCCGGCAAAGTGCTGAAACAGTTTCGAGTCGAGCTCGACTATCCGAACGAGAAGCTCTACCTCTCGAAGCCGCGCTGAATACGTCATTTCGACGACCCTGGTCACGTCATTCCTGTCCGGCGGAACTCGCGACAGGAACAGGTGAGGTAGGGTACTGACATGCCTCGCGAAAGCGCCGGGCTCTTGTGCTACCGCCGCGTCTCCGGCGATCTCGAAGTGCTGCTCGTGCATCCTGGCGGCCCGTTCTGGGCCAACAAAGATGACGGCGTGTGGTCGATCCCAAAGGGGCATATCGATCCCGGAGAGGAACCGCTCGACGCGGCGAGACGCGAGTTCGTGGAAGAGACCGGCGCGCCGGCTCCCGATGGGCGACTCGTTCGACTCTCACCGGTCCGGCAGGGAGCAGGCAAGATCGTCCACGCGTGGGCCTGTGAGGCCGATTTCGATGAGTCGACGTTTCGCAGCCTTACGTTTTCGATGGAGTGGCCGCCGCGATCGGGGCGGCATCAGACGTTTCCGGAAATCGACCGCGCCGGCTGGTTCGCGTTGGCGGCGGCGCGCCGCAAGATCCTGAAAGGACAACTGCCGCTATTGGAAGAACTGGTCGGTCAGGTTGGATTGATCTGATTCACGGAGGGCGACGCCGCGCTGGTCGACGCATCATCGCGAGGCGCGTCCGGGTCGTCGGGAGAAATCAGCGTGCCGGTGAGTCCGTTCAGCTCAATCACTGTGCGGCACTGCTGGCACGACGTCGAGACCAGATGCGGACGAACGGACGCGCGGTGCCGGTACAAGAATTCATTCGCAGTGTGACAGCGTTCACAGGTAAAACGAAACACTGTGAAGGCAGATACTCCATCATCGGCCATTCCCTTACCCTCTTTACCCCGAGAACGGGCAATTCTGGGGCGCAGGTCAATAGCACAGCAACTCGCGTACCGCAGGTTCTCGCGCAAAAGCCGCCGACGTCGGTGCTGCCGCTGCGAGTAAACTCATCGCATGCGCTCAGCGTCGAACCGTCGCGTTCGCGCGTTTGCAGCTGCCTTGGCGATCGGCACGGCAGGCTGGGCAGCCCTCGGCGTGCGCGCGCAGACTCCTGCGCCGGGCCGAGGGCAGCCGCTGCCGCCACGAGACACGCTTGGGCTGGCGCACGGCACGTTGGATTTCGACACGCCCGATTTCAAGTTGAAGCTCGTCACCGACTCGCAGACTGTCGCCGCGCTTCAGCCGCACGGCGCAAAGCCGAGTGATGACACGACGCCATTTGATTTCACGCCGTCGGACCAACTTCCGGCCCGGCAGGGCGATCAGTTCAATCACCTCGGCGACATCACGATCAGACTGAAGCAGGACGGCTGGCAGGATGGCGCGTGGGTGGATCTTTCGTCGAGCAATGCGCGCAAACCGGTGAACGCGATTGCCGCCGCGAAGACGATACCCGGGTCGACGCTGCTGGCGAGCGCGGACCTCACCGCGACGATCTCCGGGCTCAAAGCGACCGTCGATGCCGGTGCAGAGCCTGGTGGCCGGGTCGGCGGTCAGATCGGCGGCTTGGTCACAATCACGCCCATCACCGACGCTCCCGTGCAGGTGACGCGCTCGTGGCTCGTCAATCCGTCCGGTCATCTCGTCCTCGATTTCGACGTCAGAAATGTGAGCGCCGCGCCGGTGATCGTCGGCGGTCTCGGGTTTCCAGTCGTGTTCAACAACATGATTCAGAACTTCGTGACCAACCGCGCGCGCACGTTGCCGCAGGCGCACGAGACGTGCTCGTTTTTTGATCCGTATCTCGGGCTGGATGCCGGTTACCTGCAAGTGACCCGGCTTTCGGGCGCCGGTCCGGCGCTCATCGTCGCGCCCGAACGCGGAACGCACACGCCCTTCGAAGCCTTCCGGCCGATCGCCGACGCGTCGCGTCGCGGTCAGACCTTCGAAGGCATCTTTGAGTGGACGACGCACAGCCTCGCGTATGCGGAGAACGAGTGGAAGAGCGCCGTTCCTTGGAATCGGCCGACGTCGGTGACGCTGGCGCCCGGTGAATCCCGCCGCTACGGCTTGGAATTCCTGCTGTCGCCAGAGATACCCGCGATCGAGAAGACGCTTGCGGCAAACGACCGGCCCGTCGCCGTCGGCATTCCCGGCTACATCGTGCCGATGGATCTCGACGCGAAACTGTTTCTTGCGACCGGCAAGCGCAAGGTCGCGCGGATTGAGTCAGACCCTGCCGGCGCCCTCGCCGTGATCGCGGCGGCGCCATCCAAGAGCGGCCAACTGCAGTACGTCGTGCAGGGCAAGAAATGGGGACGAGCGCGGCTGTCGATCACGTTCGACGACGGCACGGTGCAGACGATTCATTACGACGTCACGAAACCGGCGCAGCAGGCCATCGCCGACATGGGGCAGTTCCTCACGACGAAGGCGTGGTTCACCGACGAGTCGGATCCATTTCATCGCGCGCCGTCGGTGATGAGCTATGACCGCGCGAACAATCGCATCGTGCTACAGGACACGCGCGCGTGGATCGCGGGTCTGTCAGACGAGGGCGGCGCCGGCGCGTGGCTCGCCGCGATGATGAAAGAATTCGGCCAGCCGAAGAAAGACGAGGTCGACAAGCTCGCGCAATTTGTCGACAGAGTGATTTGGGGCAACCTGCAGTACGCCGACGGCCCACGCATGTACGGCGTGAAGAAGAGCATCTTCTTTTATCAACCCGACGCCGTGCCGGGCTACACGTATCAGCCGGGCAACTGGACGAGTTGGACGTCCTGGAACAAGGCGGCGTCAGAGGCGGTCGATCGCGCCTACGACTACCCGCACGTCGTCGCCGCGTACTGGTCGATGTACCGGCTGGCGCGCAACTATCCCGGCCTCGTCACGGCGCATCCGTGGGCGTGGTACCTCGACAAGGCGTTCAACACCGTCAAGTACATGACCGGCGGCTTTACGCCGGATGGAAGCCGTCCGCCGGTCGGATACGTCAACGTCGGGCTGATGGACGGCGACGTGTTCGTCTTACTGCTCGACGATTTGAAGCGGGAGGCGTGGAAGGACCAAGCCGACTACGTCGAAGCGGCGATGAAGCGGCGCGCCGATCGCTGGAGCAAAGACGCGTACCCGTTCGGCTCGGAGATGGCGTGGGATTCGACGGGCCAGGAAGAAATTTTCGCGTGGACTAATTATTTCGGCTTCCTCGACAAGGCGCAGGTCTCGCTGAGCTCGATTCTCGGCTACATGCCGACCGTGCCGCACTGGGGTTACAACGGCAACGCGCGGCGCTACTGGGATTTCATCTACGGCGGCGCGCCCGGCGGCACGATCGAGCGACAGATTCATCATTACGGTTCGGGCATCAACTCGATTCCGGTGCTGACGCAGTACCGCGAGCATCCTGACGATTTCTATCTGCTGCGGATTGGATACGGCGGGTCGATGGGCGCGCTGTCGAGTATCGACGAGATTGGATTCCCCTCGGCCGCCTTTCATTCGTTTCCGCAGAATCTGCGCTGGGACAACTACATCGGCGACTACGGCCCGAATTTCTTCGGGCACGCCGTCACGACGGGCACTTACGTCGTCAATCATCCCGACTACGGCTGGCAGGCCTTCGGCGGCAACGTGACGATGGGCGGCGGCTGGGTGACGGTACGAGCGCTCGATTCGCTGCGGCGCCGAATCTACATCGCGCCGCTCGGTCTGTATTTGACGCTCGATGCCGGGACGTTCGAGAGCGTGGCGATCAATCCGGCGACGCACGGCGTGCGAGTCACGCTGTCGCCGGTCCAGGCCGTCACGCCGAACGCGCTGCTGAGGATCGAGCAACCGGCGAAGATCGCCGGCATCGGCGCCTACGCGGCGACGCAGACGTACGCGGTTGAGCGCGGCGCGGTACTGATCCCGCTGAAGGCTGCGGCGACGGTAATAGAACTCGCTGCGAAGTGACGGACAGGCGACAGGCATCAGGCGACAGGCACCAGTAGAGCTCAGAGCAGGCACCAGGTGCGGAATGCTCTCCTGGAGCCTGGAGCAATTTCGGATGCCAAGATCGACCCCGGAGGTCGGCTGAAGCGTGAAGACCTCCGGGGTCGATTTGCGCGCCTACATCGAATCCGAAATTTGCTCTAACTGCTGCGAATCTTCTCGATTTTCCGCTCGCGGTCGTCGCTCAGCCGCTGCACGTCGCGCCGGTACTCTTCTTCGAGTTTCTGCCGGCCTTCGAAATCCTGGGTGTCCCGCAGGCGCGATTTGTACAAGATTTCTTCCTGCGCGAGCAGCGCAGCGGATGTCTGCCGCACCGTTGCGATCTCAGCCTTCTGATTGTCGGTCAGAGTCACTGGCACGACGCCTTCAGCGGCGTCTTTCTTGCTCAGCCGCTCCATCGCCAGTTCGTACGCGCTCTTCAAACCCTCTGACATGGGTCGATCATACGACCTCGGAGGTCGTTTATCCCGATCTTGGGACAAACAACCTCCGAGGTCGTTACTCGAAACCGCGCTCGAGCAATAGTGCCTTGACGCGACGGCTGGCCATGCTGACGGCGGGCTCGTCCCATCTATTGATCGAGGGCGCCACTTCAGCGCCGGCATCCGCGAGCAGCGTGACCACCGCGCAATAGTCATCGTCTGCAGTCCGGCAGTTCGTTGAACCGTGCGCCGCCCATGCAATCGGGGAGCTGCCGAACGTGCGGTCGCGTACATTCACCGGCGCACCGGCCTGCACCAGCGCGCGCACCGCGGCTGTCCGGCCCCGCCACGCGGCGTGATGCAACGGCGTGCCGCCGTCAGATCCCTCCCAGGCCAGGTCGAATCCGAGCGCAGCCATCAACCGGATGGCGCCCACCAGGTCCTGAGTGGCTGCGGCGGTGAGAAGACTGCGATCTTCGTCGGCGAGCTGAGACATCAGATCGGGATGCTGCCGCAGGATGTCTCGCGCCGCTGTCTCGTCTGCGCGCATGCAGGCGCCCATGAGCGTGTCGATCGGCGCGAGCGTGATGTTTCCAGCGCCGCGGCCTCGCAAGAGATCGACCGCGGTCTGATTGCCGCACCGGACAGCGATGGCGTACGGCGTGCGCCCGTCTGAGCGCGGCGCGTCCACGAGCGCGCCATGGTCGAGCAGAGTTCCGGCCGCGGCGATCGTCGCGCTCGATCGCACGAGCGCATGCAGCGGGGTCTCGCCGTGGTCGTAGCTGGTGACATTGGGATCCGCGCCGTGACCGAGCAGCCAGGTGAATCCCTCGAGCCATGGCGCCGCGCCGTTCTCGTCGTCGTGATGGCCCGCCAGGAAGTACAGCGGCGTGTTGTTCCAGTGCGGATGCCGGCTGCTGATATCGGCTCCGTGTGCGAGGAGCAGCTCGAGACACTCGAGATGCGCGTGCTGTGCCGAGTGATAGGTCGATTCACCATCGTCTGGTTTGGCGCCGCGCTCGAGCAGCAGCTTCACCACGGGGACGTTGTTGCTTTCGCATGCGCAGTACAAGACCGGCAGGCTGCTCTTCGGATCATCGGGGTTGGATCGAGCCCAGGTGTTTGGGTCGGCCCCGTGGTCGAGCAGGTACTCGACCGTGCGCAGGCTGGCAGTCGCCGGCTTCGGGCCAATCTGATGGAATCGCGACCAGCACGTGTACATCAGCGGCGGCCACGGCCGATCGGCTGCAGGCGCGGCGACGAGCGTGGGATCGCGTCGAAGAAAGTCGGCGACGCGCTCGACATCGCCCAGGGCAGCCGCGACGTGAATGTTCGCGTCAGCAATCTCTGGGTGTTGATCCGCGAGTCGTCGCGCGACGTTCGTCTTCACCGCGGCAATCGCATCGAGGAACTCACGCGCCAAGTCCTCAATCGGCTGGCCGGCCTGGATACGAGCGGATAGGTCGGTCACGAAGCCCCCTTGGCCGTTCAGTGTCTCACGCGCTGCGGTATGCTTTCTCTCCATGCTCCCAGTCATCGATTTCATCAACACGAACCGCGACCGTTATCTCGGCGAGCTGAAGCAGTACCTCGCCATTCCCTCGATTAGCGCGCTGCCGCAGCACGCCGGCGATCTCAAGCGCTGCGCCGAGTGGACCGCGAGCGAGATGCGCAAAATCGGCCTCGAAAACGTGCGGCTCGTCGAGACGAAGGGCAATCCCGTCGTCTACGCCGATTGGCTGCACGCCCCTGGCGCGCCGACGATTTTGTTTTACGGGCACTACGACGTGCAGCCGGTGGATCCCGTCGATCTGTGGGAGACGCCGCCGTTCGAAGCGACGGTGCGCGACGGCGAGATCTACGCCCGCGGCGCGGCCGACGACAAAGGCCAGGTCTTCATGCACCTCAAGGCCATCGAGGCGCATTTGAGGCAGACCGGCAAGCTGCCGGTGAACATCAAGCTCGTCATCGAAGGCGAAGAGGAAGTCGGATCGGTCAATCTCGACGAATTCATCCGCGCCAACAAGTCCATGCTCGCCGCCGACGTCGTCGTCATTTCCGATTCGGCGATGTTCGATCGCGGCGTGCCGTCGATTTGCTACTCGCTCCGCGGCCTGGTCTATTTCCAAATCGATCTGCGAGGAACGAAGAGCGATCTGCATTCGGGCGTGTTCGGCGGCGCAGTCGCGAATCCGAATATGGTGCTCGCGCAGATCCTCGCGCAAATGAAAGATCGCGGCGGCCGAATCAAGATTCCAGGTTTTTACGACGATGTCCTGCCGTTGTCGGACGAGGAGCGCAAGGCGTGGACGGCGCTGCCGTTCAGCGAAAAGAAATACCGGAAAGACCTCGGCGCGCCGAAATTGTTTGGCGAATCGGGCTACACGACGCTCGAGCGGGTCTGGGGCCGGCCGACGTTCGAGGTCAACGGACTGCTCGGCGGCTTCACGGGCGACGGCGCGAAGACGGTGATCCCCGCGATCTCAATGGCGAAAGTCAGCATGCGGCTCGTGCCCAATCAGCATCCCGACAAGATCGCGGAGCTGTTCGACGCCTATGTGAAAAAGGTCGCGCCCAAGACCGTCGAGTTGAAAGTCACGCGCATGCACGGCGGCAAACCGTGGCTCACCGGCTACGACAATCCGTACGTGCAGGCAGCCGGACGCGCGATCGAGCAGGGCTTTGGAAAGTCCCCCGTGTTCTGCCGCGAGGGGGGATCGATTCCGGTCGTCTCGACGTTTCAGGAGGAGCTGGGCTTGCCGTCGGTGCTGTTCGGCGTCGGTCTACCCGACGAAAACGCGCACGCGCCGAACGAGCGCCTCGATCTCTCCAACTTTCACAACGGCATCGTCGCCTCCGCGATTCTCTACGGAGAAATCGCGAAGACCAGGTCGTAAGGAGCGGATTATGAATCGAACGAAAGTCGTAGCCTGCAGTGCCGGTTTGGCGCTGGTCGTCGCCGTCGCCGGCGCGCAGACGGTGCTGTCTCGGTTGGGCGTCAGCGAGGCGCACGCGCACGAAATCGCGATGTCGGGCATCGAGGGATCGTTCAGCGTCGGCACCGTGGCGAAGACGTTTCTGGCGCTGCCGCCGGCCGGCCGCGTCGCCGCGGTCAACGATCTCGTGGCCTGGGTGAAGATCTATTACGCGTCGCCGATATTCAAAGACGCGTGGGCGAAGCAGCGGGACAACGCGAAGCCGCAGGCCGACTCGGCGACCGGCAGCGTGGACGATGCGGTGAAGGCCGAGCTCGCGACGGAGCAGAAGAGCCTCGATGATGCGAGAAAGCTGGTCGCGGCGCTTCCGGCGGACAGCCGCGCGGGCATGGAAGCCATGCTGAAGCAGCAGGAAGCCACGCTCAAGGATCCGCAGCACATCGCTCTTGTCAGGCAGCAAATCGTCGCGCAGCGCGGCGATTCGGCGAAACACAACGACGCCGACATGAAGAAGTGGCAGGAGGAATTTCCCGCCGACTACAACGTGGTGCTCGCGAGGCGGCTGCGACAGTTTCTCGCCACCAGCGCTGACGTCAATTTCGATGCGAAAGTCGTCGTTACTGACGGCCGGAAGACGTTCGCCGATCCCCAATACGAGAGCAAATCCGGGGACTGGAAGATGTGCTATCGCGCCGGCCGCGAAGCCACGCAGGCGGCGCGCGCCGCCGCCACGGCATGGCTGAAGGAAATCGGCAAGTAGGTCGCGGTCCGTCGCCGCCGAACGGATGCGAGCATTGATTTCGGTGCGGGGCCCCAGGGCGTGAAGTCTGACAAGCTCGTGCTGGCCGGCGCCGCGGCCGGCGGAGTCGCCGGCTATTTTCTTTTTTTCTGGCTCGTCGGGCGCGGCTACTTCGGTCTCGCGGTGCCTGGTGGATTCGTCGGCATCGGCGCCGGAGTATTTCGCAGCCGCTCGCGCATCACACCGATCGTCTGCGCGCTCATCGCTCTCGGACTCGGCGCATTGACCGAATGGCGCTATGCGCCCTTCCTCGGCGACAGCAGCCTCGGATATTTCGTCCGGCACTTCGGCGACGTCCCGCCGGCCGGAGTGATCAGCATTGCCATCGGCACGTTCGCGGGATTTTGGGTGCCCTTCAGACGAAGAGCATGAGGACGACAACCACGCAGACATCGAAGGACACGAAGACATGACCGCGGCACTCGAGCAGTTGCTGGATGAACTGGACAACCGGCGGAATGAACTACGCGCGGCGGTTGATGCGGTGCCTGCTGAGTTGCGCGAAAGGCGGCCGGCTCCGGATCGCTGGTCCGTGGCCGAGAATGTCGAGCATCTCGCGCTGGTCGAGCGGCGCGTCACGCAGGGGCTTGCCGCGCAGTTATCCGCGAGGGCCAGCTCGCTCGGGCCTGCGGATGACCAGCCGCCCCGGTCGTTCCGTGCCGAGGCCGCGGTCGATCGCAGCCGGCGGTTCAAGACCGGAGGTGCGTCCGAGCCGAAAGCGCAGATGGATACCGAAGCCGCATGGCGGCTGATTCAAGAAAGCCGGAGCAGTCTGCTCGAGTTGATCCACACGTACGGCGATCGCGCGCTGCACGAAATCACGCAGCCGCACCCGCTCTTCGGACCGCTGAACGCGTACGACTGGTTCGCGTTTCTGGCCGCGCACGACGCCAGACACGCGGCGCAGATCAGAGAGGCGGCCGAGGCCCTGAAATAGTGGGACGCGCTGCCGGCCGCGGCGGCCGCTGCTACCGAGTCTTGCCGATGACGAGCGAGACCGTCTTGCTGTCGTTCGGAGCGAGCGTCATGCGCTGCGCCCGGGTGGCCAGTTCAGACAACACGGCCGGATCGAACTGCTCGTTGTCGGCGAGGCCGGGCGCCACCGCGACGTAGTAGTCGCCGGGCGGCAACGCCGACGCAAGTCCGAAGAGCAGCTCGCCGTTGTCGTTCGACGCGCGCACGACGATGCGCCGCGACTGCGGAAACCAGAGGCGCTGGTCGACGGGGAAGACGACGACCGGACAATTTGCCGCCGCTTTGCCCTGGGCATTCTTCACGCGCCCGTCAATCTGCTGCGCGTCGTCCGTCAGCGTGACGGCAATGTCGGCTGGCGCCGCGCCGGCTGTCAGCTCGAACGGCACGTCGAGCGCATCGATGCCGCCGATCATCGCGGCCTTCGCAAACCAATCCTGCACTTGGGTGACTGGATTTTGGGGAATGACGGCGCTGATCCGGTACTTACCCGGCAGTAGACCGCCGATGGTGAAACGCCCGCTGTCGTCCACGACGATCGGCGTGTTCTGAGCAGGCACGCCACTGGCCGGGGTCGGCCTCGCCAGCACGCGGATTCGAAGATCCGGCGGAAGTGTTGTCAGTCCTTCGACAGCCACGTGTCCAGAAACGCTGAGACTCGGCTGCCATGTCAGCGAAATGCCCGTGAGATCCGCGCCCGTGACGCTGACGTCAGCCAGCGCCCACGACGGCGGATCGGATACTGGAGGCAATCCAGGCGGCGCGGTGTTGGGCGGCTGCGTGCGCGCGAAAATCGTGTAGTCGCCGGGCGGCACATTCGTGAATGAAAAGTGCCCGTCAGGCGTCGCCCTCACGTTCTGACCGTAGAGCGCCGTACCGGATGAATCGAGTCCGCGAGGCCGAAGCACGATCTGATGCTGAGGCGGGACGCGATCGATTCCGCCGCCGCTGATGACGCCGTCGATTCGCGCGAATCGCGCGAGCGTCGTGCGAATGTCGATGCCCGTCCGCTCCGCTCCCTCCGTCAACGTCAGGACCGCCGCCTGATTCGCCAACGCGGTGTCCGGATAGAACTTCGGCACGTACGCGATTGACGCCCCGTTCGAGCCGGGCGTTGGCGCGTGCGAGTCGCTTTCGACGTCGTTCGTCTGGAGGATCGGCGTGTCGCCGGTCGCGACGCCGCGCGGCATGACGCCGACGACGTAGTCGCCGGCCGGCAGATCGAATGCGCGATAGGCGCCGCGATCGTCGGTGGTGATGATCGTCGGATCGCCCGCGTCGCCGCCGAGCGCGACCTCGGTGCCCACCATGCGGCGGCCGAGCACGCGGACGCGCGCGCCGGCGATCGGTTGTCCTTGCTCGTCGAGCACGCGGCCGGAAATCGACGCTCCACGCGAGACGACCAGTCGAAGATCCTTAATCGACTCGGTGGCCCGGATCGTCAGCTCTGATCCCGGCCGGCCCGCCCGCAGCGCGCCGTACATCGCGGCGATGTAGCGCGTCTTCCCCGCGCTGAGCAGAAACCGTCCAGGCGGGATGGCCGTGAACGAAAATCGTCCGGATTCATCGGTCGCAGTCGCTCGAACGAGACCGACGTCGATGCCGGCGATCATGACCAGCGCATCGCGCGCAGGTTTGCCGGCCGAATCGGCGACGCTGCCTGAGACAGTGGCGGCCGCTGGGGCTTGGTTCGAAATCGACTCCCGGAGTGGATTTTGAACCGTCTGCGCCAGAGGCGCGGCGAGCGCTCCGCCGACAAGGCCCGCGATGAAGACGGCACGCGGCGCGCGCGTCATTTCGACACCTCGAGATCGACGGTCTGCACACCGGACACATCGACGTGTACGCGCGTGGCGCGCCGCATCAAGCCCTCGAGCAGGGCAGAGTCCTGCCAATTTGGCGGAGGATCGCCGGCGACGGCCAGCACGCAGTACTCACCTGCCGGCAGCGCGGGAAAATAGTACGTGCCGGACCGAATTGGCCGACTGGCTCGAAGCCGGCGGGACAGCGGGCCCGTGTCAGCCCACGCCGTGCGATCGACAGCGAAAATCAGCAGCGTCGATTCGGGTGCAGGTTGGCCTGCGCCGTCACGGACGGTGCCCGTGATCGCCGCGAGCGGGCGAGTGGTCAGCGCGATCGTCACTCCGGCAACGTCGTGCTCGCCGATCTCCATCGGCCAATCGAGCACGTCATGCCCCTCGACCAGCGCGGATCTCGCATTCCATCCGCGCGGAAGATTGGCGAGCCGCAGCAAATATCGACCCGGCGGGACGCCCATCGTGCGAAATTGCCCGTCCGGCTCGACGCGTCCGCGCCAGACGGGCGCGTTCGCGGCCGGAGGCGGTTGATCCAACGAGTCGAGCCGCAATCCGATTTGCGCGAGATCCTGCGCCGCCGGAGGATCGGCGCCGTCGAAACTCAACCGTCCGCTCACCGTGGATCCCTTGTGCAGCTGGATGGTCAGCCCTGAAAAATCGGTGAGCGCGACCGTGACCGGCGTTCGGCCCCACAAGGTGGGATCAGCCGGCAGTGTTCCCGCAGGAATGGCGGGCGGCGGAGCGACGCCATTGCCCTGAAATGGATTGAGCACGACGATCGCGTCGTAGACTCCAGGCGTCACGCCCGAAAAAGCAAAATGTCCTTCGTCATCCGTCGCGGCGATGGCGGCTTCGAGGGGCGTGCTCTCGGACGCCGAGCCGGCCGGCACCAATCGCACCGAGACGCCGCCGCTCGGAACGCTGTCGCCGGCAACCATGCCGGTGACGCGGACGATGCGAGCGGATTTCAAGTGAAAGTCGGCGCCGGTCTGCTCTCCGCCGGCGCTGATGGCGACCAGCGTCGCGCGATCGGCCGCAGCGCCCAACGGGAATACCGTCAATGGATAGTCGCGCATGCGCGGATCCAATTCCGGATCGCCATGCCCCGACATCGTCGCCGCCGTCATGACATCGGCGGCAGCGGCCGGATTGGCGGCCAGCGTCGAGAGCAGCAGCGACACTTCGCGCGTGCGCGGCGGCCGCGCGATGAGCGCGTAATCGCCGGGCGGGAGATTGCCGATCCGAAAGTGTCCGCGGTCGTCGGTCGTGACGTTCCCCGCGTCGATCAGATGCCATCCGCCGCCGATCAGTGAGTGACGCAGCGCATGCACCTCGACGCCAACCAGCGGCTCATTCCCGTCGCCGGTCACCGAGCCGTCGACGACCCCGAGTTTCCATAGCCGAAGCGTGAGATCCGCCAGTCGAGCGTCGGCTGTGATCTCGAACGGCGCCGGCAATCCGAGCGCCTGTTGTTGTTTGAACCCGCCGCCGACATAACCGGCCTTCGTCGCCTGCAAGCTGAAATTGCCAGCGGGTAGGTCGCGGAACACGAACCGTCCGCTCGGATCGACCACGACGTGCCGAGCCGCCACGCCGCGGCCTGCGATCGTGACGACGGAGCCGGTCAGCGGTTGACCTGAGCGGCCATCGACGACACTGCCGATGATTTGTGCGGTGGCGGTGACGCTCGACGGCGTCGGCGCCGCGCCGGCTTGTTGAGCCGCGTGCGCGCCGCTCAACGCAACCGTCAGCAGGAGCAACGCCGATCCGGCGAACGCCTTAGCGCTGGACGTCATTGGGAGCCAAAATCAGTATGACCCAGGAAACCGCCCGATGGTTACTCTTGCACCCGCCGCTCGACGACCGCCGGGGGCGGGAGCGACGGTGCCGTTTGTCTTCACTTCGCACCCGGTATACCGTGTCGCCACTGGAGGCAGCCATGGTCAGTCGACGAACGTTCTTGCGAGGCGCCGGCGTGCTTGGTGCGGCGGCCGTTGCATTCAAGCCGCAGCGCTTCGAGGCGATCGCCGAGGCGTCGGCGTCTGTGGCGGCTCAGGCCCCGGCCGACGTGGCCAAGGACGAGCTCTATTGGGGCCAAATCCAGCAGGCGTTCGAGCTGGATCGCACGCTGATCAATCTCAACACGGGACATCACTGTTCGTCGCCAAAAGTTGTGCGCGACTCGGTGAACCGGTTTCTCGACATCGAAAACCTCGCGCCCGGTTTTTACGCAAATCAGATCGGCAGCCGCCTCGAGCCCGTTCGCCGCGAACTCGCGGTTGAATTTGGGTGCGACCCCGAGGAGATGGCCATCACGCGCAACGCCAGCGAATCGCTGCAGATTGTCCAGAACGGACTCGATCTAGCGGCCGGCGATGAGGTCATCACGACCGAGCAGGATTATCCGCGCATGCTGACGACCTGGGATCAACGCATGCGCCGCGACAAGATCAAAGTGACGCGCCTGCAGTTTCCCGTGCCGACGACCGCCGACGATTTGTATTCGCGATTCGAACGCGCCATCACGCCGAAGACGAAGATTCTCCATTTCTGTCACATCACGAACCTGACGGGACAGCTCTTTCCGGTGCAGCGCATCTGCCGAATGGCGCGCGCTCGCGGCATCACGACGATTGTCGACGGTGCCCACGCCGGCGCGCAGTTTCCTTTCAAGCTGACCGATCTCGAGTGCGACGCGTACGCCGTCAGTCTGCACAAGTGGCTGCTCGCGCCGCTGGGTACCGGAATCCTTTTCGTTCGCAAAGATCGCATTGCGAGTTTCTGGCCGCTGCAGGCGGCGCCCGATACGAGCGACACCAACATCCGCAAGTTCGAGGAGATCGGCACGGCGCCGATGGCGGTGAAAGCGGGCATCGCCGACGCGCTTGCGTTTCATCGCGCGATCGGCGCCGAGCGCAAGGCCGCACGCCTCTACTATCTGACGATGCGCTGGGCGAACGCGCTGCGGACGCATCCGCGGATCCAGATGTTCTCGAGTCTCAAGCCCGGCGAAACCTGGGGCCTCGCGACTGTGGGCATCGACGGCATGGAGGCGTCGAAGATCTCGTCGTTTCTCTTCGACAAGTACCGGATCATCGTCGCCGGCCTGGCGCAGGGTCCGATGCCGGGCCAGCAGTTCCCCTATCAGGGCATTCGAGTCACGCCGAACGTGTACACGACCGTCGACGAGGTCGACACCTTCGTCGAAGCCATGAAGATTTTGGTTCGTTCATCTCCCGCCTCCGGCATCGCAAAGAAAGCGCCAGCAGTGGTCAGTGGTAGTAGCGCCTGAAGACCACTTCATAAGAGTAAAGATTTGCAAGCACTGCACCGACGGCTGCAGTCGCTACCCACAATTGACCGGTTCCGGGTAACTCAAAACGCCGAAGGGATGACAGGCTTTGGCTGAGCAAGACTACGATCAAAACCCCGATTGGAATGAAGTATCGACCCTGCAGTCCTTCGATGTGATCTTTGCCGAGCGGAGTCCAGAAAAGATAGTTGAAGAGACCCACGGCCGCAACGGCCAAGAGGGACGCTCCGCTCATCACGATGATTTCCCACCACCTCGGCGAACGGTTGGCGAGGTCGCCTCTATTAGGCCAGCAAGTGACCGCAATCAAGATCAGGTAGCAATTGATTGCAGCAGGGGCCAGTCGCGTGTCGAGCCATCCCAGCCAGCCAACGAATGAGTTCTTTAGCAACGACGCATCTCGGACGCCTGTATTCACGAGCGCTCTTGCGAAGCTAGCCGGCAATCGAAGAGCGTTCTCGAACTGTAGCAAGGCCGACACGTCAGGCCTATCCAGGATCCGCGCGTGCAAACCAGGCGTCTGACTCGCCCAGGCGACAAGGCACGTGCCCCCCGAGACCCACACCAAGCCCTGCAATAGGAGGTACCGGCGCCGATTTCCCGGCACACGAGCTGGAATCATGAGAGCCAGGCTGACGAGGGGAAGATATGCGAACTTGCAAAGGCCAAGTGCGGCTGTGGTTGAGACAAGGAGCACCCAGTCGTGAAGTTGCATCTCGTGTTCTCTTCGGGTGAGCCGTAAGATTTGTGCAACGGTTAGAGCCACAAGAGCAGTGGCAGTCGTATCTGCCGATACTGATGCGGCCAAATACATAGTCATCGGCATCAGCAGCAGAAGCATCGTTGGAACCTTCGCGAGCGGCATCCACCGAAGTGCAAGCGTACCGAGCGCCACAAACACGATCAGGTTCGCGATCCGCGCAACGTACAATTCACCGAGCGCCGGGAGTCCAATGAACCGGCCCGCGGCCAACGCGATCGCCGGCGCGAGATACGACAGCGGGGAATAGAGCGACGTGTTTGGAAATGATTCGTAGCGCCGACTATCCGGCAGTAGCGGCATCTTCAGGACCGCCAATATCTCGGCCCGTGATGTCTTTTGTTCTGGATGAAAAACCAATCGCTGAAATGGATGGAACGACTCCATCAGGCTTGAAGGGAGATTGGCGCCCCCGACGCCGTTGCTGAAATCCGACTTCCATTTGCCTTCAGGAATTTCATAGGCGCGAAGGAAGTGAGCTGGCTCGTCCGCAACTTGAAACGGGGGTGTGAGGAAGACGAAGCCGAGTCCAACAACCGCGGTGGTGATCGCGAAGACAGCGCTGCAGTGGTCTCCCGCGCTGGGCATTCCGACGGAGCTTATATCGGCGTACTACCCCTGGGGAATGGATATCTGCGAGGGTTACTGGACACGATCCATGAGGCAACTCCGGGCCTCTTCGACGAAGTGAAGGTGACGGCTAAGATCGTCTGGCCTGGACAAATCATTTATGTCGATAGGTACGGTGGTGTGAAGATCGGAGATCAGTTGTTGAAGCTCGATGAGCGGCGCTTTGAAAGCGTGAGGTTCTACTTGGATTTGGTGACCTGTCCAATAGATTCCGTCAGGCGACAGCCGAGCTGAAGGCGGGCTCTTCGACGGGATTGAACCATTTGCAATCTTTCCAGCGCCATCGTGTGGCACCTTTTGCAATGCGTCGCGCTCGCTGATCAGATTTCCCAGCAAAATCGCATCAGCGGCCGGCACGCCGCTTGCTCCTTCCGTCGTCCGCGGCGACGATGGTATGGTGTCGGTCGCCATAAGTGAGGATCGGATGTCGAACCAACAACTCGCCAATATCGAGTCGACCCTGCAGATACTCGTCAAGGGACAGGAAGCGCTGCGCGGTGACGTGTCCAAGCTGGACGGCAGAGTCTCCGACCTGGACGGCAAGGTTTCCAAACTAGACGACAGATTGACCGACCTGGATAGGCACATGCATGTGCTGCACGAGTCGGCGCTCGCGACGATCAAAGATTTGATTCCGCCGGTCGATCCGGAGCCGCGGGCGGCTCAGGCGAGCCTCGACGAGCTGCGTGTCGGGATCGGCCACCGGCTCGAGCCGCTCGAACTGGTAGTCGCCGAGCACTCGCAAGACATCGAGAAACTGAAAGAGTCTCGAGCGCGGCCTTCACGGCGTCCAGTCTGATCGATCGCGCGCCTGAGCTCGTGTCGCTTCGCCGCCATATCTCCGACGGCGTAGGTGCCGGCCGTCCTCGGAAAGTTTGCGACGGAAACGGCGTCTTCGGTCAGGCGCGGCACAGAGCGATCACAAGATCGGTACCTCGGCGCGTCGCAGACGGCGGCACGCCGCTTGCGTTGTCGAGCGGCATGTCATTCGCCGTTCCGACAAAACCCGTTGATTCCGCCAGCGACCGGCTGGGCGCGATCCGAGACGTGAAGTGCACCGTCGCTTCGCTGCAGGCGCCGGTGGCCGTGCTCAATCTCACTCGCTCAGGCGTGCTGGTCGAGGCGGCCGAGCCGCTTCGCGTCGGCAGCCAGCACATCGGCGTATTTGCCATCGACAAACAGCGGCTCGAATTCCAACTGCGCGTGACGCACCTGCAGTCGTCGCCGGGTGCATCGCGCCATGCCGGTCACCGCATCGGCCTCGCGTTTCACCTCCGCTCGGGCCGCGACTACGAGTCGCTCGATCGGCTGATGGCGTTCGCCGACGGCGGCGCCCAGGTCATCGCCGGACCGTGGGCGAAGACCGCCGCGACCGACGCGCCACGCCGCGGCCGCGCAGCCTGACACGAGCGTCCGATCGGGCCGGCGCGTGCCGCGCGCGATTGCAGTTTCTGCAATCCTTGGGCACGCGTAGACTGGCAAGTTCTGCAATCGATCTCGCTTGCCCGGACAAATCGGCAGCAAAATCGCGTCAGCGCCCGGGCACAGCGCTTGCTCCTTCCATCGTCTGCGGCGACGATGGTATGGTGTCGGTCCCCGCAAGCGAGGGTGCGATGTCAGAGAAGCGACTGCAGCGGATCGAATCGAACGTCATGAAGCTGGAGGCCGGCGTCAGGAGGCTCGGGACCGGCCAGAAAAATCTACGGCGGCACGTTGGACAGCTCCAATCCGGCCAGGACCGGCTGTGTCGTCAGGTCGGAAGACTGGAAACCGGCCAGAAGCGACTGGAAATCGGGCAGAAGCAACTGGAAATCGGGCAGAGGCGACTGGAAATCGGCCATAAGCAGCTCGGTGGCGGCCAGCAATCTCTCCGCCGCGACGTCCGAAAGCTTCAGGCCGGCCAGATCCAGCTCGGTGAGAAATTCGACGAGCTCCGCCACCACATGGGCGTGTTGCACGAGGCCGCTCTCCGGTACATCCGCGACCTCCTGCCGCCGCGCGATCTGATTCCGCGTGCGGCTCAAACCGATCTCGTTCAATTGCGCAAGGACGTCAACGACCGGATCGTTCCACTCTCTCAGGTCGTCTCGGAGCACTCCGAGCAGCTCAAGGCGCTTCACGAAGGCCGCGCCTGAGACGGCACAACGCGTCGCTGCTATGATGGTCTATTGGCCCTGGTCCGGGTGCGCGGACAGAGGGCGCAACCGGCATCATGGCTCACCAGTGGATCGCCGTCCGCGGCGCGCGCGTTCATAACCTTCGTAACGTCGACGTCGACCTGCCGCGCAACC
>Ga0070731_10001958_pt1 | contig 20413 bp, 21 predicted proteins | sample Coa_R1_2_FD_66448 | JGI IMG/M metagenome (GOLD analysis project Ga0070731, IMG submission 66448) | Surface soil microbial communities from Centralia Pennsylvania, which are recovering from an underground coalmine fire - Coalmine... | ecosystem: Environmental > Terrestrial > Soil > Unclassified ... | reverse complement strand
AGCTTCACCGTGATCGGAATGTTCGAGATCGGAGCCAGCTCTACCGGCCCCGCGGCCTCGTGAACCCTCTTCTCCAGACCAGCCGGCGGACCCGCTGCCTGCGGCTGAGGATTTCGCTGGTCGTTGATCATCTTCACCGTGCGGTTCAATTCCTGCTTGGCGATGAACAACGACGGATCCATCGACAGCGCCTTCTGGAACGCGGCCACCGCTTCGTCGAGTTTGCCCTCCTCGCGCAGCTTCTGCCCCTCATGCACAGTCTGGGCAGCAGCTTCGAAACGAATGCGCTCGAACGAGGCCCGGTAGCGCAGATCTTTCGGTTTTAAGTCGTAGCACTGCTTGTAAAAGCCGTAGGCCACTACATACTGCTGCCGGGCCTCGGCATCCTGACCCTTCGCGTAGAGGTCCTTGACTTTGTCGGCGGCGATGATGGGCAGCGTAATAGCCGCGACCAGCAACAGCATTAGTGCCGGGCGCATCAGGCGTCTCATTCGATAATCCTCACGAGATGATCCTCTTATTATTGACTGCGATCTTCATTACTAGGCCTTACCGGACAGTTCTGCCCCTTGGGTGGCCGTCTCACGACAGGGTTTTTGCACAAGAAATCCACTCGACCTTCGAAAAAGCTTTCGGTGAGCCGATTATAGCATCGCCTTTTCCTGCTCCCGAAGTGCTTGTGCTTACGAGAGTTACACTCTTTGGTAGTAGTCCTAATGGGTCAGGTCCAGATCCCGGACCTCGAACCTGAGTTCGTCAGATCCCGCCGCCGAAACCGTACAAATCCGAGCTCTGAGGTCCAAAGTCCGACGCCATTCTGCTGCTAAGATAAATCTCTTAACCCCATGGCCCGCCAATCCACTCACCAAACTAAGCCCAGCCCGGAAAAATCTCCCCGCCGTGACCCGACGGCGTCCGGCGACAGAGATGCCGCTGTCAATAGGATCGCTTCCCATAACTACTTCTTGCTGGAAAAATTTGAGGCGGGGGTGGTGCTTACTGGAACCGAGGTCAAGTCGGTCCGGGGTGGGCTCGCGAACCTGAAGGATTCCTATGGGCTCGTCAAGGAGAACGCGGTGTGGCTGCTGAACGCCCACATCGGCCCCTACGAGCATGGCAACATTCATAACCATGCCCCGCTGCGGACAAGAAAGTTGCTGATGCACGCGGAAGAGATCCGCAAACTGATCGGCAAGACCCAGCAGAAGGGGTTAACCCTGATCCCGACCCGCCTCTATTTCAAGAACGGCAGAGTCAAAGTCGAGTTAGCCCTGGCCAAAGGCAAGCAACTCTGGGACAAACGCGAAACTGACCGCCGCCGCACCGCCGACAAAGAAGCCAGAGAAGCCATCAGCCGCAGCCGCAAGTCGTAACACATCGCATAGGAACAGCTCACGTAGGGGCAACCGCCTCGGGTGCCCAGCCGGCAACACGCGCAGTTTTGCAGAAACGCCGAGTGGGGACCTACTGCCCAAGCTGCGTAAGAGTCGCGCGCAGCGGCGCGCTGGAGAGTTTGATCAGTCCCCCGAAAGGCGTGTACATCTCCAGAATCAAAAAGATCGCGCCAGAAACTGACAACGCGGCAACAAAAAGGGCGGTCATAACAGTTGCATTGCGCGGCGCGAACAGCCCAAAGCTGATGAAGATGGCCGCCAGCCAAAACACCAGGATTGTAACTATGGGGCCGGAAACCGAATCGGCTCCTTGCTCGTACATCAACCAGCGGGTTTGGATCAGAGCAACCGCCGTATTCAATGCCTGGGTCTGGACGAGGCGCTGCCTGTCATCCTTCGGCGACAGTGCCTGAATTTTTCCAATGAGAACTTCCGGGCCCCCGAGCGGTGCGACCAGGATGGCAGATTGTGCGCGCTCCTGTGGCCAGATTCGATCGATACTGTCCGCAACGCAGCCGCGCAGTTGTTCGCGGACTTCGTTCGTTTCCGGCCCATAATGGGCTAGGATGCGGTCCAGAACGATAATCTTGGCGGACATTTGCGTCAGTTCGGTGTTCTGCGCGTCATAGAAACCTTTTGCCGAAGAGACCAGTAGCCCCAGAACCAGCGCCGCCATGGTCGAGACCAGCCCCATCCCCATCCTCACGACCTCTTTCGACTCAGTGCTGAGATGATCCTGAGGCAGAGCTTTCCTCAGAAGGATGCCGCACATGGCGCCTCCGAACACGCACGCGAACACGATCAGGCTGACGACACGGGAATCCATGGCCAAGCGCGCAGTGTACAAGCACAGTAACTCCCCCCTAACTGGCAGAAATTACAGGCCCCGCGACCGCGTGGGAGCAGCCGGGTGCTCCATCCTTTCCGCGTTCTTTGCGGAAAGGGTGGGATTCCACGGTCGCCGGCAGCACAGTTTTTCGATTTTTCGTCGGCACCAGAAAAACCGCAGGCTGCCCCTCGACAAGTCATGACTGCGAATACCTAGCTTGAAGCGGTATGCATTTTTCTTCACCTTGCGCGCAGCCATATTCCGACGCACAATTCCGCGTGACAAACTTGTCGCGATGGAGAGTTCAGATGAAATCCAGACTGCTGTTTCTATTCCTGCTTCTTCCTCTGCTGGCCGGAGCCCAAACCTACACCTACTCCACCATCGTCTACTTCGGACCCGCTTCAGAAGGCGGCCCGTTCTTTCCCATCGCTCAACCCTTGATGGATAAACAAGGCAATTTCTATGGGACATCAGAAGGAGGCGGCACCTTCAACCTTGGCACCGTCTACAAAGTTGCGCCGGACGCCGCCGTGACCGTGCTGCACAGCTTCAATGGCCCCGATGGACAAGACCCGCTAAGCAACCTGGCTCGCGACAGTCACGGCAATTTCTACGGAACCACTCTTCAGGGCGGCGCTCACACCTACTACGGCACGATATTCAAAGTGGCCCCGGATGGAACCGAGACCGTTCTGTACAGCTTCCCGGGCACATTTCCGGTTGGCGGCAATCCAGAAGGAGGGGCCTTGACTCTCGACGCAGCCGGGAATATTTACGGAATCACTACTTTCAGCATGAACTTCAACTACAACGGCGGCAGCATTTACAAGCTTACGCCCGATGGCACGTTCACCCTGCTATATCAGTTCTGCAACCAGGGGCCTTGCCCAAACGGAGACGACCCAACCGGTCTGATCATGGACAAGGCGGGCAACTTGTGGGGAGCCACTGCAGGCGGCGGAGCGAACAGTTCCGGGAACGTATTCATGCTCACCCCAAAAGGCCATTTGAAAGTGATCTACTCGTTCCCTTGCTGTGTCGACGGACCCGTGGGACCACTCGCGAAGAGTGGAAGTAACTTTTATGTAGCGACCAGATCCAGCATCTACAAAGTGACCGCCGCAGGTGTTGGCTCCGTGCTTTATACCTTCCCCGCTAACACCCACCCCTACGGCCTGTTCAACATCGATAGTGCCGGAAACTTGTACGGCACGACCGATTCTGAGACCGTCTTCAAAATAACTCCCGATGGTGTCGAAACCACACTATTCACGGGCACCGAATCCGAACTGGTCGGAGGCAGTGTAATCCTCGATAAAGCTGGAAATCTCTATGGCACGGCCCAGAGCGCTGGCCAGTACTTTGCCGGTTCGATTTTCAAACTAACTCCAAACTAACGAAGAACGCCGATTGAGTTTCTTGGAACTTGGAGATTCGGTGGATCGGCCCAGACTTTGATTCCCTCTAGAACCACTAAAACCGAGGGTGCCCCATCCTAGCCGCGCCCTTTGCGGCTAGGGTGGTATTCCACGGTCGCAGCCAGCGCTGGGTTTTGATTTTTCGTCGCACCAGAAAAACCGCCGGCTGAATATCGCTCACAAGACGTTAGGGAAGCTCTAAGATTTTTTCTCACCTGAACTTGGTTCAAACAACCCTAGCGTTCCCTGAATTGGCTGGACGGACTTTATATCGAGTCTAACTAGGGAAAAATCGTCTCCGCTAAGCTCCGCAACGGCTCGAATTCTCACCGGGCCTTCATGTGAAAAGTCCGAGTGAAACTGCTCGCGGTCGTCACCAACATAGCGATAGGGCACGGTTTGATTCTTAAGCCGCACGGTTCCCCTGTTTCGTTCCTTGTTCAGCGAAACAAGTTCACCGATCACTTCCATCTCTTTTGTGGTTATCTCCGCGGGTTCGAGTTCAAAATACTCACGCTCGGCACTGGTGACTGATTCTGAAAGGTGTTCTTTTTCAGTGTCAGCCATCAGTTCCACTTCGTCTACTCGGTGAGTCTCCAGTGGACTTATGATCTTCTTGAGATCACTGTCAATCGTTCGATCCCTAAGAAGCTCCACAACTTCTCGTGGGACTTCCAATTCTGCTCCCTCGGCATTGAGGATGAATACGGTATTGTTGTCGCCCTTTATGGAAAAATCATAAGGCCTTCTCTTAGTGTGTTTCTTGGCCCTTACGATGCCAGTGACCAAGGTGAAAACATATTTCGCGGCACTGACGACTTTTTCTGCTGCCTGTACTTGTTGGGCGTATGGCGTAGCAGCAGTTATGGCAGCCGCCGCATAGATGAGAATATCGAAGGACTTGTCGTCGATCGCCCCCACTCGCAACTGATGAGTTACGGAGTGGTCAACTCGTGTCGCCACCTTTCCATAAGCCCCAGAAAAGCCCGTCAAAGCTTCTGCCACTTCATCTATAGGCATAGTTCCGTCATCTACGCCCTTGCCGCGATACTTTAAGGTAATGCGAAGTGACTCGGCCATAACGACATGGGAAAGTACCATTAGAGTCACCTGAATGCAAACTGAGACAGGCACTTGATTATCCTGTGGAGATCCTGCTGACCCGCTACCATACTTTAATGTTGTTGTGGATCGGGCTGATCTGGGCTATTCTGCAATCGTATCGTCAAGCACATTAGCACCGGTTGACGCCGGGGGTGCAATGACGAACCCGCTTGTACGGCGGAAAAAACTAAGCCGGAAGGCTTTGGGGGGCGGTCTATGTCGTCTACTGGCGACTCTCTCGCCGAGAGAGTCCAATCATCCTATCTGCAACTCTCTGCGGTAGCTTCCGATCTCAATGCTGTTTCAGACCAGCTCGGGAAATACATAGCTGAAGTTGACGACGCATTGAAACGGCTAAATCTAGGCGTATCAGTTTGGGTAACGATCGAAGGTAATGAAGACGGCCCCTTCTACTGGACCGAGGATTTGGGGTACTCGAAGATTGACGCGAAGTGGGGGATCACGCTTCGGACCGTCAGTGGAAACTACGCTCGAGACAACGAAGAAAGCATTGAGGCGTGGTTATTCAACGACGCTCCAAGGCCCCTTAGAATGTCAGCTATTTCGAAGGTGCCGGAGCTATTAAGAAAGCTAAGTGAAGAAGCCGTTGAAACCACTAAGAAGATCAAGAACAGCCTGAAAGAAGCGGAGCAGGTAGTTGCGGCGCTGAAAACTGCAATTCCGGAGCCAGTTGGCAAAGGGCCAGTTAGGCGAATTATTGCGAGTGGCGTTACGGTTCACTCGGCATTGGGGGAGAAGAAATGACACTTCCCATTATTCTCTCCGCCGCTCCGCTGGACATTGCCATCATCCTTGCCCTTTGTGTACTTGGGTTTCTGGGCTTGGTCTGGTATGCGCTTCGAATAAAAGGCGACGTTCGAGCCGCGTTTTCGCATGGAAAGACGCTGTTCGAACTGGAAGCCAAGCAGCGCAAGCCGGACCGGGAGTAGAAATCTCAATGGAGGCTGAGAAGCCTCCAAATGGACTTCAAGATCGGGTGGAGCTCCTTGAGTGCGAAATCCGCGAGTAGTGCCAAGAAGACGACGGCACTTACAGTTTTGATTGCATGAGTCTCAATCTGATGCAGGAGTTGGGAGTAGCGGGAGGGATCTTTAGACACAACAGTCCTCTATTCTCCCGGCGAATAGAAGATCGTGTACTTCTCCTGTTCAATCGAACTACGTGCCCTGCCGGGGCGGGCTCTTACATTTATTTACGACTCTGATTTGGTTGGTCCGGTCAGTCCACAGACATCCAAAATACTAGGAAGTTAGCTGCTGAGACTGTCCAGAATCTGATGAGAGAATATCAGAAATGATCCAAGAGGCAACGCAGATTTTCCGATGGCTAGTATCAAACAAACTAGCCCACCATCCCTCTTTTCCACAGCCTTCCACAAAAAGATTCCCCACTCTTGTGACGAACAACCTTTACTGAGAAATCCACAAAGCGCAAACTTGCCTGATGCGCGCAAGCCACACAAACAATCTTTCAACCGCCGAGCGCCTCAGCGGCTCCCGCGCCACAGCTAACTCCTTATTCAAGAATATTTTGCCCGTAACTCCTTTGTCCTCCATATTTTACCCGGGTCCGACATACCCCGCGTCCGCAAATGGTTTGAAATGAGGATTTTACAGAGAGCGTCAAAAAAAAATGTTGCGATATATATTCCGAGAGACGCCCGCACACGTTGCCTCTCAGCTTCAAGTTGTACGCACCCGCGCCCAGCAAGTAACATCGACTCATGCCCGTTGAAACGGAAACTCAGGCCCCTACATCGATTCGCGCGCCGCGCGGCAACTCCATCACTTGCAAAGGCTGGCAGCAGGAAGCCGCCATGCGCATGCTGATGAACAATCTGGACGAGGAGGTCGCCGAGCGTCCCCAGGATCTCGTCGTCTACGGCGGAACGGGCCGCGCCGCGCGCAGTTGGGAGGCCTATCGCGCCATCGTCGCAACCCTGAAGACGCTCGCGAACGACGAGACGCTGCTGGTACAGTCGGGCAAGCCCGTCGGCGTATTCAAGACGCACGATCACGCGCCACGCGTGCTGATTGCGAATTCGAATCTGGTCGGCCACTGGTCGAACTGGGAGAAGTTCAACGAACTCGAACGCGCCGGCCTGATGATGTACGGACAGATGACGGCCGGATCGTGGATCTACATCGGCTCGCAGGGAATCGTGCAAGGCACCTTCGAAACATTTTCCGCCGCGGGAGAAAAGCATTTCGGCGGCGACCTCGCGGGCAAGCTGATCGTCAGCGGCGGCATGGGCGGCATGGGCGGAGCCCAGCCTCTGGCCGCGACCATGACGGGCGCGGCGTTTCTCGGCATCGACGTCGATCCCGAGCGCATCAAGAAGCGCCTCAAGACCGGATACTGCGACTTCATGGTCACCACGCTCGATGAAGCGCTGGACATTTTGAAGAACGCGATGCGTAAGAAGGAGAATGTTTCCGTCGGCCTGGTCGGCAATTGCGCCGATATCATTCCGGAGATGGCCGAGCGCGGCGTCGTCCCCGACATCCTGACCGATCAGACTTCGGCGCACGATCCGCTGAACGGATATGTGCCGAACGGCATGAGCCTCGCGGATGCCTTCGAGTTACGGAAAAACGACCCCAAGGCGTATCAGGAAAAGTCGCTAGACGCCATGGCGCGCCACGTGGAAGGCATGTTGCGCCTGCAGAAGATGGGCTCAGTCACCTTCGATTATGGCAACAACATCCGCACTTTCGCGTTTCAGCGCGGCGTGAAGAATGCCTACGACTTCCCCGGATTCGTCCCCGCATACATTCGTCCGCTGTTCTGCGAAGGCCGCGGACCATTCCGCTGGGTCGCGTTGTCGGGCGAAGCCTCCGACATTCACGTGACCGACGAGTTGGTGCTGGAGCTATTTCCCGAGAATCGAATTCTCCGCCGCTGGATCGACCTCGCCCGCAAGCGCATCAAGTTCCAAGGCCTCCCGGCCCGCATCTGCTGGCTTGGATACGGCGAACGCGCAGAGTTCGGACTCGCGATGAATGATCTGGTGAAGAAAGGCAAGATCAAGGCGCCGATCGTAATCGGCCGCGACCATCTCGACTGCGGCTCGGTGGCGTCACCGTTTCGCGAAACCGAAAGCATGAAAGACGGCTCCGACGCCGTCGCCGACTGGCCGCTGCTGAATGCCCTGTTGAACACGGCGGCCGGCGCATCATGGGTGTCGATCCATAACGGAGGAGGAGTCGGCATCGGCTACTCGCTGCACGCGGGACAAGTAACAGTCGCCGACGGCACCGACGAAATGGCCAAGCGCATCGAGCGCGTACTCACCACAGATCCCGGCATGGGCGTGATCCGCCACGCAGACGCAGGCTACGACGAAGCCAAAGAGTTCGCGAAGAAGACCGGCGTGAAAGTCCCGATGGAGCCGTTGTGATTGATGCCGTCACACCTATTTCGCCAGCGCGTCGCGCACGGCCTCGTACGCGGGCTTAGTCCGCCTATGGTTGCGATCGGCAAGCGGGGTCGACAATTCCCCCCGCACAACCGTCAAAATCTTAGCGGACTACGAGCACTTCCCTGACGTTATCTCTGGCGAGGAAGAACTTGATCGAGGCGAAGTCGCGGAAGAGGGTTTCGATGTGGCGGTTGTTGAAGACGCGCTGCAGGTGGAAGCCGTCGCTGATGGCGGTGTGGATTGCGCCAGTGGGGCCGCGGCGGGCTTCGCGCTTCAGCACGATGCGCTGCATTTCGAGGGTATCTTTGCCGACGATGTGAAATCGATAGCAGGGCGAATCCGGCCCGGCATCTTTGGTGTGGAAGAAGGCGAGCAACATGCCTCCAGGTTTCAAAACCGACCAGAGGCGTCCCATGACCGGACGTACCAGGCTTTCGTCGAGATAGTCCGGCAAGTTCCAACACAACACTACGTCGAAATGCGCCGCTGGATAGACGAGGTTGTCAGCGAGGAATCTACGGCTATCGAGCACGGCATTACCCTGCTCATCTTTGGTGAGCAGGCTGGGCTCGGTTGAAGCGACGAGAAGATCTTCGCTGTAGATCTTGTGACTGTGCTCGGTGAAGAAACGGATGTTACACGCTGACGTGGAGCCGAGATCGAGAACGCAGAGCGGGGTATCCGCTTCCCACACGCGGGAGAGTTCGCCGAGACCGCTGGACCGGCGGGTGAGTTTCTGGACGGCTTGTGGTGCTGCCGCCTCTGTCCCACTCGATGAGCCGCGAAAGAGCTTCATGAAATTCTGAGTGACTGATGCCATTAGACCTTACACTTTGACTCGAAACACAATCCCCGACCGAACAGCCAGCACCACGACCTTAGTTCAACGTCTCAACGAACACTTTAACCCAGGACGAAAGTCCAGCGGGAGTTACTTTCCTGCGGCTTTCTCGGCCTTGCCCTGAATGTCGACTTTACCTTTCAGGTAGGCGCCTTCTTCAATCGAAATCCGCTGCGTGGAAATGTCGCCTGTAACCATGGCGGATTTCCGCAGTTCGACGCGATCGCTCGCCTGCACGTTGCCTTCGAGCTTGCCCTGCACCACAATGCCCTTGGCCTCAACCGTTGCCTTCACGGTGCCATTGGGACCCACGGTCAAGCTGTTGTTCTTGAGGCTGATGCTGCCCTCGACCTGGCCATCGACATAAAGGTCTTCGCTGCCCGACAATTCGCCTTTGATGACAACCGACTTGCCGATCTGCGCCAAATCTGCCGACAACGGAGCACTCATGGATGTTCTCCTTATGAAGGAAGCGGGATACTGCGATACCAAGCTGCTGGGAAGGCAGGTACCTGACGGCCGCGTCGCTTCCCTCGACTATACCCAACTCCGAGAGCAAGCGGCAAGCGATGTACTTCCGTAATACAGGATAAGGACAAAATCTGGCAATACTACTGGTTTCACCTGCTGTAGCCCAAAGCGTAAAATTGTTAAAGTGAATTGAATTATGAGCCGCGTAACGAAACTACGATTCGCCGCAAATCGTATGAACGCGAGGCCGATTCCTGTCTCCATCATCCTCGCGGCCATCGTTGCAACCGCCATCTGGATGATAGCCACGACGGTGCTCTCCGCCCAAAACGCAGCACCTTCCGCAGTCAAGGATGCGAAGACTCAAGCCTCTAAGACCCCCGATTCGACCACGAAGGCTGCGGAGATGTCGCCAACCGAACTGGTTCGGACGACGGTAGCGAATGAAGTAGCGGCCGCGGAGCATCCCTTAGGGCTGCACCTGTTCCGCTCACGGCAAACCGGTCCGAAGGGTTCGCAGACCCGGCTCTACGTGGAAACCAAAGATGCATTAGCAGCGATGATGATCGCCAAGAACGACCAGCCGCTCACTACGGAACAACAGCAAGAGGAGAACAACCACTTGGCGTGGTTGACGAACAATCCTGAACAGTTGCGAAAAAAAGCGGCGCGCGAAAAAGAAGATGAAGAGCGAACGCTGCGCATCGTTAGAGCGTTGCCGGACGCATTTCAATACGAATATGCCGGCACGGAGAACGGTGAAGCGGGCCTGGGCACGGCTGGAAACGAACTCGTGAAATTGAAGTTCACGCCGAATCCATCATATACGCCCCCGTCGCGTGTAGAAGAAGTGCTGGCAGGCATGCAAGGTGAACTGTTGATCGACAAGACAGCGCGTCGCATTGCGAGAATCGATGGCACGCTATTCCGCGAGGTCACCTTTGGCTGGGGAATTATCGGCCACCTCAATAAGGGCGGGCACTTCCGCGTACAGCAGGGCGACCTGGGCGTAGGTGATGGGTCGTGGGGCATCACCGAAATGAGCCTGAACATGACTGGCAAGATCTTGCTGGTCAAGAGTCTTAGCATGATCTACGACGAAGTGTTGAGCGACTTTCAGAAGATGCCGGACAATCTGACTTTTGCGCAGGGCGTGGAAATGCTAAAGACCGAGCAGGAAAAGCTCGCTCACAACATGGGGCATGCGCCTCAACCTTCCGAGACCAAGACAGCTTCCCGGTAAGATTGGGAATTAGCTTTACGTCAAGAACAATTCCCTCTTGTGGAGGAAGCCGCTTTCGGGAATTCTGGATTGGATGTGGCAAGTGCTTTTTCCAGCGCCGTGAGTAGCATTCCGAGGTTGTCTCTTTTAGGTACCAGCGAGTCTGCGAGCTCGTGTAAGCCATCCAGACGCCCAGTCCCTTCTGCAATCAAGATCGCCGGCACTTGCGGCCGACAGCGCTTGATCTGCTTGACCACCAGCGCGACCGCAGCATGATTGCAGTGCAGATCGAGCACGACGGCGTCCACTCGCCGACGGGTGGCCAGCTTCACGGCCTCCGATGGGTTGCTGACATTTAGAACGCGGTAGCCCATGGAGTTGAGATTCCATCCGCGCAAAACCAAAACCACAGGATCGGTGCCAAAGTGAAGGATCGTGTGGCGCTTCTCTACGGATCTCGCCATCGGACATCTCTTTCGCGGCAGAAAGTTCGGATTGAAGGCCGCTGGGACGCGGCCATTTTTCAAGAGCAATCATATGCGCCTAGAGGTCAGCGCTATGCACAATTGATCACTTTGCATCTTATTTTCGGGCGCCCCGTCCCATTTTGGAACTCACAACGCTCGCTTGTCTCTCATCACAAGGCAGGATACATCAAGGTAAAAATTCAATTGCCGCACGATAGAAGCTTACGCTCGCAGCGTTTCTTTCCTCACCGTAAGCTTTTCGATCAAGTCTTCTTTGACGCGATAGCCGGTTCCCGGCGCGTCGCTAATCGCGATCATTCCATGAGGGGAGACATCGACTTCGGGTTCGATAATGTCTTCTTTCCAGTAGCGCTTGGACGCGGATACGTCGCCGGGCAGGCTGAAGTTTTCCAGCGTGGAAAGGGCGATGTTTTGCGCGCGTCCGATGCCGGTCTCAAGCATGCCGCCGCACCAGACGGGAATGTTGTGGGCCTGACAGAGGTCGTGAATTTTCAGCGCTTCGGAGAATCCGCCAACGCGGCCGACTTTAACATTGATGATCCGGCAAGCGCCGGTTTCGACGGCGAACGCGGCGCTGCGGACGCTGACGATTGATTCGTCGAGGCAGATCGAGGTGCGCAGTTCTTTTTGCAGGCGTGCGTGATAGTAGATGTCGTCGTTCCACAGCGGCTGCTCGATCATCAGTAAATTGAATTGGTCGAACTTGCGTAGATGTTCGACCTGATCGAGGGTGTAGGCGGAATTCGCGTCGCAACTGAGTGTGATGTCGGCCCAGCGCGAGCGGATACGCTCGAGCACATTGATGTCCCAGCCAGGCTTGACCTTGATCTTGATGCGGCGGTATCCGGCGGCCAGTTCGATCTGAATTTTTTCGAGGAGCTGATCGATGGAGTCCTGAATGCCGATGGAAACACCGCAGGGAATCTGGCGACGCGTGCCACCCAGCAACTTCCATAACGGCAACTGCTTTTGTGTGGCCTCGGCGTCCCACAAAGCATTCTCGAGCCCGGCTTTCGCCATACGGTGGGCGCGCACCTTGGCGAACAACGCCGGGCACTCGCGGGCGGAGTCGATGCGCTTTCCGAGGAGCGCGGGGATCAGATACTGAGTGAGGGTTGGCCAGGCGCTCTCGATCCATTCACTGCTGTAGAACGGATCCTCGCCGACCACGCTTTCTCCCCAGCCGTCGGCACCCTCGCTATGGACGGTGAGCAGGAGAATACGGCGGCTGTAGGTACGACCGAAGCTCGTCTCGAAAAAATGGACGAGCGGCATGTGGATCTCGCGGAGCGTGATGGCTTCAATTTTCATATTTCAAGGTTTCAGAGTTTCAAGGTTTGAAAGTTTGAAGGTTCAGGGTGATTATCAGAGGCTCTTACATTGAAACCCTGAAACTTTGAGACCTTAAAACCTTATCCTTCTGACGCGTATGACCAATTTTCGTCCCAGCGGCCCAGAAGATATTTTCCGTTGTCTTCGGAGTCGCGCTCGTAGCCTAGCACGGCGAGTCCATGGGAAAACGCGCTCAGAAATTGTTCGCGGTTGCGCTCCTGTACCTGTTGAGCTTTACCGCGGGTTTCGGGCGCGGCTTTCCAATTGTAAATTTGCGCTGGGACTTCGATGCCAGAATCAGCGACAATCGGCGGGTTTTTTCCTGTTGCCAGTAGCGTTTCCACGCGCTTCGACTTTAGCCACCATTCGGCGATGAGGCGGTCGCTGGGAAGGCCTCCCTGCAAGGGCGAAGACGTGATGCCGTATTGATTGATGTTGTAACGGCGGGCGATCGCGCCGAGTTTTTCAAGGTTGAGATAGGCGTTCTTGATTTCGAGAGGATCGAAGGTCCACTCGATCAATTCGATTCCGCGGGCGAGAGCGTCTTCGCGCTGCAGCAATTTCAGGCGGCGGCCGAGGCCTGAGTTGCGATGGTCTTTTCTAACGGCAAGCATGTGCGAGTGCAGGTAGATGTGGCCGGTGCGCGTGCCGGGGACGGAGAGCGCGAAACCGATCATCTCCCTGCGGTCGAAGGCTCCCATCACCTGTCCACCGACCTTGTCGGCAACGACGAACATGCGCAGCGGCACCAGTTCGGCGTCGGTGAAATTCCAGACTTCTTTCTGCAGCGCGACGCAGGCGCGAAGCTCGTCGAGATCCTGACAGCGGCGGAGGACGATGGAGTCGGCGGTCATGCTGACTTCTCCGCGCGCTCCCGCTCTTGCGCTTTGGCCTGCTGCCAGAGCGATTCCAGTTCCTCCATGGGAGCCTGGTCGGGAGTGCGGCCGGATTCGTGGAGGCGGGATTCCATCCACTGGAAACGGCGCTTGAATTTGCGGTTAGTCTTGCGCAGCGCGGATTCGGGGTCGAGCGAGAGGTAGCGTGCGATGTTGACCAGAACGAAGAAGAGGTCGCCTACCTCGTCTTCGAGTCGCGCTTGCAAGTTTTCGGGGACGGGCGTCCGCCCTGACCCGGCGATACCACGGCCCTGCGGGCGCGGACCGGGCGCGGGGAATTGTTGCAGTTGCTCACGGAGTTCGTTGGTCTCCTCGGTCAGCTTGTCGAACAGGCCTTCAATGTTGGGCCAGTCGAATCCTGACTGCGCGGCGCGGGAGCTGAGCTTGTAGGCCTCGAGCAGCGAAGGCATGGCGGAGGAGACTCCGGCGAGTATAGAGCGCTTTTCTGCCTCAGACTTTTCGTTTATTGCTGGGGCAGAATTCCCTTTTCCGGCGGCGGATTGCCGTTTCTTTTCCTCTTCGAGTTTTCGTTCTTCTACTTTGATGGCTTCCCAGTTGCGTTTGACGTCGGCGGAAGTTTCGGCCTTCGCGTCGCCAAAAACGTGGGGATGGCGATTGATCAGTTTGGTGGAGAGGCGGTCGAGGACGTCATCGATCGAAAATGAAGCCTGTTCGTTCGCCATTTCGGCATAGAAGAGAACTTGCAAAAGCAGGTCGCCGAGTTCACCGGCGAGTTCGGGCCAGTCGCGATTGTCGATGGCTTCGAGGACTTCGTAGGTTTCTTCGAGCGTGTAGGGCTTGATGGAGTCGAAGGTCTGTTCGCGGTCCCAGGGGCAGCCGCCGGGGGCGCGGAGGCGCTCCATGATGGCGACTGCGCGTTCGAACCTTTCTCCGGTGGAGGGCATGAGGCAACCAATGTAAATGAGTGCGAAGGCGGGAGGCAATGCGGCAAGCGCTAGTTCGAGCGTGAATATAGAAGGAACGCTTTCTGTATGCGCGGGAGAGACGCCCTCGCGACACCTGGTGGGAGCCGGCGCTGTGTTCTTCACGCCAACCGCAGAGCAGTCGATAGGCATCCTAGAGAAAACGAACTGTCCCCGCTCATTTGCTGCACAAATCTGATCTAGTGAACAATTCATGGAGAAAACATCGTGACGAACCGTAATCTTCAGGGAAAGAAAGTGGCAATTCTTGTAACCAATGGGTTTGAACAATCGGAGTTGATCGAGCCGCGAAAGGCGCTCGATGAAGCGGGCGCAACCACGCAAGTAGTTTCGCCTGCGGGCGCGAAAGTAAAAGGATGGAACCATAAAGACTGGGGCAAGGAGGTCTCGGTCGACGTTGCGCTTGACTCGGCAAATGCCGAGGACTTTGATGCGCTACTGCTGCCGGGCGGAGTGATGAATCCCGATCAGTTACGGATGAATCCGCGCGCGGTGGAGTTTGTGAAGAGCTTCACGAAAGCGGGCAAGCCGGTGGCTGCGATTTGCCATGGTCCGTGGACCTTGCTGGAAGCGGGCGCGGTGCGCGGGCGCACGATCACCTCGTGGCCGTCACTGAAGACTGATCTTTCGAACGCCGGAGCAACCTGGGTCGACAAAGAGGTGGTCGTGGACGGAAGCCTGGTGACCAGTCGGAAGCCCGACGATATTCCAGCCTTCAACCGTGAAATGATTCGCCTGTTCACCGAAGGCGAGGAGTCGCCGGCCTTGAAGAAGACTGCATAAGTGGTCGATTGATGATCCCCGGCTCGGTTCTGGTTACGATTCATGGCCGGGCCGGGGTTTCTGGTCGCATCGGTTACCTGGGGCACCATTTTTCCGTGGCGTTCTGAGAATCCGCTAAGCTGAGGGTGAACTCTCGTTACCTTTAACTCCTGGCTATCGGAGCGCAGAATAAGGACATAGCACGAAGAAGGCCTAGCGCTCCGGGCGGTCGAGCCATCGTATTTGGACCAGAAAACAGCACTGGCGATATCTAGCTTAAATACATGAGTTTAGCGATAAAACCTCGACCGCCTCTGGATAACCAGCATTTCCAGGTGGTCGTCATTGGCGGAGGGATTAACGGCGTTGCGCTAGCGCGGGAATGCGCTCGCGCCGGGAAACGCACGCTACTGGTCGAGCAGAATGATTTTTCCTCGGGCGTGACCAGCCGGTCGACGCGGATCATTCACGGCGGCCTTCGCTACCTGGAACACGGAGAGCTTGGATTGGTGCGCGAATCGGTGCGCGAACGCGAGCGGTTGCTGCGCGAGCGGTCGCACCTGGTGCATCCGGTGCACTTTTTGCTGCTGTTGAATGAGCGGAGCCAGCGCAGCGCGCTGAAAGTACGTACGGGACTGTGGCTCTACGAGCGGATGGCGGGAAGAAAATCATCCGACTTGAGCGAGATGGAGTTGAAGCGCGTGGAGCGAGCGCTCGACGCGGGCCACAAGTGGTCGATCTTCAATTACGAAGATGCGCAGTGCGAATTCCCCGAGCGCCTCGTTGCCGAGTGGATGACGGAGGCGGCCGACGCGGGGGCGGTCGTCCGCAATCACTGTGAAGTGCTGGCGGTGAATGTAACACAGGGCCGGGCGCGGGGAGTGTTGTTGCGCGACCGCATCACCGGAAAAGACGAGCGGGTGGAAGCCGCTTGGATCGTGAACTGCACCGGACCGTGGGCTGACCGGATTTGCCAGCGTTCTTCGGTGCGCACCAGCAAGCCGATGCTTGGCGGGGTGCGGGGATCGCACATTGTTTTGCCGCGATTTTCTGGCGCACCAAGTGCAGCGCTCTATACCGAGGCAGCGGATGGGCGTCCAGTTTTTGTTTTGCCGTGGAACGAGCAGGTGTTGGTCGGGACGACGGAAGTCGCGGACACGGGCGATCCGGGGAAAACGTCGCCATCGGGTGAAGAAATTGACTATCTGTTGCGCACGGTGGCGAAGCTATTTCCTAAGGCGAAAATTTCCGCGCAGGACATTAAGTATGCGTTTGCGGGCGTGCGTCCTCTACCCAACGCGCCGGGGAATAGTGCGGGGGCCGTGACGCGGCGGCATTTTCTGCACGACCACGAGGCGGATGGCGCGGCGCGGCTGCTCTCAGTGATCGGCGGCAAGCTGACGACGGCGGCTTCGCTGGCTCGAGAGTGCGCGCGCAAGATCGGCATCGCTGTCCCGGAGCCGACGATGGTTGCGATGGGACCGGGCAGCTCGCTCGACCCCATGCTCGACCAGGAAGTTATCGAAATTGCGCGAGCCGGATCGGTGAGCGAAGAAACCGCGCGGGGCATGATGGAATGGCACGGCGAGCGCGCGATGGATATTGCCCGCATGGCGCTGGTCAGTGCGGAGCTACGGGCTCCGGTCTGTCCGCACAGTTCGCACATTGTGGCCGAAGTTGTGGAGGCTTACCGCAAAGAGTTTGCCGTCACGCTGGGCGATGTCCTGCTGCGCCGGGTTCCGGTGGCGCTGGGCGCGTGCTGGTCAGAATTCTGCAGCCGCGAGGCGGCCGCGCGCATTGGCGCTGTGCTGGGCTGGGATGATCAGACTCTGGGGGCGAACCTGGAGTCGTTCGAGATGGAGCGCACGGCGTTCCTGCAGCGTCCATCTCGGGGAGGCGCGGCGCTGGAATTGGCGGCGGACTAGCTTACCGATTTGTTCTCGAACTGGCGCAGACCGAGCACCAGCAGCAGGATGTCGAAAAAGAGCAGCGCCACAATCACAACCGTGATCGATAGATGCTGAAATTGCGGAGCCAGAGTGGCCCGCATCCCTTCGCTCGCGTACACCAGCGGGTTGATGAGGACGATTTTCTGCAGGATGGGAAACGTTTTCAGCGCGCTCCACGGGTAGTAGGTGCAGCCGAAGAAAATCATCGGAGTCATCACCATGCTAAACATCAGCCCGATGTGCTGCTGATTGATGCTGCAGCCCAAGGCCAGTCCTCCGCAGGCGGAAAAACCTGCCACCAAAATGATGACGATAGCGAAGGTCAGCGGAGACGAGCCGATGCTGATCTCAACGCCGGGGCGAAGCACGAGCCACGCCAGCGGAATTACCACAAGCCCAGCCACGAGGGCTTGCAACATTCCGGCGATGATTTTCTCGATGGCGATCCAGCCCACGCTGATCGGCGCAAGCAGACGGTCTTCGATTTCGCGCGTCCATTGAAACTCGGCAATGAGCGGCATGGCCACGGCCCAAATTCCGGTGAAAGTCATGCTGATCGCGATGATGCCGGGAAGCAAGAGACTCTTGTAGGTCTCCGGCATATAGCCGCTGCCGACCATGACTTTGCCGAAAATAAAAACAAACAGCAGGGGCTGCAGGAAGGTCTGCATCAGGAGTTGGATGGCATTGCGGCGCGCCACGTGAGCGTCGCGCGCCAGCATCGCGAAAAAGGTTTTCCAGTTCAATCGCGCAAACTCCTTCCGGTATGGTGCAGGAAAAGATTTTCCAGGCTCGGCTCGGAGATGTGAACATCGGACAACTCCGCGCCTGCGCTCACAGCAACGCTGGCGATTTCAGGAATCAGAGAGCCGCCGCGGTCGGCGTAGATGTCGACACCGGTATTGTCGGCTATGTTTTCGGCGGCACGGACTTCGCGAACTCCGGCGAGCGATTGCAAACGCTGGAGAAGTTCCGCTGTTTGGTTTCCGAAACGAACACGCAGCAAGAATCCTCCAGGGATCGAGGCCTTCAATTCCTGCGGAGTACCCAAGGCGATCATGCGGCCGTGGTCGACGATGGCGAGGCGTTGGCACAATGCATCGGCCTCTTCCATGTTATGCGTGGTGAGCAAGACGGTCTTCCCAGCCTGATGGTATTCGCGGATGATCTCCCACAAGAGAATGCGAGTTTGCGGGTCGAGCCCGGCGCTGGGTTCGTCGAGAAACAGTACTTGCGGATCGTGCATCATGGCGCGAGCAATGGAAAGCCGCTGCATCATTCCTCCGGAGAAGCCGCGCACCATCTGGTTGCCGCGCTCGGTCAGCTTGAATTTTTCGAGCAGAGAGTCGGCGCGGTCGTTTCTCTGTTTGGATCCAATACCGAAGTATGCCCCGTGAAACACCAGAATCTCGCGTGCGGTCAGAGAAAAATCCAGATTGGCGCGCTGGGGCACGACGCCGATCAGGCGCTTGACCTGGGCCTGCTCTTTCCACACCTCGTGGTCGCCGATCCAGGCCTGACCAGAGGTTGGCCGCACGCGGGTGGTCAGGACTCCGACCGTGGTCGATTTTCCGGCGCCGTTGGGGCCGAGCAGACAGAAAATCTCTCCCGGCAAAACTTCAAGCGAAAGTCCGTCAAGGGCTGGGATTTGTGTCTTGGGCTGTTTCCATCCCTTGGCATCGGCGCGCGCAATGAAACCTCCGGCTGCGCCGAGCGGTGGAGCGGAGTTGTAGACCTTGCGCAGGTCCTGTGTACGAACGCCAACGGCCATACTGAGTAATCCCCGGTGAGAGGCTGAAAGTTACGGAAGTATATCGCAGGTGTGGGGGCGAATTCTGTTGATGCGAATGCGGGCGGTAATTTCACTTGCCAAAGGAGTACGGGGAACGGCATTCCGGTGAGAATGTCAGCGGCAAAGCACCGCACCCTGACGTTTACACGCCATCAAACTTCGCGATCGCGGCCGTCCACTCGTAGGCCCCAGATTGTGTAGCCTATTGCGAATCCTTCTGACGCGTTGCCTTTACCCCCGACAAGATTCCGACCCCCAAGAGGATGATGGCGAATACGGCGATCCAATGCGTAGGCATATGCATCAGGTGAGCCCCGTAAATCAATCCGCCGAGCATGATCGAGAACCCGATTGCATAAAGTCCGAAAGACATAGTATCTCCTCTTCAGATTCACTCGCGACATGCGTCAGCCGATCCGTTATGGGAAGCTAAGGCATTTGTGGCTGGCGCTTACACTTAATCCCAGATCTCGATCTACTTCGCGGCCTTTACGGGCGCCCAGGGCTCACCACCAGATTCACTCATTTGCACCCGGCAGTGCTGTGCAGAATCGCTCACTTTGCGCCGAAGTGCGATCGCTTCGAAATTTATCGTCTTAGAAAATTCTGTTCCATTTCGAGAATCTCTTATCACGCTTGCTTATTACTTGTTTAGAAGACGGTCAATTCTGACCAGTTTTTTGGAGCTGGGGGAGTAATACTGGCCCACAACAAGCTTCAGACGGCAGTGAATGCCGTGAATAAATCTAGTCCCTCTCAAGAACGGATCGACAAAATGCAAGTTGTCTCCGATAGCTGCGCCAAGATCAGGAATCTGGGTTTCAAGGCGTCCATGAACGTCAGCATGTATGGCGAGCGCTTTGAGATTGTTTCGGATCCGTTTGATGAGGCTGGTGGCGTGGCAGTTCGCGCGACCTGCGGAACCAATCCCGAGATTCGCACGCTGCGACTTCGCATAGCAATTCTTTTAGGACACGGTCTCAATAAGGAGAAACAACAATGACGGCCATTGAACAGAACAAGTGTGCGCATGTCCCCTGCCGATGCACCGCGCAAGCGGGCGACAAATACTGCGGTCAAGCCTGTAAAGAAGCGGGGGCGAAAGAAGTTGAAATCGCCTGCCAGTGTGATCACGCGATGTGTCCACTCACCATATGACCACTCGTGCGCGCGTGATCTACCCGGCTAAGAGAGTTCCGACCATAAGCTTGTTCCGAATCATTGTCTTACTGCTGGCAGCCGCGTGCCTGGCAGGTATGTCGGGGCGGGTATTTGCTCAATCGATGGCTGATGCGCCAGACTCCTCGAGCTCTGTTACAGGCGCGACTGCAACGCTTCCCGACCTGACGTATGTTCGCCCAACAGGGATGACGAAACTGCGTAACTATTTTTTCGATGCGTATGGGCCCTACCCGATCGTGGGGGCTGCAATCGCTGCGGGCATCCACCAAGCTGATAACGCCCCGCCAGAGTGGAAGCAGGGATTCGCGGGGTACAGCAAAAGGTTCGGTTCCGACTTCGGCATT
>Ga0070731_10001957_pt1 | contig 20414 bp, 12 predicted proteins | sample Coa_R1_2_FD_66448 | JGI IMG/M metagenome (GOLD analysis project Ga0070731, IMG submission 66448) | Surface soil microbial communities from Centralia Pennsylvania, which are recovering from an underground coalmine fire - Coalmine... | ecosystem: Environmental > Terrestrial > Soil > Unclassified ... | reverse complement strand
ACTCCCGGAGACATTCTGGAAATTACCAGCATTGGATATACCAGTGAATCATTTACTGTGGGGCGCGAAACCGATATTATGATCAAACTGGAACAGAAGTCCGCTGAGTTGAATGAGGTGGTTGTTACGGGGAACCGCGGTACACCCAGGGTCAGAATTGAAAGTGCCGTTCCGGTAGATGTAATAAAAGTTAACACGATTGGTGAGACAACTGCGAAACCCGATTTAATGTCACAAATGAATATGGCTGTTCCATCATTTAATTACAATAAACAAAGTGGCGCGGATGGCTCTGACGCGATCGATTTTGCAAGCCTGAGAGGATTAGGCTATGATCAAACCTTAGTGCTGGTAAACGGCAAAAGATATCATTTGGCTGCCTTCGTTAACGAATTTGGTACAAGAGGCAGAGGTAACTCCGGAACAGATTTGAACTCGATTCCCGAAGCAGCAATAGATCGAGTCGAAATATTGCGCGATGGTGCGTCGGCACAATACGGCTCTGATGCAATTGCGGGTGTAATCAATATTATTTTGAAAAAGGACGTCAGAAAGTTATCAATGGATGCTGGTTTCAGCGGATATTATGACCATAAATACAATACGCTCAATAATGTTGATCCAAGTCAATATTACACCGGTTCGCAATTGGATGGTCAAACGTTTAAGGCAAGTTTAAATTACGGACTTCCTATCGGTCAAAACGGGGGGTTTATTAACCTCGGAGCAAACTTCCTTACCGAGGGCAAAACATTTCGCGCGCTTCCGGATACTAATTGGTCAACCAACCCCAATTCTAAATTGGTGGCACCTTATATTGCTCCATATCGCAGGGCGTTCGGAGACGGATCCATCACGACAGCAGGTGCCATGTTTAATATGGAATTACCTATTTCAGGAACGAGAACGACCTTTTACACTTTTGGCGGATTTAATCGCAAGTACTCGAACGTATATGCCTGGACTAGAAATTTTGCTTCACATCCTGAAAAGTTTCCGACCGACGCAAATGGCAACCTGATTTTTGTTCCGGGTATAATGAAGGTATTTGACCCGACCAAGGGCTCGTTGGATACCGCTAACGTGTATTATGATCCTCAGGAAGACGTATATATCACTGACCTGTCTTTGGCCGTAGGCGTTAAAGGTTCGGCAGGCAATGGCTGGGATTGGGACTTGAGCAATGCAATCGGCTATAATAATTTTCATTATTTCGGAAACAAGACCTTTAATGCGACTTTGCCTGAGGATGAAGTGGCGACAAAAACAAGATTTGACGATGGCGGGTTCAATTTTCTACAAAATACAGCCAACCTGGATTTGAGCAAACGATATGGTGCGATAGCACAAGGATTGACTTTTTCTTTCGGAGCGGAATTTCGCTTTGAAAAATACCAAATCTATAAGGGAGAAAACGATTCCTATGGTTACAAGATTCCCCCAAAGTACTATCCCATAGTTGGTGATTCTGTCGATGTCGCATCAGGATCCGAAGGCTTTCCAGGTTTCAGACCAACTGATGTAGTTAATGCCACAAGGACAAATGTTGGAGGTTATGTTGATGCTGCGTTGGACGTAACCAAAAAATGGTTGCTCGATGGCGCGATCCGTTTGGAAAATTATTCTGACTTTGGATTTGTGAACACGTATAAGCTTGCAACAAGATATAAACTAACGGATAATTTTAATTTGCGCGGCTCGGTCAGTACAGGTTTCAGAGCCCCCTCCTTGCAGCAAATTAACTTCAGCAACATCAATACAAACATCGTTGATAATTCCCTCCAATATATCTGGCAGGCCCCAAATACCAGCGCAGTCGCAAGGGCAGCAGGAATTCCGCCTTTGAAACAAGAGCAATCCGTAAATGGGAGCCTAGGCTTCGCGTGGAAGCCGGTCAGCGACCTCACGGTTACTCTTGACGGTTACCTGGTGAAGATGCGAAATCGAGTGATTTTTTCGGGGCAATTTGCCGCGACTTTACCGCAACTTGCGCCGTACATGCCAACTAACATATCCCCTCCTGTCAATTCAGTCCAGTTTTTTGCCAATGCCGTAAATACAACCAATACCGGCGTTGACGTTATTATGGATTATTCAAAGAAGATTGGCAGAAACAGAATTAAAATCCTTCTGGCAGGAAACATTCAAAATATTACGATTGATAAGATTAATGTACCGGGTCCATTGAATGATAATTACTTTGACCAGCAGACATTTTTCAGCACCCGTGAACAGGCTTTCCTAATTGCGTCCGCACCAAAAGCCAAGTTTTCCCTTAATCTCGAATATGCCATGCGCGCGCTGTCTGTGGGGACTCATGTGACCTATTACGGAAAACTAACTACTGAGGGATATGGTTATTCAAGCGTGCCCGGTGCGCCGGCTGGCGGCCCTGGAGGGGCTGGAATTTCCGATGCGGGACTCGGCTACGATCCCTATGTTGAAAAAGATGACGGCTCAGGTGTTGTTCCGGAAGACTTTGTTTTCCATGGTAAGATTACGACTGATTTATATCTCTCGTATAAGATCAACAAAAGCGTTTCCTGGGTTGCCGGCATAGACAATATTTTCAATGTCCACCCTGATTTGGCCGCTACTGCAGGAGCAAAAAATGCGTCATGGGGTGATAGTGAATCGGGCGGCCCCTTTGATGCGGTCCAAATGGGTTATAACGGGATGCGTCTATTCACAAAATTTGCCCTTAATTTCTAAGCATCCTTAATAATTGCGGGTCGACCGGAACATTTGAGGCCCACAATTATTCACCGATTTTAACCGGCCATTCATCTAATCTTTAGGTTTAAAACCTTCCTTTATCCGTTTTAACTTTAGGAATCTAAAAACTACAATAGATTTGATGCGTTTTATGTTTTTTGCTGCCAATTACGGCGTCCTAGATAGACAAAAATGAAATCAGGGAAACTTGCGCTACAGATTGTGATCCACATTGCTGCGTGGGCATGCTTTTTAATGCTGCCTTTTGCATTTATCCCAAGACAACGTGAGGGATCATTTATTCCTGCCCAATATTTTTCATTTTATTTTGTCCTCATCAATTGCTTTTATATTGGGTTTTATTACTTGAATTATTATGTATTGATTCCGAAGTTGCTCACAAGAAAAAGAGTGATCCCATTTATTATCGTTAGTGTTTTATTCCTCCTTTTTTTTGGACTGTTCCTCAGATTATACCATTATTTTAGCGACACACTGGGTTGGCTGCCCCCAATAGTGAGACTCTCAACCAGGCCAAGAAACCTGCTTCCTCCACTCCTTTCACCTGGTTCTATTGCTATTTTCACGATGGTATTTGCCGTGAGTACCGGCCTGCGTGTCATCACCCAATGGTTTCAGACAGAACAGCGGAACAAGGAAATTGAAAATGAAAAGCTGAATACGGAGCTATCTTTTTTGAAGTCGCAAATAAATCCCCATTTTTTGTTCAATACTTTAAATAACATTTACTCGCTCGCCGCTGACGGCTCAAGGCATACCGCAGAAGCCGTGATGAAATTGTCGAGTATAATGCGCTACGTATTAACGGAAGCAAAAAACGATTACGTTCCGGTTGAAAAAGAAATTCAATTCATAAGGCATTATATCGAACTGCAAAAACTTCGTCTGACGGACAAATCGCATGTAACTTTTGAGGTTGAGGGTGATCCAACCGGGAAAAAGATATCCCCGCTTCTTTTTCTTCCTTTTGTAGAAAATGCTTTTAAATACGGCATAAGTACCCGCGAAAGTTCGCCCATTTCAATCGTATTAAAAATTGTCGACAATGCAGTGCATCTTTCAATCAAAAATAACAAGCATAGCAGCACAATTTTGAAACCGGCAGAAAATACCGGAATCGGCATTAACAACAGCCGGAGGCGGCTTGATTTGCTTTATAATAATCGGTATTGCTTAACAATTGACAATAATCTCGCAACTCATTTGGTAAATCTAAAAATTGAACTGATATGATTTCATGCATAGCGGTTGATGACGAGCCACTGGCGCTTGAAGTGTTAAAAAAGTACATTGCAAAAATTTATTTTCTCGATTTGAAAGGAATTTTTACGGATGCTTACGAGGCAAAAAAGGCACTTGACGCGGAAGCAGTCGATCTGATTTTCCTGGACATCCAGATGCCAGACATCAACGGAATTGAATTCTCAAAACTGGTAAATAGGAAGACAACTGCTGTCATTTTTACCACGGCTTTTAGCGAATATGCCGTTGAAGGCTTTAACGTGGATGCAATAGATTATTTGCTCAAACCGATTGAATATGACCGATTCCTGAAAGCAGTATATAAAGCAAAAGAATATATCGAGTATACTAACAGCATGGAACTGGCAGAAGGTTACATTTTCGTAAAGTCAGACTACCAAATGATGAAAATCAATCTTAAAGACATCATTTATATTGAGGGGCTAGACGATTACATAAAAATTTATCTTCCTCAAAAATCGGTATTGACGCTGATGACCTTAAAGACGATAATGCAAAAGTTACCTCCGAAGGAATTTATTCGAGTCCATCGCTCATATATTGTACCTATTAGCAAAATTGGCAATATAAGCAAGAGCAAAGTAAAAATTGGCGACAAGGAAATTCCAATTGGGATCAGTTATAGCGAAAGCTTTTTTGCCGAAATGGATAAAAAAATGAGCGGATAGTCGTCCGCCGATTTTTTTTTCGTATTTGCCTAAAATTGTGTAGGCCTCGCGCTTCTTGTTCATAATTTTACTGTGATTTTTTTTGGATAAAGCAACAAGCCAATCTTTTTTTTCGTACACGTGTTGTACGCTTTTTTTCATAGTAGATTTTAAGTTTGGTTAGGAACTTGGTTAGCAGAATTTCCTAACTTGCTTGCGGTTTCTCTAACCGCAAGCTTTTTTATGGACATATTGAATCAGCTCAATTTAAAAAAAAACAATCCCGGCACTTCTACTGGCCAGAAGTGGATTGGTCGGTCGGCAGGTAAAATTCAATCCCGGTCGCCGGTAGATGGAAGGGAGATTGCTTCGCTTGCCGCGACTTCCAAAAAAGAATATGATGATGTTATAAATGAGTCTCTGAAGGCATTCGGGGAATGGCGACTCTGGCCGGCTCCAAAAAGAGGTGAGGTAGTTCGACAAATAGGCGAAGCATTGAGGGCTCACAAGGCTTCTTTAGGACGACTTGTATCTTATGAAATGGGCAAGAGTCTCGCGGAAGGACTTGGTGAGGTCCAAGAAATGATAGATATATGCGATTTGGCAGTTGGGCTGTCCCGGCAGTTAAACGGACTAACGATGCACAGCGAACGCCCTTCCCATCGCATGTATGAACAATGGCATCCGCTGGGAATTGTAGGAATTATTTCTGCCTTTAATTTTCCCGTCGCCGTGTGGAGCTGGAACAGCATGATTGCCTGGGTTTGTGGCGATGTCTGCGTCTGGAAACCAAGCGAGAAAGCACCCCTTTGTGGAATTGCCTGCCAGCAAATCGTTGCCAATGTATTTTCAAAAAATAAAGTACCTGAAGGAGTCAGCAACCTCATCAATGGCGACAGAGAAGTAGGCGAATGGATGGCGAATGATGTTAGGATTCCGCTCATTTCGGCTACGGGTTCAACGAGGATGGGGCGTGCAGTTGGAACTGCTGTTGCAGCACGATTGGGGAGATCGCTTCTAGAGTTGGGTGGGAATAATGCAATTATATTTTCAGATAGTGCAGATTTACATGTCGCAATTACTGGAGCAGTTTTCGGCGCCGTTGGAACTGCAGGGCAAAGGTGCACCTCTACGAGACGCCTGATTGTACAGGAAAAAATTTATGCAAGGACGAAAGAAAGGTTGAAAGAAGCATATAGCCAACTGAAAATAGGAAACCCACTGGACGAAAAAAATCATGTTGGACCCCTCATTGACCTGGATGCAGTTAAGGCATACCAAAATGCAATTGCAATTTGCAAAAAGCAGGGTGGTAAATTCATTGTTGAAGGAGGTGTCCTGGAAGGGGATGGCTTTGAAAGCGGATGCTATGTTAAGCCCTGCATTGCCGAAGTTCGCCCAACATTTGATATAGTTAAACAGGAAACCTTTGCTCCCATCCTTTATTTAATGACGTACAAGACAATCGAAGAGGCAATTGCAATTCAGAACGAAGTGCCTCAGGGGCTGTCTTCATCCATCATGACATTAAATCTCAGAGAGTCAGAAAAATTTCTTTCCGCTTCAGGAAGTGATTGTGGAATCGCTAATGTCAACATTGGAACCTCGGGCGCCGAAATTGGCGGCGCTTTCGGGGGAGAGAAAGAAACTGGTGGCGGAAGGGAAAGCGGTAGCGATGCCTGGAAGGCTTACATGCGTCGGCAAACCAACACGATTAATTATTCAACTGACTTGCCACTGGCGCAAGGCATCAAGTTCGAGTTTTAGGCCAGCAAATCATCGGAATGTCAGGGTTTTATCGGCTTTTGTCAAAATAATACTGCTGTCCTGGCGTTATACAATCGTCTAGGTATTTTCGGCGAATTTATCCAAACTATGAAAAAATACTTGCCTTTACTCGTTGTGCTGCTTTCTGTTAACTGCATCAGCTCCTATGCACAGGTTAAACTGGGTGGCGAAATCGGTTTTCATTCAGCAAATGTCCAGGAGACCAATAGCCTCCCTGGATGGGATACCGCGGCAAAACCATATTATAGCAGTCGCACTGCCATTCACTTCGGCGTCAACCTGGAAATCCCCCTCACCAACCGATTATTCTTCCAGCCGGCTATTGATTATACTTCCAAGGGACGGCAATTTACTAAGAACAGCAATGTTATTGACAGTGCAAGCCTGGATACAATTTATATGAAGAATTCGCTTAGTGTGGATTATATCGAAATGCCATTTTACATAACCTATAAATTGCCACTAAGTAAAAATCACAAGAATAATTTTTTCATTGGAGCCGGTCCGTATTTGGCATTCATTTACAGTGGAAACTGGACAAGTCAAATTCTGACCCAACAGGATACAACTAGCCAGTTTTCGACTCAAACCAACAAAATCGAGGTTGGCAACGCGATTGGCAAGTACAAGACGTTGGATCTGGGCATCAACATAAAGACAGGCATCGAGTTTGGCAGTATAACACTCAGCGGCTATCTCAGCCAGGGGCTTTCCAATTTTTATTCAGCCCCATATACAAGTACTTTTCATCACAAGGTCGAAGGGATTACACTTGGAGTTTGGCTTGGAAAATCTGGTAAGCCTGAACATCCTTCAAAGCCGATGCTTCCAGAAAAAGTTGTTGTCAAAGACAGCGACAATGATGGAATTCCTGACGACAAGGATCTTTGTCCCAATGTACCGGGTGTCGCAAAATATAACGGGTGTCCAGTTCCAGACACGGATCATGACGGGATTGATGACGATCACGATTCTTGCAAAACGGTGCCCGGAGTGGCTCGCTACAATGGCTGCCCTGTTCCAGACACCGATGGCGACGGTATTGATGACGAACACGATTCTTGCAAAACGGTGCCTGGAGTGGCTCGCTACAATGGCTGCCCTGTTCCAGACACCGATGGCGACGGTATTGATGACGAACACGACTCCTGCAAGACAGTGCCGGGCGTTGCACGCTACCATGGATGCCCCATACCCGATCGCGACCATGATGGCGTTAACGATGAGGAAGATAAATGCCCTGATGTACCAGGTGTACCCGAGAATAATGGTTGTCCCGCAATTAAGCAGGAAATCAGGCAAAAAATAAATTACACATCAAAAAATATTCTCTTTGCTTCAGGCAGTGAACGGCTTTCTCGGGTTTCTTTTGACGCTTTAAATCATTTAGCACAATTGTTGGCAAGCCATCCCGAATTTCATCTGACAATCAATGGTTTCACGGATAATACGGGGACAGCTGAAGGAAACCTTCTTCTTTCCAGACAGCGTGCGAACACCGTGAAAAATTATCTTATCGGGAAAGGAATTCCTGAAGATCGTATTACCGCAAATGGGTTCGGTCAGCAAAATCCAATTGCGGATAATAACTCACCAATCGGGAAAGAAAAAAACAGGAGAGTTGAATTCAAAGTAACTACTCAATAATGGTTCGAAATTTAACAACTCTGTTTACCCTTTCATGTAATTTAAATACTGAGGGCTGGAGAGTTTAATTAATTTCGCCGTTTACTTGTTTTTTAACTTCAACTCAAAAGAATTTTATAATGCGTCAATTGAAAATGTTAGTGGTCTTTATTGGCCTTATAATCTTTAACCTGTCAATTTTTGGCCAGGGCACATCCACGAAGCAGGACCTGCCAAATGGTTGGCATTTAATGGATAAGCAGCAAGACGGGTATTATGGAATAAGCCTGAACAAAGCTTACGAATTTTTGAAACTAAAAAACCTCAAGAGTAAGACGGTAATCGTCGCGGTGATCGATTCGGGTATTGATACGCTTCAGGAAGATTTGAAAGATATTTTGTGGACGAATCCGAAAGAAATACCAGGGAATGGGATCGACGATGATCATGATGGATACGTTGATGACGTCCATGGGTGGAATTTTCTAGGAGGTAAAGATGGTCAGAATGTTAACGACGATTCTGGTGAAGATGCTCGAGTTTATTTTGAATTCAAAAAGCAATTCGAGACGCCGGGCTTTGACGCCTCGTCTTTATCGGCCGATGATAAGGAGAAATACACGATGTGGCAAAAGGCAAAAAAAAGACTGATGGGCGCCACCACAGAAAGTCCTGATGATCTGGTATTGCTTAAGCGTGTACTTGCGGCGTCCGTAATGAGTGACAGTGTCCTGCAAGGCGCAATGGGAAGGAAAGAATATACAGGAAATGATCTTGACACATTCCAGGCGTCAACGCCCGACATCAAAAGAGCAAAAGAAATATTACTGTTTTCATTTCGCGAAAACAAGATAATGGATGTTACGAACAAAGCATTCCTGACAGATTTTAATGAGTACGTTAACATGCAGGTAAAAAAGGCTGAATCAAAAGACAAAGCGCCGGAAAATGTCCGAAAGAAAATTGTCCAAGATAACGAGGAAGATATTAACGATAAATATTATGGCAATAACGATATTATGGCCGGCGAGCCGATGCACGGTACCCATGTTTCCGGCATAATTGCGGCCGAACGCGGCAATGGCAAGGGCATGGATGGAATAGCAGACAACGTACGAATTATGATGATCCGTGCAGTGCCAGGCGGCGACGAACATGATAAGGATGTTGCGCTCGCGATTCGTTATGCGGTCGACAATGGTGCCAAGGTTGTCAATATGAGTTTCGGCAAGGACCTTTCACCTGAAAAAAAATGGGTTGACGACGCTGTAAAATATGCGGAAAGCAAAGGGGTTTTATTAGTGCATGCGGCTGGGAATGATGCTGAAGATGTGGATACGACTGATAATTTTCCTTGCCCTGATTTCAAGGACCATTCCGGCAAGGCATCCAATTGGATCACCGTAGGGGCCAGCAGTGATCCGGCAGCAGAAGCGGGATTCAAGAGCTACACAGCATCTTTTTCAAATTACGGAAAGAAAGAAGTAGACGTGTTCGCGCCAGGTACCAAGATATATTCGACACTGCCCGGAGGCCATAATTATGGCAATCTGCAGGGAACAAGCATGGCAGCTCCCGTCGTTACGGGCATAGCCGCATTGATTATGGAATATTATCCAAACCTAACTGTGCAGCAAGTAAAATTTTGCATAGAAAGATCTGCTACACCCCTGGCCGAGAAGGTTAAAAAACCCGGAACGGACAATGAATTGGTAAACTTAGCTGACATCAGCGTTTCCGGCGGAATTGTCAACGCTTATGGTGCCGTAAAGCTCGCCTATAATATTAGCACCGAGTCAAAAAAAGACGACCTTCCCAAATCTACCTTAAAAGACAGAAAAGATTAGACCCGTTTGACCTAATTTTTCGAAAATACCGGATTTTTTGTCCGGTATTCTTTTTTACATTTACCAAAAAAAGTGTTATCCAAGAAAGACTGCATAGCTGCCGATTTTTATCGTTCCTATATCGATAAGATAAAAGAACAAGATGTTAGCAAAGCACTGAAAAAAAACACCGCACAGGTGAAAAAAATGCTGAAAAAAATTCGGACAAAGAAAATTGATTACGCTTATGCTGAAAACAAATGGACAATTAAAGAAATATTGCAGCACGTAATAGACGCCGAAAGAGTCTTTACATACCGCGCAATGACTTTTGCCAGAAAAGACGGAACACAATTGCCAAGTTTTGATGAAAAAGTGTGGGCAGAAAATGCAAAGGTCCACAAACGAAAATGGAAGGAAATGGTTAACGAATTCAAATCGGTTCGCAAAGGAACGGAAAAGTTATTTCGCTCCTTTGATAACGAGCAACTGCTTTCAACCGGAACTGCAAGTAATAATACGATCAATGTGCTTGCTCTTGGTTTTATATGTGCCGGTCATGCCGCACATCACATTAAGGTCATTAAAGACAAATACCTTTGATTTCATTGGGCTCCTTCACTCCTAATTGTACTGTCATTGGATGATTTGTTAATCCTGGAACAACGCAAGAAACGAACGCTTAGATTTTCTGTAGCAACATTTTTTTTCGTAGCGGGACTATGTTTCGCAAGCTGGGCTTCGCGGATAGCCGACATCCAATCAACATTGCATCTTAATAATGCTGAACTTGGGTCGGTCCTGCTTGGTCTGCCGGTCGGCCTGCTCCTATCCTTACCGTTCGCTGGAATCCTTGTTGCAAGATTCGGCAGCAGGAATGTAGTACTTAGCGCAGCTTTTTCTTACGCCCTATTGCTTCCTTTATTGGGGCTTACCATCTCTGGATGGCAGCTGATGTTGGGTCTCTTCCTCTACGGGATTAGTGGCAATATTCTTAATATTTCTGTTAATACTCAAGCCGTCGGTGCCGAATATATTTTTGGCCGTTCAATAATGGCGTCCTTCCACGGGATTTGGAGCCTCGCGGGATTTGCCGGCGCGGCGCTGGGAGCGCTGTTTATCTCGCTCCACTTTTTACCTTACCAGCATTTTTTAATAATCGCAGCTACGGCTTCGTTTTTGATAATCAGGGCTTCGTCCAATTTAATTCCGCTCGATGTAAATAGCAGCGAACAAAGGCCTGTTTTTTCATTGCCGGACAAATCATTAATAAACCTTGGTTTCATTGCTTTTTGTAGCATGATTTGCGAAGGAACAATGTTTGACTGGAGCAGCGTATATTTCAAACGTGTAATCAGGCCCTCTAATGATTTAATTGCTGCCGGCTATACCGCCTTCATGTGTACTATGGCTTTGGGCAGGTTCGCTGCAGATCATCTAGCGTCAAAATATGGGAAAAGACGGGTCCTTCAATTGAGTGGTGTTCTGACTGCGGCCGGATTGTTACTCGCCATAACAGCGCCGTATTTCTTCCCAGCCATTGCCGGGTTCCTCCTGGTCGGCGCAGGCGTTTCATCAGTCGTGCCTTTCGTCTATAGCATAGCGGGCAAATCGAAAACGCTGTCATCGGGCGTCGCTCTGGCTGCCGTGTCGACGATCGGCTATTTTGGGTTCCTTGTTGGTCCTCCGGTAATCGGCTTCATTGCACAAATTGTCAATCTGCGTGTTTCATTTTGCGTGATAGCTATTTTGGGCATTGGAATTACCTTCCTTGCCAGGAAAACAATTATCGCATAGGAATCTATGTATCCGGAAAATCGAATTTCAAACCGGTTATTTTTTCTCGGATCTTCATTCATCCTTTCGGATTCGGCTAAGCACTGTTGATTTCCGGATCATTGCGCCAAACTTTTCCCATCAAGCAGAAGTCCATTCATTGTCTGCATTGGTTGCGGAATTGGGGACAGATCCTAAAAGAATAGTCCGGGATATTATAACCCGGACTACGACAATTGAATTCGAAATGTTTTACTTGTTATATACAAGGCTTTTTGAAGATACCATGTCGTCGACCACTTTTACGGCTTCATCCAGCCAGATGTCTCGTTGAAGTCCCTTCATCCAACGTGCATACCTATCTGCCTTGTCTTTGTCGTTGTCGAATTTTCCTGCATCTTGCGGCAAAGTTTCAACCTTGAGTTCATTTGGCAGCTTGCTTAGCGATTCAATCTGTTTTACGGCTAATTTCCACTTCTTCTGTTCTTCACGATATTTGTCAATATTTAGGGAGTGCGATTTATCGTTTTGAGCATTCAACCAGGATGCATCGCGATTAATTATGGTAAAAGCGGAATCGTTTTTCAGTCTTTGTTCACTGGCTTTGATGATAGGGTTAAGGTCATAAGCATATTTCCAAGTGGTGTAATTGGCCTTCTGGATTTCATCCCATGGTAGCGCATCTGGATTATCTTTCTCCCTTACTTTTGCGTACTCGAGCGCGTCAGGCAAGACTACATCGGAAGATACTCCACGCAATTGAGTGGATCCCCCGTTGATTCGATAGAATTTTTGTAAGGTCAATTTGATCGTGCCCAAATCACCATTGTCATTGGAAAAGCCAAGAGATTTATCGAGTTCGATATTTCTTTGAACCGTACCTTTCCCATAAGTCGAAGTACTTCCAATAATAACTCCTCTCTTATAATCCTGAATTGCTGCTGCAAATATTTCAGACGCGGAAGCGCTGTATTCATTTACCATAACTGCCAGTGGGCCATCATACAAGAGATTTTTGTCCTGGTCAGTATACACGTGGGGCTTGCCATCCCTGTCCCTAACTTGGACAACAGGCCCCTGGTCAATAAATAAACCGACCATTTGGACAACGTCGTAAAGCGATCCGCCTCCATTGTAGCGGAGATCTATTACGATCCCGTCTACTTTTTCTTCCTTCAATTTGAGAATTTCTTTGGCCACATCAATTGAACACCTGTGCGCTTTTGGATTTTCGAAATCCGCGTAAAACTCAGGCAGAAAAATATAACCAATTTTGCCCTTTTCTCCATTAATTATCACACTTCTTGCGAACGTTTCATCCTGAACGATCTCGTCTCTTATGAGTGATACAACTTTTACTGTTCCATCCGCCTTTTTAATAGTCAAACGCACTTCTGTTCCTTTTTCTCCTCGAATTAGTTTTATCGCATCCTCTGTTTCAAATCCGGTTAGGTCGACTGGCTCTTGATTTCCTTGACCAACCTTCATGATGATGTCACCGCTATTGATCTGTCCGGATTTCCAGGCGGGCATGCCTGTGAGTAATTCTCCAATTTTGATATTGCCATCCTCCTCTTTTAGCGTGGCGCCGATGCCAAAAAAGTGTCCACTCATCTGCTCATCGAAATACCTTTTCTCGACTGGAGGGAAATAAGCCGTATGCGGATCCATTGATTCCACCACGGTTTCCACAAACTCGTTGAAGCGTTCATCGTCGCTAAATCTGTACTTTATTCTTTCGTAAAACCTGTCCATAATCTTCATAACCTTTTCACGTGCTTCTTTTTCAAGATCGCCATTCGATTTCGGTACATGGCCTGCCGTGGCTATACTGGAATGTTCCTGATCTAAAAGATCAGCATACCGCTCCAATGCCAGGTATTTTAATCTTTTGCGCCAAGATTCTTTGCGTTCAGCATCATTTTTCGGAAAATCCATCTTACTGTAGTCTTCACTTACAGTTTCATCTTTGGAAAAGTCGAACGGATGTGATAAAATATCTTTATATATTGACTCCGTTTCGGAAATACGCTGTTTGAGAATCGCGACAACTGCCGGCTCGAATTGAATGGTTGTTTTCCCAAGAATTTCGTCATCAATTTTGGTCTCATATTTCTTTAATGCATCAATATCCGTCTTTAGAAGAATATCCTTCTCATTATCGACTTCTGACAAATACTTATTAAAAACTTCCTTTGAGAATTTGTCATCGATGCTTTTGGGGCTATAATGAACATCCTCAAGCATCACGCCAACGTCACGCAAAATTTTTTCATATTTGGTTGGGGGATCACCTTTATATCCAAAAGAACGGAATGCGACGAAAATACCGCATCCCAGCACCATCAAAACTATAGGGAGATTTCTTTTATTGAACATATATTCAAACAATTTTGACATAATCAAAAATAACGATAAAACTAGAGGCTTGTTGCATATTATCAACAATTAACGAGCCATTTTGATGGGTGGCGAGAGTAATGATTTCCCGCAAACTCATTTTTTAATTACTTTTGTCGCCCTATTGACGGAGGGTGTAGCTCAGTTGGTTAGAGCGTCAGATTGTGGCTCTGAAGGCCGTGGGTTCGAATCCCATCACTCTCCCACTTTCAAGCCCGAGGCATGACTTCGGGTTTTTTCATAAGAAAATCATGAATCCCTGGCTATACACAATCCCTTTTATATCCGCTTTTATTCATTGGCTAACTATTTGGATGGCGCTAAAATTATTGTTCCATCCAAGAACCCCGAGAAAAATTTTATTCGTCAAGTTCCAAGGAGTTTTTCCGAAAAGACAGAACCAAATCGCAGAAACCCTGGGCAAAATAGTCGGTCAAGAGTTATTGTCTTTTGCGGATATTGAGGAAACGATCAGCCATCCTGAAAATGTTCGCAAAATTTTGCCCGCGGCTGAAGTACATATTGACCATTTTTTGCGCGTCCGCCTAAAAGAAAATATGCCGATGATATCGATGTTTATTGGAGAAAAAACAATCAGCCAACTGAAGATCGTTTTCATGCAGGAGCTTGAGGAGCTATTTCCGCAAATAATGAAGTCCTATGTTAACAACCTCAAGCAGGATTTGGATCTCGAAAGGATAGTTGTTGAAAAGGTTGCAGCATTTTCATCGGAAAAACTTGAAAAGATGTTGAACCAAATCCTTACGAAGGAATTTCGTGTAGTGGAAGTGATTGGCGCTGCGCTGGGATTTTTTATCGGGATCGTTCAAATCCTCCTGACACTGGTGATTCGATAGAATTCTTCTCGCCCTCCCATCGAGTAATTAGGCCGTTAATAACTATTGAATTTCAATAGTCGATTATTGTTTTCAACTTTGCGTCACAATGAAACATTTTTACATGAGAAAGTTATTGCTTGCCTTGTTCCTTTCGACTTTTATGGTGAATGCGTATGCTCAATTTCCCGTGGGGGGCGGAGGTCAGGGCAGGCAGGGGGGGCAGGCGCCGAGTATTGGCCATTTCTATGGTAAAATTGTAGATTCCAAAACAAACAAAGGCTTAGATGGAGTTTCAGTTCAACTGATTCAAAACAAATTTGATACAGCGACAAAAAAAGGAAAGGACGTTGCAATTGCGGGGATGATTACCGAATCAAAAGGAAACTTCAGTCTGGAGAATCTTCCAATTTTTGGTAGCTTCCGACTTAAAATTACAGCTATTGGATACAAACCCTATGAGGTAAAAGTCCAATTCGACATGAAATTTGGGCAGGGCGGTGACATGAGCCAGGCTTTAAATGGGGTAGATAAAGATTTGGGAAACATTAAATTAGAATCCGAAGCACAAACTTTAAGCGAAGTAACGGTAACTGCCTCAAAACCATTGATTCAACTTGGGGCCGACAGAAAAATTTATAACGTCGAAAAGGATATTTCCGCCCAGGGCGGCAGTGGCATCGATGTAATGAAGAATGTTCCATCGGTCGCAGTCGACATCGACGGAAATGTTACATTGCGTAACGCCACACCAACAATCCTCGTTGATGGCTTGCCTACAACGTTAACGCTGGATCAGATTCCAGCCGATGCCATACAAAGTGTGGAAATCATCACAAACCCTGGCGCAAAATTTGACGCTTCGGGGGGCACTTCGGGCATTCTGAATATCATACTCAAGAAGAACAGGAAGGCCGGATATAACGGAAATGTTCGGGCAGGAGTGGACCAGAGAGGCAAGTTGAACTTGGGAGGCGACCTTAATATGAAAGAAGGCAAGGTAAACTTCTTTGTTGCCGGCAACTATGGTCAGAGGAAGTCAATCTCAACGGGAGTAACGGACCGATATTCATTCTTTTCCAACCCTTTTGACAGCCTGCAACAGTATGATAACAATGTCAGTACCGGATATTTTGCCTTTGGACGGGCAGGTATTGATTATTTTCTCGACAATCGAAATACAATATCCGTATCCGGAACCATCGTGCACGGGAAGTTTACGCCGTATATCAACAGCAACCTGTTTGTCGATACGCTATACCCCAGCGGGACAGTTTCATCGTTCACTAATAGAAATTCGAACACCAACGCCGAATTTAACAATCATGGCGCCATGCTAAGTTACAAGCATAACTTTCCAAGGTCCGGCGAAGAACTGACGGCAAACGCCAACTATAGCAAGGGGACAAACCAGAATGACAATTTAATCACGTCGAATATATACGAATATAAAGGAGGCGGCTTGACCAGTATCTATACCCAGCAGCAACTTGGCACAGGTGACAACGAATTTATGACTGCACAAACGGATTTTACAAACCCCATATCCGACAAATCTAAGTTTGAGACAGGTGCAAGAATTGCGGTAAGAAATGTTTCGAGCATTAACGATATCGGAATCATCGTGCCGCCAAACAACACGTTCATTTTGGAACCCCTTCTATCATCGCAATATAATTATCATGACCGGGTATATGCGGGCTACGTCAACTACACAAATGCGGTGAAGAACTTCAGTTACCAGGCGGGATTGAGGGTTGAAGGATCAACTTACAGCGGTTCCTCAAATTATGCCGTGAAAGACAACCCGGACACCACTGGGAGTTTCGGAAATAAGTACCCGGTGAGTCTTTTTCCAAGCGTATTCCTCACTCAGAAACTCGGCGGAGAACAGGAAATTCAGTTAAGTTATACACGTCGCATCGACCGACCTAATTTTTTTCAGCTATTTCCATTCACGAACTATTCAGACTCCCTGAATCTCACACAAGGAAATCCAAATTTAAAACCGCAGTTCACCAATTCGCTGGAGCTAACCTATCAAAAGACTTTTCCGGGCAACAATACTTTCATTGCCTCAGTATATTACAAGTATACAACCGACTTGATTACTGGATATTCTGATTCAAGTAAAAATCCGCTGAACGATTCAACAGTAATATTGAGCACATTTGTCAATGCAAATTCGAGTTTTGTTGGCGGCTTTGAAATAATTGGAAGAAATAGCATTACCAAGTGGTGGGACATTACTAGCAACATAAACATATTCACCTCAAAAATAAACGCGAGCAACGTCGCGGTGCCGACAGTTGGTCAAACCTACAGCTGGTTTGGGAAAATTAACAATACCTTCAAATTGAATAAGCACGTCACCCTCCAATTAACTGGCGACTATACTTCCAAGACAGTACTGCCTCCCGGCGGAAGCGCTGGTACCGGGAGCAATACCAGCGGTAGGGGATTCGGGGTTGCAGTGAGTGGGAATGCCCAAGGATATACCAAACCAAGTGGAGGCGTAGATGCGGCCCTTCGGTATGAATTTCTGAAAAATAAGGCCGCTTCGCTAACACTTAGCGTGAATGATATATTCCGAACAAGAATAGCAGACGTTTATACATCGTCGCCGTTTTTCATCCAGGAATATAACAGGCGAAGAGATCCCCAGTTTTTCCGCCTTCAATTCAATTACCGCTTCGGCAAATTTGATGTTTCTCTCTTTAAACGAAAAAATACCAAGGCCGATACTGATAGCATGCAAAATAGCATGCAAGGCGTCCAATAGTTTTTGAAATCTTGTAAAAGAATCGGTTTACAAAATACTCTCTTCGCGAAAATTAAACTGATTTCGGATATTTTTTAGTAAATCATCCATAGCAACTGAATTGTTATGGTAACGCTCACCTCTCTCCCATCGTTGCAGCTGGTTATCAATTTGTCTTTGCTGAATCGCAGAAACTTTTGTCAAAAGATCGTCAGATATTTCTCTTTTCTTTTGGTAAATACCATCCAATTTATCGTCAAGCAGAGATTTCTCGTGCCGCATTTGGTTCTCAGACGTCGCCATTTGCAACAATTCTTCTTTGGCCAATGCGACGTCGTATGGTCCAACTGTCATTATTAGTTTCGATAATATTGGAGCGGTCTCGATCATAATAATTAAGAGGCTGATAAATAATATAGCCCAGAATACGCTGATTTCCTGGCTACTCAAATCAGCAAGTGCCTTATTCTTTTCAAGAAAGCCTTTTGTCTCGTTATTTATTTGGGTGAATTGCACTTTCTTGGTCTCGTTTCCCGCTGTAATCTGGTTTATCGTGCTGTCTTTGCTTCTGATTTGCAAAGTCAGACGCTGCATTTCCGGCGTGTAGTGTTCAAGATAATCTTGGTATGCCTCCTTTTTCAGCATGGTGAGATCCTTAATTCCGCGCAACATTGACCCTCCGGTCCCATCGGCCTCTTGTAAATAGGCTCGTTGTAGTGCGGCCAAGGAATCTTCTATTGACGATCTCTCGTGCGTCATTAGTTTTTTCGCCGCTTGAGCATCCAATAAGGTTCTGCTTGTTTCTAAATTCACCAAGCTGTCATTGAACATTTGCTGGTGATGCCTATTCTCAGAGATTTTTACATTTATCTCTTTCTCAAATATTTTGAGCTCCAATGGTCTCGCGATGGTAAACGAGATCAGTAATGCGAGTATAACTCTCGGAATTGCCATCATGACCTGTTTTCTGGTTGATACTCCGTATTTGCGCATGGACGTAACCATGAAACGGTCGAAATTAAAAATAATAAGGCCCCAAATTATCCCGAACATCCATGCCCAAATCCAATTTCCGAAAACTGTTTCCAACGCGTATCCTGCTGAAATTGATGCCAGAACAAAAGTGCCAATAAGAACGCCTCCTAAACCCGCATATTTCGAGTGTTCAGATGGGTATTCTTTAAGCAAGTTTTGGTGAACTCCTGCACACCACCAAAAAAAATGCGAGTGGGTATTGCTCTCGCTCCTACCGAATGACTCATAGGAAAGCGATTCTGTGTGCTGATTATTGATAGCAGCATTCATAAATCTGATTTATTCAGTGAAAAAAATTGGAGGTTGGAGCGGGAACACAAGCAAAACGTCGATTTTAAAAAGAAATTGCAAAATAAAAGCTAAAGTGAATTCGGGAAAGCTTTAACAGACAAATGCTCGTTGCATTAGCGCAAAAACAATTTAAATAACCGGTTGTTATCGCGAGCAATTTTTTACTTTGACTGTTATACATTAAACTTGCACGCCGGTGAACAATTGTAAATTGGTTAAAGAAAGTATGGCAAAGAACTTATTGATTGTTGAATCTCCCGCTAAAGCGAAAACGATTGAGAAAATTTTGGGCAAGGACTTCGAAGTAAAAAGTTGCTATGGGCATATCCGAGACCTGGAAAAGGAAGACATGGGTATCAACATTGCGAAAAACTACCAGCCGCGTTACATCGTTCCACCTGAAAAACAAAAAGTTGTAAAAGAGCTGAAAAGCCTGGCCAAAAAAAGCGAAGAGGTATGGCTCGCAACCGATGAGGACCGTGAAGGTGAAGCGATCAGTTGGCACCTATGCGAAGTCTTGGGCCTGGATCCAAAAACTACAAAGCGAATTGTCTTTCATGAAATAACCAAGCCGGCGATACAGTCAGCGGTAAAAATGCCTAGAACTGTTGACATGAACTTGGTAAACGCGCAACAGGCTCGGAGGATCCTTGACAGGATTGTCGGGTTTGAATTGAGTCCGGTACTTTGGAGGAAAATGAGTATGAAGAACAATCTGAGCGCAGGTCGGGTGCAGAGTGTTGCGGTCAGGTTGATAGCAGAGCGGGAACGAGAAATCAATGCTTTCTCCCCCATAGGAAGCTTCAAGGTTGAAGCAATATTTTCAGCAAAAGATAACCATGGTAAAAATGTTGGCATTACCGCAGAGGGCAAGAAATATTCGTCAGATTCCGGTGCCTCTGAATTTCTCAACAGTTGTATCGGAGCCACCTATTCAGTAAGTGACCTACAAGTCAAACCAGCCAGAAAGTCACCCTCAGCACCGTTCACAACTTCAACCCTTCAGCAAGAAGCAAGCAGAAAGCTCGGATATTCAGTCAGCCGGACAATGGTTCTAGCCCAAAAGTTATATGAGAGTGGCAAAATAACTTATATGAGGACTGATAGTGTGAATTTGAGCAGCACTGCGCTTGAAAACATCGAGAACCAAATTGCCAGTCAATATGGAGTGAATTACGTGCAGTTGCGAAAATTCAAGAATAAGAACGAATCAGCCCAGGAAGCGCACGAGGCTATTCGCCCAACTTACATGGATAATACGAGCGTGGATGATTTCGATTGCAAGAGCCTATATGATCTTATCTGGAAACGTACAATGGCAAGCCAAATGGCCGACGCAGAACTAGAGAAGACGGTAGTGAAAATTCAAATTTCGACGAATCGAGAAGAATTAACAGCTCAGGGCGAAATATTAAAATTTGACGGTTTT
>Ga0070731_10001955_pt1 | contig 20417 bp, 10 predicted proteins | sample Coa_R1_2_FD_66448 | JGI IMG/M metagenome (GOLD analysis project Ga0070731, IMG submission 66448) | Surface soil microbial communities from Centralia Pennsylvania, which are recovering from an underground coalmine fire - Coalmine... | ecosystem: Environmental > Terrestrial > Soil > Unclassified ... | reverse complement strand
TATTTATTGCTGGGCGGGTCGGTTCGCCTGCCCGTTAGGAGCGCTCATGCCTGAAAAAGTCGTTCTCGCATATTCCGGTGGGTTGGATACTTCCATCATTATTCCATGGCTGAAAGAAAACTATTCGTATGACGTCATCGCGATGGTGGGCGATGTCGGCCAAGGAGACGACATCGAGGCGGTTGTCGAAAAGGCATACGTCACCGGCGCCAGCAAGGTGATCGTGGAAGATCTGCGAGAAGAATTTCTAACCGGCTATGTTTTTCCCGCGTTGAAGGCTGGAGCGGTCTACGAGCATAAATATCTGCTGGGGACTTCATTGGCCCGTCCCGTGATTGCGAAGCATCAGGTCGAAGTTGCACTGCGCGAAGGCGCGACTGCGGTTGCGCATGGCTGCACCGGCAAGGGAAATGACCAGGTGCGATTTGAGTTGACCTACCAGGCGCTCGCGCCTGAATTGAAGATCATTGCACCGTGGCGGGAGTGGTCCCTGAAGTCGCGCGAAGATTGTCTCGATTACGCCGAGCAGCACGGAATTCCGGTGGCCGCGAGCCGCGAGAAGATACATAGCCGCGACCGTAACCTGTGGCACATCAGCCACGAGGGGGGAGAGTTGGAGGATGCGGGGAACGCTCCTTTAGCTGCCACCTGGCAATGGACTCGGTCGCCGCAGGAAGCCCCTGACAAGCAAGAAAACGTGACCATCGGGTTCGCGCATGGAGTTCCGCTATCGGTGAACGGATTGGAATCGGATCCGGTGTCGCTGGTGGAACTGCTGAATGAAATCGGAGCGCGCAATGCAATCGGCCGCGTCGATTTAGTCGAGAACCGATTTGTCGGAATCAAGTCAAGAGGATGCTACGAAGCTCCCGGCGGCACGCTGCTAATCACGGCTCATCGAGAATTGGAAGCGCTCTGCCTCCAACGCGAGGTTGCACACTTCAAGCAGCACATCGGCTTGAAATATGCGGAACTCGTCTACTTCGGACTATGGTTCTCGCCGCTACGGGAAGCGCTCGACGCATTTGTGGAGAGTACACAAAAAGAAATGACAGGCGCAATTACGCTGTCTCTCTATAAGGGAAATATTTCCATCACAAGCCGGGAGTCGGAGCACTCGCTCTATCGCACCGATCTCTCCTCATTCACCATGGGCGAGGGCTACGACCAGAAAGATGCGGCCGGATTCATTCGCATCCTTGGGTTGCCCTCGCGTTCGCGGGCACGTACTCGTGTGGAGGTTGCTTGATGAAGATGTGGTCGGGAAGATTCCGGCAGCCGCTCGATCCGGCGTTTGAGTGTTGGCAGCGATCGTTCGATTTCGATCAGCGGTTGCTGCGTTACGAGATCGCGGCAAGCGGAGCGCATGCGCGAGCGCTCAAGAATGCCGGCGTTCTAACGTCGGATGACCTAATTGGCATTCTGCAGGGATTGGAGCAGATTGATAAGAAAGCCGCAGAGTCAGCGTCGTTCCTTCAAGATCCTCAGGCGGAAGACGTCCACCACTTCGTCGAAAAACAGCTTGTCGGTTTAATCGGAGAGACCGGGTACAAGCTGCACAGCGGGCGCAGCCGCAACGAACAGATTGCCACCGATCTACGCCTTTACGTGAGAGACGCGATCGACCAGGTGCGGCAAGAGATTGGCGAGCTGTGTGTATCGCTTTGCGATCGCGCCCGGCAATCGGGGGACGCCGCGATGCCCGCCTACACACATCTGCAGAAAGCTGAACCGGTGCTGGTCGCGCATTGGCTACTGGCATACGCAGAAATGTTTTTGCGTGATGCCGACCGGCTTGCCGATTGCCGCAAGCGGGTAAACATTTGTCCGCTTGGCGCTGGCGCAGTTGCCGGAGCGACACTGCCGCTGGAACGCGAATGGATGGCGGAGGCGTTGGGTTTCGATGCTCCCACGGCAAACAGCATCGATGCGACGAGCGATCGCGATTTCGCCGTGGAGTTTGTCAATGCACTGTCGTTGCTGGCGATTCATCTGAGCCGTTGGGCCGAAGAGATGATCTTGTTTTCCTCACATGAATACGCGTTTCTCGCTCTGCCGGAAGCTTACTCGACCGGCAGCAGCGCGATGCCGCAAAAAAAGAATCCAGATCTGCTCGAATTAGTTCGTGGAAAGTGTGCGCGCATCGTGGGCAATGCAACCTCATTGGCAGTGACACTCAAGGCCTTGCCGCTGGCCTACAACAAAGATCTGCAGGAAACGCAGCCGCCTGTGTTCGAGTCGGCCGACATCTGCCTGGGGATGCTGCCGCTGATTACAGCCTGGATGAAAGCCGTGGAATTCAATATCGAAAAGATGCTGCAGGCGGCTCAGTTGGGGTTCACGAATGCGTGGGCGGCCGCTACATATCTGGTAGAGCGTAGTGTTCCGTCGCGCATGGCGCACGAACGCGTTGGGAAAGCAGTGCAGATATGCATCGAACGCGGGTGTGAATTGCAGGACTTGCCCCTCGCCGATCTTCAATCTGTCAGTCCGGCTTTCGATCAGGATCTTTACCAGAGGTTGCAACTGGCTTCAGTGCTTGCCATGCACGATGTGCCGGGAGGCACTGCTCCCGCGCGTGTGCGCCAGGCCCTCAACGAGGCACGGGAACGAGCCGAGTCGCTTTGCAAGGAGGTCCATGCGCACGCGTAAAGCGACTCTGCCTGACGCCCGGCAGATTTACGATCTGATCAGCGGATACTCTGCTGACGGCACCCTGTTGCCTCGCACTCTTGCCGAGATTTGCGAGAACGTAAGGGATTTCGTCGTGCTTGAAGATGCGGGCAGCATTATTGGCTGTGGCGCGCTTCACCTGTACGGCACGCACCTCGCCGAAATTCGCTCGATTACGGTTGTACCGTCGGCGCAAGGCAAAGGTGGCGGGGGAAAACTGGTGAAGGCGCTGCTAACCGAGGCGAAGCGCCACCACGTCGATTGCATTTGCCTGTTTACGCGCAAGCCGCAATTTTTCGCGGCGCAAGGTTTTTCAGTGGCGCAGCGCGAGGATCTTCCAGACAAAATCTACAAAGACTGCCACGTATGCCCCAGATTTCATTGTTGTGACGAAGTTGCGATGGTGCGAGGCAGATTGCCGAGGTTCGCAATTCTTCCCGAACCCGCTAACCTGCTTGTCAAACTACAAATGGCGTCCCAGTAACCGACCATAGTTGTTCTGTGAAGGTACGTCGCCTTCCTTTTGAATCAACAGGGCTGGCACTGCAAGCACGCAAGCAGCACGGCGCTCCTCCTAATTAGCATTCCTCCTGCGCAATTGCACTTTGGCCGCAAGAAACGGAGAGTGCGCTCAAGCTTGCATCCCGTACACTATTTCTGGTGATCATGCATGGATGCTAAAGAATTTCGCACATTGGGCCATCGCGTCGTCGACTTGCTTGCCGAATACCTGAACGGGATCGAGACGAAGCGAGTGTTCCCGGAGGTCGAGCCAGCCACCGTAAACCGCCTGTTCAGTGAGGCGCTGCCGCAAGAAGCAAGCTCAGCCGACGCCGTTCTCAATGACCTTGAAACCAAACTCTTTCCTTACTGTACGAATGTCGGGCACCCCGGCTACATGGGTTTGATCACGCCGTCGCCCAATCCTATCGGAATAATCGGAGATTTCATTTGCTCGGCGCTCAACCAGAACATTGGCGCATATTCGATTGGCCCTTCGGCGGTAGCGATGGAGCGGAGCGTCGTACGATGGTTGACCGATCTCTGCGGCTACGATGAAAAGGCGGGTGGCAACCTGACCAGCGGCGGCATGATGGCGAACTTCATCGGGCTGAAGCTCGGCCGCGATGCGGTCACGCGCGACAAGGCACAGCACGAGGGAATCCGCGATCGTTGGGCGGTTTACGCCTCCGAAGAGCGCCACGTCTCCGTGGACAAAGCCGTCGATTGCATCGGTCTCGGCCGGAACGCATTGCGCGTACTGCCAACGAATTCAAAGTTCGAAGTCCGCCTCGATGCTCTTGAAGAGGCTATCGCACAAGACAAAGCCAACGGCGTTCGACCGTTGTGCCTGGTTGGAATTTTCGGAACGACGAATACTGGCGCGGTTGACGACATTCGCGAACTACGCCGACTCGCCGATCGGGAAGGCGCGTGGCTGCATGTCGACGCTGCTTACGGTGGCGGCATGCTGCTTTCGCACGGTTGGAGCATGCGCGATCGTGGGATCGGCCTCGCCGACTCGATCACAATTGATCCGCACAAATGGTTTTATGCGCCGCTTGATGCCGGAGCCGTGCTGGTGAAGAACCAGCGCCGTCTGACCGAATCGTTTGGCATAAAACCTTCCTATCTCACCGATGAATTCGATCAGGCGAATGAGCGGTACCAGTACTACGTGCACGGATTCGAGCAGTCCCGGCGCTTCCGCAGCCTGAAGGTCTGGATGAGCTTTAAACGGTACGGCGCTGCCCAGATCGGAGAATGGATCGACAACAATGTGCGCCAGGCAAAACATCTGTACGCGCTGGTGGCGAAAGATGAAAACTTCGAAGCCGCAAGTTCACCGCCGATGTCAGCGATTTGTATTCGTTACAAGCGCGGAGATCTCGCAGAGACTGATTCGAAAAACCTGCATGCCGAAGTCGCACAGCGCATTGAACAGAGCGGCCGATTCTGGATATCCACGACCGAACTGAAAGGCAGATCCTGGTTTCGCATCAATCCCGTAAACTTTCGCACGAGACAAGAACACATGGAAGAACTCTTTGCGCTGCTTCAGCAGAAGTGCCGTGCGCTCTCGACAGTTACGTCTGTCTGAGAGATTTTACAAATCTTTGACACGCTCTTCGCCGGATCGAACTCTAATGTTAGTCGTTCGCGCCTACATTACATTCGTCCCGGGTCCGGAGGAGAACATGCGCCGCAGCGGCAGATTCTTAAGCTTCGCAATTTCCGCTAGTTCGCTCTTCCTGTTATCAGCCGCAACGGTTTTTGCGGCGCAGAAGCCGAAAACACTGCACGCCTTTGAGACCCATGCGAACGATGGCAGCAGCGTCTACTCCAGCCTCACCCAGGACGCGGCGGGCAATCTCTACGGTGCTACAGTCGATGGCGGTCGGTACGGCGACGGAATTGTTTTCGAACTGTCGCCAACGGCGAGCGGGCCTTGGAAAGAGACAATTCTTTACAGTTTCAAAGGTGGCATCAATGACGGCGCGAACCCGCAAGCGGGGCCGGTTTTCGATGGCGAGGGAAACCTGATTGGCACCACAGTTCGCGGAGGACTGAGCGCAAAATCATGCAACGCGGGCTGCGGCATAGTTTACAAGCTGGCGCCACCAACCAATGGCGGCTCGTGGACGGAGACAGTTCTGCACGAGTTCAGTGGAACAGTAACAGATGGAGCTTCTGCATACGCGGGCGTGGTGCTCGATAGTGCCGGCAATATTTACGGCGCGACGATAGCGGGCGGCGCCAAGGGAAGTGGAGTGGTTTACGAGTTGAGTCCCGCATCTGGTGGCTGGCAGGAAACCGTTTTGTACAATTTCGGCGGCAAACCTGACGGAGCTTCTCCTTATGCCGCGCTTACATTCGACGATGCGGGCAATCTTTACGGCACTACGTACGAGGGCGGCGACCAAAACGCAGGAACGGTCTACGAACTGACGCACTCTTCCGGCGGCTGGATTGAACAGATTCTATACAGTTTCAAAGGCGGAAGTGATGGAGACGAGCTCTTTGCCGGAGTAATTCTTGATCAAGCCGGCAATCTTTACGGAACGACCACTGAAGGTGGTACTCAGAGAGTGGGCACCGCTTTTGAGCTGGTTGCCGCCGAAGGTTGGAAGAAGACCATTCTTCATCAATTCCTCGGGTTGAGTTTTGGCGACGGAGCGAATCCGAACGGCCTTGTCTTTGACGCACACGGCAATCTTTATGGAACTACGGTCGGCGGCGGCAAGTTCAACCCTGGCACCATTTTCCGCTTGACTCCGACGGCCAATGGCTGGAAGGAAGCTGTTCTTTACAGCTTCACCGGAGGAAACGACGGCGCGTATCCTTCAGCCTCGCCAGTCATGGATGCCGCGGGCCATCTTTACGGAACCACTCTCTGGGGCGGACCTGCTGGCGATACGGTCGGCGGCGTGGCGTTTGAGTTCGTTCCCTGATGGAGGATGATTCCTGTTCTTAGTCCGGAACTTGAACACACTACTTGCAGGTTGGGCAGACGGGAGTTCTAACTTCGAAGTAACCGAACGTGGATATTCCGGACGTCAACAAATCCGTCTCGATAAAAAGAATTTCCGAAGAGTTCACCGGGTAGAATGCCGCGGGGAAAGCTGGAGTGGATAGAATGGGGTCGTTCAATGTACCAGTGAACCGGCCCGTAGTTGGAATTGGGCCGAAGCTTCCAGTAAAGGGAAGATTTGGCTGGGGAACAAACAGGACGTTCGTATCGATTGTGCCTCTCAGCGTACCCGCCGATCCATTTGCTACAACTGATCCAGTAGCGGTGTTCTCCGCCGTCTCGTTGCTTTGCGCGAATCTCACTCCGAAGTCGCCATTAAACGAATAGGGCGAAGCGGCCTGCGGATGGGCGAATCCGATCCCGATTGAGCCGACTGCCAAACTGCTCCCGTTGTCGTCTTCGTCGAGAATCAAAGGCGGATTTCCGTTGCCGGTGAGATAAAAAATCAGTTCGGGCCCGGGGCCGTTGACACTGAAATTGAAGGTCGGGGTGTCCACGCGGCCAATACCGAATCCGCCGATGCCTGATGTATCGAGCGTGTAAGTTCCAGTGAACGAGTCACTGATGGTAATCGTATCCGCGCTCAGGTTCTCATCGTTGTATCCATTATTGAGATTCCCATTGGCATCTGCCGAGAACTGCCCAAACGACGCCAGAGAAAGAGGAATCCCCACGGGATCCTGCCCCACAATGTCGAATACGTAATTTCCGGCAAATGAGTTGTTGGTGAACTTTCCTGTCGAGTTCCCTTGCGCGATTGCCACCCCGGCGGTGGTGCCAGTTCCTGAGCCTGTGCCGGTGTTGTCACTCTCGATGAGTTTGATGTGGCTCGCATCAACGATGTATCCGGTGAACTGCAAAGAAGGAGCAAATCCCGCGATCAGGTTGAACTTCAGCGAACCGAATGAGTCCGGTTTCGTGACCGTTCCGCTAAGGCTTGCGTTCGGATTAATACTGCCCCCGTCGTCCTGGTCAGCCAGGCTGCCATTGCCAGAAATCGTATTCGGAGAATCAATATTGATGATGCCGCCCATCGCCATTGGAATCAGGCTGATATCGAATCCGTTTGCAACGAACGCGTAGCCGCCGCTGGGGGTGGCAGTGCTGGTTTGCAATTCGAGAGTTCCCCAGGAAGTTTCTGTGCTCAGTGTCGGCAGGTTGAGATTGTCCAGCGTCTGGATCAGCGCCTTTGAATTGGAAACAAACACGAGCGCAAGATTCTCAATGCCCAGTTGGCCGATATTCTGGTCGGCGGTATTGATGGTGAGGGTTCCTCTGCCATCCTGCCCAATGTAGTATGTGCCTCCGGTAATCGGGTCGGATACGGAGATCAGCGGATCGTTATGCGTCTGCTCGCCTCCGGTGATGTTTCCGTTGCCATCGAAAACGATCACCCCTGCCAGCTGATACGCTCCGTTAGCATCTTCGCCCTGCGTTGCAAAAACATAATTACCCTTGAGGTTCGAATCGAAGCCAGTCACCATAAGCGAGGTAACTACATTCGAGTCATGGTCGGCGCTCGCGAAGGCCTCGATAGTCACGGACTGGCTGTTTCCGGAAATCGTGGGAGGAGGCGTGTAAGTTGCGGGCTTGCCGCTTGCCGTATGTAAAGGTTGCAGCGTGCCGCAGGTTGCGCCCGCCGGACACAACAGCGCCCAATCAACCCCCGCGTTGGAAGGATCATTGGTAACGACCGCGGTGAGCGTAGTCATTCCAGCCAGAGACAGCGATCCGCTTGGCGCAGGATTGAACGCAATTGAAACCGGCGTTGTCGCTGGCGCGGAGGGATTCCGCAGGGTCAAATTGTTGTTTCCGCCGCATGCGGCGAGGAGGGCGGACGCCGCGATGCAAACGAATGAGAGAATCCTGCGGCTGGTTGCTACAACCGCCCCCGGATTTCTCGATTTTTCGTTCCGCATAGATGCGATTCGCCTCGGCATTACTGGCCCGTTCCACGCAGAAAAATGGTTTGAGTTTGGCCTACGGTGTAAGCAACCGTAATCGACCCGCTGACTAGAACCCCGCTTTTCGAGGGAGTAAACGTTACTGTGAAAGTGCAACTGCTGCCAGACGCGAGCGTGCCGGCGCAATTGTCGGTTTCGGAGAAGTTGCTGCCCTGCAAAATATTTCCCGTAAAGTTGACCGGCCCGGCTTTTGGATCCTTGGGGTCGTTGAACAGGGTGACGGTGAGCGGAGCGCTGACCTGACCCACAGGTACGACACCGAAATCCAGGCCGGCCGCGGGAGTCATTCTTAACGTGCTCGGCAGATTGGCTTTCAACTCCACCGGAAAACGTCCGCTGTCGATTTCGCAGTTTGTCATTACGGTGCTGCTGCATTGCAGCGTGTTGAGTTCCAGAAAGTAATCGAGCGCCGGCGATAAAGGCGTGCTCGGCTGCGGGGCGAATGCAAACTGCAGGCTGCAAGATGTTTGCGGCATAAGCAAGGTTCCCGAGCAGCCATCGGACGAGATCTGAAAGTTTGGCAGCTTGCTGGTGAGGTCGCTGTCGCACGTGTAGCTTATGGTGGCAACGTCGGGACTGATGGAGCTGTCAACCTGCAATCCGGCAACTTCGCCGGGCGCGAGCGGGCGCGGTAAAGTGAGCGTGCCTGCGGCAGGGTTTACACAGGGGCTGCTTAGCGCGGGCAAAATCTGAACCGGGTTGAGGCCCTGGTTCGTAAAGGAGAGGAGCTGAGTCGCGCTGGTCTCGCCGACTGCCTCGGCTCCGAAATCGAGTTCGGGAGTGGATGGCACGATCGCGCTGTAGCCGATTCCGGTGATGGGTACGGCGAAAGCGGCGTTGTTATCGGCACTTAGCGGGCTATTCACGGTCACGCTGGCCTCGAGGGGAAACGGGCACGCCGATGGCGGCTCTCCGCCGAGCGCCGTCGACGGCAGCCACGGGCAACTTTGCTGAGGCGAGAAAGCGATGGTGATCGTGCAGCTCTGCTGCGGAGCAAGGTTGAAAGTCGCACCCGGAGAAGCCGCACAATTATCCTGCTCGGTAAAGTTCGGCAGTCCGTCAAAATCGCTGGGACCTTGGAACCGACTGGTGTTCCCGGACTGAGGATTAAACGTCAAGGTCAAACCGTTCAGAGCCGTGCTTGAGAGGTTGTTGTTTGTCAGGATAATGGTTTGCGTCGTCGGCGCCGTTCCTACCTGCTGTAGAGGAAAAGTAAGAGATGCTGGAGACAACAATACGGGCTGAGTGCAGCTGGTTGTATTTCCTATGCCAAGGCAGACATCGCCAACATCGCCGGCAATGTTACCGCCCGGGCAGGCGCTCGTGCTTACTCCGTAACCGTTCGTGCCTTGCACAACAAGTCCGGCGGCGGAACTCAACACGGTAACTGGATTCGGATTGCTAAAACCGGTTGGCGCACCGATCTGTCCCTCGTTCAAACCGTTGGAGCTGATGATCTGCAGAATGATAGAGCTGCCGCTCACTTGGCCGTTTACCGAGTCGCCGCTCAAACAGGGGTAGCCTCGAAAACTTAGAGTTCCCGTCACTGTAGCGCTGCTAGCACCAATGTTTTCGCCTTGCGCCAGCGTACCTGTCACCGGGAAAGCCTGATTCTTAAGGGCGGGGTTGAGAACGCTGTGAAAAAATCCCTGAATTGCTCCTGTAAGTGGAGGGATCGAAGTAGCGGTCCATTGCAATCCACTCTGAGCGGTGCCGCAGCCCTTGCCGTCAGTCGAAGTATAAGTTCCCATCATAGTTGTGCCGCTGGCGCTAAGAGTTCCGGACAAGTTGAATGTCTGTGGGCCGGCACGCGCCGTGAGTGTTACGTTTTGTCCGTTTAGAGTGCCCGTTACTGGCGCCGATCCACCGTTGCAAAGTGTCGGCAGGGCAGCGCCGCCTGAGGGTGGTAGAGAAACCGCGTATGTCACCTGGCCGGTGAGCGAACCTTTATTATTCTGCAGCAGGAAGCCGCCCTGCATCCCACCGACAAACGAATTATCGGACGGGGGCGACATGGTGAACTGCCAATTTCCCGCGAGTTGGCCACCCGTCCGCGAGGGGTCCGAGCTCGGGGATCCGCCTCCGCAACCCGAGAGTATGATCAAGCTCACCAGCACCAGCGGCAAAATGGCGTTTACCCTTCGAGAAAGATCCACGAACGCCGGCGCGCCTTTCCAGTGCCGAAGCCGTTTTAGCCTTAGTTGGGTCATAAAACTCAAACTCTCAGCCTTAGAACGAATACTTCAGGCCAAATTGGATGATTCGGGAAAAATGCGCATCCAGCGGATGCAGGAAAGAAGCGCCGGTCACGCAATCGGCTCCTCCATTCGCCTGAAAGCCTGCGGAATAAAGCGGCCCGGCATAGCAACTCACTACGTTGTTGCCTGTGCCCTTCGGGTCATCCGGGTTGTAGATTCGAAACTCTGTATGGTTAAAAATGTTGAAAAATTCTGCACGGAACTGAAGTTCGCTGCTCTCGGTGATGCGGAAGTGCTTCAGCAGTGACATGTCGAAATTGAGGCGGCCAGGATTGTTCAGGAAATTGCGTCCCGCGTCTCCGAAAGTCAGACCGCGCGGCGCCACAAACTCCGATGGGTTTCCAATGAGCGGGCCGAAGCTTTGCAGATTATTTTCGGGCTTCGCCAGGCCATGTACGACGTCGGGATAAGAAGCCGCGATTCCCAAACCACTGGATACCCCGGCGTTATCAGTCAGGGAAATTCCGGTATTGCCGGCGCTGTTGATCGCGGTGAACGGCGTACCCGATTCGAACAGAGTTACGCCCGAGACTTCCCAGCCGCTGAACAATTCGTCCATGGTGCGCGAACAACACGTGCCCGGCGGCGGAGACCCATCCTGCGACTCGGAAGCCAACACCGACTCCCAAAACCAGCGAGCAAAATTCGGCGCCTGATACACGTAACTAAAGTTAAAAAGATGGCGTTCGTCAAAGTTTGAGCTGGCCCGATTTTCGGACAGATCATAGGAGTTGACCAGTACTGGGTCGCTTCGGTCGGATGCATCGTCGATCGAATGACTATAGGTGTAGGAAATGCCTGCAGTGATCGGACCTCTCACCGCCCGCAATGTTGCCTGCATCGCGTGATAAGTGGAATCCGCGACGTTCTGCAGTGATAACACTCTTCCCATCCCGGGATACGGCCGCGGCAATGAATTGACGTTGGGGAGCGTTGGAGAAGTACATGCCGCCTGCAGATGTATATAGGCGGTGTTCTGCGGCGTGACAATCGTTCCATTTTGCAGAAGAAACGGCGTTTGTGTTGCGACATTGCCGGGAGTGGCCCCTCCGGCAATGGGCGAATCGTTGCAATCGGCTAAGGTCAGCGGCTCATTTGGGCCAAAGGGGTTTTCGTCCGACAGCAGCGGCGGCAACTGGTTGAGCTGGCGCTCGACTGTCAGGTGCGTTCCTTTGCTGCCAACGTAAGCGACGTTGGCAACTACATCTCGCTTGAGTTCTCTTTGAACCCCGAAGCTCCATTGTTGTGCATAAGGCCAGACCGCCTTGGTCGGGATGCCAGTGACGTCTAGCGGGAAAAGCGAACCGGCGGGCGGGACAGATTGCCCTGTAATATTTGCACAAGGGTTGCTAGTTTGGTTAAAAGTTGCGCCAAAGCCAATGTTGCCAATGCATGGATAACTTACGGGGAGCGGCTGTGTGACGCTTAGAACAAGCGGCGCGCTGGCCTCGAGCGATCCAGTATTCGCCTCATTTCCAGTACCGTGCTCAAAGAAAATTCCGTAGCCGCCGCGAATCGAAGTCTTCCCATCGCCAAATGGATCAAAGGCAAAGCCCACGCGGGGAGCCGGATTAAAGAGATGCCCAGTCATGCACCCCGAGGGAACGCCATTTACGCCGCACTGCACCAAGCCGAGAGCACTCACAATTCCAGGATCGAGGGCGAAAGTGCTCTGGTTAAATGGCACTGGCGTCCCCAACGGGCCAGCACATGGGAAGGTAGACTGTTTCGTCCTATCCAAAAGGACACCTGAACACGGGTCAACCGCGAAACGGCTGGCGTTGAACTTTGTAGGATCCCAGTTCCACGCATTTTTGTATTTTTCGCGGTAGGTTCCGAACAAACTGACTCGCAATCCCAAGTTGAGCGTTAGGCGTCTCGTGACTTTCCAGTCGTCTTGAAAGTATGGCTCGGCAATCTCAAAACTCTGGTAATAGCGGCGCTGCGAAGAGTCCTGCTGGAAGCTTTGAATGAATCCTGTAGTAACGCCTGCGGCATTGACGGATTGCGCAAGAAAGTCGGCGAAGGCGTTGCCCGTGCTATGTGCGAGATTGTTGAAGGTCAGCAACCCCTGCACGTCCCCGGTAGCAGCTCCGATCGCGTTGTTTGTCTGATTCCGCTGCGAAAGTATGACCTCGCCACCAAATTGCAGCGTGTGTTTGCCGATGAATTTCCCCACATCATCGCGGACGGCGTAAGTTGGATTGGTATGGCTCCAGGGCATATAGGATGGATCAGCCACGAAGCCTCTGCCGCCATAAGCCGCGTTCGTACCCAAGATTGCAATGCCCGGGTTCTTGCCGCCGAACCCGTTGTTGAAGATATATCCCATGCCGCACTGCGGTATTCCGCTGATTGGGTCGATGCTGATTTGGGGATTGCACTGTCCGGGCGCTGACGCATCCGGCACCAGAGGGCGGCTGAGTGTGGGATTGCGCTGGAACTGCGCTCCCAGTCCGTCTTCGTCGATCAGGGTGATGTCCGAATCGACATAGTTCACTGAAAAATCGTTCAGGAGAGTGGGCGAGATCGCGTGAGTGAGCCGCGCGACCAGGCTGGTTCCTGGTCCCGTAAAGTAATTTTGTATCGTCGGAAAATCGGCCGCCGCAGGATTGGTAGTTCGCAAGTAGCTCCACTGGGGCGTGAGAACCGTCGTATTCCAGGAATCATGTGCATAGCGGAACGTCGCTCTGATCTTTGCGCTGAGCTGGTGGTCGATGCGAAATAGCTCCTCCCGCCAATAAGTCGAAGGGGAAATCGCAGCGTTGTAGCAATGATTAGGGTCGGCAGGATCGAGGTTTGCGACCGTGAAGTTACAACCTGAAGGAGAGTTCGGGTAAGGAATCACGTTCGATTGCAGAATTGCCAATGTGTTCTTGTCTACGCCGTGAGGCGATTCTCCATTCGTCTGCTGGCCAAGCAGGTTGTAGATTGGGACAAGCTGCGCAGGATTGCCAGGGAGAGCAGGACAATCCGGATACTGCTGCCGATTGAAAGTCTGAACCGTTCCCTGCAACGGGCAAACATCACTAAAATCAAAAACTTGTGCAACGAGTCCACTGGCGTTCGGAGAACTTAGATTTTCCTGGATGCCCTGAGGCGTCATCACCAGGCCGCGCTCTTTGAGTGAAGGAACCGCCTGGTTATAGTCGGTTGGTGTTTTTTCGAGCCGAACCTCTTCGGAGAAAAAGAAAAACGTCTTATCCCTCTTGGTGTTGTAGACGCCGGGAATTGTCAGCGGCCCGCCGAAGGTTCCTCCAAAGTCCTGGCGCCGATAGAGCGGAGTCCGGCCCGGCGGGTCGAAATAGTTTCGCGCATTAAACGCCTCATTGCGGATGAACTCATAGGCGTTGCCGTGGAACGTCGCCGTACCCGATTTCGTCGTAACCAACACAGTTCCGGAGGCGGTGCGGCCGTACTGCGCTCCATAATTGGAGGTCAGGACCTTGACTTCCTGAATCGAATCGAGGCTGGGATAAACCATCAGCGTGCTGGAAGCACCGTTAAGACCCGTATTCAATACGTCGCTGCCATCGACTTCGAAGGTGTTGTATTCGACCCGGCCGCCATTGACGCTGTACTTCACGCTGCCTACTACGCCGACCTTAGCTTCGTCCTGTCCCGTCTGGTTGCTCACTCCCGGCGCCAATGCAATCAGTTGCGTGAAGTTCCGCCCGTTTAGCCCAATCGATGTAACTTCCTTTTCCGTAATCGTTCCAGAGACGCTGGCGTTCTCGGTTTCGACTGTACCGATGCTGTTTGACTCGACATTTACCTCGGTCTTATTGGCTGCGGGTTCCAACTGGGCGTCCATGGTTAGCTCGAGTCCGCCCGTCAGGTTGATGTAGTCCAACGTTTTGGAAGCGAAGTTAGCCGCACTTATGGTCAAGGTATAAGTTCCCGGGGTGAGAGCGGCAAACGAGTATTCGCCCTTATCGTTGGTGTGCGTCTCCTGCTTAAATCCGGCTGCTCCGGACAGGTCCACGACCGCTCCCACAACCACCGCCTGGCTCTGGTCGGTCACGACTCCGTGAATAGAAGCTTTTTCGCCCGCTGTTAGTTGGCTTCCCTGGCCCATGGCAAGGCACGGCACAAGAATCGCCAAGACGACAAACAGCCTGGCACAAGGCGAGCCTAGCGATACAAGCCGCAACGGTTAAAGTCTCCGATTCCTGAAATCGATTGAAGGCTGGGAGCAGCAGAACGCGGATATTACAAGAGTGGGGACCCAATAATATTACGGGAGCGTAAAAAGTTGATGAACAATTTGTGACTGACTTTTCATCGTCTGTTGTGCCTACGCCGAAGTTGCAGTCACGAACATTTCATGGGGCGTTCATCCTGCTGTAACACGAAAGCAGCTATGCTGCCGCCTGATTTTCCCAGTGAAAGTTTTAGTGGAGCCCCTGTCAGGTCACTCGACAATCGATGCAAGGTACACGATCAGCCATTGCCGTTGCTGAGCAGTGGTGTGGTTTCCCAGATTCGAATCTGTGTGCGGCCGAGCCCACCGCATGCGCGACGAAGGTGATGCCTTCCAAACCTGAAAGGAAATCGAAAGGAATACATCTATGACCCGTGTGAAAACATTCTTCGTGGCACTGATTGTGGCTGCGATCGTGAGCATGGCGCCATCGGCGCAAGCTCAGACCGTCAAGGTCGTACTGGCTGGCTCCTCCGCCCAGTGGCAGACACTCGCTTTGGGTGCCTACAATGCCAGCAAGTGCGTATCCGGTGGTACAGCTCCCTGCTTCCACTATACGAACGCCAGCTTCAACCTCAACGACACGCGCCCTACAGTTAAGGGAGGCACGACCGCAACGGATAGCGGGAACATCTGGATCGTTTGGGACAGCGCCGCCACTACGAACGTTTGGGCGTTCATCAAGGTCGACTCCGGTGTTGGAGACCGCTGCTACTTTGCTCAGCCCCACTGCAACATCAGCGTCACAACATTCCCGACCCCCGGAAACCTTATCGGCTCGACTCTGTGGGGCGACAACTCCAGCGACTCCACGCCAACAACCGCAGTGCAAAACTTGTTTACGGCCGGAACCCTGCTGGTGAACGCTGCCGCCAGCGACATTCGCCCCGAAGATGCGTTGTTTGCAACTTGCCGCGCAAATTCTAAGCTTGGTGGCGGAACGGATGGCCTGGCAGGGCTTGGCTACGGTGCCAACGCCTCCGGTGTTTGCGCGAAGTTCGGCGCGACTCTTGCTGACCTGGTGGGCAGTGACATCCAGAGCGCTTATCCGGGCAGCACTTCGACCGCGCACGTACTGGCTTTCGCTATCACGGGAAAGGACCCCTTCACCGGAACTACGGTTCCCGCTGGCACGACGGTGTCGGTAGGAGCGAGCCCGGTAATCTTCATTGTCTCCCGTACCGGCGCACTTGCGGGGGCGACAAACATTACCGATGACGAAGCGCAAACCATATTCAGCGGCGCTGACTGCGACGGTAGCGTGGTTGGGGGAGCAGGCGGGCCGGTTTCTGTCTACCTGCGCGAGCCTCTTTCTGGAACCATGAACACAACCGAATACAGCGTATTCCGATACTGGAACGTCTCAGGCAAGAGCCAGGAGACCGGAGTGGCGTCTCAGAACCCTCTCTCGCATACCTGCACGGCCGGCGGCAGCCGTTACCGCGCCATCGGTACCGGCGAATCTGTAAAGTCTGTTCTCAACTCGAATGCAAATCATGGCAACGATGGAATTGCTTATGCGTTCTTTAGCTATGGCAACATCTCTTCCATCGCCAACAATTCCAGCTATGGCTACCTCACGCTGAACGGTATCGATGGCATCTTCCACAAATACGGAGCCAGTCCCTCTATCGATCCCGGCCAACCCAGCACGCCCGGCGTTCTGCCGGCTGCCGCCAACCTGCCGTCAAGCTGCGCAGGCGCGTTCCCCTGCCCAGAAAGCAAAATCTGGAGCGGCAACCTGTCGTTTCCGAATCTTCGCAACGGATCTTACCGCGCCTGGTCGAACCTTCGCTCCATCACCAACGGGCCGACTTTGTCGCTGCTGGAAACTCTGATTACGGGCTCGCAGACTTATGCCGTAAACAGCACCCCCGATTTCGTTCCCGCCATCAAAGTGGGATCGACCGATCCGGGCCTTCCTCTTCTGCGTTCGCACTACACGCAAGAAGGTGTGGCTCCGGTCAATATTTCGACTGGCGGGGACAGAGGCGGCGATGCCGGCGGTTGTATTCTGACCAATTCCGGCACTACCACAACCTCTGACACCACGACCAAGCTGGCTCAGGTTGCGCCGGGCAGCGCTTGTGTCCAAGTTCCGTAAGCCGGCTATTAATCTGATCGACTAACCGAAGGGCGGACGCCTCGCGGCGTTCGCCCTTTCATCAAGAAGAGCATTAGCTGCCGCCGGAAGCTTTAACCCTGTTCCGGCGAGTTCCTATCTTAATTTTGCAATCTGTATGGCAAAAAAAATGACCGGCTGGACCAATCTATTAGTCGTTGCCATTATCTTAGCGCTCTCATCCGAAATATCTGCCGCTCAATTTATTCCCGCGCCAACGCCCATCGCCGATCCGGCCGATACGAGGTTCGTCGGAGTAACGGAAGATTGGAGTTCGCCGGCACTCAAAACCAGCAGTCTGCGTCCTGTGCCGCCGCTGGTTGCCTACGACAACGACAACGGCAGCTACACAGTTGAATTAATTCAGGTGCAGTGGCGCTGGGGCGATCCTCTTGACTTGTACGTGATGAAGCCGAAGGGCGTAAAGAAGCCCCCGGTAATTCTGTATCTCTACGGCTATCCCGCAGGAACCGATCGTTTCAAGGATGAAAACTTTCAACGTTCGGTCACGAAAGATGGTTTCGCCGCAGTGGGCTTTGTCTCTGCGCTCACTGGACATCGCTATCACGATCGCCCGATGCGCGAGTGGTTCATCAGCGACCTGCAGGAGTGTCTGGCCCTCTCCGCGCACGATGTGCAGATGGTTCTCGACTATCTGGCCCTTCGTGGCGACCTCGACATGAACCGGGTCGGGATGTTTACGCAAGGCTCAGGCGCATCCATCGGCATTCTTACCTCGGCAGTCGATCGTCGCATCAAGGTGCTCGACGCTCTCGATCCATGGGGTGACTGGCCTACGTGGATGGCAAATTCTCCATTCGTGCCGGAGGACGAGCGCCCCGATTATGTGAAGCCAGAGTTTCTGAAAAAGGCCGAGGTTCTCGAACCTGTCGACTGGCTGCCAAAGATCCAGGCGAAGAAATTCCGGATGCAGGACGCGATCTTTGACCAGATCACGCCGCAAGCCGCCAAGGAAAAGTTGCGCGCAGCCATCCCGAAGAACTCGACCCTGCTGATTTACAAAACGCAGGAAGAATTCAATGCCGTGATACGCGACAAAAAAGAACTCGATTGGATCCAGAACGAACTGCGCTCGTTACCAGAAACTCAGGCCAAAGCAGCCGCAATTCAGAAGTCACTCCGAGGCGATTGATGAAACCGTCACTCAGTTGTCCATTTAGATTTTCCAACCTCCGTCTGCGCACGCACCTGTTAGCGATCTTTCTGCTTGGGCTCGCGGGCTGCAGCTCCGGATCACGGCCTAACCTTGGCAACGTCACGCCCGTGATCACGGTCACGCCCGATAGCGGCACCCCGCAGAGTCACTCGGTTAATGGGGCCTTCGGCACACCGCTTGTGGCGATGGTAACTTCGAACGGTGTTCCAGCTAGTGGAGTGGTCGTGACTTTCACCGCTCCCGCAAGCGGCCCCTCGGGGACATTTGCGGGTTCCGGCATTACTTCGAGCACAACCAGCAATGAAAGCGGCCTGGCAACCTCCGCGGGCTTCACTGCAAATGCGATTGTCGGCACTTATACGGTAATGGCTTCGGCTCCAGGTGCGCCCACACTTGCAACGTTCGATCTGACGAACACAACCGGCGCTCCAGCAACCATAACTGCAACCGCCGGAAACGGCCAAAGCGCCGCCATTGACACCAGCTTCAGCAATCCTTTGCAGGTGACGGTTCTAGACAGTGGACAAAATCCGGTCAGCAATGCAATCGTCGTCTTCACCGCTCCCTCAACGGGTGCCAGCGGCACCTTCGCGAACCCGACAGGCGGCAGCACCAGCAGCACGACAGCAACCACGAATGCGAAGGGCGTTGCCACGTCCGGGGTGTTCACAGCGAACGGAATTGCCGGGCCTGATAACGTCATGGCGACCGTTGTCGGTCCGTCTTCATCGGCAACTTTCTTATTGACGAATCTTTCGGGACTACCGACGAATGTGACTACAATTAGTGGAACCCCGCAGAATGCGATCGGAGGCAAACAGTTCACGGCTCCTCTTAGCGTGAGCGTGACCGACAGCCAGAACAACCCAGTCGCCGGAGCGGTCGTAACTTTTACCGCGCCGACTACTTTAGCCAGCGGTACATTCGCCGACTCTCAAACGAACACCACAATAGCAACGACGAACTCCGGCGGAATCGCCACCTCCGCGGCGTTCACCGCGAATTCGACAGCGGGCACATACACCGTTGCGGCCACATCCGGCTCAACCGCTGACTTCACGCTCACGAATTGGCCGGTCGGAAGCCAATACTATTCCTTCTATCTGAATGGGCAAGAAGATCTAGGGCAGGGAGCTTCGACCGGCATTTACGTCGTCGCCGGGTCCGTTGCCCTCGATCCCTCCGGCAACGTGCTCGCCGGAGAGCAGGACTATAACGATGGGTTTGGACACACATCACCTCAGCCTTCGGGTGACGCGATCACAGGTGGAAGTCTGAAACTGGGCGCGACTAACCATCAGGGAACGCTGACGCTCAATACCAACAACCTCAACATTGGTGCCGGCGGCGTCGAAACAATCGGCATCCAATTTGTAAATTCCAATCACGCACTGATCAGTCAGTTCGATGGATCAGCAACCTCCAGCGGAAGCCTCGACCTGCAAAGCTTGCCCAGTAACTCCACGAGCAGCAATTTAAGTGGCGGCTATGCTTTTACTCTCACTGGCATCGATCCCTTCTTTGATCCTGTTGCCTATGGTGGAGTTTTCTCCATAAGCAGTGGCGGCATCACTTTGCAAAGCGGTGTAGTCGATACGAACGATCTAGGTGTCGGAACACCCAGCGTGGGCACGGCATTCAGCGGAACGTTATCGCTCCCCGACTCCTTTGGCCGGGGCACACTCACTTCTACAATCAACTACGACGCCCTCGAGGGCTTTCCCTCCCCGATTGCTTTCAACTACTACATCGTTGGTCCGGAAGTAATCAGAATCGTCGATGTTGATACCACGGACTTCGCAATCGGGTCGGCCTACGGACAAGGTTCTAACTCGAGTGGCGCCAGCAACACCTCGCTCGCAACTTCGGTGTTCGGCCTGTCAGGCATCAACTCTTTCAGCGATCAATTTGCTGCCGCCGGCATGTTCACCCCAAACAGTTCTTCAGGAACGTTCGCCGGAGTAGGCGACGACAACGAACTCTCATTTGGATTTCAAGTGCCCGATTCCACTATCTCCGGGACCTATTCCATTGTCAGCAATGGCTACGGCAGCTTCCTGATTTCCGGAGGCACACTGGGAAGCGTGACCACTCTCGGTCTCTACGTGATCGATCCCAACCTCAACCTTCTCGATCCCAACAATCCCGGCGCAGGCTTGGGGGGCGGAGCTCTTCTCCTCGACCTGGACGCTTCAGTTGCCGGCGGAACAGGTTTCATGATTCCTCAAACCGACAACACCACCACCGACTTTACCGGTAATTACGCTTTCGGCCTGCAGGATGACAATTTCCCGCTTTCCACTTTCACCTTGTTTGAGTTTGATTTGGTTGGGGAGGGCGCTATGACGAGTGGCACGCTCAAGGGTACAGCGCTCGTCAGCGATCCCGCTCTTACCTTGGGTGGCAATGCCACGAATGCCGGCGTCAAGGTCAACGCAGTTCCTTTACCCGACCCAATCAACGCTGGGCGCTATACGATGTTGTCGA
>Ga0070731_10001954_pt1 | contig 20435 bp, 14 predicted proteins | sample Coa_R1_2_FD_66448 | JGI IMG/M metagenome (GOLD analysis project Ga0070731, IMG submission 66448) | Surface soil microbial communities from Centralia Pennsylvania, which are recovering from an underground coalmine fire - Coalmine... | ecosystem: Environmental > Terrestrial > Soil > Unclassified ... | reverse complement strand
ACGTCGCGAAACAGGATTTTTCCGCGCGCGACCTCGATGGCCGCGGCCAGCGGGAGATTGTCGTCGGCCCACAAGATGCCCGCGTGACACAGCCTCGTGGCGATCACCACGGCCGCGATCGCGGCGAAGATCAGGCCCCGGCGCAGCATCAATTTAGTACCGCACCGCTTCCAGGAACAGTCCGGAGGCCGGCGCGGTCCACCCCGCGATGTCGAGTTTGGGATTGCTCTGCCCGGTCAGGAGAGTCTCGAATTGCTCCACCGTCACTTCGCCCAGGCCGACCTTGACCAGAGTCCCCGTTAAGCGGCGGACCATCTTCCATAGAAAGTGCGATCCCTCGATGCGAAACACGATCAAATTGTCGTCCGTGCCGACCTCGGCCGCATCCACCACGACAGTGGTCGATTCCCCGGGCCTTGACGGATCCGCTGCTCGAAAACAGATGAAATCGTGATGGCCCGCGATCGATGCGGCAGCCCGCTGCATCTTTTCAACGTCCAACGGCTCCTTAATCCACCACACGTAGCGCTTCGAAAGCGCGGTCTTGCGAGTCGAGATCTGATAGAAATACGCTCTCGATATCGCATCGTGGCGCGCATGGAATCGAGCCGGCGCGTCCTCGCATTCCACCACCGCGATCGACGAAGGCAGGCGATCGTTCAACTCGCGCAGCACCTGCGGCGCCACCAGTTTCCGCCGCGGACTGCGCACTTTCACATGCGCCACCTGCCCGAGCGCGTGAACGCCCGCGTCGGTCCGTCCCGCGCCTTGAATATCGGTCTCGACGCCGAACAGTTCATCGGCGATGCGCTGCAGCTCGCCCTGAACGGTCCGCGCATTCCGCTGGATCTGCCAGCCGGAATACCGGGACCCGTCGTATTCGAGAGTCAGCTTGAAGGTCTGCGTCATGCCTGAAATGAGTCTTTCACCGTATAGTTAAGTTTAGGGATGAAGGGGCAACTTGTCACAGGCGCGTCTCTGCCGGAGGTGCACGCCAGCGTCGCCACGGCGCGCCCCAACGTGCTCCGGCGGATGCTCGCCTTCGCGGGCCCGGCCTATCTGGTCAGCGTCGGGTACATGGACCCGGGCAACTGGGCCACCGATCTCCAGGGCGGCTCGCAGTTCGGCTATCAGCTTTTGTGGGTAGTGGTGCTGTCCAACCTGATGGCCATTCTGCTCCAGACCCTGGCCGCCCGCCTGGGCATCGTCGCGGGCCGCGATCTGGCGCAGGCGTGCCGCGATTCGTACTCGCGATCGGTATGCAATGGACTGTGGGTATTGTGCGAGATCGCCATCGCCGCATGCGATCTGGCCGAAGTGCTGGGCGCGGCCATCGCGCTGCATCTCCTGTTCCGGCTGCCGCTGGTGCTGGGCGTGGTGCTCACCGCGGCGGACACCATTCTGGTTCTGTGGCTGTCGCGCTATGGCATTCGCCTGATTGAGGCGATGATCCTCAGTCTGATCGCGATCGTCACCGGTTGCTTTCTTGTGGAGCTGTTCTTTGCCAAGCCCGCGCTCCACGAGATTTTCTCCGGGATCGTCCCGCGGCTTAATAATCAAAGCCTGTACGTAGCCGTCGGCATCCTGGGTGCCACCGTGATGCCGCATAATTTGTACCTGCATTCGGCCCTGGTGCAGACCCGGCGGATCGGAAAAAGCGTTGCGGAGCGGCGGGAGGCCTGCCGGTTCAACCTGATCGATTCGTGTATCGCCCTGAACGGCGCGTTGATAGTGAACGCTTCCATTCTGGTGCTGGCGGCCGCCGTATTTTTTCAAAAGGGCGTGGTGGTCACCGAAATCGAGCAGGCGCAGGCGATGCTTTCCCCGCTGCTGGGCACCACCCTCGCGAGTATCTTGTTTTCCGTGGCTCTGCTGGCCAGCGGGCAATCCTCCACGCTGACGGGAACTTTCGCCGGACAGATTATCATGGAAGGATTTCTGAATCTGCGCATGCGCCCGTGGCTGCGCCGGCTGATGACGCGGATGCTGGCGATCGTCCCGGCCATATTCACCGTCATGATGGCGGGCGAACGCGGGACCTTCCAGTTGCTGATCCTGAGCCAGGTGATCATCAGCATGCAGCTTCCGTTCGCCGTGATTCCGCTGATCCGCTTCACCAACGACCGGGAGCGGATGGGCGAGTTCGCCAATCGTCCGTGGGTGAAAGTGCTCGCCTGGAGCACCGCCGCGACCATCCTGATACTGAACTTCTGGGCCGTGTGGATTGTCGCGGGACCCTGGATCCTGGCGTCGCCCTGGCACATCGCGCTGGTCACCCCCATGGGAGCGGCCATCGCGGCGCTGCTTGGCTGGATCACGTTTTTCGGAACCAGGCCGCGCCCTGCCGAGCCCGCGATTTGGGCCGGGTCCGCCGTGGCTGCGAACCTCCCGGAACCGGTGTACCGCAGTATTCTGGTTCCCCTGGACCACACCGACCGCGACCGCGTGGCGATCGCGCACGCCGCGGCCATGGCCCGCCTGCACGGAGCCACGCTCCATCTGGTGCACGTCGAAGAAGGCGTCACCAGTCAGCTCTACGGGGCGCTATCGTCGACCGCGGAGATTCAGGCAGGCGAGCAGTACTTCAGCGGCATCATGGGGTCCCTCGCCAACAGCGGAATTCGCGCCGAGCTCACCGTTCTCCACGGTCTCAGCCCCAAAGCCGGAATCGTGCAACTGGCGCGAAGCCTGCAGCCGGACCTGATCGTCATGGGCGCGCACGGCCACCGCGGCGTGAAGGATCTGATTTTCGGAAACACCATCAACGCCGTGCGGCATGAAGTAGCCGCCCCGGTATTAGTAGTCGGCGAACCCTGACCAGTCTACAGTCGTCGCCCCCGTCATCCAGGGTCGACACCGAACCGCGACCGGCAGGAAGCGGGTTTCGCCCTTTCCCACAAACCCTGACGCTTATTGCAGCCCCGTGGTGACGACCTTCGGCGCTTTCTGCGGCGTCACATCCTGCTGCGTCGGCAGTTGCGACGAGCTCCATCCCCCGCCCAAAGCCTGAACCAGGGAAACGCTGGCGGTCATCCGTTTCGTCTTAAGCTGGACCGCGGTCAGTTCGTTGGACAGCGCGATCGCTTGCGCCGTGATCACCTGAAGATACGTCGTGATGCCGCCCTGATACTGTGCGTTCGCCAGTTGCAGGGAGCGTTCGGCGTACGTGACCGCGCCCGCCTGTTCTTGCGCTTCCTGAGCCAGGATGCGCAGCGTGGATAACTGATCTTCCACCTGCTGGAATGCGGTGAGCACACTCTCGCGATAGTTTGCGACGGCGGAGTCGTAAGATGCTCGCGCCTCCTCGGTAAGTCCCCTGCGCCGGCCGGCGTCGAAGAACGTTTGCGCCAGAGTCGGGCCGATCGACCAGAAACGGCTCGGCCAGGTAAACAAATTCACCAGGCTGGAGCCCTCCAGGCCTCCCGACGCGCCCAGAGTCAGAGTGGGATAAAAAGCCGAAATCGCCACGCCGATCTGCGCGTTTGCCGCCGCAACCCGGCGTTCATTTCCTGCGATATCCGGACGGCGTTCCAGCAATTCGGACGGCAGCACGCCCGGAACCACGGGAGGATCGCTGGTGATGATCGCTTCCGGAATCGAGAACTCCGAGGGCGGCTTGCCCAGCAGAATGGCGATGGCATGTTCATACTGCTGCCGGGCGACCATCGTATCGGTCGCTTCGGCGCGTGTCTGCGCAAGCTGTGTTTGCGCCTGCGCTACGTCTACCTGGGATGCAACGCCCTGGTTGTAGCGATTCACCGTCAACTGCAGCGCCCGGTCGTAGGCTTCGGCCGTGTCCAGCAGCAGCTTTCTCTGCGAATCCAGCCCGTGAAGCAGGAAATAATCCAGCGCCAGTTCCGATTGAATACTCAGCCGCGCGTTCTCGAGATCGGCGGCGCTGGCCTGCGCGGTGTCGACGTTCGCCTCGATGGTCCGGCGAATCTGCCCCCATAGATCCGGCTCCCAGCTTGCGCCGACGCTCTGCACCGTCGCCACTGCCGATTGGGTCGCAAGACCGTGTCCGAGGCTTCCCGAAGTCCCGCTGCCGAGCACCGAAACGTTGCCGCTCAGCGTCGGGTATAACTGCGAACGGGAGACCCGGATAGCCGCGCGTGCGCCCCGAAACTGCGCTTCGGCGGCCGCCAGAGTCTGATTGGAAACATCGATCTGCTCTTCTAACTGGTTGAGCTGCTGGTCGGCGAAAATCTCCCACCACTTGCCCCGGTGCAGATCGTCTTTCGGCTCGCCCAGCTTCCATCCGGATGCTTCCTTGAAATTCGGCGGCAGTTCTTCCTTAAACGCCGGTGGAGCGGGCGCGGTCGGCGTCACGTACTTCGGACCGACGATGCATCCGGTTCCTGCCAGCATCACCGCGGCGAGCGGGATTGCTTTCATCCACTTCCCGTTCACAGCGTCTCCCGCAAAATCCATGGTTCGATATACTCCGGACAATTGATCAGCTTGATATCCTCCCGCGACTGGGCGGCCAGAAATTGCAGACTCGGCCGGTCCACCAGCGTGACTTCTCCCAGATCGATTACGATCTGTTTCTGCATTCTGCGGGCTTTGTCGATGGCGCGCCGCAGCTCGCCCAGACACCCGCCGCAGCACTTCCCGGCCAGGGTCAACGTCACCGGACCCTGCGGATCGAGACTCGCGACTTTTACCATCGGGGATCCCATGATGCGGGTGACACCGTCACGCTTCCTCCGCGGGCAGCGGATGAAACGCCGGCCGCGGCACTCTGCGGCTTACCCGCTTGGCCATGCGATCGAACGCCAGATAAATAACCGGCGTCGTGTACAGCGTGAGCAACTGGCTGAAAATCAATCCGCCGATAATGGCGATACCCAGCGGACGCCGTAATTCGGATCCCGTGCCGGTGCCGAGCGCCAGCGGGATGCCGCCGCCCATGGCGGCGAGCGTGGTCATCAGAATCGGGCGGAAACGCAGCAGGCACGCCTGATAAATCGCCTCCGGCGCGGGCTTGCCTTCTTTGCGCTCGGCTTCGAGCGCAAAGTCGATCATCATAATCGCGTTCTTTTCGACAATACCGATCAAAAGGACGATCCCGATCAGCGCAATCACGCTGAAATCGGTGTGGCAGATCATCAGCGCCAGCAGCGCTCCGACACCCGCCGACGGCAGGGTCGAAAGAATCGTGATCGGGTGGATGTAGCTCTCATACAGCACGCCCAGCACGATGTACACCGTCACCAGCGCGGCCAGGATGAGTACCGGCTCGTTCGAAAGCGACGCCAGGAACGCCGCCGCGGTGCCCTGGAAAGTCGCCTGCACGCTGGCCGGCATTGCCAGCTCTTCCTTCGCCTTGTCGATCGCGTTGACCGCGTCGCCGAGCGATGCGCCGGGCGCCAGATTGAACGACGCCGTCACCACCGGAAACTGTCCCTGGTGATTCACCACCAGCGGCGACGTTCCCGGCGAGAAGCGGGTGAATGCGCTCAGCGGCACTTCGCCGCCCTGGTTCGAACGGATATAGATGTTCTTCAACTCGTCCGGGCTGTGCTGCAAATCCGGCTTCAACTCCAGCACCACGCGGTACTGATTCAACTGCGTGAACATGATCGAGATCTGACGTTGCCCGTAGGCGTCGTACAGGGTGTCGTCGATAAGCTGCGGCGTGATTCCAAAACGCGATGCCGTGCTACGGTCAATCACCAGTTGCGCCTGCAAACCGCCGTTCAACTGATCGCTGGCCACGTCGCGCAGCTCCGGAATCGCCTGCAGCTTCGCCAGGAACCGCGGCACCCAGATCGCCAGTTCCCGCGCATCCGCGTCCTCGAGACTATATTGAAACTGCGTCCGGCTGACCCGATCCTCAACCGTCAGGTCCTGCACCGGCTGCATGAACAGCGTGATGCCTTCCACTTGCGTCAGCTCGGGCTGCAGCCGCCGGATCACGTCGCTGGCGCTGATCTTGCGTTCCTCGAGCGGCTTCAAATTGATCTGAATGCGCCCGCTGTTCAGCGTCGTGTTGGTGCCGTCGATTCCGATGAAGCTCGACAGGCTCTCCACAGCCGGGTCTTTCAGGATCACCTTCGCCACCGCCTGCTGGCGCAGCGACATGGCCGGGAACGAAATGGTCTGCGGAGCCTCGGAGATTCCTAGAATGACGCCGGTATCCTGCACCGGGAAGAAGCCTTTGGGGATGATCCAGAACAGGAACAGCGTCGCGGCGAGTGTTCCGGCTGCCACCACCAGCGTCGTCGGCTGATGCCGCAGCACTACTGTGAGCGTTCTGCCGTAAAACCGGATGATCGCCTGAAACATCCGTTCAGACAGGCGATACAGGGCGCCCTGCTCGGACTCCGGCTTGTGCTTCAAAAGCCGCGCGCACATCATCGGCGTCAGCGTCAGCGAGACCATCGCCGAAATCAGAATCGTCACCGCCAGCGTGATCGCGAATTCGCGGAACAGCCGGCCCACGATGTCGCCCATGAACAGCAGCGGGATCAACACCGCGATCAGCGAGACGGTCAGCGAGAGAATCGTGAACCCGATCTGCTCGGAGCCTTTGAGCGCAGCCTCCAGCGGAGCTTCGCCCTCCTCGATGTACCGCGCGATGTTTTCGATCATCACAATGGCGTCGTCGACGACGAATCCGGTGGAGATCGTCAACGCCATCAGCGTCAGGTTATTCAGGCTGTACCCCAGCAGGTACATCATTCCGAACGTGCCCACCAGCGAAAGCGGCACGGCGACGCTGGGAATGATCGTCGCGGCCAGCGTGCGCAGGAACATGAAGATGACCATCACCACCAGTCCGATGGTCAGCATCAGTTCGAATTGCACATCTTCCACCGATGCGCGGATGGTAATCGTGCGGTCCGTCAGAATCTGAACGTCGATCGCGCTCGGTAAGGAAGCGCGTAGCGTCGGCAGCAGCCTCTTCACGCGATCCACCACTTCGATGATGTTCGCGCCTGGCTGCCGCTGGATATTGACGATAACGGCGGGCGTATCGTTCATCCATGCCGCCAGCTTCACGTTTTCCGCATCGTAGATAACATCGGCGACATCGGAGAGCGTCACCGGAGCGCCATTGCGGTACGCAACCACCAGCGGCTTGTAATCCACGGCCGAGAGAAGCTGGTCGTTCGCGCCGATGGTGTAGGAATTGCGGAGCCCGTCGAAGTTGCCCTTGGCCTGATTCACGTTGGCCGCCGAAATCGCGAGCCGGAGGTCCTCGAGATTCAAGTGATACGAGGACAAGGCCATCGGGTTCGCCTGAATCCGCACGGCGGGCTTCTGTCCGCCGCTGATGCTCACCAGGCCGACGCCCGGCAACTGCGAAATCTTCTGGGCAAAGCGCGTGTCCGCGAGATCTTCCACCTGATTCAGCGCCATCGTGTCGGAGCTCAGCGCCAGCGTGATGATCGGCGCATCCGCCGGGTTGGTCTTGCTGTAAATCGGCGGATTCGGAAGGTTGGTAGGAAGGAAGGTTCCGGCCGCGTTGATGGCCGCCTGCACCTGCTGCTCTTCCACGTCGATATTCAAATCCAGCGCGAACTGCAAAGTGATGTTGGACGAACCCGATGAACTGGTTGACGTCATCTGATTCAGCCCCGGAACCTGTCCAAACTGCCGTTCCAGCGGCGCGGTCACCGAGGATGCCATCACTTCAGGGCTGGCCCCGGGATAATACGTGACCACCTGAATGGTCGGATAATCCACCTGCGGCAGCGCCGAAACCGGAAGCTGCTTGTAGGCCACCGAACCCACCAGCAACAGCCCCGTCATCAGCAGGGACGTCGCCACGGGCCGGAGAATAAATGGCTTGGACGGACTCATATTGCGATGCTCAACTCTGTAAAGCTCATTTGCCCCGAATCAGCCGCGTGAACCCGCGCCCGCCATGCGCACGGTCACCTTGGTGCCTTGCTGCAGCTTATCGATACCGTCGATCACGACTTTCTCATCGGCGTCCAGGCCTTTTTCCACCGATGCTTCGTCGCCTTCCGTGATGCCCTGCACGATGTTTCGCACTTCCACCGAATTGTCCGGCTTCACGACGTATACAAACGTCGACTGCGGGCTGCGCTGGATGGCCGCGGTCGGAACGATAACCGCTCCGTGCTTGGTTTCGAGCAGCAGGCGTGCGTTTACGAACTGATTGGGGAACAGCGAAAGATCCGTGTTTTCGAAAACGCCCTTGAACTTCACCGTGCCGGTGGTCTGATCGATCTGATTGTCGATCGTCAGCAGCGTTCCAGTGGCCAGGCGCGTCTTCAAATCGCGATCGTAGGCGAATACCGTCAGCGCCTGTCCGGCCGCCATCTTTTTCGTCACCGATGGAAGGCTGTCCTCGGCGATGTTAAAGATCACGGCGATCGGCTGTAGCTGCGTGATCACCGCCAGGCCATTCGCGTCGCTGGCGTGCACCATGTTGCCGCCATCCACCAGGCGCAATCCGATGCGTCCCGTAATCGGCGAAATGATGTGCGCGTACACCAGTTGCAGCTTGGCGTTGTCGATCTGCGCCTGGTCGCTCTTGATGGTGGCCCCATTCTGGTTCACCATCGAAACCTGGGTATCTAAAGTCTGTTTCGGTATCGCGTCCTGCGAGAACAGGACTTTGTAGCGCTCCAGGTCGATATTGGCGTTGGCCAGCAGCGCCTGATCGTGCGCCAGTTGACCTTCCGCCTGTTCGAGCTGAACCTGGAACGGCCGCGGGTCGATCTCCACCAGCGGATCGCCCTCTTTGACAAACTGGCCTTCCGTAAAGTGAACTTTCACGATCTGCCCGTCGACGCGCGTGCGCACCGTCACCGTGTTGAGCGCGGTCACCGATCCCAGCCCGTTCAAGTACACCGGCATATCGCCCCGGCGCGCGGCCGCGGCCACCACCGGCACAACTCCGCCGGCGCCCTTTCCGGCCTTTTTCGGGGTGCCCGACGCCGGCGCCATTTGCGAGACGCGCGGGTACAAATACGTAGCGCCGCCGGCGATCACCAGCAGCAGGATCCAGGGCCAGATCCGCCGTTTCTGCTTAGGCTTAGGCTCGCTATGTCTCACTTCGGTCTTTTCCATGACCTGAGGCGGCTCAACAGTGTTCGGAGTCATTTTGGTTCACCATTCATCATCCCTATTGGTGAGAAACGGCGGCAGTGCTAAAGGGCGAATCTGGTTATATGCCTTTTGGCATATACAGCTCCGGGGCTTGGAGCCGAACTTTTACGATTCCAGGTGCAGAATGCCGCGCTGGATGGCGATGGTCACCGCGTGCGTGCGATCGGCCGCGCCCAGCTTTTCGAGGATGTTCTGAATGTGCATCTTGATCGTGCCGCTGGCCGTGCCGAGCTTGTCGGCGATCTCTTTGTTCGCCATTCCCTTCGCCACGAACCCGAGCACTTCCACTTCGCGCGGCGTTAGCGCCACCTGCGGGAAGTATTCGGTCAACCTCTCGGCCACTTCGTGCGGCATCAGCCGCTTTCCGGAATGAACCGTGCGGATGGCGCGCAGAACATCCGTATGCACCATTTCCTTCAGCATGTAGCCGCGCACGCCGGCTTCTAAGGCGCGGTAAATGTCCTGATCGCCGTCATAGCTGGTCAGCGCGATAATCCGCGCCTCGGGAAACTCCTTGCGAATCGCCTGCGTGGCCTGCACGCCGTCCATTCCCGGCATGCGCAGATCCATCAGCGTGACGTCCGGATGGTATTGCCGGAACAGATCCACCGCTTCCCGGCCGTTTCCCGCTTCGCCGACTAAACGCATGTCCATCTCATTCGCGAGAATAGACGCAATTCCCTTGCGCACCAGCGGATGATCGTCAACGCATAATACGCGGATTTCCTGCTGTTCACTCATGTCGTTCACTCATGTCGTTCATGCCGTTCTGTTATTCGTGATTCCCGTTCTGGCCCGCCGGCAGCACCACCGATACCAGCGTTCCGCGACCCGGCGCGCTCGCCAGCTCGAAATCGGCGCCGATGTGCGTCGCCCGCTCCTTCATTCCAATCAGCCCGTAATGTCCCACTTTGCCGTTTTCCGCGAATCCGTCGCCGTCGTCTTTCACCGAAAGGTGAACCGCCTTGGCATCATAATCCAGAGCCACTTCGACATTGCGGGCGCCCGAGTGCTTCACTGAATTGGTCACCGCCTCCTGCGCGATACGCACCAGGTTGTACTCGACGTCCGGCGCCAGCCCGGTCGGATTCTTTTCCAGTTTCAGCTTCAAACGAATATCTTTGGTTTCGGTAAGCTGCCGCGCGGCCTGCTCGATCGCCGCGGCCAGGCCGGATTGCGTGCTGCGCAGCCCCGCTACCGACCGGCGCGTTTCCCGCAGGCACGTGCCGGCGTCCTGAATAATGTCTTCGAGCGTCCCGCGCTCCTTCGGCGACGTAATCCGCCCCGCCAGCGCCTGCATTTCCATGGTGATCCCGGAAAGCCCCTGGATCAGGGTATCGTGCAATTCGCGAGCAATCCGGTTGCGCTCGGTCAGGATCAGGTGGAACTGTTCTCGCAGATGCCGGATGCGAAGCTGATACGCCAGCCAGCTCGCCATCCCGATAACCACCACCAGCAGCGGGAAGAACCAGACCCGCTGGTAGTAATGCGACTGGAGCACGAAATCGACCGAACTTCCCGCTTCGTTGCACACCCCATCGATATTGCAAGCCGTCACGCGGAAGCGGAATTTTCCCGGCGGCAGATTGGTGTAAAACGCTTCGCGCCGCGTGCCCGCGTTGATCCAGGTTTTATCGAACCCCTCCAGCATGTATTGGAACGTGATGCGCGTCGGCGCCAGAAAACTTAAACCCGTATACCGGAACTCGAGATTCTTCCGCCCCGGCGCCAGATTTGCGATCTGGGCCGGCTGCTGGGATTCGCCGTTCACCGTCACTTCGTCGATGACGATGGGCGGCGGCGGCGTGTTGCGCTGCAGATGTTTCGGGTCGAGAACGATCAAGCCTCGAATGGTCGAAAACCACAGCCGGCCGTCCTGCGCGACCGAAGCCGCCGGCTGAACTCCCGGCTTGCACTCGATCACACGCAGCGCGTCGGTCGGGCTATACGGCAGGCTCGTGATTTTCTTGATCTGGTCCGCCGCGAACTTGCGCAGGTCGGCGCGCGGAACCGAATAGATGCCCTTGCTGCACGCCATCCACAACCGGTCCTGATCGTCTCCCACAATCGCGAAGATTTCGTTGTCGAACAAGCCGTCGCGCATGAAGAAGGACGAGATCTTGCCGTCCTCCACCAGCCGCAATCCGCCGCCGATCAGGCCCATCCAGAACAGGCCGTCCCGGTCGCGATAAAACGCATCGACGCCGCGCAGCGGCAATCCATTTTGGAGGAATTCGTTGGACTTTCCGGACGCGTAAACGTGTACGTCGTTCGTCGTCGCCAGATAGATACGGCCGTTCCGATCCTCGCCCATCGTCAGGATCGGTTCCGTGATGGAAAGTCCCGGCGGACGCGCGAACCGCCCGTCGCGAAACTGTACCGCTCCGGCCGCGGTTCCCACCCAGAGCACGTGTTCCCGGTCGACGAACAGACTTCGAATGTCATTGGAGGGCAGCCCCTGCTCCGACGTGTAAGTCTGCTCGACCTTGCCGTCGCGCAACCGGTTCAGCCCGCGATTGGTTCCCACCCAGAGTGTCCCATCCCCGTTACTGATCTGTGCGTCGATCAGCGTATTGATGAAGTTCGACGCGAGACCGTCGTGCGTGGTCAAGACCGTGAATTTCTTGCCGTCAAAACGGCTCAAGCCGGCCCCCAGCGTTCCGATCCACGTGATCCCGTGGCCGTCCTGCACCACCGGACCGGAATCGTTGGTCGGCAAGCCCTCGTTGACGGTGTAGGGAACCGCCCGGCCGTCCAGAAACTGATTCAGCCCGTGCTTGGTCCCCACCCACAGGCTGCCTTCCCGATCCTCGAACAGGGAAAACACGCTGCTCTGCGACAGCCCGTCCTGCGGACGGAAACTGTCGATCTCGCCGTTGCGCAGACGGCTGAATCCGTTGCGCGTGGCGATGAACAGACTGCCGTTCCGGCCCTCGGTGAGGCTTAGAATCCAGTTGTCGGCCAGCCCGTCCTTCACCGTCCACAATCGTTCTTTTCCATCCTTCAGCTGAACCAGCCCAAGGTTGGTGCCGATCCACACGGTTCCATTCGCGGACGACGCCATGACGCGAACCCCGGCATCGGAGGGCAGCGAATTCAGACGGCGAGGCGAGAACTTCGATCCATCCCACACGTTCACTTGCGGGCTGTCGTCACCCACCCAGACCGTTCCATCGCGCGCCAGCATCGCAGCCCGGACCGAATTCGAGGAAAAGCCCTGCGCGCTTCCGTACACCTGGAACTTGCCGTCGGAAAATCGCGCGAGACCATTGGGTGTGCAGATCCAGATATCGCCATCGCGCCCCGCCTGCACGTCCAGCACGGTATCGGAGGGCAGACCATCCTTTTGCGTGTAGTGCGTGAACGCGCCATCCTCCAACCGGAATAACCCGCTCTCGTTCGTGGCGATCCACAGCGCGCCGCGCGAATCTTCCAGAACATCGCGGATCCACACGTTGGTAGGCGCATCGGCATAGATGTTCTCAAGCGGCGTGAAATCCACTCCGTCGAATCGGACCAGCCCGGCCTGTGTTCCCAGCCACAGGAACCCGTCGCGGGCCTGAAGGATCGAATAAATGGAAGATTCCGGCAGACCCTGCTGCACCTGCCAGATTCGATGCACATACTGCGTCAGCTTGCGATTGGGATCGAGCGCGTACGCCGCTGGCCCAAATGCAGCCCACAAGATCAGCGCCGTCAGCCAGGCGTGAGGCCTGGGGCGAAACCCGGCGTGAGACCGCCAATGCATACCTATACCGTCATTCTCGCGCAAACTGCGGCGTTTCGACTACACAATAATCTTGAATGACGGCCTGGGATACGTATTGGTTAGCGGCCTAAGCCGATTGGCCTAGCTCCTAGAAACCAACGCCGACGCCCGCCGAAACCTCGGTTTGCCAGAGCGCTCCGGAGCCTTGGGTGAGCACGTTGAAATTCGGTTTTCCCGAAAGGTATTCGCGCACGTCGAAGCGCACGCCCCATATTCCTTTGACGTGAATCTTGACGCCTCCGCCGAAATTCGCTCCGAACTTGTTCTGGCTTCCGTAATTGATTGCTCCGCCGGGAGGCACGAAATCGGAAAACTGGACGCCTGCGGTCGCGAACGGCCGCACTCGCACCTTCTCCGGCAAGGCATAGACCAGAAAGTTATACCCGCCTTGATGGAAATGCATCGCCTGCTTTGCCGGCGTCGTGCTGGAGGTGCCAGTGATGGGGCTGACCCCGGTACCGGCCCCGATGGTTGAGCTTTCGCCCTGATCGAATTGCGTGTGATTGAACGCGTATTGCACTTCATGTCCGAAATGACTGCCCTGGTTGAACCCGAAACGGAAGCTGAACCGGTAGCCGTCGTCTAACTTAACGTCGTTCGGACTCCCGCCGAATGCCGATAAAGTGCCAAGGCTCGAGTCCTGGAGTAGAGACCTGCCGTAGCTGAACCACAACTCGCCCGTCTGGCCCCATGCCCCGCTGGCACAGGTCAAAGCCAGCACCACCGCCGGTACCATCGAAAGTTTTCTCATGTTTTCCCTGATGCATCCCAGCCGGATCAAGTTACGTGTCTATGATCATGACCCAACGATTATTACGGTGATTTCCCCGGGCCCGTGTACGCCGCGAACCAGGCGCATTTCGATGTCCGCGGTGCGGCTCGGACCCGTGATCAACACCATCGCACTCGATTGGACGCCGGGATGGGGAACCCGTGACAGCAATTCGTCGAGACTTGTAAGTATTCTATCGCGCTCGATGACCGCGATATGACGCGGCGGCAGAAGCGAAATCAAACGCGATTCGCGGGATTCCGTCAGGAAAACCAGCGTCCCGGTGTCGGCCAGCGCGAAATCCGCCGACGTCACCCCGATGTCCGCCGCCGCGCAGGCCTCGCGCGAATATTCCTCGCCAATCCCGCCCAATATAGGCGCTCGCGAGGCGACCACACGCTTGCCGGCGAGCATTGTTCGAAGGTGCGCCTGCGCCGCGTCCAGGTCCGGCGCCAGCACGACGTTGCCGTTCAACGCCGTCAGCGCATCCGAAAACTTTGCGGCCAGATCTTCGCGTGGAAAATCCACCAGCCGCACCGGCGGCGGTTGTTCCACGGAATCAGCAGGAGCCCGGCCCAGGGCCCCCCTGATGCGCGAAAAAATTGCGTCTCGCGGTGTCAAGCGCGTCCTCGTTCCCGCCACTGTTCCCGAAAGCTCTTCTTCGGCAGATCCGGAAGATCCCGCTGGCTCAGCCACGCCTTCAGCGGCCCCGCAGCCGGCAGTTTCCGCAGCTTCCGAACCCATCGGAACTGCGCGTAAATGTGCGGGTGACGCATGATCCACGCGAACATGCGAAACGCCATGCGCTCCCTGCGATCGCCGCTTTTTTCGACAATCTCCTGCCGCAATTCCAGCAGGATTTTCGGAATTTCGATCTTAACCGGACAAACTTCGCCGCACGCGCCGCACAGGCTCGATGCGAATGGAAGCCACGGATCCTGCTCGCGTCCCATGAACTGCGGCGTCAGAATCTTTCCTATCGGTCCCGAATAAACCCACGGATACGAATACCCGCCGATCTTCCGGTACACCGGACAATGATTCAGGCACGCGCCGCAGCGGATGCAATACAACGACTGGCGCTTCCCCGGATCCGCGAGAATCTTCGTCCGCCCGTTGTCGAGCAGCACCACATAGAATTCCTCAGGCCCGTCCGGTTCGCCGGCTCGGCGCGGCCCCGCGAGAAACGATGTATACACGCTGAGCGGCTGGCCCGTGGCGCTGCGCCCGAGAAGTTTCAGGAACACCGCCAGATCCTGCGCCCGCGGAATCAGCTTCTCGATACCCGCCACGGCGATATGAATCGCGGGAGCCGAACTCGACAGCCGCGCGTTGCCCTCATTCTCCACCAGCACGATCGCCCCGGAATCGGCCACCAGAAAATTCGCGCCCGTGATTCCGATTCCCGCCGCCAGAAATTTTTCGCGCAGCGCCACGCGCGCGATCGCCGTCAGATCCTCGGGCGTGGAGTCCGCCTCCGCATGAAGCACTTCCGCCACCTGCTCGCGCGTCTTATGCAGCGCGGGCGCGATGATGTGATACGGCTTTTCTCCGGCAAGCTGGATGATGTACTCGCCCAGATCCGTTTCCACCGCGTCGATCCCGTCTTTTTCCAGATGCTCGTTGAGATGAATTTCCTCCGAGGTCATGGACTTCGACTTGACCACGAGTTTCACGCCGCGTTCGCGCGCAAGATTCCCGATAAACGCGCACGCTTCCGCGCCAGTGCTGGCCCAGATCACTTTGCCGCCGCGCGCCGCGACGTTGCGCTCGAATTCCTCGAGATAGGCGTCAAGATGATCGAGCGTGTGCTTCTTCAGGTCGTGGGCGTGCTGGCGAAGTTCCTGATAATCCGGCAGCACATCCGCGGCAATGGTCTTGCGGCGATTTCCGGCCAGGCGTCCGGTGGCCGAATAAATGGCCTTTTGCAGCTTGGGATCGGCTAGAGTTTGCTGGATTTTCTGCGGAGGCGCGGATTTCACTGATCTTATAGACCAGTATCGCCCGATTCGGCCGTCAATGTGATTTAAGCCGTTAGCGCGACGCCAGCACTTCGGCCAGATGCATCGTCCGCACCGTCGATCCCGCTCTGCTCAGCACGCCCTGAAGCTGCATCAGGCAGCTTGAATCGATCGAAACCACCGTATCCGCGCCACTTCGAACAATCGACTCCACCTTGGTGCGTCCGATCGCTCCCGACACTTCGGCGAACTTGACGGAAAACGTCCCGCCGAAGCCGCAGCATTCTTCGGCCGCATCCATCTCGGTGAGCTGCAATCCCCGGACATTACGCAGCAGCCTGCGCGGCGCGTCGTGAATCTTTAGCTCGCGTAAAGCATGGCAGCTATCGTGATAGGTGGCCACGCTGTCCAGCCGCGCCCCAACATCGTCCACTTTCAGCACCTCCACAAGAAATCGCGAGAATTCATGGACGCGTGTCTCGTGGTGGCCGTCGAACAGGTCCGCGTAATGATGGGAAATCATCGAGGTGCAGGAGCCGGACGGAATCACGATATACTCGGCCCCTTCGAAGACTTTGAGAAAGTGCCGCGCCACGTCGCGCGCCTCCTCGCGATACCCGCTGTTGAAGGCCGGCTGGCCGCAGCATGTCTGCGCCTCGCGAAACTCGACCTCGCAGCCGGCGCGCTCCAGCACTTCCGCCATGGCCATTCCGACCCGCGGAAATACCTGGTCCACAATGCAGGTGACAAAAATCGAAACCCGGGTCTTCGTCAAACCTCGATCTCGCCTTCCAGGAATTTCACGGCCTTCCCCGCGATGGTGACGCGATCGCCGCGGTCTTCACACCACAGTTGCCCGCCGCGCTTCGAGATCTGCCGCGCAAACAGCTTCGTCTTGCCCAGGCGCTTCGACCAATACGGAACCAGGGTGCAGTGCGCGGATCCGGTGGCGGGATCCTCCGGCACGCCCTTGGCCGGCGCGAAAAAGCGCGAGACGAAATCGCAATCGCGGCCGGGCGCCGTGACGATGATCCCAAACCGGTCAATCGCCGCCAGCTTTTCCATGTTCGGGGAAATTCCCCGAACTTCTTCTTCGGTATCGAACACGCACAGATAGTCGCGGGCGCCTAGAACTGATTTCAGCGTCACGCCCAGCGCTTCGCTCAGCGCCGGATCCACCGGACACTCCACCGGCGGCCTGGAGGGAAAGTCCATCGAGTAAAGATCGCCATCGCGTTTGACGATCAGTTCGCCGCTTCTGGTCTGAAAACTGACGCTCGCATCCGCGATTTCACGGCGAAGTTGCAGGATGACATGCGCCGAGCCCAGCGTGGCGTGTCCGCACAAATCCACCTCCACGCCCGGCGTGAACCAGCGCAGATGATAGCCCTTCCCATTCGGAACGTAAAAGGCCGTCTCGGCCAGATTGTTCTCGGCGGCAATAGCCTGCAGCGTCTGGTCGGGAAGCCATTTCTCAAGAGGACAAATCGCAGCCGGATTGCCGCGAAAAAGTTGATCCGCGAACGCATCGACCTGATAAATGGGAATCCGCATTCCTTAACTCTACTATCGCGAAGCCAAAAACCCGAGCTTCCCTTTACCGTAACTTATGTATCGTGCAAACGATTAGTTAAAAAAATGGGGACTGACTGCTCTGTCCCCGCCGTAGAATTCGTCTATCATCGCAGGACGTAGCGATCGTGGACAGAGTGGTCTGTCCCCATTTTTTTCACCGACGCTCAAAATTACCGGCTCAGTCCGGCAACCGGCTCTCGCACCGCCTGCAATGGCCGCTCCGTCTGCAGGCTCGCGCGAATGGTGAAATGGAACGTGCTCCCCTGGCCGGGCTCGCTTTCCACGCCGATTTCGCCGCCCATCATCTCCACCAGGCGCTTGGAAATCGATAGGCCCAGGCCGGTGCCTCCATAGCGCCGCGTGGTCGAGCCGTCGGCCTGACGGAATGCTTCGAAGATCACCAGCCGCTGCGACTCCGTCAGCCCGATGCCGGAGTCTGAGACGCTGAATCGCAGGACCGCTTCCGTGCCTTCGATCGACACCGCCGATGCACGCAGCTCCACGAATCCTTGGGCCGTAAACTTTACCGCGTTGTTCAGCAGGTTCAGCATTACCTGTCTGAGACGAGTCGGGTCCGCGACCACAACCAGCGGCACGCCTGCCTCCACTTCGCGCCTCAGGTCCAGACCCTTCTGCCGCGCCACCACGTCGAGCGCCCGCGCAACTTCTTCGACCAGCACCGGCACGCAGAACGGCGCCGCCGACAGATCCAGCTTGCCCGCTTCGATCTTTGAGAAATCGAGAATTTCGTTCAGCAGGTGAAGCAGCGTATCGGCCGAGGTCCGGGCGGTTTCGAGATAGTCCCTCTGTTCCGTTTCGAGCGAGGTTTCGAGCACCACGTCCATCATCCCCATCAGGCCGTTCATCGGCGTACGGATTTCGTGGCTCATGTTGGCCAGGAACTCGCTTTTCAGGCGGCTGGCTTCCTCGGCATGTTCCTTGGCCTCGGCCAGTTCGGCAGTGCGCTCCTTGACCTTGCCTTCGAGATCCGCCAGCACCGCCGCAAGCTCGCGATTCAGCCTTTCCCGATCTCCCAGCGCGGAGTGCAACTCCCGGTAGGACTCATTCAGCCGCCTCGCCATCTGGTCGAAATCCTGCACCAGCTTCACCAGTTCCAGCGGTGCGTTTTCCGCCAGCGGTGTCGGCGAAGGCTCCGGCCCGCCCATGATAAAGTGCCCGACGCGCTCCACCAGTCCCTCCACGGGCCGCGTTAATCGGGAACTCAGCCAGCGTGCGCCCAGCGTGGAAAGCAACAGCCCGATCAGCACCCAGCATCCGGTCACCAGATAATAGTCCAGCGATTTCGCCAGCACCACCGCCAGCGGCTGCGAGATCAACACCGTCCAGCCGTCATCGGTGCGCCCCAGGCTCGCCAGGCGCAGCTCGGCTCCGCTCTGCGGCCGTGGACGATTTTCCCGGAAGAAGCCATCGCGGCTCACGCGGGATCCCTCCAGCAACGATCCCCCGCTGAGCGACTGCATCGGCTGAAAGGGCGCGCCGTCGCTCGCGAAAATCACTCGATTCTGCTGGTCCAGAATCACCAGTTCGCTCTGTTCCACTCCCGAAAGACTCGCGCCCAGGTCGGTGAAGCGGGAACACCGCAGCGAGCCGTACAGGATCAACCGAAGCGATCCATCCGCGGCAAATACCGGCGCCGTCAGGCTTACGATCGGCTCCACTCCCACCTCGCGGCTGATAAAAACGTCCGAAAGGAACGGCCGGCGTGAAGAAAGCGTCGTTTTGAAATAAGCCCGGTCGGATACGTCGGTTCCGACTACGCTCCGCCCGGAGAGAGTTTTCCCGGGGCTGGATGCAATCACGCGCCCGGTGAGATCCATCGATGCCAACGTGCGAAACGCCGGATAAACCAGATGATACTGCTCGATCCATCGCTGCAGGCTGGCATCGTCCAGATCCGGCTCGCGTTCCAGTAATTCCTTCAGCGCCATCAGACCGGCCTGGTGTTTATCGACGAAATTATTCGTGTCGGCCACCACGCGCACCAGGGCTTCGTGGACGTGCGCTCCCGCCTCCCGCTCCAGCCGGCTGGCGTGGATCCAATCGATCGCGACGTTCAGCGTCAGGAACGGCACCGCCGTGGCTAACAGAAATCCGCGGGAAAGATGGGTTCGCAGCGGTTGACTTTGCGGTGTCGATCGAATCAGACGGGCGAGCTGCGGCCAACCGGCGAGAAGATCCGCCAGGGTGACATCCAGCAGCCCGTTCAGCAGATTCTTAACGACCATCGCAGAGACCGGCGCGGTCTGATACGGATGATGCACCGCAAAGACGATGGGCGCGCCGATGACGCACCAATACAGGGCATCGGCGACCATGGGAACAATCCGCCGGCGGCTGGACCAGCCGATGACCAGGGCTTCCAGCGCATGCGTCAGCACGCTGTAACCGTCATGAAGCCGGAAAACGGTCGGGATTTCCGCGATCACGCTGGCCAGGACCCCGTAAACCGGTCCCAATTGCAGGGCGACCGCCAGCGACAGGATGCCCCCGAACGACATGCGGGATCCACCGAAAACGTCGACCGTGAAACAGTTCAGCAGCAGCCCCCCGAGGCCAGCCGCCAGCGTGGCCAGCAGGCGGCGATGGAGCTCACCCGGTTTCGCGAGGTTTGCCGACACGTTTCCCTTGGTATTTGTTCGGCATACGAGGGCCAGACTTTAGCGCCAGACTCAAGAGCTGGTGATGGTTTCCCGCTTCTGGTATCCTCGTGGGTTAGATTCAGAAACGTTAGGTTCCAAAATACCGCCAAAATCTGCATTGGCAGCCAGAGGTTCGTTATGTCAGGTCATTCAAAATGGGCGACGATCAAGCACAAGAAGGGCGCCCTCGACGCCAAGCGGGGACGCATTTTCACCCGCATCATCAAGGAAATCATGATTGCCGCGCGCAACGGCGGCGATCCCGACGCCAATCCGCGGCTCCGTACCGCCATCCTCGCCGCCAAAGCGGTCAGCATGCCGGCCGACAACATCAAGCGCGCCATCATGCGCGGCACCGGTGAACTCGAAGGCGGGCAGATCGACGAAGTCATGTACGAGGGCTATGGACCGGGCGGCGCGGCGGTACTGGTCGCCGTGGCGACCGATAACCGCAATCGCACCGTCAGCGAAATCCGTCACGCCTTCTCGAAAAACGGCGGAAACATGGGCGAGCAGGGCAGTGTCTCGTGGATGTTCGAGCGCAAGAGCGAAATCGTCGTGGATGGCGACAAGGCCTCCGAAGACCAGCTCATGAACCTGGTGCTCGA
>Ga0070731_10001953_pt1 | contig 20438 bp, 16 predicted proteins | sample Coa_R1_2_FD_66448 | JGI IMG/M metagenome (GOLD analysis project Ga0070731, IMG submission 66448) | Surface soil microbial communities from Centralia Pennsylvania, which are recovering from an underground coalmine fire - Coalmine... | ecosystem: Environmental > Terrestrial > Soil > Unclassified ... | reverse complement strand
GATTGGCCGCGTCCGTAAGCGGCAGCTTGATATAGCCCAGAGTTTCTCCATTTGGACGCATCACCTGCACAGTGAGCTTGCGAAATTGGCTGGGAGTGCCCAGGGAAAGAACAAAAACCGGTTTCATCTCCCCCGTAATTTCGCCGACCAGAACTTCAAGTGGTAAGGGCTTCTTGGAGGCGATGAGCACTCGGTCGCTTTTCCGGCCCGTCCATCCCGCGCCAAGAATTGTTCCCACAGCTCTCTTAAGCATTCGGGCCACGAGCGCATATGGGGTGTAAATGTGCAATCCTTCCCTGGTTCTATGTGGATTGCCGAGAGGCAGGAGCCAGCGCGGCTTGTTCGGAGAAGGTAGGATTAGAAAGCGATGTGCCCGCGTAAACCCTTGCTCCGCAAGCTGGCCGACCAGTTGTTTCGAATACTCCGTCGAGACCACGGCAAATTGCGTGGGGTCTCCGGAAGAAGGGATATCCTGATTGCCCCGGTTCACATCCTGGTCAGGACGGCCGGTGAATTGTGTGATTACCTGCAGAATGGTTTCATTCATGGGAACTTGATGTCGTGTGCGTGAGTCTAACGAAACGCGGGAGTTTCGCGAGAATCGAGACGTCCGGCGAGATGCGCGAACACGATTCGACAGGCCTGCGCCAAGGTCTGTTGCGGGCCAGATTGAGTTTCGATCAAATAGCATTGTTTCAGACGCGTGCTCAGTTGGCGGTAGTCAACACGCATCCGTCGTAATTCTTCTTCCGGGAGTTGACGCTTGCGGGAGAGAATTACTTGTTCCGGGGCGTCCAAAACGAAAACAAGTTCATCGCGGTCCGGGAGAAAGAGCGCCATAACTCGCAAAAGCCACTTTGGACCTGCATAGCGATAGCGCTTAGAGTCTACGAGTACGTCGTAATAATATCGGTCGAAAATGACCAGGCCGGATCGAGTCAGCAAGGGCCGAATCCGTAGAATGTGCCCCACCCAGAAGTCCAGAAAGAAGCCCAGCAGGAAAAGTACAGAGAGCATCGCTCCGCGTGGAGGATCATCATGCGGGTTGGAAAGCGCGCCGTCGCCGTCGCGTATCGGCACAACTACCCCCGGCCGCCAATGGAATGTTTGGTCAAGTCTGAATACTGGCTTGAGCGCATCAAGCAATCCCGCCACCAAAGTGCTTTTGCCTACTCCGTCAGGGCCAAGGAACACGAGGGAAACTCCTGTAGGCCGACGGCAACGTCGTGAAAGCCGAACGCCTTCCTCCAGAAAATACCGGATTGCTTTGAGGGGGTGGCGACTCGTTGCTCTCCGCAGCAGTACAGGCTTCAGGCTTGACAGCATTTCGGCGAATCGCCGGTCCAGGCAGGCTTGCAAAACCTGCTTCTTGCGCCCGTCGCCAAAAAGTTCGCTTGCAATGTTCTCTGCATTAGGAAGGCCGAGCATCTCTACCAACTCGACCAACCGCTGCGCTACCCGAGGACTCATAAACCCTTTTGAAACCTTCTTCGTCAAAAGGTAGGAGAATTCTGTAGCTGGATCGGCCACCCAGATCCCATCCACTTTTTGCCGTCCGGCCACAAGTGCTTCACCAGACTTCCAGATGACACCGCTTTCTCGATGGTCACAAGCGAAGTCCACCATCAAATTCTTCGGCGCAAGGTCCTCGAACCATCCGAATATGAATGCGCTTGCCCTGAATTCATAATTCAAACGCTGCAGTGGCACGTATCCGCGCTCGGTCAATGTGCGAAAGACGATCGGCAACTTCCTGGCATCGTCGGGATGAATCGCGAGATCCAGATCGTGCTCAGACTCCAAAGCTATCGGCAGTTTTCCCCAACTGTGCAAAACGCAGTAGCGGATATCTTCTCGATCCAGTGTTTCAAAGAAAATACGAAGCAAGTCCGGCAGGCTTTGCTGCACACCTGCTATTGCAAGAACAGCTGAAGCGAGCGACTCTTCACCTTCGTCGCTCCGCAAGGCGCTTTCCTTTAGAAGGGGATCAATTGGGCTGATGTCGCGCATTTCATTCCTAACGAGCGGGCTAGTTGTCCAGAGCCAGCCAACGGCCGTGTCGGCGTTGAAACCGCTGGACCAGGTAATCGACAAGAAAATGAGTAGCTGTTTGGACTGTTGGTTCTATTTCCTGATCCGAATGGATTCTATGAACATTCCCAACGGTCGAGGCAGGCGCCTCATGGCCGTTACCCGGCCTGCCCGGTTCAGTACGTGGGAGCCCGGGCTCGAACGACGCGTCGCCTCGGTGGTGAGTCTCGAGCAGGAAAATCAACTCGGGTTTCGGAGAAAAGCAGGTGAAATAATCTGACGACTTCGACGCCCATGACCGATTTCCGTTCTCATTGACTCCACTTTGATCCATGGACTGTTCTAAGATGACGAGATTCGTGCGAGCCAGTAATGGACGGATCTGCAAAGCGTATTCCAGCAAGAAACGAGACCGAGCGGCTAAACGGATAAAAGCGGAACGAAAGGCTCTCCCATTTGGACTGGATGGGCAGGTCGCCGGAGTCTCGTTTTGCGTTGCGTTGGGCCTGATACGCGATCGTCTAAAAACCTTCTGACTTCCAAATGCCGGCGCAACCTTTTCAATCAAGCGAGCAGCAAATCTGTCCTTTTGGGATTCATCCGAGCCAACAAGCGTCAGAAAAACTCCCGTTGGCTGGAACCAGCGCCGACTTAGCCGCCATGCGTCAGCGACAACGAAACGAATCAAGTTGAACGGATTGCGCAAAAACTGCTTCCAGAGAAAGCGCCGCTTAAATTTTCTGAGGAGGGGGCCCGGCCCGCCTTTCATGCAGGCTTCTACGATTTCTTTTTTTCTTCCTTGGCCGAAGAGCCCGCCGGCAATTCTCTCCGCCTGCTCACGACCCGCTCTCTTCACTAATAACTCAAATCGCTTTTCCCGCTGAACCTTTACGGTTCCTTTCAGCATCTTCTTCACAAGGAGATACTCGAATTCGATTCCTGGTGCAGCCGCCCACAATTCGCCTTGTTTTTCCCGTCCGGCTATCAATTCTTCAGCAGACTTCCAAATCAACCCCCCCTGCCTGTGCTCGAAGGCGATATCGACCATGATGGTCCTTAATGCAGCGTCTTCAAACCAGCCGAAAATAAAGGCGTAGGAGTTTACGGCATGGTTCAGAAGTTCCATGGGCTGGTAGCCCTGCTTCTTGAGTGCCTTCCATACGCGAGGCAGCTTATCGGCATCGCCGGGATGTACCGCAATATCTACGTCATGATCGGTATGCAACTCCCCCAGCAAAGCGTCCCAACGTTGAAGCACGCAGTAGCGAACTTGCGCTTCTTCAAGTTTCCGGAAAAGCTGCTGCAGAAAATCTATCTCATTCAGTTTTGCATCTGTGGAGACCACCGATGTCGAAAACACTGACCGGGCATTGCCCACTGAAGTCTTGTCCGCGGTGCTTTCGTAGCAGCTATTCACAGGGGCCATCCCACCAGTGATTGAGGAACTGGCAAATAAGAATTTCATCGAAGATCGTCCTGCGGCTGAAGAGCTCAGGCCGCACCGGATCCTCTGAATACAGCCGGGATTGTTTGGAGCAGAATTTGAACGTCGAGCCAAAGAGAACAACGATCGACATATTCGATGTCCAGCTGCATCCACCTTTCAAACGAGAGAGAACTGCGCCCCATGACCTGCCACAGGCATGTAATTCCCGGGCGTACGCAAAAGCGCCTCCGTTGCCAGTCCACCCGAAAGCCCTCGTAATCCCGCACCGGCAGGGGCCGCGGTCCCACCAGGCTCATGTCCCCTTTCAGAACGTTAAAGAGTTGCGGTAGCTCATCGATGCTGCTCCGCCGAAGAAACTTTCCGATTGGAGAGATGCGCGGGTCATTCTTAATCTTGAATACGGGGCCACTCGCTTCATTCAGGTGCTCTAACTCAGCTTGCTTCTGCTCGGCGCCCACCACCATGGTCCGGAACTTATATAAGGAGAAGATTCTCTTATTCAGGCCCACTCTCTTCTGCTTAAAAATGACCGGACCCGGCGAGGTTAACTTGATCAGGATTGTAATCAGGAAGAAAAACGGCAGGAGGACAATAATCGCCGTGAGGGACAGTGTGAAATCCAATGTGCGCTTAACGATCTGTACCCAGAGATTGGGCAAGCGAGGCGCCATCGTGATCACAGCATTTCCTGCGAACTCGTCAATACCAGACTGCGACAGCTTCATATCGAATAGATTTGAAAAATAACGAGTGATTAAGCCCTGCTCCTCACAAAAGGCCCCGAGCCGCCAGGAGTCCTGGTAAAGAGAGCGCATTGGCCAGGCAATGAGGACTTCGTCGACAACGTTTTTGCGCAGAAACTCCTGAAATCCATTCGGATCGCATGATAGACGGTACCCAGTCTTTCGAAACTCTTTCATCCCCGGCCAGTTACGGTCGACAAACCCAAGGACACGATAACCAAGTGCTGGGTTGGCTTCGATACTTCTCGCGAACTGCACCGCCCGCGGATTGGTGCCCACAATCAGCACATAGCGCTGGTTGCGGCCTCGCAGCCGGACCTGCTCGAGCAAGACGCGCAAGCTGAGCCGGCTGACCACAACGCTGGCCGTACTAAATAGCCAGAACGAGGCGAAAAATAACGGTATGGCGAAGGTCAAGTGAAGCAGCAGGCTCACTGCGATCAATACGAATGTTCCCAAGGAAGTCGCTTTCAACACGTCGATTGCTTCAGCAAGATGGCGCGAGAGCCTCTTGGAATCGTACAGCCCGAAAAAAGCAAACAATAAATGCCACAACAACAGCAATCCCGTGAAGACGGCGAAATTTCGAACGGATATCCGGATCGCCAGAAATTCAGTGAATGAAATTGCACCCATGCCGCGCAGGCTCGTTAAGGTGCTCCCGATGAATGATCCGACGAGGATAGCAAGATCGAAAAATTTGAATAAGGTCAACAGAATGTGGCGACGTGCTTTGCCCATGTTGAATCCTCTTTGGATGGAAAGGGAAGTGAAAAGTAGCTCTTAGGACAACGGTCAGGAGTTCCGATGGATTTTTTCGTTCTCCTCGGAAGAATTCATGCGATCTGAAAAGGACAGCGACCGCCGGTGCAGGACGACACCGAGCACGCGACCGCCAGCAGCTTCGATTTCGTCTTTAAGATCACGCACCGCCTGGCGCGGGGTGAAACTCTGCTCGACAATCAGAATGACCCCATCCGCCAATGAGCTCAGATAAGCCGCAACGGAGTCTCCGGCCGCGCCCGGCGCATCCACCAACACATGGTCGAAGCTCGTCCGGAGTTCAGCCATCCGTGCCGCCAATCGCTCGAAAGTCATCGCCGGCGTAGAATTGGCTCCAGACGGTGGCACACCTGCCTGCATCAGCCACAGCCCGTCCCCGCCAATCTGCTGCATGTAATTCTTGACATGCGCATCCTCTGTCATCGCTTCGTGGAATCCGGGGCCATTTTCGACTCCGAAATATTTGTGCATATAAGGGCTGGTCACGTTCGCATCCACGACGCAGACAGAGCTTCGTGTATTGCTGGCGAGCAATTTGCCCGCCTTGGCGCAAATCCCGTTGCGATCATTCCCTTGCTCGACGGCACAGAACACCAGTGCCCGCGGAGCGAGACTGCCGGGCGCCAGAAATAGCTGCTGGATGAGTTTAAAAGCCTCACCACGGAAGGGCCCCGCGTGCAGCGGCGGCACTGTGCCTGTCTGTGTGGCCGCCGGACGGATTGTAGTCTCAAACAATTGCGCGTCTTTTCCGGAAAGATGCAAGACTTCAAAATTCTGACTGTTGGTTTGGATAGGGGAAGGCGCACGATTGAGAAGTTCCCGCTCTCGTTGGGCCTGACGCAACATTTCGAAACTTCTGCTCATCGTGAAGGCTCCACCATGCTCGAATCTTGCCCGGAAGAGGACGCGTTGCTGTCGGAAACGTCTGGTGACGCGGGTAAGCGTACCTGCGATCCGGCGAAAATGAGGTCAGGGTCCTTAATCTCCGGATTGAGAGTCTGGATCCGGTGCGTAATCGCATCGTTGAAACGGCCCAGATAGTGGAGGCTTACCTCACTCAGAGTCTGCCCGGACTCTAATGTGACAACAGTAGAACCGTCGCCGTCGTCGGGGGCCATTTGTGGGCTCTTAGACTCTTCTTTCCTTGTCCCCTGGGAAGTCTTGATTGGATCGATTGTCGTGGATGGTTTCACAAGTTTCTCAGTGTTCAGCGCGGGCCCGGGCTCCACCGAGCCGCGCCTATACTGCACCGCTTGATTCACGCTTCCCACGAGTAGGGCGCCACTAACGATCAGGATGAACCCCACGACCACCATGGTTCGCCCGCGGGCTGATTGGCGTTGATTCCCGGCATTCGCTGTCTTTTTTTGTGGAAGATTAAAAAACCTGAACATACTGCGGGCCCAATCGCGAATGCTGTTAGTGGTCGGCTCTGTCACAGAAGTCAAGTAGTGCTTCGCTTCCTGGGTTTCAAGACCATGTTTTCCATTGGCCGCCGGGGAAAGTGCAGCGTGTCCATTCGGTTCTATAGAGTCCGCCGCAAGGACTTGTCTGTTTTCGCCTTGCGAAGTTTTCGCCTCGGGTCGAGCGGCGGGCGAAACGCTTTCTTCGGTTTGCTTGGGAGCTTTTTGTTTCAGCGCTTCACGGATCTTCTCACTCATGAGCACTCGAGTGGCGACCGGGGAAGTGGTCATCGTGCCAAAACTCGCCTCAGTGTCCTCGCCTGACTCATCGTCCAAATCAACGAGTGATTCCGGAAATTCCTGCGAACCGATGGGAGTTTCGGGAATGGATTCGAGAGGGCGATTCCCATCGCGTTGTTTGAACGGGGCCGGATCTCCATCCGCTAGCTCTTCTTGAGTCTTCGCTTCTATGCCGTTCCCCCATGCGATGCGTACCGCGTTGTGGAACTCTCGATAGGATGCTTCGTCCGTGGGCGAAAGCCCATCGAAAGACGACAATGAATCCGGAGCCCTAAGCCCTGGCGCCAGGGGGTGATGGCCGAGTCCTTCGATATCCAGGTCCGCCATAACCTCGAGCACAGTGGAAGCGTCGACTTGCTTTTGGCGTTTCGCATAACAGAGTGTTAGCGCATTAAAGCAGATGTTGTTGATGTTCCTTGGAATGCCTCCGCTGTGAGTGACAATCAACTCGACTGCTTCGTACGAAAAGAGTGAAGGCCCCGAATAACCGGCTTTGCTCAATCGGTATTCGAGATAGACCATCGTTTCCACTCGCGTTAAGGGGTGCAGGCGGCACACGATGGAAATTCGCTGGCGGAGTTGCGTCAGTGCGGGATGAGCGAGCTTGTCCGCAAGTTGTGGTTGGCCGGCGAGGACGATCTGCAAGAGCTTGGACTGTGGAGTCTCGAAGTCCGAGAGAAGACGCACGGTCTCCAGCACAGAATCCGCCAAATTTTGCGCCTCGTCGATCACGAGTACTACGCGCCGCCCGACGCGTGCATTCCGCAACAGTACGGCATTGAGCGCCTCGTGCATGCGTGCCAAATTTTGTTCACTGGACTCTGCGCCGAGGTCAGTGAGCAAATAGCGGAAGAACTCCCGCGAGCCGCATTGCGTCTGGAAAAGGAAAACGGTCTGGGCGGACCCTCGCAGCTTTTCCAGCAGGTGGAATAGCAGCGTCGTCTTGCCCATGCCGGGCTGAGCAATCAGCGTCAGGAATCCGCACCCTGATTCAATGCCGTAAAACAGGGAAGCCAGAGCCTCCCGATGAGTCGCACTAAAATAGAGAAATCGGGGATCCGGAGTAACGCCGAAAGGCTGATCGCGTAGTCCGTAGTATTGAAGAAACATTTAATCTCCTTCGGGACCTTGGGTGGAAAACGATGCCAACACGGGTACATCCAGAAAATCCTTGACGTCTTCCGTAGTCACTAGTGACGGATTCAGATATTCGGCCGCCACAGCGACACACAGGCTCACAACGATTCCAGCCAGCAGCCCCGCCAGCAGTATCAGCAAGTTCGACCTTGACGTCGTGGCAGGGACCGCGGCAACTTCGGCCACGGCCACGTTAATGATCCGGCTGCGGTCGAGTGCGTCGGAGATTCGCGCCTCTTCCTGCTTGCGCTGGTACAGAAGGTAGTTGGCTTCCTCAGTATTTTTGTCTCTCAGCAGGCCCTCCTGAAGAACTCCCTTCTCGTCCAGGTCGCTGGCTTGCTCTTGGTAAGCGCGCACGCTGCGGGAGAGCGTTCCCGCCCGTGCTTGATCCGCGGCCAGTTGCGATCTGGCCTTTGCCAGTTCCGAGGTTACCCATTCGTAGGCCGGATTGCGGTCGGTCGTCTCTTCCTGTGGCTTGGATTTTTCCGCGGCTTCAATTGCGGCCCGGGTTTGCGTAATTTGCGTGTCCACCTCTTGCACCAGCCTGTAGGTCGGCTCGAACTTTTGCAGAAGTTCCGTGCGCTTCAGTTCTAAATTCAGCAGTGTTGATTTGTATTGCTCCATGAGCTGAAGATTGTCCGCAGTTCGCAGCTGTGTGGTCGTGCGAGTGGGCAGGGCCGCGGCTTGAGTTTCGAGGCTGCGGATCCGCTCCTGGGATTCCGCGATCGAGGCCTGCGCCTGTTTCAGGTCCGCCTCAAATTCGGAGAGCTTTTGAAGCGTCGCGACTTTTTGCTGTTCCGGTGAAACGACATTCTGCTTCTTGCTAAAGTCAACAAGGCGGGACTCGGCCGTTTTCAACCCTTCCTCGTACTGCTTGGTTTGGTCCCGGAAAAATCCCAAGGTTCCAGCCGGCCGGTGTACGGCCAAGTGCTTCTCCATATAGAGAGTGGCGAGGGTGTTAAGCACTTGAGCCGCCCGGGCCGGATCTGAATTGTTGTACGTGATTGAGATGAGGCTTGTTTTTGCCAGGGGCTCGACTTTCAGCGCACTATTCAATCCACGCACGGCTGCCGCAAGGTTCCTGTTGGAGTTGTCCCCCCCGAGGCGCGGAAAATGAAGCCACGCAAGCCTTCCCGGGCCGCTTGCCGCTTTTTGCAACCCGCAAGCCACAACAACTTTTTCAAGCAGGTCCTGACTCTTGATCAGCTCAACCTCAGAATTCAAGTCCATTTCTGTTACCGGCGCGGGCAGTTGTTGCTGCGCGCCGGTTGGATCAGCGGTTACAAGAAGGTCGACCCGTTCGCGCTTGACAAGGATCTTGGTGTTGGCCTCGTAGCGCGGCGGCAGCAAAAAGACGGAAAGCACTGCACCTGCAAACACTCCTAGAAAAGACAGAGTTATCAACCGGCGGTGCCGCACTCCCACCGCAAGCCAATCTCGCAGCTGATTGAGTGGCGGTCGAGCATCGATTCTCCGGACAATCATTTCTTCCATGGTCCCTCCCTTCTTTATCGTGCGCCCGGCGCTTAAGGAATCGTCATCCCCATCCCCATATTGGGGATGAACTGGCGGATCTTTGACAATGCGTTCTTGGGCACATAGATCAAGTCGCCGGGCCGGATATGAATATCCTCGGCAAGATTCCCGTTGGCCAACATCTGTTTCACATCAATCTTTTTCGCTTCTTGCCAGCCGCCTGTGACTTGGTGGAACAACAAAACCTCGGAGTGTTTGGCCTTGTCCGTAAACCCGCCGGCAATCGCAACCGCTTCCGCAACCGTTGTATCCCCGCGCAATTCATATTTTCCTGGCCGGCCGAATTCGCCTCCGGCGGTAAAGTAGGGTTTTTCGAAATCTTTTAGTTCGATGTTGATTATGGGATCATGCAGAAATTCTCCGTAAGACTTGTGCAGCATTTCGGTCACTTCGGGAAGCGATTTGCCGGCAATGTGTATGTCACCGAGGCTGCGCAGGCTGACAAACCCGTCGGGTTGAACGGTCACGCTTTGATCAAATTCCGGAGTAATTGGAAATGTGATCTGGAGAATATCGCTTGGCCGGAGCAAATATCGCGGATTCCGCTCCGCCGGGCCTATCTTGTCAGGCTTCTCCGAAGTGTCCGTGCTTGCGCGCTCATTGCTCTGACGCGCGGGAGCGTTGACACTCAGCACCAGCGACAACATCAGGCAAGAACATATTTTCATGATCATCGTAGTCGCCTCCCCATTCCTCATCGTGCGTTTCATCTCTTCTCGTTTTCCGATCGCCGGGGGACGATTCCTTCTGCGCCAGCGGTGATGGCAGCGCTCACGTCTTGAGCCGATGAAATAGCGGCTCATTGCCGGATGTATCCACTTCCGCCGCTTCAAACTCCTGAAGCAATTCAGCGAATGGTTTCAGGCGGAACAAACTCTACTTACGATTCAGAATCCCTTAGCAAGCTGACTTGATTGCTCGCCGTGCGCATGCAATTCGATTTCCGGCAACCGTACTTGAGAGTTCACATACGTCTGGCGAACCGAAGTCATCCCGGCCACAATCGGCGCTCGATGGCTGGAGAGGCGCTCGATTCTGAACCCGTCCACTTCAACCGCAATGGATTTCCCCAGCAGCTCAGCCGAAAGAACTAGCCTGAATGAAGTCTTTTTCCGAACAAGTATCCCTTCCACGCCGATGAGCGGGCCCTCCGTGATTCGTACGCGGTCGCCGCAACGCAGGAAGGGGTGGGGTCCCACCGGCAGATGACTGTCCACTGCCCGGCGAATATATTCGATTTCCCCCGTGTCGATCGTGGCGGCCTGACCTGCAAATCCCACGATCGAATGCACTCCTGGCGTGGAGAGAATGGGCAGGCGGTGTTCCAGACCGCCGCGGAAAAATACGTAACAAGGAAAGAGAGGCAAGGACAGGCGCTTCTGCCGGTCTCTCCACTGCCGGACCGATTCGTAAAGAGGGAGGAAGACCTCCAACCCACGTCCGGAGAAGTTCTCAGCGACGGTCTTCTCGTGCTGATGTCGAGTGTAGACCGCGTGCCACTTGCTCGATTCACAATCTAAAATGCCCGGTTGAGACTCGCGCATCATGACGAAGCTCCGCCCTGTGACTCACAGAGTGTGTTGCTTAAAAATTCTTTCCGCTCATCCTTCGAGCCGATTAGGACACGCCCTAAATCGCGGAGGTGCCCACTTTGCCTGCGCATAGCGCCAAGACAGTAAGCCTCTCCATCCAAGAACTTTCATGCCCGCCGGGCGCGGCCGCGATCTTCGGCCGCTCACGCATCGCGTCACTTTTCGGTCCGAGGCTTGCGGAGCGAAACGTCGAGTTCCCAACGTGCCCTGGTTCCGGGACCAAGCAAGTAGGAATCGATGTTTACGGCCAACGCGGGCATTTTTTTCCCTCCCGCCGGCGGGTCCAATCGCACAACTTCCCCTTCACAGGCCACTTCGAGCCCCACCTGGTCAGCCGAGGATCTCAATAATAGGAAGTTCATTTCCACGCGCGCTCCACGCTCCGCGAACTGATCGCATCGAAACAGCACACCCGTCGAGCTGATGTTCTCCGTCAATGCATTCCGCCAGTCGCTTTCGCTGGAGACCCTATAGCGGAGGGGAGCCTCGATCGGGAAGCGCCTGGAACGTCTCGATTCATGCGCGCTCGCAATCATCAGTTGACTTCGCATTCATGCGCCCGTAACACTTTGTCAGTATCCTCATTCCGTTGGTCGAACGTACGACCCCCAAAGTAAAGGCAACGGTCCGCCTTCTTCATCTGCAGGGCGCATGATTGGGACAAAGACAATTTTGGTCAATAGCCCTATGGGAAACAGCACGGTAGCAGGCACCTTAGTGCCATGCGCGGTCGGTTGCGAACGGTTCCAAAAATTAGGGCTTAACGATTTCTGAATTGAAGTCGAAAACCGAAGACAATTCACGAATTAATTTTCCCGCATATGCGTGATGCGATTCAGGATGGTCTAACGTCTGGCACGATTAATGCCGAATTCGTTCATTCGTAGAAGGGTGGTAGGGATGTCATTCTGTTTCGGGGCGGGCGGCGGCCTTGCAAGTATGCGCTGCGAATCGCTTATTACTGCGGAACTTCTTCGTTTTCAAGCGTTGGCCGAAAGAGCTATGGATTTCCCCCTCAGAAATATTCTGCAATGCTCGCGGGAATGAAGTTCGCGCCGTGAAAGATATAACCAGGAAGCATCGAGCGCCGGCGGATTTTTCTGAACCTGCTTCTGTTTAACGAAGGGGAAATTGATCGAGGATGTAAGATTTGGTAAGTTGTGCTCATATTATTTAGCCTGAAAGCTTTGCACGACATTATTCCACGGTCTAACATCCCTCGTTTGCGGAGTACCGGACACTGGTTAGGACTACCAATAAAACTATCTTCAAGCTTGTATAGGAGTCGAGTATTTACTATACTCCTGTCATGCTTCTCCGCGGATGCGGGGAAGCAGGGGTGGCTCGCGTCCCCGGGCCCGCTGAAACAAGATGGATTTTTGTTGAAGCTGTGCGTCCTGGCGCGAGTGCTCTGGCTTGTATGCCTGATAACAATCGGGATACGAGCCCTCATACGATTTGACCACGCAGTCCCGCCAGATTCGCCAGCTCGAAGGATCATTTGTTTATGGGTCTGGCTCCCAGCCCGAGATCCTATGATCGACGCTACCGTGGTAGCTACCGCTCTAGGCCAAGTCCGGAGCCAGCACTCGGTTTGGCGCGTGTCTGGGCGGCGGTAGGGATCCTGCTTCTGTCGTGGCTACACCCTTTCACTGCCAATTTCCCGGTTAATCAGGCTATCCCGTTCGCGTTCGCATTTGTCTTTTACAGTTTCGTTATTTTCGCGCTGGTCCGCGACCATCGTGAGTGGTCCAACCGAACCCAACTTTTGCTCCATTCTGGTGACGTAGCATGGGTTGCCCTTTTTCCCCTCCTCACTCACGAACCGCGAGCTTTTCTGCTGGCCTTCCTGTTTGTCTTGACCGCGGCAGAGCAGCGCTGGAACCATATTCGGCTCTTGGAGACTGGCGGGATGGTCATTCTGCTGATTTTTGCTGAACTGCTGATTCAATATACTCTTCCGGGAATACTACCCCGAGTTGCGCTCAGAGCCCCCTTGACCACGTATTTCTCCTGGGGTGTCATCGCTCTGTTTGCCGGCGGGCTGATTTGGCTCTTGGCCCGGAGGGAGGCAGCACAACGTTGGGGAGCGGCTGCCGACGCAGCCCAAAGGGCTCACTCTCGCGTCTCCGCGGAGCTTCACGACACCGTTGTCCAGAACTTATTTGGCGTCGAGTGCTACATCGAACGAATTCGTTTGAAAACCCGCGAATTCTCTTCGGCAGGTGCAGACGACCTCGCTGGCGTTCAAGACCTTGTTCACAAGACCTCGGTAAAATTGCGAGAAATTGTCTGGCAGGAGCGGCCCCTGGACCTCGGTTCGAAAAGCTTCGTTGAATATGTCACGTCTCTGGTCTCCGAGTTCGAACAGGACACGGGTATCGCCGTCCATTTTAGTTGGGATTGCGGCATGATCTCCCCGCCGCCTTCCAGCGCCTGTGAACTGGTGCGCATCATTCAAGAAGCGTTGCTGAACATCCGCAAGCATAGCGGCGCGCGCAATGTCTCGATGAGCTTCAATGTGACGCGGGGCAATTTACAATTCCGGATCGACGACGACGGCCAGGGCTTCGATTTCGCCGGTCGTCTTGGGATGGTCGAACTCGAGACAACTTCCCAGGGGCCTTTCGTCATCCGCGAAAGGGTTTCCGCTCTCGGTGGCGAACTCGCTGTGGAATCGATGCCCGGGTGCGGCGCGCGCCTGGAAATTGCTTTACCAAAGGACGCCTTTGTCTAACATCCGGCAAATCGTTCGTTTGCTGATCGCCGATGATCATCCGGTGTTTCGGGAAGGTCTGCGATTGCTCCTCGAATTGGACCGCAAAGTCCGTGTCGTGGGCGAGGCTCGTGACGGCCTGGAAGCTGTTGAGCTTACCCGCAAACTAAGGCCGGACTTGGTACTTCTGGACTTGCGAATGCCCCGCTGCTCGGGCGTCGAGACGCTTAAGCTGATACAGAAATTGCCTTTCCCGGTGCGCGTACTGATTCTGGCCACCGAAGTGGACAAGCACGATGTCGTGGAAATTCTTAAGCGCGGAGCGGCGGGAATCATCCTGAAAGAATCGACCACCGAGCTGTTGCGCAAAAGTATCCACGCGGTGATTGCAGGCGAGTACTGGGTCGAACGGCAGAATATCTCGGAACTTGTGCAGGAACTGACGCGTCAGCCAGCCTGCGTGTCTCCGGAGGCGGCGCAAGGGCCGTGGCGTTTGACCCCTCGCGAACATCAGATTGTTGCGCAGGTGGTCGCTGGCAAAACCAACAAGGATATCGCCCAGGAACTCTGCGTCAGTCTACAGACGGTCAAACATCACCTCACCAACATCTTCGACAAAGTCGGCGTGCATAACCGCCTGGAATTGGCGCTTTTTTCGATCCACAATTCCGGGGGCGGCGAACACAATCTTGAAGTGGTCAATTTGCCGGATGCATCAACCCAAAATGGACCACAGTTTGCTGCCGCCCAGCGCGCGCAAACGAAACGAGCCACGGGGTAGTCTTTTGAAGGTTCTTGAGCGCGTGCTTAAATAAAAATAATCTTTCCTTGCTCTGCCCTCCCGAAAGAGATGACAACTGTTTGACTCGGATATTGATGTTGCCGGTCACACATTCGAATCAAGTCCCGTTCAACCGGAGACACGGCCAACTTCTTGGATCACCCGCGGGTCTGATGGCGAGAGAGAGAGAGATGGCAATGGGGTTCTCCCTCACTTTCGAAACCTGGTATAGAGGTGAGGTCGCATAACAACGGATGCCAGGATGTTAGAGTCCACTACATGATCAAGCTAGGCGACAAGGCCCCATCGAGCATAAATCGGATGGGGGATTCGCAAGAAAAATGCCGAGAGTGATCGATACAATTTGGATTGGAACTCCGCCAATCGATGAGCATCGCCCTGGAATCGCTGAGTCTTTTCGAAGCAATGCCCCAACCCGCTAGTCCTCCGGTCCAAACGCCAACAGTACATTTCCGGGCATCCCGCCGAAACGTGGGTAGCCGGAATTTAAGTAAACCATGCCATCCACCACCACGGGGCCCGCTCCATCCACGGACCCGCCTTTCGCCTGAACTCCGTTTACAGTTGCGTACTCCTTTGCCGTGTCGAAGTCCCATAGAGCTTCTCCATCTTCACTGGAAAACGCCCGCATGTGCCCGTCGATCGAGCCTGAAAAAACCACGCCGGGAATCACGGTGACGGCGCCGGGCTGGGCAGGGCTGCAACCGCGTCGCGGCGGATCGCACGGATGGCCGGGCACGAACCAGACTTGCTTTCCGTCTTCGGCGCGCAACGCCGCCAAACCTCCGCCAACATTCGGATCAAACATCGCATTCCCAAGCGGTCCCGAAGGCCCTGCCGTAGCCGTAGGCAAATCGGAGACGGCCGCATAAACTTGCTGGCCATCGCTGGCCATCCCCCACTCAATTCCCCCGTTGACTCCTCCTTTCCCGACACGAGTCTGCCAAAGGATTTTGCCCTTTTGATCCGGATCCAGGGCGAAGACGACGCCAGATTTTTGTCCGGCGGTCAGGATGTCTTTGCCGTTGGCCAAGTGGACTAACAGCGCGGATGATCCGAAGTCGAAGTCAGGCCCGCTGTCGGCGGGACAATTGGGGCCGCCACTCATGCAGGCGGCTGTCCAAGCATCGCCGGGGAGCATCTGCTGTGACCAAACCATCCGTCCCGTCTTGATGTCGAGCGCTGCAACCGCATCGCTGGTCGAGCTGGCAGGAAGCGAATAGTTGTCGCCCGTAGTCACGTAAATCAATCCGCGCTTGGTGTCCAAAGTCGGAGCCGACCAGATTCCAGCTCCGGAAGGAGCCCATTGCGGCGTCCCTGAACTGTTGACTCCAATTTTCTTGGGAGGGTTGATCATGTAAGACTTCCAAATCACCGAGCCGTCGCGCACCCGAAGCGCCGTCAAACTTCCGCGGAACGTGCAGCACTCATATTTCGGATCGGTCGAGCGAGTTTCCTCCCACGACGCGGCCGGAATGTACACGACGCCGTTGAGCGCCACCGCAGCGCCAGTCAGACGGGTTGCCTCATGCTCCTCCACTCTCTTTTTCCAAAGCAGTCGCCCGGTTTTTGCCTCGAGCGAGTACACTCCCCCGTTGAGGTCAGTGAAAATCAGCGAATAAGACGCACCGTTTCGAACGGCTCGGATAGCCGATCGAACGGGACCATTCGCGTCAAAAGTCCAAAAGACGCAGCCGGTCTTTGCGCTCACGGCTTGGATCCTGCCCCCCGCGCTCCCCATAAAAAGGGTTCCTTCGAGGACGGTGGGCGCAGCGAAGGAAGTGATGTCGCCCGAAAAACCATAGGCCCATTTCAGCTTCAGGTGGCGAACCTGATCGGTGGTCAGACCAGCCTGTTGGATCGTTTGGTATCGAGTGTTCGAACTATCCGGGCTCCATCCGTTCCAGCTTCCTTTCGCGGGGCCGGACATCACGCGGGAACCGGCGGCGCAGAAAGCACTGGCAGGAGGCCCGGCTTCTTCGGCGCCGGTTCCAAGGAAGCTGGCCACAGCTTCACGCTCCTCGCGCTTCATCGGACCGGCCACGCCCATCATCACGCCGAAATCCAACACGCGCAGGATTCGCTTCGCCGGCATTTTCTGCAATACCTCACGCGCGGGGCCGCGGGAACCGCCCTGGTCATGGCACGACGCGCAGCGTTTCTGGTACACCTCGGCGCCGGAAGCAGGGGCTGCCTGCGACGCGGCGAAGGCCGAAATTGCCGACAAAAAGGGAGTCGCTAACCACACGCAAAACAGAACACGAATGGAAAACCAGAAGCGTTTCATCGAAAATCCTTTCTGTTCACTCTAAACCGGCCCATGACTTCCTATGAGCTGAGACGTGTGCCCGCCCAAACACTCAATTCTTCAACCCTGCGGTCCAGTTGAGGAGAACTGTAAATGGCGCGGGCGCCCCGGCGCTTTGCGCCGCGACGACAAAGAGAAACCGCTTACTGTCGCGCGTTATATCGAAGCCATTCAGCACCCCGGGCGATTCAAGCAACTTGCGTGGAATGCCTGCATGGAAGGTCTTATCCGCGTTTATATCCATCGCTATCGGGTCGTCCAGCATTGCTTTCGCAAAGCCGAAGTCGAGCACCTTGAACGTGCCATCCGGCTTCACTTTGATATTGGCGGGTTTAAGGTCGCGGTGAATTACGTTGTGGTCGTGCGCGTATTCCAGTGCCTCGGCAATTTGTCTTGCGATCGGTAGAGCTTCGTCGAGAGGAATCGGCTTGCCCAGAGTCGCGAAGGGCCCAGCGGCGATGCGATCGGCGAGAGTCGGACCTTCGACGAGTTCCATGACCAGGGCATTGGTCGAGCCGGATTCCTCGAGGCCGTAAATCGCGGCAATGTGCGGATGATTGAGAGAGGCCAGCAGCTTGGCTTCGCGCTCAAAGCGCGCCATGCGATCAGGGTCGGAAACAAAGGCATCGGGAATGACCTTCAGCGCAACGTCGCGATTTAGGCGCTTGTCCTGAGCGCGATACACCTCGCCCATTCCGCCCGCACCGATGGCGGAGAGGATTTCGTAAGGCCCTAGACGTGTGCCGGCGAGGATCGCCATGGGCTCCAACCTGCCTGGAATCGGCAGAGTATAGCTCTTTAGCTTTCCGCAATCCGATGTTTTTCAGCGGGGCTTATGAGTTTGGGTGGGAACTCGAAATAGTTACATTCGTGTAGAGCACACCTTCAGGCGGGCAATTTGGAATCACGCAGATGCCCGCGTGAAGGCGCGCTCTACATGAACCTAAAGCGAATTCTCACGCAGACTCTGATGGCCCGCATCATTCAATTGTCAGAGGGTGACCCCGCGGATGCGATTGGCGGAAATGGCAACCGGCAAATTTCGGCTACAGCCGGGAATCGAGATCGTGGCATACTCCCATCGAATAGCGTGCCGGGCAAAGCAAAGCGACGACGCGCCTATTCTTCCGAGGAGGACAATCCAATGATGAACGAGATTTCTCGTCGCGCAGCGATCAAAACCGGAGCAGCGTTGGTTGGGCTTTCTGCGCTGGAGATTCCAGCGTGGATTTCGCCAACCCTGGCACAATCTGAAGAGGTGATTCCGTGGACCGACGTTCCGAATAGCTTCAACCCTTCAGCGGGAACAGGACCGCACAGCCTGGACACGCGGACTATCCAGAAGTCTTCGTTCATCACGCCTCCCGACGAATTCTATGTCGTGCAACATTACGGACCGACGGTGGTCGATCCCACCGGTTACAAGCTCCGCTTGAGCGGCCACGTCAACAAGCCGCTGGAACTTACCCTTGAGGAACTGAAGCGCCGCCCCCGCAAGGAACTGATCGCCGGGTTTGAGTGTTCCGGCAATAATCCCGCGCGGTTGAATACGCTGGTGGGGAACGCGCACTGGGCCGGAACTAGTGTGGCCGGGCTACTAAAGGACGCCGGGCTCAAATCCACCGCGAGAGAAGTGGTCTTCTTTGGCGCGGACCACGGAACGGAAGAGATCGCTCACGGCGGCGGCCAGCCGCAGGAATACGAACAGAACTTTGCCAGAAGCCTATCTCTGGAAGACGCGATGAATCCGGATGTCCTTCTCGTGTGGGAGATGAACGGCGCTCCTTTGCCTCCGCCGCATGGCGGTCCGGTCCGACTACTCATCCCCGGCTGGTACGGCATCTGCAATGCGAAATGGCTGAACCATATCCAGATTCAGGATACGCGCTTCATGGGACGTTTCATGGCTCGCGATTACGTCACCCTCATGCAAAAAAAGGATGGGGACCAGACCATCTGGGAGGAGACGTCCGTCAGCCGCATCCAGCTAAAAACCATGGTTGCCAGGCTCACTCGCAATGAAGGTAACCTTGTAGCCACCGGGTTCGCGCTCAACGACGGAACGCCTCTGCGCTCCATCGAAATTCGCGTCGACGGCGGACCCTGGCAGGCCGCCAAGCTGGATCGCGATAATACGAAATATTCCTGGAAGCTATTTACCTACGAATTCGCCGCTCCCGGGCCTGGCGATCACACCATCGTCTCCCGGGCCACCGACATAAACGGCAATGTGCAGCCCGAGGAAGCCGACTTACAGTCCAAGCGGTCGCGCTGGGAGAACAACGCGCAGTTTGTGCGAAAATTCAAGGTCTAATCCGAGCTGGCGCGCACGATGCGCATCGAAACTGCCGCGGTGCGGCCGCCGACGCTAGATCTTCAACGAAAAAATTCTGGTCGTGCCATTGCATTCAGTTCGCACTTCAAGCTGCCGTCATCCTGTGATGAAGCCATCACATAAATAGCTGGCCATCCAAGTTTGGTAGGCCTTCAGGGGCTAACGAATCTGTGAGAGAGCCCGAAATTGGAGGGATTATGTAGTTCCCGTCTTCAGGCGGGCACTTTGGAATCAAGCAGACGCCCGTCTGAAGGCGGGCGCTACATGAACCAAAACCTGGTTCTCACACAGACTCTAAAGCCCTTTTTTCTCAGGTCCCTGAATTTCGCGGCTGAAGCCGCGACCCACAAAGTTTATTCTGAAATACTTTCATCCCGGATGTCGTCGTCTAATCAGCTGCCTTGGCCCGGGTCCGATACGGGATATATATGTAATCTTGAGTTTCTTTTCTGACCGGGTTCTCGAAGATCACTTCGGTGGTATCGAATTCGATCAGACGGCCCGGCAGAAAGAAACCAGTAAAGTCGGAAACTCGGCGGGCCTGTTGAATGTTGTGGGTAACGATGACGATCGTGTGGCTCTCCTTCAGTTTGAAAATTACTTCTTCTATCTTAGCCGTGTTGATCGGGTCGAGGTCCGAACAGGGCTCGTCGAGCAACAGCACATCGGGATCCACGGCCAGGGCTCGCGCGATGCACAGGCGCTGCTGTTGCCCGCCGGAGAGTTCGTAGGCGGACCGGTGCAGCCGGTCCTTCACTTCCTCCCAAAGCGCTGCCTTGTGCAGACTGCTTTCCACGGCATCATGCAGTGACCTGCGTTTGGTTTGGCCGTCGAGCCGCACTCCGAAGGCGACATTCTCGTAGATCGACTTGGAAAATGGCCTGGATTTCTGGAACACCATGCCCACACGCCGGCGAACCAACGATGCATCCATCCGGAATATGTTTTCCGAATCGAGCAGTATTTCCCCTTCTATCCGGCTTTGACGGACAGTTTCATTTATGCGGTTTAGGGTGCGTAGAAAAGTTGACTTGCCGCTTCCGGACGGGCCGATCAACGCGGTCACTTGCCTGTCGCGAATTTGCATCGAGATGTCATGCAACGCCTGGAAATTTCCGTAGTGGAAGTTCAGATTGCGAACGATGAGTTTGGCCGAGGTTTCTCCGGACCTCGCGACCTGTTCTGTCCTTAACGTCATCATTTCAGTGCGGGTCGCGTGCTATCCCCTTATAAATGGTAAACGGGCGAAAAGATGACCGGGCGAGGCGAATCCCAGATGCGGTGCCACTGATTGCGCCTGGCTCT
>Ga0070731_10001952_pt1 | contig 20445 bp, 20 predicted proteins | sample Coa_R1_2_FD_66448 | JGI IMG/M metagenome (GOLD analysis project Ga0070731, IMG submission 66448) | Surface soil microbial communities from Centralia Pennsylvania, which are recovering from an underground coalmine fire - Coalmine... | ecosystem: Environmental > Terrestrial > Soil > Unclassified ... | reverse complement strand
CCCGACCTGTAGGTCGAGCGCGTTCTGGGTGAAGTCGATCGCGCCCGTGCCGGTGGCGGTGACCTCGTGCCCGGCCGTGCCGACCTCGAGATCGAGGCTCACGTGGGCGGTGCGGTCGGCCAGGGTGCTCTGCACCGAATCGACCACCGTTGCCTCGGCGCTGTTCGTCGTCCCGAGGACCACGACCAGGGTGGCCGACAGCGCCACCATCACCGCCACCCCGCCGGCCAGCATGATGAGCAGCGCGCGCGGCGGTCGCGTCGTGTGGGCCGGGCCTGTTCCCGGCTCGGTGGGATCCGACGTCGCCCCGGCAACGGGCCCCGAATTCACATCGGGGGACGCGACGTCTTCGTCCATGGACGAAGCGTAGAGAAACAGCGTGGTGAGCACATGGATCGAGTCGTGGCCAGCACGCGACGCGCCGACGCGGTGGGTCGTCCCTGCGTCAGCGGGGCTCGACGGCCCATCGGCCGGGATCGGCCGAGTCGGCGTCGGTCGGATCGGGCCCGAGCGCCCAGGCGCGCCGCCAGGGCGCGGCGTCCGGCCCCTGGGGAGACGGGGTGGTGCCGGCCGCGGCACGCCGTCGCGCCGTCCACCAGTCGGTGCGGGCCTCGTCGGCCATGGTGGCCAGCGCCGTCTCGATGCGGGTGCCGAACCGCCGGGCGTCCTCGCCTTCGTCGGGGGAGAGGGGCAGGCCGAAGCGCACCGTGGTGCGGCCCCGGCGCAGGCGGCGGGCATCCTTGGGCAGCACCCGCCAGGTGCCGTCGAGGTGCACGGGCACCACCGGACGGCCGCTGCGGACGGCCAGATATGCGGCGCCGCCGCGGAAGGGCTGGAACCATCCGTCGGGTGAGCGTCCACCCTCGGGGAAGATCACCAGGTTCCAGCCTTCGTCGAGCAGCGCGCCGGCCACGTCAGCCGAGCGGCGGTTCACCTTGTGGCGCTCGATCGGGATGGCGTTGAGCGCGCCGGCCCACATGTGCGCCTTCCAGCGTCGGTCGAAGAAGTGGTCGGCAGCCGCGGCCACCACGGTGCGATGGCGGAACCGCACTGGCAGCAGCGAGACCAGTAGTGGCGTGTCGACGTGGCTGGTGTGGTTGGCCACGAAGATGACGGGTGGCTCGACCAGTCGCATCAGGTCCTCGCCCCGCACCTCGGGAACGGCCACCAGGTGGGCGATGGGCCGGGTGATCGAGTCGACGACCATCGCCCGCGCCAGGCGTACGGGGTAACGCCGGGCCCATTCGGTGGCGTAGTCCGCGCCCAGCCGGCGTTCGGGGGGCTCCCGGCGCAGCGACGTGGGCCACGTGGGGGCGGTGAAAGGGAAGCCGCGGCCGCGGCTGCGCGCCAGAGCCCGAGTCGCGGCCGACATGGCGCCGCCTCGTCCGACCACCACCGAAGGGAGCCGGCGATCGCTCAACGGACGTCGGCCAGCGCCAGCGGCGGAGCGTGCAGGTGGGTGACGGTGGGCTCGCCCCCCACCACGTCACGGGCCATCTCCAGGGCGTCGGCCAGCGTGCTGGCCGGGGTGAACCCGAGCCGGCGCACGGCCGCCCGGTCTCCGCCGACCACGATCACCGCGCCTAGGTGGGCCAAGGCGTGCGCGCACCAGTACCACATGTAGAAGGGGTGCACGCCGTGGTAGGCGTTTCCCGTCCGGTAGAGGTGCACGTACCAGGGGTCGGTGGCGAAGGCCTCTTCGAACTTGCCCACCTCGACCGGGTCGGTCGTCTCGGTGAGGACCTGCTCGAAGAAGTCGATGTAGCTCGGGTGGTGGCCGGGGTGGAAGGCCCACGGGGTGGGGTGGCTCATGATGAGCACGCCACCCTGACGGACCAGGGGCTGGCCCCGGTAGAGATTGAAGAAGTACCCGAGCCCCAGACAGGCGACCAGGATCGGGTTCATGATCGAGTTCACGTTGTAGGGGCAGATGTAGGGGAGCCCCATGGTGAGGACGTCGGTCTGCCCGTCCACCTCCACCAGTTGCTGGGCGTAGACGTTCGCCGTGGTCTGGGCGTGCACGGCTTCGACCTCGCCGGCCTGCACCGAGGACATGCGGTGCGGGGCGCGGATCGAGTGGAAGATGCCCCGGGCCAGCTTGGCCGGTGTGCGGGCCAAGGCCTCCGACGTGGCCACGAAGGCGGCCCGGTCGCGCAGCGTCCACTCCCACTCGCGGCGCTGGAGGAACCGGAACTGCTCGGGGAAGGTGTCGGTGTTGAGCGTGGTCTCGATCTGGAAGACCTTCACGCCTGAGGCGGCGATGAGCCGGCCCATGCGCCAGTTCGACGAGTGCAGCTCCGAGTGCTCCTGGTCCATGAACGACCGGCTGTGCTGCATGGTCCGCGCGTTGTGGTGGTGACGCAGGCTCCGGTAGCTCGATAGCCCCGTGGCCACGCTCTTGTGGCCGCCGTCCATGGCGACCAGGTTGATGTTGACGTAGACGAGCAGGTCGGACTCGGCCGCGCGCCGGTTGATCTCCACGTCCTCGCCCTGGTCGGTGGTCCCGAGGTGGACGAGGTTCGCCGGGTCCTCGGCGTCGTGTTGGAGCAGCAGTCCGTGGGGGGCGAAGGCGTCGTAGACGCGCTCGCCCAGCGCGTGGCGCAGCTCGTCGTCGGTCATGCGGCGGTGCAGGGCCAGGGCGGCGATGAGCACCACGTCGTCCACACCGGCGTCGGCCGCCATGTCGAGCACCTGCTCGATGACGAGCTGGCGGACGTCGGGCCGGCGCATGGGGGGCAGGGGCAGCGACACGTCGTCGAAGGCGATGGTCAGGCGCATCCCCGGCCGCAACAGGGCGGGCAACGGCTCGCGGTCGCCGAGCGGGTGGGTGACCGCGTGGCGGATGGACGACACCGGATCGGCCAGCGCGTCGACGGGCTCGGGGGCGTACAGCACCCGGCTGCCCACGGGCAGGCGCTCGAGCCGGTATCCCTCGCCGTGCCAGAACAGCGTGGGCGGGGTCGAACGGTCGACCTCGAGGACGAAGCCGGGCCGTGGGCTCATGCGCCGTTTCCTTTCGGTGCTGTGGAGCTCGGGACTGTGCCGGTCCGTGTCGTACGGGTGGGACGTAGGTCGAAGACGATCTTGGTGGCGCCGCGCCGGCCGGCGGCTCCGGCGTGGGCCAGGGCCTCCTCGAAACGCTCGATGGGATACCGGGCCGACACCAGGCGGCCCAACCGGTGGGCGGCCACCACCTCCATGGCGATGGCGAAGGTGCGTCGCGGGCCGCTTGGCGTGCGCTCGGTGCCGTAGGCGTAGGCGCCGGCCAGCTGCACTTCGCGGTGCCAAAGGGGAGCGAGGTCGACCCGCAGTGTTCCGGGCATGCCGACGAGCACGACGCGGCCGCGGGGACGAACCATGGAAAGCGCCTGCGCCAGTGAGTCGGCGCTGCCCACGCAGTCGAGGACGACGTCGGCGCCTCCGGTGAGCTGTCCCGAGGTGACGAGCGACCGGGCGTGGCGTCGTACCGCCCGGGCCAGCTGGTCGGGCGGGACGACCACGTCGGCACCCATCTCCTCGGCCAGCCGTCGTTGTTCGGTGTGTTTGGCCCCGGCCAGCACCGTGCCGGGCTGGGTCAGGTGCCGGAGCGCAGCAATGGTGGTGAGCCCGAGCGTTCCCGCGCCGATGACGGCCACGGAATCCCCCGGCTCCACCCCGGCGCCCAGCGCGGCGTGGACGGCACACGCGGTCGGCTCGACCAGCACGGCCTCCTCGTCGCTCAGCGTGTCCGGAACGGCGTGGAGCTGGGAGACGTGGGCGACGAGGCCGGCGGCCGACCAGCCTCCACCGGTGTCGGTGCAGAAGCCGATCTGCAGTCCTGGGGCGAGATGGCCGAAGGCAATCCGTTCGCACCCGCCCACGCGTCCCTCGGCGCATGCGGCGCAAGGGGGTACCACGCGTCGGGCCAGGCATCCGAGCACCGGCTCGACCACGACGCGGGTCCCGGGCGCCAGTTCCACCGCTGCCCCCGATCCTTCTTCGACCACGCCGACCACTTCGTGACCGGGGACGAAGGGGAAGCTCACGATTTCCTCGAAGTAGCGCGAGCTGCGGCCGTCCAAGGTGGCGAGGTCAGAACCGCAGATGCCGGCCAGGACCGGGCGCACCCGGGCCCAGTCGGGTCCCGGGAGCTCGGGCTGTTCGACATCGCTCAGGCGCAGGGGCCCCACCGCCGCGCCCCGGCCCGAGCCGCCGAGCGAGGACACGAGGCGCGAGGCGGCGAAGCGCGGCACGTTGCGCTCGAAGACGAGACCTCTCACCGGTTGCTCCTCGAACGAACCGATGCACCGGCCGAGAGCTGGTCGACCAACCCTTCGAACCGGGCCCACCAGCGCGACACGCCTCGGTCCACCGGGCCCATCGGAAGCGGCGGCCGGGCGCCCCCTCCCGCCTTCTCCCACTGCTCGGTGTGCCAGCCGCGGCGGCGGGCGATGGCGGCCAGCTTGGCTTCGGGGTTGACGGCCACCGGGAAACCCACGCACTCGAGCAGGGGAAGGTCGGAGGCCGAGTCGGCGTAGGCCACGGCCTCACCCAGATCGAGGCCTTGACCGGCGGCGTACTCGGCCAGCATGAGGGCGCGCGCTTCGCCTGTAGGCGGGAGCTGGTCGAGCCGGCCGGTGAAGCGTCCCTCGTCATCGTGGCCGAGCGACGCGCACACGACTTCGTCGAACAGCGGGCGCAGGGGCTCGACCACGAAGTCGAGCGCCCCCGTGATGAGCACGGTCCGGTGCCCGAGCGCCTTGTGCGCCCGCACCCGGGCGATACCGGCGGGGAACGACTTGGCCAGCAGGAGGTGATGGAACAGTTCCATCGCATCGTGCCGTAGCAGCGCCGCGGGGGCGCCGTCGTAGCGGCGGTAGAAGGTGCGCAGGAAGTCGCTCCGGTCGCGCCGGTCGAGAGCGAGCAGGCTCGGTGCCTCGCGCAGGATGCGGGCGGTGAGCGCGGCCCGGTCCCCGACCGACAAGTGGCGGGTGGCCAGCCAGGCGTAGGACTCGACCACGTTGGAGGCCACCAACGTGTTCTCGAGGTCGAAGGCGGCCAGGTGCCGGTCGGGCGAGAGGATGGCGCGACGGGCCCGCTCGCTCCGGCTGGCCATGCCCGAACGGGCCGGCGTGGAGCGCACGCGGGCGTGCTCGGCCACCGACGGCAGGTGGATGTCGAACACGTAGTGCGTCCACGAGATGACGCCCGGGTCGAAGCAGAACGTCTCGCGGTCCTCAGGGGTGAGCCGGCCGAACAGACCGAGCAGCCGGTCGACCCGGAAGCGCGCCTCGGTCTCGGTGTAGGCGCCGTACAGCTCGACGTACGACAGCGCCCGCTCAGCCTGGCTGCGCCGCTCCTCCACCCGGGCGGCCAGATCGGCGCGGTCGCCGCGCACGGGAAGCGCACCGAGGACGCGCTCGGCGCCGCCGAGCAGAAGCGATGCCCGTTTGAGCTGTCGCTGCACCCGTCCATGCCCCGGGAAGGACCAGTCGGGCACCACGATGGGTTGGCCGTCGGAGTCGTAGACGGGATGTTCGGTGAACCACGACTGGACCATGCTCACCAGGTCGCCGTAGCGCAGCGGGTTGCGCACCCCCGACGCCACGTGGAACGCGACGGCACCGCCGGGGTCGGGCCCGGCCGCGGCCACCGCCACGATGGCGGCCACCACCATGTCCACCGGTATGACGTCGGTGACGCCTTCGGGGATGCCAGGGAACTCCTTCAACAAGCCCCGGGCGTAGGACACGATGATGGGCTCGGCCATGCGGAAGCCACGGATCCAGCCGGGAACCGGCTCGGCCAGCGCCGACTCGATGATCGAGGGCCGCACCACGGTGATGGGCACGCTCGACGCGTGGGCCGAGATCAGCGCCCGCTCGCCCAACGCCTTGGTGAAGGCGTAGGCGTCGGGCCAGCCGAGCGCCTGGGCGCGGTGGCTGCCGGCCTTCACCAACTGGCGCCGCACCCATTCGTCGCGCAGCTTCTCGGCACGCTCGGCGAGCAGGTGGGTGCCGGCGGCCCCGAGCTCACGCCGGGCGTCGCGGGTGAAGCGGGTCAGGTGCTCGGGTCGGCGCGACTCAGCCTGGAGATCGGCGCGCAACCGCCGGGCATACGACACCTCGGCGTCGATGTCGACCTCAGTGGTGACGGTGGTGTGGGTACGGGCGCGGGCGCCCGACTGCATGGCCTCGGTGGCGAGGGTCTCGGTGGCGTCACCCTGGTGGGTGCCCGCCACGTAGGCGGTCGACACCGTGACCAAGTGGGTGGGGGCGGCGCCGGGGTGGGCCGCGTGGCGCGCTTCGGCCACCGACGACACCGCGGCGGCCACCCGGCTGGGGCCGAGGAGGTTGACCTCCACCGCGGTGTCGAGCGGCGCGTCGAACGCGACCGTGGCGGCGGAATGGACGACCACGTCGCACGAGGCGAGCGCGGCGCGCCCTTCGTCGTCGAGCCCCAAGCCGTCGAGGCTCACGTCGCCCGCCACCGCGCCGAAGCGCGCTGACACTGTGGCCCCGAAGTCGTCGCCGAGCTCAGAACGCAAGCGGTCGAAGCAGTCGTTGCGGATGATCTCCCGTGCCGCCCGGGCCGGCGCGTCGAGCCGGCGGGTCGGGCGGACCAGGGCCACGATGGTGCAGCCGGGGACCGAGCGCAGGAGCCGTTCCACCAGCGCCGTCCCCAGGAAGCCGGTGGCACCGGTGACGAAGATGCGCTTGCCGGCCAGGGCCTCGGCGATCGGCGGCAGGGGAGCGGGGGCCGGGTCCGCGGGCGCGGCGGGTGGGGACGCCGTGGTCACCGACCCTGTCTAGCACGCGTGCCTACCATTTGGTAGACACGATGCCGGGGACCCGAAGGGGCCGGAGCCGGGGGAGGCGATGACGGGGGCGACGACAGCCGACCGGATCCTGGATGGGGCGCTGGCCTCGTTCGGCTCGCGGGGCTACGAGGCCACGTCCTTGGATGCCCTGGCCGAGGGGCTGGGCATGCGCAAACAGTCGATCCTGTACTGGTTCCCGTCCAAGGAGGCGCTGCTCGAGGCGCTGATCGACCGTTCGGCCGGGGAGCTGGCCGGCGCCCTAGAGGGTGCGCTGGCCGGTGCCGGCGAAGGCTGGGCCCGGGTCGAAGCGGTGGTGCGGTCGGTGTTCCGGGTGGCTGCACGGCGTCCCGAGTTGCTCGGTTTGGTACGTGAGGTCGGTCGCCTGGGGCCGCCGGCGGCGACGCGGCTGACGCTGGCGCTGGATCCGCTGGTCGGAAGGGCGTCCTCGTTCCTCGAGGCCGAGATGGACGCCGGGCACATGCGCCGTCACGAGCCGCGGCTGCTGCTGTTGGCCATCTACTCCACGGTGGTCGGGATGATCACCGAGGTGGACGTGCTGCGGGCGCTGGGGGAGGAACCCACGGCGCGCTCACTGGTGCGACGACGCCAGGAACTGCTCCGCCTGCTGCGCTCCGCCTTGCTGGTCGACGCGGACGGGCGAGGCTGACGGCGGCGCTCACCGCGTCGGTTGCGTCGACGAAGTCGTCGGGGCGGACGGGCGCGCCGCGGAGTCTGGCCTCGAGGGGTCGCTCGACCAGCCGGTGCAACAGGCCTGAGGCGGCGATGGTGACGAGCAGGCTCCCCAACCCCACGGCCAGAGCGCCGCGCACACCGAGGACCTGGTTGTCGAGATGGGCGGCCACCACGAGTACGGGCCAGTGCACCAGGTAGAAGGCGAACGACCAGACTCCGAGTGTCACCACGGCGCGACTACGCAGGATCGAGGGCGAACCGGCCACATCCGCCTGAGCCGCGGCCACGATGAGGACGGCGAACGGGACCAGCGTCACGGCCACCTGGCGCCACGAGTCGGGAACCCAGCCGGAGGCGCCATAGGCACCGACGGCGAGCAACCCGGCCACCGACAGGGGGATCCGGGGGAGGCGGCCGCCCAGGACCTCGAGCGCCAGGACGATGCCGATGACGAACTCGATGAGCCTCGTCGGGGGGAAGTAGTAGAGCAGCCACAAGCGGGTGCTCCCTTGGGCCGCGGGAGCGCATACGGCCGCCAGCACAGCCACGCTTGCCAGCCCGGTTGTCACCACCAACCAACGCTGCCGTGGCGATGCGGCGCGAAGGCGTGGATACACGAAGGGGAAGAGCAGATAGAAGAACAGCTCGCATCCGAGTGACCAGCTCGGGACGTTCATGGGCAGGTGGCCGCTGAACGAGGGCACCCACGGGGTGAGCAGAGCGAGGGAGGCCGCCGCCGGCCCGGCCGACGGCCGGGCGACCAGAGCGACCAGGATCACGCCCATGAGACCCCACGTCACGACGTGGAGCGGGCCGATGCGGGCGAGCCGCCGGCGCACGAAGGCAGCCGTGGTGTCGTCGGACCGGTGCGACCAGGTGAGGACGAAGCCACTCAGGACGAAGAAGAAGGAAACGCCGGTGGAGCCTTGGATGAAGGCCCGGCCGGCCGCCAGGTACGGCGAGCGGAAGTAGAAGATGCCTTCCAGGTGCACGGCGAAGACGACGAGTGCGGCGAAGAAGCGGAGCCCGGTGAGCGAGTCGAGGCGCGTCTCGGCCGGCCGCGATCGCATGGAGGAGGAACGCCGGGTCCTGCGACGGCTTGCGGGCTCCGGCCCGTGCCCCGCCCGCCTGTAGCTCGCGCCGGGAGACCGCCCCGGCCAGGGGTCAGTTACGCCCGGGCTTCGGCGGCGTGTAGCGCTTGCTGGCCGACGGGCCGGCCGGCTCCGGGGATTCCTTCGCCTCGCGTCGCTTGAATCCGCGGGGCGCGGTGCGATCGCCGCGGGCTTTTGCCGCCGCCTGCCGGGCGGCCGCCGGCCCGCCCTGCTTGGCCACGAGCGTCTTCTGGATCCGGTTGAAGCGGATGAAGAGCCACCCGGCCAGAACCCAGGCGGGGAGCAAGGTGATCAAGCCGCCGCCGTAGCCGGAGAAGAGCAGGGCGAAGATGGTGAAAGACCGCCGTCGCACCAGGGCGGACACGAGGACCAGCCCGGCGATGACCGCCGAGCCGATGCCGACGATGACGATGCTCGCCGGGTCGGCGTGGTTCTTGTGGTGCAGGGGTGGGTTGTTGTGGAGCGCCACCACGGTGAGGACGAGGTCGAGAGCGGCGAGCAGGGGCCCCACCAGCATGGGCAGTCCACGCTCGCGGTCGTCGAGGTACTTCATGGCGTGACGGAGCTCGGGAATGCTCATCGACGCGTAGGCGCTGTTGGCCGCGGCTGCGCCTCGTGACCGTGTCGCGCCGGCTCGGGTACCGCGGTTGCCCACGGTGCGCGTATCGGGGTCGAGCACGGCATCGGGCTGGACCACGTCGGTTCCGGTGTCCTTGGCCTCGCCGTCGCCGTCGCCGGCCCGGCGCGGGCTCTTCGCCGCCGGTGGCGCCGAAGCCCGGGCCCGAGAGGGCGTGGTGGCGCGCGGCCGTGCTTCGCGCTGCAGGTTGGGCAGCGCGGCCAGGATGCGTTGGCCGATGGTCAGCTTGGGGAGGACCTCGTCAGGCCCGTCACCCGGAGGCGGTGTCACCGCGCCAGGTTACCGGGTGCTGCTCACTACCCCGGGCCCGGCGGTGGCGTGCGCGACACGACGAGGCGCACCCCGAGGTTGTCCTCGGGATCGATCACGTCGAACGGCTCCTGGTCGGGCGTCACCCCGGCGAGCCCGGGGCGCGACGGCTCCCGGCGGCCGGGCTGGGCGAAGGCGAGGTGGTGGACGCGGCCGCGACGCCCACCCAGCCACGCCGCCAGCGCCTCGTTGCCTTTGCCGCCCGAACCGGCGGCGACCAACCGCACGGCCAGGGGGCCACCCCACCCGAGCGTGACCGATCGCCAGCCGCCTTCGGGTGAGTCGTCGCGGCGGAGCTCTCGGCCGCCGAGCAGCCCCGCGAACAGACGAAGCCCCTCGTCGAGGTCCGCCACTGCGTGCACGACGTGATCCAAGGTGGCGCGGTCCTGCGGACGTGCGGCGGGGAAGCCTTCGGGCGGCGGTGACTGCCACGATCCCGCTGCCTGCGCGAGTTGCACCACCACTCCCACGGCTTGGCGGGGATGGAGGAACGCCTCCTTCCACCCCGGGTCGGACAGGTCGACTGACACGGGGGTGAACCCGGCGTCGGTCGCGGCCTTCAAGGCGGCTTCAAGGTCGGGGACCTTGAAGGTGAGGTGGTGTGGGCCGGGCCCGTTCTGGTCGAGGAAGCGACGAAGGAACGGGTTGGCTTCGGCCTGCCACGGCTGCAGCACCTCGAGCCGGGCCTCGTTGGCGAAGCGGAGCTGGAAGGGGGCGAAGCCCACGTTCTGCCCACCCGATCCCCACTCGCCGCCCAGCTGGCCTACATAGCGCGGCCAGGCGTCGGACCAGGACTCCACGGCGACGGCGACATGGTCGAGGGCGACGTCGGAGAGCACCGGGGCATTATGCCCGGCCCCGTGCGTGTGTTCCGAAGCCGCGGCGGGCCGTGTCGCCGTGACTGTGCTACGCCAGGGACGTGGACTTCCGCCGCATCGCCGTGTCGGAGCTCGCGGCCGAGGTGCGGGCCGGCAAGGTGGCCGCCCGCGAGCTGATCGCTCACGCCCTGGAACGCATCGACACGCTGAACGGCGCGGTCAACGCGTTCGTGGCCGTCGACGGCGACGCGGCACTGGCCGCGGCGGCGGATATCGACGATCTGGTGGCCGCCGATCGCGACCCCGGTCCGTTGGCCGGGATCCCGATCGGCGTGAAGGACCTGGAGGACGCGGCCGGGTTCGTGACCACCGACGGTTCGGCTGTCTTCGCCGGCAACCCGCCCGCCGAGCACGACTCTCCTTTGGTGGCGCGGCTCAAGGCGGCTGGCTGTGTCGTCATCGGGAAGACCAACACACCCGAATTCGGATGGAAGGCCGACACGGACAACGTCACTTTCGGGCCCACGCACAACCCGTGGAACCTCGAGATGAGCCCGGGTGGTTCGTCGGGTGGTTCGGCGGCCGCGGTGGCCAGTGGCATGGTGCCTCTCGCCACCGGGTCCGACGGGGGCGGCTCGATCCGGATCCCCGCTTCGTGCTGCGGATTGAGCGGGATCAAGCCCTCACTCGGCCGCGTGCCGGGTGGGGGGCCGAAGCCACCGGACTGGCACCACCTGTCGACTCGGGGGCCGATGGCGCGCACTGTGGCCGACGTGGTGCACGCCCTCGACGTGGCCGTCGGTCCCGACCCGAGCGACCTGCGGTCGCTGCCCCGGCCCGAGGCGCGGTGGCCGGCGACGGGTGTCGACCCCGCGGTGCCGGTGAAGGTGGCGTGGTCGCCCACCCTGGGTTATGCGCAGGTCGACGACGAGGTCCGGGCCATCTGTGAGCGCGCCGTGCGGCAAGTGGAGGAGCTCGGCGCCGAGGTGGTCCAGATCGACACCGTGTTCGAGGAAGACCCGGTGCGTGACTGGCTCAACTTGGCCCTGGCCTACAACGCCCGGACGCTCGAGCCCTACCGGGGGACCGAGATCTGGGCTCAGGTGGATCCGCTCCTGGCCGCCTCGATCGATTGGGCCATGGAGAACCTGAGCGCCCTCGACGTGGTGAAGGCCGAGGACGCGTGTCACCGGCTCAACCTGCGCCTGGTCGAGCTGTTCCACGATTTCCGCTTGCTCCTGACGCCGACCTGCGCCGGGCCGCCTCCGCCCCGATCCCTTGGCGGGAGCGGCTTGATCAACGGCCGGGAAGAGGCCAACTGGGTTCAGCTCACCTATGGCTTCAACATGACGAGATCGCCGGCCGCCTCGGTGTGCGCCGGGCTCACCGCGGCCGGACTGCCGGTCGGCCTGCAACTTGTCGGCCCCCAGCACGCCGACCTCGTTGTGATCCGGTCTGCCGCCGCCATCGAACAGGCGATCGGGTTCGACCAGCTCGCTCCGATCGGCAGCTGAGCGCACCATGGGCTCTGGTCGGGAGGTCGACGAGGACGATCACGCGGCGGCCCGGCAGATCGCTGCCGCCGCGGCCGACACCTTGCTGGCGGTGCGGGCCGAGATGGGCTTCGCCGACGCCAAGGCGTTGAAGGATGCAGGGGACGCCCGAGCTGAAGCGCGCATCCAGGCCACGCTGGCGGAACTGCGGCCCGGCGAGGCGGTGTTGTCGGAGGAGTCGGCTGACGACCTGGCCCGCTTGCAGGCGCCCAGAGTGTGGGTGGTCGACCCGCTCGACGGCACCCGCGAGTTCTCCGAGGAGGGCCGCGACGATTTCGCTGTCCACGTGGCCTTGGTGGTCGATGAGGCACCAGTGTGTGGCGCAGTGGCGCTGCCGGCGCGGGGTGTCACGTACTCGACCGGAGCCCACAAGCCTTCTGCCCCAGACGGCCACTCGGGCCGGCCGCGGCTGGCCGTGAGCCGGACCCGTCCACCTGCCATCGTCGACGAATTGGCAACGCGGCTCGAAGCCGAGGTGGTGCCGATGGGCTCGGCGGGGGTGAAGGCCATCTCGGTGGTGACGGGGGAGGTCGACCTCTATGTCCATGCCGGCGGACAGTACGAGTGGGACTCGGCCGCGCCGGTGGCGGTCGCCTTGGCCTCAGGACTGCACGCATCGAGGATCGACGGGTCGCCCCTCCGGTACAACCAGGCCAATCCCTGGCTTCCCGATTTGGTCGTGTGCCGGGTCGAGCTGGCCGAGGATGTGCTCGCTCTGTTGTCGGAGCTCCCGGTCTGAGGATCGGGGCTCTCCGAGGCGCACTACCATCGAGAGACCCGGGGCGCATGGCTCAGCCCGGTTAGAGCGCCGCCTTCACACGGCGGAGGTCACAGGTTCAAATCCTGTTGCGCCCACTGTCTGTCCCTGACCCGATTTGTGGACCAGGGCCCGTGTCAGGATGACCACATGCACCGCGCGTGCTTGGCCCTGTTGCTGACCGTGTCGGTCGCCGTAGGTGCGTGCGGAAAGGGAAGTCCCGGCGGGTCGGCGACGGCGGCGCCGACCGATCCGGCTCCCGCCGGGCTGAGGGCGGCCGCGGTGGCGTGGTCCGATGCGTTTCTCACCGGATCCGTGGCCGACATCGAGAGCATGGAAGGCGCCAGCTGCCGGGCACATGTGAGCGCGCAAGTGGGAGCTCCGTACCTACGCAGCATCAGGGCGGCCATGGAGCGCTTCCTTGGTCGCCCGCTGGAGTCGATCCACCCAGTCGGCGTCGAGCTGAGGAATGTCCGAGCGCATACCGGAGATGCGCAGGTGGAATACAACCTGCCGGCCGGCTTGGCGGGCAACGACAACTGGGTGACATACCGATATGAGGACGGCCAGTGGCGGGAGACGAATTGTCACGCCCCGATCGGGGGAGAGTCGGTCAGTTCGTCTTCGTCAACGTCTGGCCGGGGCTAAGGAGAAGGGCCGGGCAGCCCATGGAAGAGCAGATAGAGGTCCTTCTTGATGGTCGTTCCGGCCGCAACCTCCACCAGGTTGGCCGACACGTCGCCCGCCGGCGGAGAGGTCCCGGGCTCCAGGACATAGCGGCCGGGATGCAGCGTCATCCGGTACGTCCCGATGGCGACCGGGGGGCTGTCGGGGCCGAAGGCGATCCATCCGCCTCGTCTCTTCAAGGTTGTCGCCGCCATCTGTTGCTGGCGGCGCCAGGCCACGACGCTCCGGTATGCGCTGAGGGAGACTGGGCCAGCTAGGCCGGGACCGAGGCGACCGGCGAGGTAGACCGTCCCCGTCACCGTGCCGGTGGTCGGACCCGGGGCGCCACATCCGCTCAACGTGCCCGCCGCCAGGGCGAGCGCGACGGCCACCGAGGTCACGCGGACTCGCATCACCCGACGACGATCCACCCTGCGTTCGGGAGCTTGAACCCCGGCATCCCAGCGACGTCGTGACGCGACGCTCGTTGGGCCGCCGCCACAGGTGTCGGGGCGCCTCCGGTGTCGCTCGCCAAACTCAGTTCGAAGAGCTCGGAGCTCTGCGCGCAGTGGAGCACGGCGAGGGCCGAGGTCTGCGAGGTGCACCCGGAGAGCGCGGCGGTACCGGCCAGGATGACCAGAACCAGCGGTAGCCGGCGACCGGACGTAGAGGGAGAGCGTGACACGCCCAGACCCGGCCCTGCAGGTCATGGCCGACGGCCGGGCGCGAGCGGTGTCAGTCGAGGAGCCGTGCCCGGTAGGTGTCGCAGCGGAACGCGATGTCAATGGTGGTGTCGCCCTCGATGCCGACCACGTCACGGAGCAATCGCCGAGCCGTGTCGAGAAGGTGCTCCCGTTCGGCCGGCTCCATCAGGATCACCCAGCTGAAGGTCCCGAGCAGCCCGACCAGGTCGTCCGCGGTGAGCGCCATGTCCCACCGGAAGATCTCGAGCTCGGGCTGGCGGAATGGCAGTCCCTCGGGAATTCGCAGGACCTGGTCGACCGGTCGGTCCCGCTCGGCCAAGGCGGCCAGGGTCTCCGAAGTCCCGGCGCCGCCTGCCCCTGACAGCAGCTCCCGGGCCTGCATGATGAAAGGGCTCTCGGGATCGGGCCCGCTCCACAGGGCCGCGAGCAGTCCACCGGGCTTGAGCACCCGGGCCACCTCTCCGAGCGCGGGGACAACATCCACCCAGTGCCACGAGGACGACGCGATCACCGCGTCGGCGCTGCGGTCGGGCAGTGGCATCGACTCGCCCTTCCCCTCCACGGCCGTGATCCCGGCGACCTCGGCCATGAGGACGGCCCGCATACGCTCGTCGGGCTCTACCGCGATGACGGTGCCGGCGTGGCCGACCAGCAAACGGGTAAGCGCGCCGGTGCCCGCGCCCAGATCCACCACCGTGTCGACGGCCGTGGGGATCAGCCAGGTGACAGCTTCGGCGGGCGGGCCCGGCCGATAGCGCTCGTAGTGGCCGGCCACATGGCCGAAGCTGCTCGACCGGGCCGCCTTCGTTTCCGCGGAGATGCCGGCGTCGGGCTCAGAGATCATTGTCCGCACCGTAGCGGCCGAGCGGCGGCGCCCCTGAACGGCGCCGACCCAAGCGGCGCTGTCAGTGGGCGATGCCGGGGTACAGCAACGTGCCCCGGTGGGCCGTCCCCAGTCCGGTCGGCGAACTGGCGCCCGAGTTCCACACACTCACGTCGAAGACGTCACCCTCACTGACGACATTGCACCCGGACCCGTACGAACCGCCGAATCCGGCGATGACGATCTTGGTGTCGCTCCACTGCACAAAACGCAGCGTCACCGCGTCGGCCGCCCGGGTGCCGAAGTAGCTCCCGCCGGCGGTCAGTGCTGAGGCGCCACCGCAGTGCACCTCGGGATCGGCGAGGTAGAACTGGTCGAGGTCCCCCACGAAGGGCAGGGGACGCGGGGCCGCCCCGAAGCCGTGGCCCGTCACCGCGATGCGCAGCGACGGGAGATGGCCGAGGGACGAGGCTCCCACCGCGTTCACCACCGGCGTGCCCACGGCTGCGCCGGGGACGTTTCCTCCCCAGCTAGCTCCCAGGCCGGTGAGACCGTTCTGCAGGACGAGGAACACGCTGTCGCCGGGATTGAGGCCGACTCCGGTGACCCGGACTTCGCTCGACGTCCACACCGCATACGTCAGCGTGTTGGTGTCACCGCTGTATCCCCATTGGCCGGCGCCAGGGAGGCCGAGCTGGTCGTTGTCCTGGATGTGGAAGTTGGCCACATCGCCGGTGAAGGGCAAAGGCACCGTGGACGATCCGAAGAGGTGCCCCATCACGGTCACGGTGTAGTTACCGGCCGTGCCAGTGATGCTGACCGAGGAGATGTGGGGGAATCTCGGCCGAGCCGAAGCCGCTTTGGGGACGAGCAGGAGCCCGGTGGCGGCGATCGCGCATGCCAGGCTCAGGTGAACAGAAAGACGCGAACGCTTCATGGGTGGACCCCCCGTCCCCGGCGACACGGTAGTCGTCGACCGTGACATACGGGTGGGCCGCAACGATGTTCAGTGCTTAGCGACTCGAACTGCCACCGGTCGTCACCGGGAGCCACCGGAGAGTGATCGTGCCACCGGAGAGTGATCGTTGGCCGGAACCGATCACGCCTCGCGGATGTAGCCCCGGCCCATCTGGCAGTGCGGTCCACCCCAGTGCTCGACGATCTGCCCGTCCCGCAGCCGCAAGATGGCGGTGCCGTTGATGACAACAGGCTTGCCCGTGGGCTCGACGTCGAAGAATGCAGCACCGTTGTGGGTGCCCCGCACGGTCCAGTTGGAGACGATGAGATCACCGGACTCGATGAGCAGGTCGACGCTGAAGGTCATGTCGGGGAGCGCGGCGCGCACCGCCTTCCACCACTGCTGCTCGTCCCCCCGGACGTCGGTGCCCACCCGATCGGGGCTCACCCGTTCGGCTACATGGGTGTGGAAGTCCTCGGAGAAGAACTCGAAGACGGCCTCGCTGTCGCCGGTCTGCATGGCCTGGCTGTACTTCCCGAGCAGTCGGAGGTTGTCGGACATGGGCACTTTCCTCCCGGCGTCATACCGATCCGGCCGCCGACCCTACACAGCCGGCCGGGTCAAAGGTCGAGCGTGGGGCCGGCCGGATCGAAGCCGGCCCGGCGCAGCGCCTTGGCTTTCGTGCGCAGCAGTACGTCGCGGGGGCTCACGCAGATGCGCTCGACGATGCCGGCGGCCGCCGCCGTCAGGTTGTCAGGACCCACCACGGCACTCACGAGATGGACGTCGAGGGAATCCTGGGCGCTCAGCTCGCGCCCGCCCATCGTCAGATCTCGGGCCACCGCGCCACCTACCAACTCGGCCAGCGGCCCGTAGACCACATCGCCGAAGGAGCGTTCGGGGTGGGAGAAGCGGGCCGTATCGGCCACCACACGGATGTCGCACATCACGGCCAGGTCGAAACCGCCGGCGATAGCCGGTCCGTTCACGGCGGCGACCAAGGGCAAGGCGAACGTCAGCACCGTGCGGTGGAACCGGTCGCTCGAAGCCCACAGGGCGCGGTTGAACTCCGCATCGCTCGCGGCGCGATCGAACTCCTTCAGGTCGAAGCCGGCCGAGAAGACCGGGCCGGCCCCGGTTATCACGGCACACTTGACCGACTCGTCCCCGGCCAGGTCGTCCAGCGCGTCGCTCACCGCATCGCGCAGCGATACGGACAGGGCATTGCGGCGATCGGGCCGGTTGAGGGTCAGCACCGCGTGCTGCTCGCCTCGGGTAATCACGAGCTCGTCAGTTCCGCTCATGGGCCCGGAGTCTCGCGCACGCAGTCGCCGGCGATCATCGTCAGGCCTTCGGCCATTGGGCGACGCCGCCCACGGCTCCCGCCTACGCTCCGAGTGGCGACTTGCGCACGACGGGACACGAGGAGGTCGGCATGGCCAAGTACCTGCTGCAGGTTTCCTTCACCCTCGACGGCATCCGGGGTGTTGGCGCGCAAGGAGGCTCGGCCCGCCGGGACGCGGCCGAGGAGGCGATACAGAGTGTGGGCGGGAAGCTCGAGGCGTTCTACTTCGCCTTCGGTGAGACCGACGTGTTCGTCGTGGCCGACCTGCCCGACAACAAGAGTGCTGCCGCCCTGGTCCTCCATGTCACCGCGGCGGGAGGTGCGAGTGTCCGGACTGTTCCCCTTCTGACCCCGCAGGAGATCGACGCGGCTGTGGCGCAGCCGGTGGCCTACCGGCCGCCGGGGACCTGACCTGGGAGTGTCCGGAAACCGCCGGACCATCGCCGCCCACCCGGCGGGTCGCCGCCTAGGGTGGCGTCGAGCCGACAGGGGACCGGCCGCGGCGGGATGTTCGTCTCGGCCGGCTAGGCCCCAGGGCTCGGCCGGCGATCTCCGGGGCAGTCGGAGAAGAAGGCGAGGGGCTGTGACGAGCAGCGTGGTGCGCAGGGGTTGGACCCACCAGCGTCATCATCGGCTGTCGCGAACGACGACGACGTTGGTCGGGGGCATTGACTCGTCGAGAGGTGGTTGGGTTCTTATTACGACTCCCGTCGTCCCCGGGGGCCGGAGCATCGTGCAGGTCGTCCCCGACCTCTCCGAGATCGTGTCGCTCCTCGACGCGCGCTGGGTCTCAGCCGTGGGCATCACCATCCCCATCGGTCTGCCGGCGTCACGGCCCCGACTGTGCGACCTGAAGGCCCGCGAAATGGCCGGCCCTCGGGCCACGGCCATTTTCCCGGCCCCGTTGCGGTGCACGCTGGGCTCAGCCAGCTTCGAGGAGGCCAGCTCGCGCACCAAGGAAGCGTCGGGCAAGACGATGTCGAGGCAGACCTTCGCCAATCTGCTGCGCATCGAAGCCGTCGACCGGCTGATGGTGCCCGAGCGCCAGCGCTATCTCATCGAGGTGCACCCGGAGGTGAGCTTCGCCGCGCTGGTAGGCCGGCCCATGGCGAACCCCAAGACCGTGTCGCAGGGCCGGCTGGAGCGCCTGGGAGCGCTCAGTCGCGCCTTCCCCGACATCGCCGAGCACATTCGCCAACGGGATCGGCTTGTTCAGCCCGACGACATCCTCGATGCCTTCGTCGCCGCGTGGAGCGCGCGCCGCTTCGTCACCGGCAACAGCACCCGGCTCGGGGGAGAACTCGACGAACGGGGACTGCGCATGGAGATCATCGCCTGACGACCCGACTCACGGCCTGACCTCCCGGCGAGGATCAGGCCGCGTCGCCGTGCCGGTCCTCGACTCTCTCCGGTCTCGGTTGCGAGGCCAGCCGTTCCTTGTCGAGCAGTCGCTCGACGTCACGCAGCCAGGCGTCAAGGGACGCGCGAGGAACCCGTCGTGCCATGTGAACCTCCCATCGACCGTGGCATTCGCACCTTGCCGAGGCAGGTTGCGCCGGGGTCGTAGGGCCACGTCCCTCACCCGGGTCTGGATGGAACTCGCCTTCAGCATATCGTGCCCGTGCCGGCGTTCCGGCATACGGCCGCAGGCCCGTACCGGTACGCCGACCGGGCCGGCCCGGACCCAGGGGGTCGACACGTGCTCATCATCGAGGGATCGCTCACCTTCGACGACAAGGACCGCTCCGACGTCATCGCCAGCCTCAGGGAGGTCACCGAGCTCAGTCGGCGAGATGGTGGTTGCGTCCAGTACTGGTGGGCGGAGGACCTGGAACGACCCAACACGTTCCGGTTCTTCGAGTGCTGGGAGTCACAAGATGCGTTCGACGCGCATGTCGGCCAGCCACACGAAACCGCCTTCGGCGAGCGGAACCTCCACCGCATGGTGGGGGCCACCGCCACCATGTACGACGCCACCGCGCACAATCAGACGCGTAATTAACGCGCACAATCAGACGCGTAATTAAGCAGTGTCGCCGAGGAGGCAGTCAACACGTGTGGCGACGCGCACCCATTGTGCTGACACGGTCGTCACGTATGACGCCGGCGTCATGATGACGTCGCCGTCATGTTTGACGTGTTCGTCACACTGAGGGCGCGTCACGTTACTGCTGGGTTCTTTTCATCGCGCTTTCGTCGTGCATACTTACGGCAGTCGGATGTGTCTGCACCGGCAACCGGACACATCTGGACCGTCAGGGGGGCTGCTGACGTCACCCTCGGTTTGGGGGGACACGTCGTCGACGACGTGCCGAGGGTGGCCCCCCTGGCGGAACCTTTCTTCTTCACCCGATACGCTCGTGGCGCCGTGGGCTGTCTCCTCTTCGTCTTCCTCGCGTTGGCGGTGGCCTTCGCCGGCATCGGCTTCGCTGTGCATCTCCTGTGGGTCGTCGCCCTCGTCTTCTTCGTGTGTTGGCTCGCCGGTTACGCCTTCGCCCGTGGCCAACGTCGCGCCTGGCGCCGCCGCCCCCGCTGAAACCACCCGGCCGGGCACACCCCGTGCGGGGCGAGCCCCTTCGGCCAGCGATTCCGAGGCAGGTGGTATCGCCCTGGCAGCCTCGGGCGGCCACCGTCTAGGGTGCGCACGCGGCGTGTGGGGGAACGCACGCGTTCAGTGGGGAAGCGGGGGGCTTTCGGTGGACAAGGTTCGTGTCGGCATCGTCGGGCTGGGCAACATCAGCCCCCTGAATGTTCCCGGTTACCTGGAACATCCTCAGTGCGAGGTCGTGGCCGTGTGCGACGCCCGGTTGGAACGGGCCAAGGACATGGCCGCCAAGTGGCAAGTACCGAAGGCCTATGGCGCCCTGGAGCAGCTGCTGGCCGACGACCAGGTCGACGCCGTGGAGATCCTCACCCCCACCTTCATGCACGCCGAGCACGTCATGGCTGCGGCCCAGGCGGGCAAGCACATCTCGTGCCAGAAGCCCATCGGCAACTCGGTGGCCGAAGCCCGGCAGATGGTCAAAGCGTGCGCCGATGCCGGGGTCACCTTCAGGGTCACGGAGAACTGCTGCTACTACCCACCGCTGGTGCGGGCCAAGCAACTCGTGGCCGACGGCGCCATCGGCCGGCCCACCGTGCTCCGGATCAAAACGGTGGTGGGGCACACCGAGTCGGAATTCCAGGCCACGCAGGATCCCGAGGGCTACTTCTGGCGATTCGACGCCCGCAGCCCCGGCGGTCACCTGTTCGACGATGTCATGCACAAGTA
>Ga0070731_10001951_pt1 | contig 20452 bp, 18 predicted proteins | sample Coa_R1_2_FD_66448 | JGI IMG/M metagenome (GOLD analysis project Ga0070731, IMG submission 66448) | Surface soil microbial communities from Centralia Pennsylvania, which are recovering from an underground coalmine fire - Coalmine... | ecosystem: Environmental > Terrestrial > Soil > Unclassified ... | reverse complement strand
CGGCTTCGAATTCGTGGCCGCGGTCCGGGCCGATCGGACGATTCCGTTTTTCCCGGTGCTATTCCTGACGGCGGACAAGGGCGCCGTCATCCGCTCCCGCGAATTTGGCGCCGCGTGCCTCCTCAAACCGGTCCAGGCCGACAAGTTTCTGCTCACGGTCGCCTCGAACGTACCGAACCAGCTGCCCCAGTCGCTGGCAGCGCAGCCAGAGTTGTCGCCCGCGGGGTGAGCATGGACATGCAAAACCGCATCGCAGTGAGCGTGGACGCGGGGATTCGCGATCTCATCCCCGCATTTCTCGCCAACAGGAGGAAGGACCTGGAAGCGGTCAAGGCCGCGCTGGCGCAGGCGGATTTCGAGACTATCCGCCTGATCGGCGAAAACATGCAGGGATCCGGCCGGGGGTATGGCTTCGAGCGCATCTCGGTCCTGGGAGAAGAGCTGCGAAAGAAGGCAGCTGCGGAACAGGCGGCGGACGTCAGGCGCCTGCTGCGTGAGTTCGCGGACTACCTCTCGAGAGTGGACGTGAGTCCCGTCGACAAGACCACGGCAAACGGCGCGCGCGCGGACGGGCGCCACGAGAATGTGCGCGATTTCACCGAGCACCGATCCGACGCCGGCGACTCCGAGCCGCACATCCTGCTGGTGGAGGACGACGAACTAAGCCGCCTGTTCGTCACGCGCTACCTGCGCGACCATGGCTACACCGTCAGGCACGTGCCGAACGGCGAGCGTGCCCTGGCCGCATTGGAATGCACCCCGTTGCCGGCGGTCGTGCTGCTCGACGTCATCATGCCGGGGATCGACGGCTTCGAGGTGTGCCGCAGGATCAAGGCGAATCCGGCGACGCTCCCGGTCCCCGTGGTACTGATCACCAGCCTGGACAGCCGCAACGACCGGATCACGGGCATGGAAGCCAACGCAGATGATTTCCTGACCAAGCCGGTGCACCGCGAGGAGTTGATCGCCAAGGTGCGCGCGCTGGTGCGGTTGAACGAGGCGCGCCGGGCGCTCGAGGAGCAGCTGGTACTGCGGGAAGTCGAGAAACACCAGCGCGAGCGGCGCACCTTCGAGCGCTACCTGTCGCCGAAAGTCGCGCAGCTCATCCTGTCGAAAAAAGGAGGCGCCGAGGCGCTGTGGGCGAAGCACATCCGCCGGGAAGCGGTGGTGCTGTTCGCCGATCTGCGCGGTTTCACCAGCATGTCGGAGCGGCTGGACGTCGACCAGGTGGCGAAGCTGCTCAACGACTACTTCGCGGCGCTGACGCAGGCGGCGTACCGGTACGAGGGAACCGTATTCAACATGACAGGGGACGGTCTGCTCGTGGGTTTCAATGTCCCGATCCTGCAGCAAGACGCCGTGCGGCGGGCATTGATGACGGCGTGCGAGATGATGCAGAATTTCCGCGGCATCGCCGAGGCATGCAAGCGCGATTACGGCGTGCAGGTCGGACTGGGCATCGGCATCAACCGGGGCGAAGTCATCGCCGGCAATATCGGCTCGCCGACCTACATGAGCTATACCATCATCGGCGACACGGTCAACGTCGCGGCGCGGCTCACCGACGCCGCCCGCACCAACGAGATCGTGGTCGCCGACGCCATGATGCCCGTAGTGAGAAAACTGCTGCCGGCGCTAGAGCAGGAGACGACGCAGCCGCTCACGGTCAAGGGCAAGGCAGTCCCGCTCAGGGTCTGCCGCATCGGCTTCGAGCGGCTGGTCAACGTCGAAGGCCAGCCGGAAACGATGAAGCCAAGAGTCATGGTGATCGACGATTCCGAGGACATGCGCCTGCTCGTGGCGCAGTACATCACCGTGGAATGGCCGGGTGCGCAGGTCGAAGGCTGGGATCCGGCGGAGAAAGGCCGGCCGGGACCCGGGTTCGACTGGTCCCGCTTCGACGTCATCCTGCTCGACTACGACCTCGGCGCCGAAAACGGCCTCGAATGGCTGCAGCGGTTCAGCCGCAATCCCGACTGCCCGCCGGTCGTGTTTTTCAGCGGCATCGGCGACGAGAGCCTGGCGGTGAACGCGATGAAACACGGTGCCGTGGACTATATCGCCAAGCGCGACCTGTCCAGGGCGCGCCTGGTCGAGTCGGTGGGTGCCGCGATGACGGAGGGTTCGCGGCGGCAGGCGGCCGGGTGTAAGCCTGAATCCTCCACCTTGCCTGGAACGGCCAGTGCGGAGACGCCGACGCCGGTCCCCGTCCCGCAGGCCGATGTGTTCCACGGCAGCGACGGCGATCTGACCACAGACATCCGCATTTCCGGATACCGGTGCATCAGGAAGCTGGGCCGCGGCGGCATGTCTTCGATCTACCTCGCACAGCGCCTGCGCGACCGGTTGCCGCTCGCGCTGAAGATCCTGGACAAGAGCCTGTGCCGGGACCGCGAGATGCAGCTGCGCTTCATCCGGGAATCCGGAATCGCCTGCCGGATCGACAGCCCCTATGTGATGAAGCTCTACGACCAGGGAATCACCGACTCGCAGCTGTACATCGCAATGGAATACCTGCCCGGCGGCGACCTGAAGGCGCGTATCCGCAAAGGCATCGCGCCAAGGCAGGCGCTGCGCCATCTGCAGGAGATAGCCCGCGCGCTCGACGCGATCCATCGCGCCGGCGTGATCCATCGCGACGTCAAGCCGCAGAACGTGATGTTCAGGGACGACGGCTCGCTCGCGCTGATCGATTTCGGCATCTCGAAGAACGTGAACGATGCGAGACCGCTGACGCGCATGGGCAAGCTGTACGGAACGCCGAATTACCTGAGCCCGGAGCAGATCGTCGGCAAGCCGGCCGACGCGCGCAGCGACCTCTATTCGCTGGGTGTGGTGTTTTACGAAATGCTGACCGGCAGGAAGGCGTATTCCGGCGGCGACGCGATGGCAGTGATCGAGAAGCACGTCAACGAGCCGATTCCACTTCTTTCAGGCGATCTGGCGGCGTACCAGGGGTTGCTCGCCCAGCTGCTGGCCAAGGACCCGGCCGGGCGCTACCAGAGCGCGGCGGAACTGCTGCGGGCGATCGATCGGGACGTTGGCGAACCCGCCGAACACCGCGCGCCGGAGCCCGCGCTGGCGGCTGCCTAGATCCGCCGCACCCGTGCCTGGCGCCGCGTCATGCACTAATCGCAGGTGCAGACCCGGGCGTTTGTCATCGAATGAGGAATTTGCTTGTCGCCGTTACGCGGCAAGTTGTCGCTAAAACATCCGTTCTGTCCGCTGTCCGCGGCGGCATGAGCCGACGGGACCATTCCGGCAAGCAAAGGACGGTATTTCGGAGGACTAGATTGGACCGATCACCCAACGCTGGGATGGGGAAAATGTTTCAGCGCGCCGATAGTGTATGGATAAGCACGGCGGCCGACCAGGCCGCAGGAGGCGGTGAAATTCCGGCCTCGGCGCTCCATTTCCAGGTGGTCGTGACCCGGCTGGATCTGGCGCCCGAAGCAGTCCGTGCCTGCGCCGCGCTGCTTTCCGCCGCCGAGCGGCAAAGAGCCGCCCGCTTCCGCTTTGGGCGCGATCGCCGGCGTTTCGTCGTCGCGCGCGCGCGGCTGCGGGAATTGTTGGCGGAGCGCTTGGCGGTACCGCCCGGCGCGATCGAGCTTGCGTACGGCAAGCACGGCAAGCCGGCGCTCGCGCAGTACGGCCTGCAATTCAACGTTTCCCATAGCGGCGACGTCGCCGCCTACGCTTTTGCCCGCGGATGCGAGATCGGCATCGACATCGAGGAAATCCGCGCGGTACCGGAAGCCGGCATGATTGCCGCACAAACGTTTTCCCGCGGCGAGAATGAAGCGTACGCGGCACTTCCGCCGCACGAAAAGATCCCGGGATTCTTCAACTGCTGGACGCGCAAGGAAGCCGTTGTCAAGGCATTCGGCGATGGACTGTCCATGCCGCTCGATCAGTTCGACGTTTCCCTGGCGCCCGGTGAGCCCGCGCGGATCCTGCGGATCGGCACCGCGCCGGGCGAGGAGGCTGGCTGGCGCCTGGACAGTCTATGTCCGGCGCCGGGGTTGGTGGCCGCAGTCGCCCGCGGTTATCGGAGGCTGCATTGATGGCTGCCGCCGCGTACCAGTCGCGCTGGGCGACCGACGACGTGCAGATGTTCCGCCGAACCGTGCGCCAATTCGTCCACAAAGAGTTCGCTCCGCAGCAATCCCGCTGGCGCGCGCAGCACGGCCCGGACGCGCTGGCCTGGGTCGAGGCGGGACGGGCGGGCGCGCTGCTGCCGGACGTGGCCGAAGAATATGGCGGAGGCGGCGGAACCTATGCGCACCAGGCGGTGGTCCTGGAGGAACTGGCGCAGGCGGGCGTTCATTTCGGCTGCAGCGTGCAGGGTATGGTCGCACAGTACTTGCGAGCCTACGGCAGCGACGAGCAGAAGAGAAAGTGGCTGCCGCCGATGGCACGCGGCGAACTGGTGGCGGCGATCGCCATGACGGAGCCCGGCGCCGGTTCCGACCTGCAGGGAATCAAGACCACGGCGCGCCGGGATGGCGACCACTACGTCATCAACGGCTCGAAGACGTTCATCACCAACGGCGCGCGCGCGGACATCGTCTGCCTTGCGGCGAAGACCGACCCCAGAGCCGCCGGCATGCGGGGATTCTCCCTGGTCATGGTGGAAACGCAGGGCCTGCGCGGGTATCGGGTTGGCCACCCGCTTGAAAAGGTCGGGATGCACGGGCAGGACACCTGCGAACTGTTCTTCGACGACGCCCGCGTCCCGGCGGAAAATCTGCTCGGGTCGGCCGAAGGAAGCGGTTTCCCCCAGATGATGGAGCAACTGCCCTACGAGCGTCTTTCGATCGGCGTGCTCGCCGTGGCCGCCGCCGAACGGGCGGTGGCGATCACCACCAGGCACGTGAAGGATCGCGCTGCGTTCGGCAAGCCGCTGATGGATCTGCAGAACACCCGGTTCAGGCTGGCCGAATGCAAGACGCAGACGCACATCGGGCGCGTGTTCCTTGACAGTTGCATCGAGCGCTTCATCGCGGGAAGGCTGGACGACGCCAGCACTGCGATGGCGAAGTACTGGCTCACCGATTGCCAGTGCCGCGTCATCGACGAGTGTGTTCAGCTGCACGGCGGCTACGGCTACATGACGGAATATCCGATCGCGCACATGTGGGCCGACAGCCGGGTGCAGCGCATCTACGGCGGTACGAACGAAATCATGAAGGAGCTGATCGCGTGGTCGCTGTGAGCGGAACAATGAAGGACATGTGCCTGCACCAGCTGATCGAAGGCCAGGCGCACCGTACGCCGGATCAAGTCGCGCTGGTATTCGAGGAGCACCGCTTGAGCTACGGCGAACTCGACCGTCGCGCGGGCCGGCTCGCCGATTGGCTGCGGGGCCGTGGCGCCGGACCCGACGTGCTCGTCGGGCTGTTCATGGAGCGCTCATTGGAGATGATGGTTGGAATGCTGGCCATTCTCAAGGCGGGAGCCGCCTATGTGCCCATCGATACCGCCTTCCCCGAGGCGCGCGTCGCGTTCGTCCTGGAGGACTCCGGCGTCAAGCTGCTGCTCACGCAAACCGGCGTCCTGCCCAGGGTTCCACAGGGCGCACCGGAGGCCGTCTGCGTGGATTCGTTCGACTGGCTGCGGCCGGCAACGGCGCGCGACGGCGCGGCGGTCCGGCCGGAAAACCTCGCCTATGTGATTTACACCAGCGGCTCGACAGGACGTCCCAAGGGCGTCTGCATCGAGCATCGCAACATCGTGAACTACACGATCGGCGTCGCAGACCGGTTGCAGTTCCAGCCCGGCATGCAGCACGCGATGCTTTCCACGATCGCGGCCGATCTTGGCAACACGGTGATCTTCCCGGCGCTCGCTACCGGCGGGTGTCTGCACATCATTTCGCAGGATCGTTCCGAGAATCAGGCGTTGCTGTCCGAATACTTCCACCGGGAGAGGATCGATGTCCTGAAAATCGCGCCGTCGCATCTCGCCGCGCTGCAGAGCGCGAAAAATCCGGAGCAGGTAATGCCGGGGAAACGGCTGATCCTGGGCGGCGAACCTGCCGCGCTGGATCGCGTCGATCGGCTGCGCACGTTGTCGCCGGAGTGCCGGATCTACAACCACTACGGCCCCACGGAAACCACCGTCGGCGTACTGACGCATGCCGTCGGCGCCAGCCTGCCCCGCACACGGTCCGGAACTCTGCCGCTGGGCGCGCCGCTGCCGAACAGCCGCGTCTATGTGCTCGGCGGCGACGGACTGCCCGCATCGGTCGGGGAGCCGGGCGAACTCTGCATCGGCGGAGGCGGAGTGGCGCGCGGATACCTGAATCGCCCCGAGCTGACCGCTGAGAAATTCGTCCCCGATCCGTTCAGCCCGGAAATCGGCGCCCGCATGTACCGCAGCGGCGATCTCGCGCGCGCGCTGCCGGATGGCAATTTCGAATTTTGCGGGAGAATCGACAATCAGGTGAAGCTGTTCGGCTATCGCATCGAACCGGAGGAAATCGAACAGGTCCTGCGCGGGCACCGCGGTGTGCGGGAAGCCGTCGTGCTGGCGCGCGAAGATCGCCCCGGCATCAGGCAGCTGGTCGCCTACGTCGCGCCGGAGCGCGCGGATCAGCCGCTTTGGCGATGCCCGGCGGTTCACGTGCTACCCGACGGTTCGCCGGTCGCGCACCTCAACCGGAACGAGACGGACTATATCTACAACGAAATTTTCGTGCTGCAGGCCTACTTGCGGCATGGAATTACCATACGCGAGGGTGACTTCATCCTCGATGCGGGCGCCAACATCGGACTGTTTACGGTATTTGCCGGCCGCCTGGCGCGCAATCTCCGGATCATTTCCTTCGAACCGAATCCAGCCGCATTCGCCTGCTTGAAGGCGAATGCCGAAGCGTGGGGCACCGCGGTGAGATGCCTGCCGTTCGGCCTTTCGAGCGAAGACCGATCGGCCGAGCTCACGTTCTTCGAGGGCATGTCGCTGCTGTCGGGCTTCTATGCCGACGCAGCAGCGGAACGCGCGGTGGTCGAAACGTATCTGTCCAACCAGCAGTCCGAGTGCGCCGACGACCCGCAAATGACGGCGCAGGTCGCCCAGCTGATCGACGGCCGGCTGCAGGCGAAGACGGTGCCGGCGCGCCTGCGCACGCTCTCCAGCGCGATTGCGGAGGAGGGAATCGAGTGTATCGATCTGCTGAAGATAAACGTTGAAAAGAGCGAGCTCGACGTGCTGCGCGGGCTCGGTCCCGCCGACTGGCCGAAGGTGCGCCAGATGGTCATCGAAGTGGATCGCAGCGAAAACCTGGGGCCGATTGCCGCCCTCTTGGAGCGGTACGGCTTCGAGGTCCTGGCGGAACAGGATCCGTTGCTCAGAAAAACCGAGATCTGCTACGTCTACGCGATTCGTCCGCAAGACGGGCGGCGCCTCGTGCGGCAGCAGCCGGCCGATGCGCACCTGCGCCCGCTTTTCTCCCTGGACGAGCAGATACTGACTCCCGCGAGTCTGCGCAGGCAACTGAGCGAGCGATTGCCCAGGTACATGGTGCCGCAGGCGTTTGTCCTCTTGGAAAGCTTTCCGCTGATGGCGAACGGAAAGATCGACCGCCAGGCGCTTCCGCCCGGCGAGAGCCTGTATCCAGCCGCTGGATTCGTCGGGCCGCGCACCGCTACCGAGGGGACGCTCGCGGCCCTCTGGCGCGAATTGCTCCAGGCCGATGCGGTCGGCGTGAACGACGATTTCTTCGAGCTGGGCGGCCAGTCTCTGCTCGCCATCAGGATGGTGGCACGCATTCGCGATCAATTTGAGGTGGATGTGCAGCTGCGCAACCTCTTCGAGCGTCCCACGGTAGCGGGACTTGCCGAAATCGTCGATGGGCTTGCATGGGTGCGGAAATCCGGTGCCCCGTCACCCCGCGCGGGCGAGCGGGAGGAATTCGCGTTGTGAGTGAGATGGGTTTCCTCTCGGAGCTGCGCCGGCTCGACATTCACCTCTGGATGGACGGCGATCAGCTGCGCTGCAACGCCCGCGCTGGCGCGCTGACCGACGAGCTGCGCGCGCAATTGCGGCAACGCAGGAACGACATCGTGACATTTCTGCGCTCGGCGCACGCGGTCGCGGCCCAGCAAAGCACCATTGTGCCGCTGCAGCCGAACGGGGAAAGGATGCCGGTATTTGCGGTTCCCGGCCATAACGGCGACGTCTTCTGCTATCGGGCGCTCGCCCAGGCGCTGGGCGACGAGGGGCCGTTTTTCGGACTGCAACCCCCGGGGCTGGACGGACGCAGCGAGCCGTTGACCAGCGTCGAAAAATTAGCCGGTCATTTCGCGGACCAGGTGCGCGCTTTCCGGCCGCGGGGCCCTTGCATCGTCGCCGGCTTCTGCGCCGGTGGCGCAGTGGCGCTCGAACTGGCGCGGCAACTGCTGGCGGGCGGCAAAGACGTCGCGTTTGTGGCGCTGTTCGGCAGCCCCTATCCGGCTTTCTTCAGGCCGCTGCAGCAACTCAGATATCGCATGGAACGCAGGGTTGAAAGCTGGCGCAGGCATGCCTGCGCATTGGCTGAACGGTCATGGCGCGAGCGCATCGCATACCTGGCCGGGGAACTTCGCCCGCGAGGAGCCCCGCGTCCGGACGCGCCCGATCCGGTGCTGGCGCAGCGTGCCAAGGTGGAGCGTGCCACGCTTGCCGCGGTCCGTGCATACACGCCCGCTTACTTTGCGGGCCGCGTCCACCTTTTCATGCCTTGCAAATCATGGGCAGGGTCGAGTTCCGGCGGGTCGCGCTGGAGTTCGGTTGCGGCGCGCACCGAATCCTATTTCGGACCGGACGGGTGTACCGCCGACAACATGCTGCTCCCGCAGCATGCGCCCGCCTTCGGCGAGCTCTTCCGCTACAGCTGCCGGCGGTCGTTGGGAGCGGTGTAGAAGCATCAGCGGTTGTCCGGCGAGGCCTGCGACGATGGCGGGCTGGCCTGGACCGGCACCTGGTGTGCCGGGTCGTAGACGAACTTCCAGTCGGAATATTTCGCCGCGTCGCCGAAGTCGTTCCCGGGGCCGAAACCCGTGGTGCGGAACGGTTTTTCGCCCGACAGGCTGTACACGCCCGTTATGTCCCCCTCCGGAGTTTTCACCAGGCCCCATTCGTCGCTGCCGGTGACCGGATCGGGGAAAAGCTTGCGCAAATACCGCGCCGTGCCGGCCTGGCGGGCATCTTTCAGCAGATCGCCGAGTGCGCGCGGGTACTGCGCCGGGCCGCTCAGGTAATAGCGCTCGATGGCGCGCCGGTACTGGCTACCGACATACAGCAGCTGCGCCTCCTTTTCCCGCATCGCAGCGGTGCGCCAGACCTCGCCGGCAAGCGCCAGACCCAGTCCGATCAGCGCCACGGCGAAGAGCATCGTCAAGTAGGTGAATCCTTCCGCGCCGCCGGAAGGGCCGAGGGGGCGCGGGCGGCGCGGCAAGCCGGCTACCATTCGGAATAGGCGGTGCCGTCGCTTGCCCGGCCCTGCGCGCCGCTCCTGATGTCGGAGACGCCGCTCTTCTCCGGATCCGCCGGCGGCACGGTCAGCCAGGTCGCGCTGCTTCCGGTCACCGGGTCGACGGGTACGGTGCGCAGGTAACGTTCTGCAGCGAGTGCGTCCAGCGACTCAGGATACCTGCCGCGGTCGCCGTAGTATTTGCCGATAGCGTCGCGCAGCTGGTACAGGTCTTCCTTTAGCACTGCTTCCTTCGACCTCTCCATGCTGCCGAAGTAGCGCGGCACCGCGATCGTGAGCAGGATCGCGATGATCGCCAGCACGACCAGGAGCTCGATCAGGGTGAATCCCGGCGCTGCCGCACGGCGCATGCGCGTCACCATTCGCGATAGGGCCGACCGTTGATTCCCCTGCCGGTGTCCAGCGAATACACGTCGTAGACGTCGTCGCCTTCCCTGGGATCGTCCGGCGGGCTGGCGTAGCTGCGCTTTCCCCACGTGCCCGCGGACGGCAGCGTCGCGTCCGGATTGAGCGGGTCCCGCGGGATCCGGCGGAGGAAGTAAATTTTCTCGCGTTTCGGACTCTTGCTGTCGTCCACGCCGTCCACCAGCTCCTCGAGCCGCTTCGGGTAGCCGGAGTCGCCGACGTTCTTGGCGATCCGCCCCTCGTCCGAGGCCTGCTTGTAAGCGTCGATGCCGTCCCGGATCTGGCGCAGGGCCCGCTGCAGCTCGAGCTCCCTGGCCCGCTGCACGACCAGATCCGCGACGGGAACGGCGGCCGCGGCAAGCAGCGCGACGATCGCCACCGTGATGACGAGTTCGATCAGCGTGAAGCCGCGGCCGGCGCTGCGCATCGCGCTAGCGTTGCGGCGCCTGCATGCCGCCGAACGGAGCCATGGTGTTGCCCTGCGGCTGCGCAGGTGTCGTCTGTGCAGCCGGGGGCGTAGTCGGCGTCGGAGCCGGCGGCGGGATGAACGGCTGCGCCGGCGCGATCGGGCCGCCCAGCGACGACGTGCCGGGAGGAGGTTCGGTGCCGGCGGAAAACTCGGTGATGCGGGCATCGGGGCGCCTCAGGCCGCGAATGATGTGGGGCGTGATGAGCAGCGTGACCTCGGACTTGGTGTTGTTCTGGTTGGTGGAGGAGAACAGGCGGCCGAGAACGGGAAGATCGCCCAGCCCCGGTACCCGGTTGGCGCTGCGCTGGTCCTGGTCGTTGATCAGGCCGCCGAGGATCTGCGTCTCGCCATCCCGCATCCGCAGCACGGTATTGGCGGTACGCGTTCCGATCTGGTAGGTCAGGGTGCCGCCAGTCGGACTCTGGATCGTATTGGTGATGCTGCTCACTTCGAGCCCTAGCTTGATGCCGACGTCGTCGTCAAGGTAGATCACGGGCTCGACTTCGAGCTTCAGGCCGACGTCGAGATAACTGACGGATTGGGAAACGAAGCTGCCGCTCGCGGCCGCGGTCGTGGTGATGACGGGCAGACGGTCGCCGATGTGGATGACGGCTTTCTCCCGGTTCTTGACCCGGATGCGGGGATTGGCCAGCAAATTGGTGCTGCCGTCCTGCTGCTGCAGGGAAAGCAGGAACAGGGGATCGCTGAAGGTCAGCTGCACCAGGCTCGAATTGCGCGACAGCCACTGGGACAATGTCAGCACGCCGGGCGTTCCGGCCGTGGCGGTGGTCGCGCCGGTGGTGGGGTTGGTGGTGGTCGTCCCGCTTCCGCCTACGAGGCTCCAGGCGAGAGTGCTGGGATATTGCAGGCCCAGGTTGAGAAGGCGGTTGTGGTCGATCTCGAGCACCTCGACCTCGAGCATGACCTCGGGCTCGGCCACGTCCTGGGCGGCAATCAGGCGCTCGGCGTACCGGATGTTGTTCGGCGTATCCTTAAGCACCAGCAGGTTCAGTTTCTCGTCGACGAACACGTCCCTGGTCTTGAGGATGGTGCGCAGCATGTTCGCCGTCTGCCGCACGTCGGCGTTCGAGATGTAGAAGCTCTTCACCACCAGCTCCTGGTATTCGCGCAGCTTCTGCTGCGTATTCGGAAAGATGATCGCCGTGGTCTCGTTCACGACCTGGTACTCGAGCTGATTGGTGGTGAGGATCAGCCGGATCACGTCCTCCAGCGGTGCGTCGCGCACGATGATCGTGGTCCGACGGCCGGCGTCGACGTCCCTGTCGAAGAGGAAGGTCAGCTTGGTGGTGCGCGACAGGACTTCGAATACCGTGCGCAGATCCACGTCCCGCAACTCGATGGAGAACGGTTTGGTAATCGCGCTCTTCAGCTGTGGCGCGGCAAGCGCGGAGGCCGCGGTCTTCTCGTCGATCAGGCGGCGGAGCCGGAGCGCTTCGCGCTGCCCCGGGTTCTCGTTCAGCACTTCGGCGAGCAGCGCCTGCGCCTCGCCAGTTTTGTTTTCCTTGAGCAGCGCGTCAGCCTTCGCGATCAGCACACGGTGGCGCTTTTCGGTCTCGATGCGGTTAAGGCCCAGCGTCGCCCTCGCATGGACCGGGTCGTAGCGCAGCACCTGACGGTACAGCTTTTCGGCGGGCTCCAGTGCGTTCGCGATCTGCAGCGAGTCCGCCTGGGCGAGCCATTGCTCGAACAGCCGGTCGCGCTCGCGAAAGTACGCCGCGCGGTAGGCGCGGTTCTCCGGGTGCTCGCGCGACGCGCGCTCGAGCATCGCCAGCGCTTCGTCGCCGCGCCCCTGGTTCAGCAAGTCGCGCGATTGCGTCAGCGTCTCGTCGGTGGCGCAGGCCGCTACCAGGATGAGGGCCGCGAAGCCCAGGCAGAGTGCTGGCGTTTTCATCGGGGTCATTCCTCCGTGGAGCGCCGGAAATACATCGTCAGGCGCAGCTGGGCATCGACTTCGGGATCGTCGGTTTTCTTGCGCTCGAAGCGCAGCGCGTCGAGCGCGAGGATCGGCATCGATTGCAGGGCGGCGCCGATGAATTCGCGGATCCGCGGGTAGGGCGCGCGCAGGGGCAGGGTGACGCGGTAGGCAGCCAGGGGGCCACCGCGATCCTCGAGCTGGTAGTCGGCGCGCCGCAGTTCGACCCCGGAGCCGCGCGCCAGGGCATAGAGGCGCTCAAGAGCGTCGGGTAACCGCTCGAGCGCCGGGAACAGCCGGTAAAAGCGCTGGAATTCCGCCGCCCGCGGGTCGCCCGCCGCCACGCGCCCGGCGGCAGGCCGCGCGGCGGCAAGGCGCAGTGCGCCCAGTTCGCGTTCGGCGGGCCGGATCGCGCTGCCGTAGAACGCGGTGCAGAACAGCAGGACACCGATGCCGGCGACGCCTGCTGGTCCCAACGCCTGGAGCAAAAGATGCAGGCGTTTCATTTTGCGTCCCGCAGGGACGCCTGGGCCACGAACTGGACCGGGTGAGAGGGATCGTCGCGCTGAATCTGGTGGCTGACGAGATGGACGTCCGTAAGAGCTTTCGACTCGCCCAGGCGGCGCAGATATTCGAGCATGGCTTCGGGCGTACCGGCTTCGGCGGTCAGCCGCAGGAGGCGGCGCTCCGGTTCGGGCTGAAGCTGCAGCAGCGCCACTTGCGGGCTCGCCGTGGACTCGACGCTCTCGATCATCTGCGGCCAGGGCAGGGCGAGCCTGCGCAGCACCGATTCGATGCCGGCCGCCTCCTCTTCGGGGCGCGCGGCGGAAACCGGCCGCGCGAGACGGGGCCCGGCTTCGAGCAGATCGAGACTGGCCGCTAGCGCCGCGCGCTCCTGCTGGATGTCGCGATAGCGGATGACGGCCTGCGCCGCGACAGCGAGCGCCGCGGCCAGCAGCGCGAGCCCGATCCAGCGGCGGCGGCGCGGCGGCGCGATGTAGTCGAGTTCGAGGCGGCGCGGAGTCACAGGGCACACAACGCCGCGGAAAGATAGAAGTCGGGGCGGCCCGTCAGGCCCGCGATGGCCGGTTGCGCGACGGACATGAAACGCCAGTTGCCGGTCTCCATGGATCCTGCGGCTAGCAATGGCGCGTGAATCAGCACCTCGGCCGAAGGAACGGCTGCCGCGGCCAGATGCCGTTCGCGCTCGAGGAACTGTACCCATTCCGTGGCGCCATCGAAACTTCCCCTGGCGCTGTGCACTGCGGACCAGCGACCGTTTTCCAGACGTGCCAGGCAGGCCCGATCCGGCTCCACCAGCAGAAGCGACCCGCCCGCCGCCGGGAGCTGCCGTCCCCACCGGTTGAAGGCCGCCATGAGATACGGCTGGACGGAAACCAGCCGGACCGCGGCGCCGGGCTTGAAGCAGGCCCGCACCGCCTGCAGCAGCGCGTCGTCGACCGCGCTGGCCAGCTGCGCGGAGCCCGGGCCACGGCGATCGAGCCGGACCTGCCATGCCTTGCTGCGTTCGCCGTGGATTTTCGCGAAGCAGAAGCGCGCGAACGCCAGCTGTTCCTCTTCGGTGTCCAACCCCGGGTCGCTGGGAACGAGGGCGTAGCGGACGAAATGGTTAGAGAGCACCAAGGTGACGTCGGCTCGCCCCGCTTTCAGGGATTCGGCGAGCGGCGCCAGCGCCGCGACGGCGCCGCGCCATGGCTCAGGTCCCCCGGCCGGCGCGCACTCTGCGGATCCATGGTGGATGACGGCAGTGCGCGGCGCGCGCCTGACCCTGGCGAAGGCGAGCGCCGCGGGCGCGAGCGCGACCAGGACCCGGTCAGGTAACAAACGTGACACGGTTGATCTCCTGCAACGTCGTGTCGCCCCTGCGCACCGCCGCCAGCGCCATCTCGCGCAGGAAGCGCGTGCCGTTCCGGCGCGCGGCTTCCTTGAGCAGCCGCATCGGCGTGCGCGCCGCGATCATCTCGCGCAGGTCGTCGTTCAGGATCATGAGTTCGGCGATCGCCTTGCGGCCCTTGTAGCCGGTGCCGCGGCATTCGCGGCAGCCGCGCCCCGAGCGGAAGCGGAACGAGGCGGCCATCTCCTCCGTCAGCCCGGACTCCTTGAGCAAGGCCGCGTCGGGGGCATGGTCCTCGGCACAGCGCGCGCAGGCCAGGCGTATCAGCCGTTGCGCGACGATTGCGTTCAGGGCCGAGACGAAACTGTGCAGGTCGACGCCCATGTGCGTGAAGCGGCCGATGACGTCGAATACGTTGTTGGCATGGACGGTGGTCAGCACGAGGTGGCCGGTGAGCGCGGACTGGACCGCGATGTTGGCGGTCTCCGGATCGCGGATCTCCCCGACCATGATCTTGTCCGGATCGTGCCGCAGGATCGAGCGCAACCCGCGTGCGAAGCTGAGCCCCTTGGCCTCGTTCACGGGAATCTGCAGCACGCCGGGGAGCCGGTACTCCACCGGGTCCTCGATGGTGACGATCTTGTCCTGGCCGTCGTTGATTTCCGTGATCGCCGCATACAGCGTGGTGGTCTTGCCGCTGCCGGTGGGTCCGGTTACGAGCAGCATTCCGTAGGGCTCGCGCGAAAGCCGCCTCAGCGTGCCGACGTCCTGCGCTTCGAAGCCGAGGCTGTCCAGGTCGAGCTGCTGATGCGCCTGTTCGTACAGCGATTGCTTGTCGAGTATCCGCAGCACCGCGTCCTCGCCGTGGATGCTCGGCATGACCGAGACGCGGAAATCGACGGTCCGCCCGCGGTCCAGCACCTTGAAACGGCCATCCTGGGGGAGGCGCCGCTCCGTGATGTCGAGCTCGGCGAGCACCTTGACGCGGGAAATGGCCTGCTCGGCCTGGCGGCGGTCCGGGATCAGCTTGATCTGGGAAAGCGTGCCGTCGATGCGGAATTTGATCACCAGGCCGGTGGCCGTGGTCTCGAGATGGACGTCGCTCGCGCCCAGCATCAGCGCGTCGCGCAACGTGGAGCGGACCAGGCGCACCACGTCGCTCGATTCGCCGCTGATCGCCTTGAGCGAGAGATCCTCGGTGCCGCTCGCCTCTTCCCCGGACTGAGTGGCGTCCGCGCGCACGGTGTCCAGCGCGCGCAAGGTCTCTTCGTGGCTGGCGAGGTATGCCGCAAGGTCCCCCTTGTGCGCCAGCCGCCAGGAAAATGCCGGCGCAATCCGCTCTTCCGCCCAGGCCTGCAGTTCGCCGGAAAACGGATCGTCGACGGCGAGCAGCAAGCCGGTTTCGTCGCGCAGCAGCACGCACCCGTGCTGAGAGCATTCGGCCAGCGGCAGCACGTCGAATGCCGGCGCCGCGGCGCGCATTTCCTCCATGCGTATCGGGGCAATGCGCACGGCGGCGCCAAGGTGCGCGACGAACGAATCAGGGTCGAGGCCAAGCATCTCCTCCAGGACGTCGGTCAGCCGCTGGCGCCCGGCGGAGGCCGCTGCGCGCGCACTCGCGAGCAGCTCGGGCTCGAGCGCGATGTCGTTCACTGCAGGCTCCCCGCCAATTCGAAGATGGGCATGTACATCAGGATGACGATGGCTCCGACCACCAGGCCGATGGCCGCCATGAGGAGCGGCTCGAACAGCCGCATCGCCCAGTCGATCCAGCGCGCGATCTCGTCGTCGTGGAAGGCGGCGATGCGATCCATCATTTCACCCATGCGCCCGCTTTGCTCGCCTACCGCGAGCATGCGCAGGGCCACTGGCGTGGTGAGTCCGCTGGCTTCCATCGACGCCGCGACCGGACGGCCCTCGCGGATGGCGCGGCTCGCGGCGGCGAGGCGCGTGCGCAGGACCGGGTGGAGCAGCTCGCTCCCCATCTGCAGCGCGGAGACGAGGGGTATGCCGCCCCGCAGGAGCATGCCGATAGTCCTGTAGAACCTCGCCAGCTGGTATAGCTTCAGCCGTTCGCCGACCGTGGGCAGGCGCCAGATAGCGCCTTCGATGCCTGAACGGACCGTGGGCTGCCGGAGCGCGTAGGCGATGAGGAATGCCGTGCCCGCGATCGCGGCGGCGACCAAGGCCCCATGACCGTGGACCAGTTGCCCCCACTCCAGCATGATCCTGGAGAAAAAGGGCAGATCCACGCCCCGTTCCTCGAAGATGCTGCTGAAGCGCGGCACCACGTAGAGCAGCAGGAAAAGGCTGACAAGCCCGCCCACCGCCATCAGCAGCACCGGATAGATCGAGGCAGCGACCAGGCGCTTGCGGACCGCGTCGACCTGGTTCTGGTAGGCGACAAAACGCTGCAGGGCCGGACTCAGATCTCCGGTCGTCTCGCTCGCCTGCACGGTGGCGACGTAGAGCGCTGAAAACGCCAGCGGGTGCTGCTTGAGCGCCGCCGACAGGGGAAGGCCTTCGCGCACGATCGCGCAGATGCGCGTCAGCAGCGCGCGGAATTCTCCGCGATGCTCGCGTTCCGCGAGCGTCTGAAGCGCCTCCACCAGGGGAAGCCCGGCGTCCAGCAGCACCAGCAGGTCCTGGCTGAACGCGCTGGCCGGGAAGCGCGCCCCGGCACCGTGCCAGGGCGCGGTGAAGGGACCGCGCGGATGGACTGCGAGCACCGTGTAGCCGCGGCTCTCCGCCTGCTGTATCGCGCTCGCCTCGTCCAGGCCCTGGAAGTCGAGCGACGCCACGCGGCCTTCGTTGCTCACGGCTTTCAGCAGGTAGCGCATGGCGGCGCGACCCGGCTAATGGTTGGAGAGATCGGCGTCTTCGCCGCTGCCGCCGGTCTGACCGTCCTTGCCGTAGGACAGGAGATCGTAGTCGGCGCCTTGCGCGCCTGGATACCGGTAAATGTATGGTTTGCCCCAGGGATCGAGGGGCACCGCTTTCCTGAGATAGGGACCGCTCCAGCGCGGTTCGTTGAGGGGCCGGTCGACCAGGGCGGCGAGCCCAATGTCGTTGGCCGGATAGTGCCCGGTGTCGAGGCGGTACTGGTCCAGCGCTTTCTCCAGGGCATCGATCTGCGCTTTCGCCGTCGTGACCTCTGACTTGCCGACCTGCCCGAAATATCGCGGCGCCGCGTAGCCGACGAGCAGACCGAGAATGGCGACGACGACCAGCAACTCGATCAGCGTGAACCCGGGCTGGCGCGCCCTCATTCGAGCCTCGCCGGTGCGGCGTGCGCCCGGCGCTCCAGGGTCAGCGAATCGTTCCAGTTGAGCAGCGCGGGCCGCGAAGGCGCCGCCTGCGGCTCCGGCGCCGAACCGGAGGCCGCCCGTGTCGTGTCGCCGGGGGCGTCGCGCGCGATTCGGCTTTCGTCCTCGATGGGCAGCGTGAACTGCATCACCTGGCGGACGCCGGAGGCAAGATGGGTGAAGGTCAGGGAAGTGCCGCTGACGGCGTCCACCCGGTATGCGCCATCGAGCACGTCGTCTTTCTTGACGGCGAATACCTTCGCATCCCTGGCGAGAAAAATCTGCGTGCCGCTGTCCTGGTAGACGCGGCCGATGAAACGGTACGGCAGAGGGGGTGCATCGGGCGGGGACGTTCGCGCCCTCTGCATCGACGACGACGGCGCTTCCTGCGCGCGCGGGGCGAACAATTCCGGCGTCGCGTCGCGAAACGCAGCCCGCGCGGGAAGCCCGGTCCTCAAGCCGGCGGGCCCGGCACGCGGCGAAGCGCCGGTCTTCGCCGTGACGGGCGTCTCCAGGCGATTGCCGGCGTCGAACGCGGCCCACAAAGCTGCCGCGCCCAAGGCAAGTGCCAGGAGAGCCATTTTCAACCGGCGACGCATCTCGTTTCAGCTTAGACCCTCGGCGCACCGGAACGTCATGGATGCGCATGGTCCGTTGGAACTATCTGCCAGATTTTTTTTGACCGCATGTGGCCGTGCGGCGACACGCCGCCGGAGGTCGTCTGCTGTCGCCGATTCGCTACAGGCATTCGCGCGAGCGCCACAACAATGGCAAGTTTTCGCCGCCGCCACGACGCGAAGCGCTGCCGCCGCGCAAGGAAGCGGCAATGCGTGCCCTCTGTAGCGCTTGTCTGATGTGATAATGGCCCACCGTACGGCAGAGGCGATGAACCCGACCCTGAAGAATTCGAGCATCCTGGCCGTCGACGACGATGCGAAGAGCCTGGTGGCATTGAGGGAACTGCTGCAGGACCTGTCCCTCAATGTGGTGACCGCGAAATCCGGCGACGAGGCGTTGCGTTGCGTGCTGAAGGAGGATTTTGCCGTCATCCTGATGGACGCGCGCATGCCGGGCGTGGACGGCTTCGAGGCGGCGCGCCTGATCCGGGAGCGGGAGCGCTCGCGCTACACCCCGATCATCTTCCTGACGGGCGCCTACGAGGACGCGCCGTCGGTGGATCGCGGTTACGAGGCCGGCGCGGTGGACTACATCGTCAAGCCGCCCAGGCCCGAGATTCTCAAATCCAAGGTCTCGGTGTTTGTCGACCTGCACAGGAAGAACGCCAAACTGGTTCAGGAAATCATCGAACGCAAGCGCGTCGAGGAGAATTTGAAGAAGTCTCAGGACAACCTGCGCGCGCTGGCCGCCCATCTCCAATCGGTGCGCGAAGAGGAATGGATCCGCATCGCGCGCGAGATACACGACCAGCTGGGGCAGGCCCTGACCGGCCTGAAAATGGACCTCATGTGGATTGCGAACAGGTTGCCCGGGGATCAGAAGACGCTGAGCGAGAAAGCGCAATCAATGGTCGGCCTGATCGACGACACCATCGTGTCGGTGCGCGAGATCGCGTCGCGGCTGAGGCCCGAAGCGCTGGACCAGCTCGGGCTCGCGGCAGCGATCGGCTGGCAGGCCGGCGATTTCCAGCGGCGAAGCGGCATCCGTTGCAACGTATCGCTGGCTCAGAAAACGCTGGCGCTGGATCGCGACCGGTCCACGGCGGCGTTCCGGATCTTCCAGGAGCTGCTCACGAACGCCGCGCGGCACGCCTCCGCGACCCGGATCGACGTCGGCGTGCAGACGGGCAAGGATGCGTTCGTCCTGACCGTGGAGGACAATGGAAAGGGCATCGACGAACACGCGGTACACAGTCCGAAATCGCTCGGGCTGATGGGAATCCGCGAGCGCGTCCTGCCGTTCGGCGGCGCGGTCGAGATAGCCGGGGGGCCGGGCAAGGGAACCCGGGTGAAGGTGACGATCCCCAATGGCTGATGCCGTACCTGTGACATTGTTGCGCCGAGGAGACCGGTCATGAGAATCCTGATCGCAGACGACCATCCGATAGTCCGCAGGGGCCTGAAGGAGATTCTCGCTTCGGAGCGCGACATGGTCGTGGTCGGCGAGGCGACCAACGGGGACGACGCCCTCGACATGGGGCGCAAGCTCGAATGGGACGTCGCGGTGCTCGACTACTCCATGCCGGGCTGCAGCGGGGCGGACCTGGTCAAGGAAATCAAGCGGCAGCATCCCGGGCGGCCGGTGCTGGTGCTGAGCATGCTGCCCGAGGAGGTGCACGCGGGGCAGGTGTTCAAGGCGGGCGGCGCCGGCTACATCAACAAAGAGAGCGCGAGCGAGGAACTGACCGGCGCGATCCGCAAGGTCATGAACGGCGGCAAATATGTCAGCCCGGCTTTTGCGGAGAAACTGGCGTCCGAGCTGTCGTCGGGCGGCGAAAAGCCGCCGCACGAGATGCTTTCCGACCGCGAGTACCGGGTGATGTGGCTGATGGCCTCCGGCAAGCAGATCAACGAGATCGCCGCGGAAATGTTCCTGAGCCCCAGCACCATCAGCACCTACAGGGCGCGAATCCTGAAAAAGCTCGGGTTGTCGAACAACGCGGCGCTGGTCCGCTACGCGGTCAAGTACCGGCTCATCTGAGCCGCGGCAGCCCGGCGGGCGGGCGCTTGTAGACGCGCCGCGACAGCCCGCCGGCGGCGCGCCACAAAAAGATCAAGCTTCCGCGATAGTGAACCGGCATCGGACTTACTATCATCGTGGTCCATGGGCGGAGCAATCCTGATCGTCGAAGACGAACTCGTCACCCAGAGGCTGATCGCCGCGAGCCTCGAGCGCGCGGGGCACCAGGTGACCCGGGCAGGCAACGTGCCGGAGGCGGAGGCCGCCATCCGTGGCGTGTTGCCGGATCTGGTGCTGCTCGACTGGATTCTTCCAAACACCACGGGCGTGACCTTCGTCCGGCAATTGCGCACCGATCAGCGAACCAAGGAGATCC
>Ga0070731_10001950_pt1 | contig 20458 bp, 16 predicted proteins | sample Coa_R1_2_FD_66448 | JGI IMG/M metagenome (GOLD analysis project Ga0070731, IMG submission 66448) | Surface soil microbial communities from Centralia Pennsylvania, which are recovering from an underground coalmine fire - Coalmine... | ecosystem: Environmental > Terrestrial > Soil > Unclassified ... | reverse complement strand
CGGTGAGCCAGGGCTTCCAGGTCAGTCAGGCCAGCCAGACAATTTCATTCGGCGGTTTGATCAACCAGTCCTTCGGCACCGCACCGTTTGGTATCAGCGCCACCGCGACATCCGGTTTGCAAGTGAGCTTCGCCTCGACCACCCCGGCTGTTTGCACGGTATCCGGCGCCACTGTGACCCTGGTAGCGGCAGGCACCTGCACCATCCAGGCGTCTCAGGCGGGCAATACCAATTACACCGCCGCTACTCCCGTGAACCAAAGCTTCCAGGTCACCCAAGCCAGTCAGACTATCACCTTCAGCGGCCTGTCGAACCGGTCGTACAGCCTCACGCCATTTACAGTCAGCGCCACTGCCAGTTCCGGCCTGCCGGTAAGCTTCGCGTCGGCCACCACCACCATTTGTACCGTCTCCGGAAACAGCGTAACCATGGTGACCGTGGGTACGTGCACTATCCAGGCGACTCAGTCAGGCAACACCAACTTTGCCGCCGCTATTCCCGTGAACCAGAGCTTCCAGGTCGCCCAAGCCAGTCAGACCATCACCTTCAGCGGCCTGTCGAGCCGGTCGTATAGTCCCACGCCATTTACAGTCAGCGCCACTGCCAGCTCCGGCCTGCCGGTAAGCTTCGCGTCGACCACCACGGCAACTTGTACCGTCTCGGGAAACAGCGTAACCATGGTGACTGTGGGTACTTGCACCATCAAGGCGACTCAGTCAGGCAACACCAACTACTTGGCGGCCGCGCCAGTCAGCCAGAGCTTCCAGATAACTCAAGCCAGCCAGACCATCACCTTCAATGCACTGTCGAATCGGGCGTACGGCAGCGCACCATTCACGGTCAGCGCCACGGCCAGCTCGGGCTTGACGGTAAGCTTCGTTTCGACCACCACAACCGTTTGCACAGTTTCCAGCAGTACAGTAACACTGGTCGCGCTGGGCACATGCACTATCCAGGCAACCCAGGCCGGCAACACAAAGTATGCAGCCGCCACGCCCGTGAATCAGAGCTTCCAGGTAAGTCAAGCGAGCCAGACGATTACCTTTAACGCACTGTCGAACCGGACTTACGGCAGCGCGCCATTCACGGTCAGCGCCACCGCCAGCTCCGGCCTGACGGTAAGCTTCGCCTCGTCCACCACGGCGGTTTGCACCCTGTCGGGAACCACCGTGACATTGGTGGCAGCCGGTACGTGCACTGTCAAGGCGACTCAGCCGGGCAATATCAACTACGCGGCCGCCACGCCCGTGAATCAGAGCTTCCAGGTGAACCAGGCCACCCAGACCATCACCTTCGGCACTCTGTCGAACCATTCCTTGAGTAGCGGATCGTTTAACTTGACTGCCAGTGCCAGCTCCGGTCTGGCGGTGACTTTCGCCTCGACCACCACGTCGATTTGCACGGTTTCCGGAAACACCGTGACCCTGGTGGCCGTGGGGACATGTTCGATCAAGGCGAGCCAGCCGGGCAATGCCAATTATCTGGCCGCCACTCCCGTAACGCAAAGCTTCTCGGTCACCAAGAGGTAGCTCGCGCGCGCCGCCGCACCGCCTCACTCCTGACGCAGCGCCACTATCGGATCGATGCGCGTGGACTTGCGCGCGGGCACGTAACAAGCCGCCAGCGCCAAGCCGGCCAGCAGCAGCGGGGCTCCCACCAGCAGCACGGGGTCGGCGCCCTTCACCGATGCCACCCAGGCGAACATGTCTCCAAGTGCGCGCATCCCCGCCCAGGCGAACGCCAGACCGATCAGCGCGCCCACCGTCACCAGCACGGCACCTTCCGCCATCACCAGCCCCAGCACGTCGCGTCTCTGCGCGCCCAGCGCCAGGCGGATGCCGATCTCGTGGCCGCGCTGCGCCACCGAGTAGGCCGTGACACCCGCGAGCCCCACCGCGGCCAGGATCAAACCGAACACCCCCAGCAGCCCGTATGTCCAGGATGCCCCTTTCAACGCGGCCATGAACTGCGCGATATGTTCCGTCATGCTGCGCGCGTTGAATGGCGTGATGTTGGGGTCTATGGTGGAGATCTCCCGGCGCACCGCGGTGATGGCGTCCACACCGGGGCCGCCACGCAGCATCAGCGTCACGCCGCGCAGGGATGGCTGCGCGTAATCGGCCACGCGCAAAGGAAAGTAAATCGCCGCATGCTTCTTGCCGCTCACAATGTCTTCGGTCACATCGTGCGCGACTCCCACGACTTCGTACACCTGGCGGCCCTGCGCGATCATCCCCGGTCGATGATCGAAGGTGCCCGGCCATGCCCCGTAGTTTCCAGAGGACTCGGCATTACCCAGCTCGATGCGCCGCCCCAATACGTCCTGCCCCTTCCAGTACAGCCGCACGAGATACTCGCTGACGATCACGTTGCTCGCGGCGCCCACCTCATCTTCCCTGCGAAAGCCGCGCCCGGCAAGGATCTTAATGCCGGCTGTCTCGAAGTAGTTACGGCCCACTATATGCTTGCGCGCCCAGCTAAGCTCTAGCGGGTTGGCGGCCGCTTCGCCGGGAGTCGAGAACGTCACACCGTTGTTCCCATCTATCGCCACTGGTAGCGTATCTGTGAGACAGGCGGCGCTGATCGAGGGCAGCCGTTCGACGCGCTGCAGCAACTTCTCGAAGAAGTCCCGCGCGCGTCCGGCGGAATATCCGTCGCGCACCGGATCGAGAGAGATCAGGTAAAGGTTCTTGGGATTGAAGCCCTCCTGGACACCCAGGGTGCTCTGTATGCCGAGTCCCATGTATCCGGTCAGCAGCAGGAGGGTGAGCGAGACAGCCATCTGGCAGAGCACCAGTGCGTTGCGCAGGCTCAGTCGGCGAAACTTGCGCAACTGAACATTGCCGCCTTCTTTTAGCGCGGGTAACAGGCTGGGCCGCGTGGCTTGCAGCGCGGGCGCCAATCCGAACGCCAGGCCGGAAACCGCAGTCAGACTAAAAGTGAACAGCAGTGCGTGCCAGTCCGGATTGAGGTCCAGCACCATGGGGATAGGAAACGGCATGCGTAAATTCGACATCAGGTGCATCAGCCACATACACAGCGGAAACGCCGCCACGCCTGCGCCCAGGGCCACCAGCATGCTCTCGGTCAGCAATTGCCGGATCAGGCGCGCATAGCCGGCGCCCAGAGCCAGGCGCACCGCGATCTCTTTACGCCGGTCCGCCGCGCGGGCCAGCATCATGTTGGCGACGTTGGCGCAGGCTATCAGGAGCACCATCCCGCCCAACAGCAGAAGGAAGTCCCGGAAGAACGGCATGTCCTGTTTGCGGATGGGGATGACTTTGCCCGCGCTCAGCAGCAGGACGCGGGGTCCCTTCTGGTCCTTCGCGGCCTCGCCGTAGGATTGCTGCATCTGCTGCGCGGCGGCATCCAATTCGGCTTCGGCGGCGGCCTCGGTCACGCCCGGGCGCAGCCGCCCGGCGACCTGGAAGATGTTCAGATCGCGTCGCTCCAGCGCATGATCCGCCAATTCCGGCGTCAGGCGGGCATCCACCATGACCGGCAGCCATACGTCGGCGGCGAACAGGCCGGGCGATGCGCCGAAAAAGGCCTTCGGCCCGACGCCAATGATGGTCGACGGGTACCCGTTGATTCGCAGCACCTTGCCAACGATCGCAGGATCAGCGCCCAGATGTTCCCGCCAGTAACGGTCGCTGATTACGGCGGCGGGCGCGCGGCCGGGTTTTTCGTACGACTGGTCAAAGAAGCGGCCCAAGGCCGGATGGACGCCCAGAGTGGTGAAGTATGATGGCGTCACCAGGTGGCCCCAGATACGCTCCGTGCGCCCGCCGGTCGAAACGCCGAAGGGCACCGGCGCCACATAGGCGAATGTGGACAAAAACAGATCGTCCAACTGGCGGTAGCGCTGGTAGGACGGGTAGGATGATGGGGCCTGAATCGACACTAATTCGCCGGGATTCGGCACACCCGGCAGATCCCGCAACATCCCGTTTAATTCGCTATAAGAGCATGTGGCGATGCAGATGCCCAGGCTGAGCGAGATCAATGCAACGGCGGTGAAGCCCGGTGATCCGGCCAGCATGCGCAGCCCGTAACGAACATCCTGCCGCAACTCGGCCAGGTGCTCCGCGGGCACGCGTAGCGCGATATCCAGCAGCAGGCGCAGCAGCCCAAGCAACCCATGGCGGCGCCAGATGTCGTCAATGGCATCTTCCGTCACCTGCACCAGCTCTTCGCCATATGCATTTTTGAATTCGTACGGGAACGCGTTGGCCAACGCGTGGTACAACCGGAGGCTGATGGCTATCGGCCGTGCCGGCCGCTGCGATCGACCGCGCATGCTTGCGCCTTCCTTTCGGGAATTCCGCGCTTGGCGTGGATGACGCGCACCAGGTCTTCCAACCTGACGCTTTCGGCCGCCAGTACCCGCCGGCCGAGCCTGGTGAGCCGGTAATACCGGCGGCGCGGATCATCCTGCGCGGCCGGACGGACATTGGATTCCTCGATGAGTTCCTCGTGCATCAATCGCTTGAGAGCTCCGTAAAGCGTGGCCGGCCAAAGCCGGACCTTGCCGCTGGTACGATCCAGGACTTCCCGCATGATGCCATAGCCGTGCTGGTCGTCATCCGCCAGCGAGAGCAGGACGTGAAACCAATGGGGTTTTAAGGGAAGAAAGCTCTCGGGTGTTCCCGCGGGCATATATATATATATCGATCAATATATATACCCATTGAGAGCGCCCGTCAAGGGAGGGCCGCGCTCCGGACGAAACAGATCGTGCGGGGCGACGGCTTCATCACCGGCTAAGGCTACGTTAATGGCCGGCTGGTCTACGTCTTCGCGCAAGACTTCACGGTCATTGGCGGCTCTGTCCGACACCAACGCCCAAAAGATCTGCCAGAGAATGGATCACGCGTTGAAGAATGGAGCGCCCGTCATTGGCCTGAACGACTCCGGCGGGGCGCGGATCCATCCGCGCCAGCAGCTTCGTTCAAACGCACAAGAGCGCACAAGTCTGCACACCCCGGCCTCCAGGGCCCTCGTCCCATCCCCGGCGCGCAATGCACGCCCCACAGCTACAATCATATGAATGGACAGGCTAAAAGAGCTGCGCCGCCGCCACGAAGCGGCCGAGCAGGGTGGCGGGGAGGCGCGGCGCGACCGCCAGCACAAAGAAGGCAAGCTTTCCGCGCGCGAGCGCGTCGCATTGCTGCTCGACGAAGGCACCTTCGAGGAGCTGGACAAGCTCGTCACGCATCGCGGCCGGGACTTCGGCATGGACGAGCAGATCGTGCCCGGCGACGGTTTCGTCACCGGCTACGGCTACGTTAATGGCCGGCTGGTCTATGTCTTCGCGCAGGATTTCACGGTCTTTGGCGGCTCGTTGTCCGAGACCAACGCCCAAAAGATCTGCAAGATCATGGATCACGCGCTGAAGAACGGGGCGCCACTCGTCGGCCTGAATGACTCCGGAGGGGCGCGGATCCAGGAGGGGGTGCTGTCGCTCGCTGGATACGCCGACATCTTCCTGCGTAACACGCTGGCCAGCGGCGTGGTGCCCCAGATATCCGCCATCATGGGGCCGTGCGCCGGCGGCGCCGTTTACTCGCCGGCTATAACCGATTTTGTTTTCATGGTGGACCGCACCAGTTACATGTTCGTCACGGGTCCGGACGTGATCAAGACCGTCACTCACGAGGATGTCACCAAGGAGCGGCTGGGCGGCTCCATGACTCACAACTCGGTGAGCGGCGTGGGCCACTTCATCGCGCCGGACGATGGCGAGTGCTTGCGTATGATCCGTGAGCTGCTCAACTATCTGCCCCAGAACAATCGCGACGATCCGCCGCGCCGCGCTTCAACGGACCCGGTGGACCGCATGGACCCGGCCCTCGACACGTTGGTGCCTGCCGAATCCAACCAGCCCTATGACATCAAAGATGCCATCCGCCGCGTGGTGGACGACGGTGAATTCTTTGAAGTCCACGAGCACTTCGCGCGCAACCTGGTCGTCGGCTTTGCGCGCCTCGATGGCCGGTCGGTGGGGATTGTCGGCAACCAACCCGCATATCTGGCCGGCTGCCTGGACATTAATTCTTCGGTGAAGGGCGCGCGCTTCGTGCGCTTCTGCGACGCGTTCAATATCCGGATCCTGACCTTCGAAGACGTGCCTGGCTTCCTTCCCGGCACGGATCAGGAATTCGGCGGCATCATCCGGCACGGCGCCAAGCTGCTCTACGCCTATGCCGAGGCTACCGTGCCCAAGGTCACCGTAATCACGCGCAAGGCCTACGGAGGCGCGTATTGCGTCATGGGATCGAAGCATATTCGCACGGACGTGAATCTGGCGTGGCCCAGCGCCGAGATCGCGGTCATGGGACCGGAGGGCGCCGTCAACATCGTCTACCGGCGCGAGTTGTCGGCGGCTGCCGACCGGGACGCGCTGCGTGCGCAGAAGACCGAGGAGTTCAAGGAGCGCTTCGCCAACCCGTTCGTCGCCGCCGAGCGGGGATTCATCGACGATGTGATTGAGCCGCGCGAGACGCGGCCGCGGGTGATCCGCGCATTCCGTATGCTGGAGAACAAAGTGGACTCCACGCCGCGGAAGAAGCACGGCAATATCCCCCTTTAATGCGCCGCGCGCAACGCTTCGATCTCCCGCAGCATCCCATCCACCATCGCCCGCGCCACCGTCTCGCCTTTCTGACGGGTCGCCAGCGTCGCGTCACCGAAGATCCCGCTCGCCGAAAATACCCCGGCCTTATGTGGATCGCGCGTCAGGCCGCCGGTGCCGGGATGATAATCCTTCACCGCCTTGCTCATCTCCACCGTCGCCGGAGCGATGTAAAGCAGGAGCGATGTTTCAATCTCGTCCGCATGCGTCCCGCCTTCTTCTTTCTTGACGCGCGCCTCGGCCTCCTCCCCCACCTCCAGGACGTTCGTGTACCGCAGCAGAATGCCCTCGCCTTTCAGAATCTCAGCCGCCGGCTGCAGCGCGCGCAATGTGGAGACGCCCGTGTTCAGCGCATAGAACCGCTTCGGCCCGTAACGCGACAGCCCGCGGCAGATATCCACCATCATGTCGCGCGCGGTTTCCAGGCGCAGCGTGGTCGAACCCGGATACTCCACGAACGCGGGATAGTAACTGTAATTGACGGTCGGCGCCACCACCACATCCGCGCGCTCCAGAATCTGGCGCGTGAAGTAAGCCGCCTCCAGGTAGTCGGTCTTTAGCTTGAGATGCGGCCCGTGCTCCTTCGATTCAGCCCCGATAGGGATCACTACAACGGTCTCCGGCTTCAGCACCTTCTCCGCTTCTACCCAAGTCAGGTCCGCCAGCACGATGCCCTTCTGTTGGGCCAATCCCAAGCTGGCTGTCATCGTTATAATCCACCACATCCGCGGCACAGGTCGGCTCCTCGATTGTGCTAACGTAACATGCTATGACTGCCCGGACCGTGCGACTCGCCCTGGGGCTGGCGGTGTCTCTGACCTGCTTCGCCGCGGATAAGGTGGCGTCCCTCGACGTGCAGATTCTCTCCACCATGCTAACCTCCGACCAAGGTTACGGCGAGTGGGGATTCGCGGCGTTAGTGGTTGCCGATGGCCACCGGATTCTCTTCGATACCGGCGCGCATCCCGACACCGTGCTGCGCAACGTCCGCGATTTGCACATCGATCTCTCAAATGTGCCCGATGTGATCCTCTCGCACCATCATCTGGATCACACCGCCGGCCTGGTCACGCTCCGCCGCGAATACGCCAAATCCAATCCGGCCGCGCTGGCCCGCGCGCACGTCGGCAAAGGCATCTTTCTCAGCCGCACCGACGGCGGTCCCGGCGAGGCCAATCCCATGATCGCCACTAAGCGGGACTACGAAAGCACCGGCGGCTCCTTCGTCGAATACGCCACGGCGCACGAGCTGTTTCCCGGCGTCTGGCTTACCGGACCCGTCCCGCGCAAGTATCCCGAGAAGAACTGGAGCCCAGGCCGCAAGCTCCGCCAGGCAGACGGCCAGACCCCGGAAGATAATCTGCCCGAGGATCAGTCGCTGGTCGTGGTCACCGAGAAAGGTCTGGTGCTGATTTCCGGCTGCGGCCACGCCGGCATCATCAATACCCTCGACTATGCGCGCGCCCAGATCTCTGCGGCCCCCGTGCACGCCGCGTTGGGCGGCTTTCACCTGTATCAGGCCAGTGACGACAAGTTGGCCTGGACCGCATCCAAGCTGCAGGAATTCGGCCTGCAAAATCTGCTCGGCGCGCACTGCACCGGCATCGAAGCCGTCTACCGCTTACGCCAACATACCGGACTGGACCGCAAAACCGCCGCCGTCGGAGCCGTCGGCGGCGGCTTCCACCTGACCACCGGACTGGATCCCGGCTCCATCGCCCGCTGACCCGCGCAGAACCGATATGCGCAAATTCCTGCTCTGGTTCACCGCGGCGACCCTGGCCTTGCTCGCCGCCGTCTTCATCTGGCTCCCCGGCATGGTGGAAAGCTCCCGAAACACCGTACTGCTGCAGCCGCCCTACAGGATCTCCCCGCGCGCCCGCGATCTCCAAAGCCGCATCCCCATCGTGGATCTGCACGCCGACAGCCTGCTCTGGTCGCGCGACCTGCTGGTCCGCGGCTCGCGCGGCCAGGTGGATATTCCGCGCCTCATCGAAGGCCGCGTGGCGCTGCAGGCATTCACCATCGTCACCAAAACGCCGCGCGGCATGAACTTCCAGCGCAATACCGGCGATTCCGACAACATTACCCTGCTCTCGTTCGTGGAGCGCTGGCCGCCCGCCACCTGGAGCAGCCTCACGGAACGCGCCCTCTATCAAGCCTCGCGCCTGCGCGATTTCGAAGCCCGCTCGCAAGGTAAGATCTCCATCATCCGGTCGCCTGCCGGCCTGCAAGCTTACCTCGACCGCCGCCGAGCGGACCCCAACATCACTGCCGGCTTCCTGGGAATCGAGGGCGCGCATGCGCTGGATGGCAACCTCGCCAACATCGACCGCCTTTATGACGCAGGCGTCCGCATGCTGGCGCCCACCCACTTCTTCGATAACGATATCGGTGGCTCGTCGGCCGGCGCCGATCAATATGGGCTCACGCCGAAAGGCCGCGAGATGATCCGCCGCATGGAAGCCCGTCACATGCTGGTGGATCTGGCGCATGCCGCGCCCAAAACCATTGATGACGTATTGGCCATCGCCACGCGCCCCGTAATCGTCTCCCACACCGGCGTAAAAGCCACTTGCGATAACAGCCGCAACCTGAGCGACGATCATCTGCGAGGCATCGCCCGCACCGGCGGCGTCATTGGGATCGCTTACTTCGATGTAGCGGTATGCGGAACGGACCCCGCGGCCATTGCCCGCGCCATTCGCCATACCGCGGACACGGCAGGTGTGGATGCCGTGGCGCTCGGCTCGGATTTCGACGGCTCCGTGGTCACGCCCTTCGACACCACCGGGCTTGGCCTGATAATCGACGCGCTCCTGCAGGCAGGCTTCAACCAAGATCAGATCGCCAAAATCATGGGCGGCAACGCGCTGCGTGTGCTCCTGTCCAGCTTGTAAGCTTTACGCCTGCCGCACCAGCTCGTACACTGTAATTTCCGGCGGCGCTCCGATGCGCATCGGCATGCCGATCGTCCCGATTCCCCGGTTCACGTAAAGATGTCCGCCCGGCTTGTGAAACCAGCCCGCCACATACGGCGTCACCAGGCGGCTCGGAGCGATTTCGGGGCTGACGAATTCCAGCGCCACCTGGCCCCCATGCGTGTGCCCCGCCAGGCTCAGATCGATACCCATTTCCGCCGCGCGGTCGAATGTGTCGGGGTTGTGGCTCATCAGGATGTTGGCCGTATCCGGCGCCACCAGAGGCGCCACGTCGTCCAGATACCGATGCACGTACTTCTGGCTGAAGCGTCCCATGTGGCGCCGCGTCTGGAAATCGACGCCCATCAGATTGATGGCCTCGCTATGCGCCGCGACATTCACGCGCTCCTGCCGCAGAATCCTGATGCCTACCTGTTGAAACATCGCGGTGATGGAGTCCTCCGTGCCCGACCACGCCTCATGATTCCCCAGGCAGCCGAAAATACCGAACGGCGCGCGCAGTCCTGTCAGAGCATTCACCACCGCATGTTGCGTGGATGCGTCCCAGGTCACGAAGTCGCCGGTCAGCGCAATTAAATCGGGCTTCAGGTCATTGGTTATCTGCACGTACCTGCGGATCTGGTCTTCGGTCATGAAAGGCCCGATGTGAATGTCCGAAAGCTGCGCGATACGGAAGCCATAGAACGCTTTGGGGAGCCGCGCCAGCGAGACGCGCTGCCGTGTCGTCTCCAGGTTGAGCCGGCCATAAAGCAAACCGTAAGCGCCAGCCACAAACGGCGCGGCAGTGGCTACGTTTACGCCTCGCTCCAGAAACTGACGTCTGCCCGCCAGTCGCTTCACCGGCCACAATAGCGCCGCCACCAGAAACCCCACTATCGAAGAGGCCACCCACCACGCAAACGGTGCCGATATCAGGGCGTCGTACCAGCTCATGCGCGTGTTGCTGGGGCGCCGTCCAAATACCTCGAACTCCAGTAGGGCCACGGTCAGATACACAGCCAGCCCCGCCACTAACGCTACCAGACGCGCTCTCCTGCTCCGGGTCAGCCTCTTCACCACGGCGCGCGCCCGCAGATACCAGTAGACCTGGCTCATGGCGAAAACGGAAAAGACGATGGCCAGAATCACCGTGAAAGACATCCAACCCTCTATGCGCGCTATTATGCCACATGAGGGAAATCCATGAAGATATTGCCGGCAGCCATGCTATGACGGACCGCCCCGGCCTGCGCTTTCGCACGTATTCGCTCTTGCTGCTTTTCATCTTCCTGCGGCCGCTGGGCAACCTGTCGCTGGCCTGGGGCACGAAACATTTTCCGCAGGTCTTGTCGCTGAACCCGGCGGTCTACCTCCGCGCCATGATGGATCCGTTCGTGGCGTTGGGAATCGTGATGCTGATCCTGGCTCTGCTCACTCGCATGGCGCTGCTGAGCCTGGCTGACTTGAGCTTCGTGCTGCCGGTTACCGCCGTCGGCTACGTGCTGGCGGCGTTGTTCGGCAAAGTATTTCTGCGGGAGACCGTCACCGCCCAGCAATGGCTGGGCACCATCTTGATCTTTCTCGGCACAGGCCTGGTCGGGACCACTGCGCAGAACACCACGCCACTCGCGGACGAACCCGAATGAAATGGATCCTGTTGGCCATCGTGGTCACCGCCACCGCCCTGAGTGACTTACTGCAAAGTCACGAAATGAAACGGGCCGGCGAGCAATCCGTGGGCGCACATGGCCTGGCGCGATTGCTGAAGACGATCGCCATGCGCCGCGAGTTGATCCTCTCCATCGTCTGCCTGGCAATCTCCTTCTTCGCGTTCATGGCCCTGGTGCAGGCCACGCCGCTCAGCTTCGCAGTGCCGGCATCCGCGGCCAGCTTCATCCTGGAAACCGTGCTGGCAAAGCTGGTGTTAAAGGAAGACGTCGGCGTGCGCCGCGCCGCTGGGGCCGTGCTGGTGCTAGGCGGCGTGATCCTGCTGGCCCGTTAGATTCTGAGCGACCGGCACCAGCCGCCCGTCGCGCAGCAGGTAGTCGCTCCCGCGCCAGCGAATGCTGCGGCGCCCAAAACTCGCCAGCCAGATTAAAAAAGCCAGGCCATCCCAAAGCGGGATCAGCGGCATCTTGCGCCACAGCCCCTTCTGTTTCAGACCCCACACGCCGATCAGGCACGTCATCGCGCACCGCAGCGCCAGGTACGTGCCCAGGTAACCCGCCGCCACTGCCATCGACGGATGAATTGCCACCGCCGCCAGCGACCACGGCAAACCCTGCGTCAGCAGCAGGCCCAGATGGCCCCACGGCCGCATGTGCCGCATCACCACGATCCAGCGCAGACGCTTATGGAAAAGGTCGGGCATCGACTGATAGTCGGCCACCGCCAGCACCGCATAGGAAAGCAGCTTTACTGTGTGTCCCTGCTCGGCGATCAGCCGGCCCACCAGCAGATCGTCCGCCGGACCGTTCTCCAGCGCCTCATATCCGCCGAACTCCGCCAGTCGCGCGCGCGTCGTTACAATCGTCGGACCCAGCGCGAACTTCACGCCGTCCAACTGCCAGGCCACCAGGATGCCCGCGTAGAAATCGGAAAACATACCCATGACCTGCAGGCTGTCGACCAGCGTGCGTTCATCCGCCGGAACATAAAAGCATGTCACCGCGCCAACCGTGGGATCGGCCAGCGGCGCTACTACATGGCGGAGATAATCCGGCTCCACGCGCACGTCGCTGTCACTGATCACGACCACTTCGTGTTCCGCCTCGCTCACCATGCGCACCAGCTTGGCCACCTTATCGTTGGTCGCCACGCGGCCCGATCCGAACAGCACGCGAATACGCCGCTCCGGAAAATCGCGCTTCAACTTCTCGATCACCGGCAGCACCGGATCGTCTCTGTCTCCCACGCAAAAGAGCAGCTCGTAGTCCGGATAGTCTTGCCGGCAGAAGCTGGCGAAGTTTTCATACGCGCCGGGATCCAGCCCCCGAATCGGCTTCAGGTTACTCACTGGCGGAGTGAAGTTGCCCGCGGGCAGTTCGGTCTTCTGTGCGTGCCGAAAGTACGCCCACGTGCAATACAGCGCGATCAGGTAATAGATGAAGGGAATCCCGGCTATTGCCAGGAAAAGAGCCGTCACAATCCTATGCTACATTAATAACTTGTGCGGCGTCGCCGGTTTCACTAAGCTCAACTTCTCGCCCGCCCCCGGGCGCATTCGCACCGCCCTCGCATCCATCAATCACCGCGGGCCCGATCAGCAAGGCGTCTTCGAATCCAATTCCATCGCGCTGGGCGCCGCGCGTCTCAAAATCATCGACCTGGCTTCCGGCGACCAACCCATCTTTTCCGGGAACGGCGATACCGTCATCGTCTTCAACGGCGAAATCTATAATCACCTGGAAGTGCGCGCCGAACTCGAGCAGCGCGGCCACCGTTTTCGCACCCACTGCGATACGGAAACGGTCCTGGCGGCGTTCCTGGAATGGGACACGGATTGCTTTTCGCGGTTGCGCGGCATGTTCGCCATCGCGCTGTGGACCGAGTCGCGCAAACGCCTGGTGCTGGCCCGCGACCGCATGGGCATTAAGCCGCTGTATGTCGCGCGCTATGGCGCGGATCTGTTGTTCGGCTCCGAGCTGAAGACTATCTTCATGCATCCCGAGTTCCCCCGACGTCTCAGCCTGGAGGGTCTCGATTGCTACTTGTCGCTCAACTACACACCTTGCCCCTGGACACTTGTTGAGGGAATCGAGAAGCTGCCTCCGGGACACTGGCTCGAGTGGCGCGGCGGCCAGGTGCACTCCGAGTCTTACTGGCGATTGCCGCTCGGTCCGCCGCGAAACTGGACCTACCCGGACGCCCAGCAGGAGCTCGATTCACTGCTCCGCCAATCGGTAAAGGAGCACCTGCTCTCCGACGTGCCCCTGGGCATCTGGCTGAGCGGCGGCATCGATTCATCCACCATCCTGCACTACGCCGCCACCGCATCGCGCAACCGGCTCAAGACGTTTTCCATCTCCTTCCGCGGCCGCAGCTTCGACGAAACATCCTACGTCCGCGCCGCGGCCACCCAGTTCGGCACCGATCACGAAGAGTTCGACGTAAACCCGGAAGCGGGCCTGGCGGATGCCATCGAAGAGTTCGCGCATTACTTCGATGAACCGAACGCGGATGCGGGCGCGCTGCCGGTCTGGTATCTCTCCCAGATGACCCGGCGCAAGGTAACCGTGGCCCTCTCCGGCGAAGGGGCGGACGAGTTATTCGGCGGTTACCTGACTTACCGCGCCGATGGTTACGCCCGCCTGATGGGGCGTCTGCCCGCGAGCGTGCTGCGGCTCGGGCTTCGCGCCGCTAATCGCTGGCCGGTTTCCGATGACAAAATCAGCTTCGAGTACATGTTGAAGCGCTTTCTCGGAGGCTGCGCGATGTCTCCGGAGCGCGCGCACGTCTGGTGGAACGGCACATTCTCCGACGCCGGGAAAGCCGATCTGGTGGTGCAGACTCCCGGCGCCCTCAAGGCGATCCTGGCGAAATTACGGCAGGCCGGAGATGATCTGCCTGCGTACCTGTGGTTCGACCAGCAATACTATCTGCCCGACGACATCCTGATGAAGGTCGACCGCATGAGCATGGCGCACTCCATTGAGGTGCGCCCTCCGTTCCTGGATCATCGCATTGTGGAGTTCGCCGCCACGCTGCCCACGCATTTCAAAATCCGCGGCACGCGCCAGAAAACTATTCTGAAGGATCTCATGCAGGGCAAGTTGCCGCCATCGATCCTGCGGCGCAAGAAGACCGGCTTCGACATCCCCGCCCATCATTGGCTGCGCGGCCCGCTGCGCGACTTGATGCGTGACACGCTCGCGGACGGCGCGGCGGCGCACCCCGAAGTGTTCCGGCCCGCCGCCATCGAGGCCTGCGTACGCCGGCACCTCGACCGCCGCGACAATCTCGGGTATCATCTGTGGGGGCTGATGATCCTGTTCCTATGGATGAAGAGATGGCAAGTTCAAACGGCACCGGCCAGCGCGCCGGAGCACCACGCCGTAATCTCCACCTCTATCTAGGCGTCCTGCTGTTCGCCGGCGCAGTGTATCTCGGCTGCATGGTTTCCCCGCCCTCGCTGATGGACGACGTGGATGCCGTGCAGGCCCAGATCGCGCGCAATATGCTCACTTCGGGCGATTGGGTGACCGCGCGTCTGGACGGTGTCCCGTACCTGGAGAAAGCCCCTCTCATTTATTGGATGATCGCCCTGGCTTACAAAGTCTTCGGCGTGCATGATTGGGCCGCGCGCATCCCGGTTGCGCTTTCCGCCATGGGTCTTTGCTGGCTCACCGCGGCGTTCGGCGTGTGGGCCTTCGGACGCCGCGCGGGTTTCTATGCGGGACTGATTGTCGCTACCTGCATCGGGCTGTTTCTCTTCACCCGCGTCCTGATTCCCGACGTGATGCTGACGTTCACCATCGCGCTGGCCATGTGGTCGTTCCTGCGCGCGCTCGACGAAGACGAGCGGCATCCGCGCTTCTGGGCTGTCATCATGGCCGCCAGTCTGGGCACCGGCCTGCTTCTGAAGAGCACTGTGGCGATTCTGTTTCCGGCGGCGGCCGGAGTGATCTATCTGGCGCTCACCCGGCAACTATTTTTGGCCAAGACCTGGAAGCGTCTGCGCCCCTTCAGCGGCGTGGCAATCATCCTGCTCATCGCCGCGCCCTGGCATATTCTGGCTACGCTGCGCAATCCGCCATATTTCTCGTTCAGCTTCCGCAGCCTGCCGGGCGAATATCACGGGTTCCTGTGGTTCTATTTCATGAACGAGCAGGTGCTGCGGTTTCTGAACCTGCGCTATCCGCGCGACTACAATACCGTGCCGCGCGCGTACTTCTGGTTGTTTCATCTGCTGTGGTTGTTTCCCTGGAGCGTTTATTTCCCGGCGGTAGCCAGGCTCTCTTTCAAGCCTCTGGACCGGGCTGGCCGCACCCGCCTGCTGGCTCTGTGCTGGACGGGCTTCCTGCTGGTCTTCTTCACCTTCTCTACGACGCAGGAATACTACACCATGCCCTGCTATCCGGCCCTGGCGCTGCTGCTCGGATCGGCCATGGCCAGGGGCGGCGACTGGGTGCGGCGCGGTACGCGGGCCATCGCCGCGGTCGCGGCTTGCGCGGCCGTCGCCCTGATCGTGATCTTCGTGCTGGTGCGCAACGTTTGGGCTCCCGGCGACATCTCCTCCGCGCTCAGCCAGCGCCCCGGGACTTACACCCTGTCACTGAGTCACATGGAAGACCTGACGCTCTCGTCCTTCGCGTACCTGCGCCTGCCGCTAGCCATGGCGGCCGCCGCCTTTTTGGTGGGCGCCATCGGCACGTTACGCGCCACCGGTCAGCGCGCATTCCTGGCCGCCGCCCTCATGATGGTGCTGTTCTTCCACGCCGCGCGGGTAGCCATGGTGACTTTCGATCCGTACCTCTCCTCGCGCCCCCTGGCCGAGGCGCTGCTGCGATCTCCGCAAGGCCGGCTGATCGTCGACCATCACTATTACACGTTCTCGTCGGTCTTTTTTTACACCAACCGTGGCGCGCTGCTGCTGAATGGACGCTTCAACAATCTGGTGTACGGATCCTACGCTCCCGGCGCGCCGGACGTGTTCCTGGATGACGCCCAGTGGAAGAATATGTGGCTGGCCCCCGGCCGCTGCTATGTGGTGGCCAGCGACTTCGCGGTGCCCCGCTTTGAAAAGCTGGTGGGAAAAGCGCAGCTCTATCCAGTGGCGGTCAGTGGAGGCAAAGTGCTGCTGACGAACCGCCCGCTCTGAGCGATCTACCGTGCGGCGATGAGTGAACCGCTCCGCCGCCGCTCATTGCGCGCGCTGCGCCAGTCGATCTGCGGCGCGAACAGCGATTCGTCAATGCGGTCGCGATATTTCACCGCGATGTTCATCAGCGAATCCAGCAGCGATTCCGACAGCAGATGGGGCTGCAGCCCGAGGTCGATCAATTTGGAGTGTTTGGCGTTGTAGTAATGCTTCTCGGCTTCCACGCGCGGCGGCGGCAGATGCTCGATCTGCACGCTCATCCCCAGGTGTTCGCCCGCGGTCTGCACCATGCGCGCCAGTTCCATTACCGAGAACTGTTCGGTGAACTGGTTGAACACCCGGCATTCCCCGGCCTTGGCCGGCGTCAGGCAAGCCAGCTCGACGCAGCGCACCGTGTCGCGCAGGTCCAGATAACCGCGCGTCTGCCCGCCCTTGCCATACACCGTCAACGGATACCCTACCGCGGCCTGCACGCAGAACCGGTTCAGCACCGTGCCGAACACTTCGTCGTAGTCATACCGGTTGATCAACGCCTCATCCAGCATCACTTCATCCGTCACCGTGCCGTAGACCACGCCCTGGTTCAGGTCGGTGGCGCGCAGCCCCCAGATACGGCAGCAGAACATGATGTTATGGCTGTCGTGCACTTTGGAGAGGTGATAGAACGAGCCGGGCTGCTTGGGAAACGGCAGCACATCCCGCCGTCCATTGTGCTCGATCGCGATGTAGCCTTCCTCGATATCGATATTGGGGGTGCCGTATTCGCCCATGGTCCCCAGCTTCACCAAATGACATTCGGGCAGGTATTCCCGAAGCGCGAATAACAGATTCAAGGTCCCCACTACGTTGTTCACCTGCGTGAACACCGCATGTTTGCGGTCGATCATGGAGTACGGAGCGGCGCGCTGCTCGGCGAAATGGATCACAGCCTCGGGCTCGAACGCCTGCAGCGCGGACGACAGGAAATCGTAGTCGGTGACGTCGCCCACAAACGACTCGATGGTCCGCCCGGTGTGCTGCTGCCAGACCTTCAACCGCTCGGCCAGCGGGCGGATTGGGGTCAGCGTCTCTACGCCAAGTTCGTGGTCCCACTGGCGCCGCGAAAAGTTGTCCACGATGGCAACATCATGTCCCTTCGCCGACAAATACAGCGCCGTCGCCCAGCCACAATAACCGTCGCCTCCGAACACTCCAATCTTCATTTGTCTGTTTGTGCTCCTATTTAGGTCGAGCGATCTGTTTGTCGCGGGCAACCCAAACAGATCTCAGCCGTAGTCTTGTGGAACAGGTTCCCGCTCATGGTAACACGCCCGTAACTGGCGGCGCAGGCGCGTTTCGACGCCGGCTATTCATATCGCAGCGCCTCGGTTGGGTTGAGCCGCGCGGCCCGATTGGCCGGCAGCATCCCGAAAATCAGCCCCACCATCATCGACACCCCAAAGGCGATCGCGATGGCCATAGTGGAGATCGGGACGCGCACGGCGTCTTCAAAAAACCGCACGCTCAACGGAATGGCCACCCCCACCAGGATCCCGATCATGCCGCCGGACAGGCTCACCAGCACGGCCTCGGTCAGGAACTGCGTCAGAATCTCGCGCCGCGACGCGCCTACCGCCATGCGCAGGCCGATCTCGCGGGTGCGCTCCGTCACCGTAACCAGCATGATGTTCATGATGCCGATGCCCGAGATCACTAGCGCAATCGCCGAAACCAGCACCAGCACCAGGCTCAGGATTAAGGCCACGTTTTTGGCGGCGTTCAGAATGGCCGCCAGGTTCTCCACGTGGTAGTTGGCCCCCGGCCGGTGCCGCGCCTGCAGAATCTGCCGCACCGATTCGGTCACCGCCTCCACTTCCTGCGGCGAGCGCACCTCCACGTACATCGGGTCGATCCGCTCCACCGGCGTGAAGTAGCGCAGCACGGTATACGGAATCAGGATGGTGTCCTGCGACAATTCCGATTGACCAAAGCTTTCCACGCGCTCCTTGAACGTGCCGATCACCGTGAACTGCAATCCGTGGACCTTTATGATCTGCCCCGTGGCGCCCCCGCGCGTGCCATATAGCCGCTCGGCCAACTTGTCCGTCAGCATGGCCACCTTCTGCCGCAGCGCCACATCGCCGGCGTCCAGAAACCGGCCGCTGGTTACGATCAGGTTCCGCACCGTTTTGTAATCCTGATCGGACCCGTTCACCCTCACGTCGTGCTCTTTCCCGCCGATCAGCATGCGGTCGAAGCTGTTGGCGATGCCTGTGGCGGCTACGATCCGGCCGGACAGCCGCTCCCGCACGGCGTCCACGTCCGTCATCTTGACGAAGTCGGCGTCCGCCTGCGTGGCGCTCTGCGTGCCCGCTTCGTAATAGGCGAAGATCATGTTCGAGCCGACGCCTTCGATCTGTTCCAGGATGTAATCGCGGCTGGTGAGCGAAATGGTGACCACCAGGATCACGGAGGCGGTCCCGATGACCATGCCCAGCCCCGTCAGCAGCGAGCGCACGGGGTTCGCCTTCAGAGCTTTGATGCTGAAATCGAGGGCTTCGCCCAGGAACATGCGCTACCCGCCGGAGGCCTTCCTGAGGAGTTTTTCGGCGGCCGCGCGGGACGGATCGTCGGGGGTCAACTGCGCATTCAGATAGCGCTCCAGCAGTTTTTTCGCAGTGTCCAGATTACGGCCGTGCTGAATGTAACTGTCCGCGCGCGCGTACATCAATTGCGGGCTGTCCGGAGCAATCTTCTCGGCCGTCTTGAAACTCTGGTCGCTTTCCTGGAAACGGCCCTGATTCGCCAGAAACCTGGCGAGATCGATCAGCCGCCCAACCTGATGTGGCGCGGCCCGCGCGGCAAGCTGTAGATGATGCTCGGCCGTGTCGAATTCTTTATGCCTCTCCGCCAGCCGTGCCTGCGCCCAGTGCCCCTCGGCTTCGTCGAAATCTGCCATCTTGCCGGCAATCGCGCTGGCCTTATCCAGCCCTCCGCCCATGAATCCCGGCGCTTCCAGGTAATACTCGAACAGGTCGCTCAATGCCTCCATGTTGCGCGGATTGAGTTGCACGGCCTTCTCAAAATGTTGCCGCGCCTTGTTGGCATGGGGCGCAGCCGTGAACGGGCTGGCCGTCTCCGCGCGCCGGCCAAACGCGCGGCCCAGCCACAGCTCGTAATCGGAATTGCCGGGCTCGGCTGCCACGGCTTTCTCCAGACTCTCCGTAGCTTTCTTGTACTCGCCGTTCATGTAATGGTTCTGGCCGATCAACAGGTAAACCGCCGCATCCTTGGGCTGAATCGTCTGCAGAACCTTCAAGGAAGCTTCGTAGTCGGTGTATTGATACAGCCGCCGGGCCTGATCGAGGTCTGTCTGCGCCGCCGCGAGGAGCGGCCACGCAATCAGGATGGCTGAGGAAAATATGCGCATTCTGTTCTTAAGTATCTGGATGGTGAGAAGCTGCACGCGGTTTCAAATTACCGCCTGCTCTTCTGCTAATGATAGCAAACAAATGACTTGTTTCGCTGTCACCGGCCCAGCACAGCTGCGCCCACGGACGTAGGGGGCCCGTCGGCGGATTCCGTCATAATCGGTCGGCGGTCTAGCAGACAATCTAGTAGACAAACGCCCGCCGTTCTACTAGAATGTCTTCTAAATGCCTGAAAACCGTATCGAACTCCTGCAGGGCACTCTGGACATGCTCATCCTGCGCACGCTGCAATGGGGCCCCCAGCACGGCCACGGCGTGGGGCTCGCCATCCGCCACAGCTCGGCGGACCTGCTGAAGATCGAACGCGGCTCGCTGTATCCCGCGCTGCACCGCCTGGAGGCCCAGGGTTTGATCGCCTCCGAGTGGAAGGCGTCGGAGCTAAACCGCCGGGCTAAGTATTACCGGCTGACCGCCGCGGGACGCAAGCACCTCGTGGCCGAGCAGTCCAAATGGAATTTGTTTGTCAGGACCATCGGCCGGGTGATGCGCCCGGCATAAGAGAGGGACCCCATGGAATGGGAACGCAAGCGCCAGAAACGCGATGAGGATCTCGACGAGGAGATCGCGCATGACTTAATGCTCGACGCCGAGGAGCGCGCGCAGGACGGGATAC
>Ga0070731_10001949_pt1 | contig 20459 bp, 18 predicted proteins | sample Coa_R1_2_FD_66448 | JGI IMG/M metagenome (GOLD analysis project Ga0070731, IMG submission 66448) | Surface soil microbial communities from Centralia Pennsylvania, which are recovering from an underground coalmine fire - Coalmine... | ecosystem: Environmental > Terrestrial > Soil > Unclassified ... | reverse complement strand
CGCAGGTCGCACTGCGCTGGCTGATGCAGCAGGACATCATCGCCGCCATTCCGCGGTCATCGAACGCTGCGCGCGTCGGCGAGAACATCGACCTGTTCGATTTCACGCTCGACAACGATGACATGCGCCGCATCGGCGCGCTCAAACGGCGCGACGGCCGGAGCGCCAATCCTGCCGGGCGGGCACCGGCGTGGGATGTGTGATTGTCAGTCCGGGGCGCGCGACGTGATCGAACTTCGCCGGCCTGTTGCGCGAACGCGGCATCCTGGACACGTACCTGAACGTCAAAATTGATCAAAGCAGCCGATGAGATGACATGACCGAGAAGTGGCCGAAGGTAACAGCCCGCCGCCGTACGCGCGTATCGCCATGGATGGCGATCATCGAGCGGGAAGTGGAGTTTGCACCGGGCGCGAAGGGCGAACTCTATCACGCCGTCGATCAGCGCGACTATGGGCGATCGTTGCCCAGCTGCCGGACGGGCGCTTTCCAATCATCCGGCAATACCGGCCGGCTTTGGAGAGTTTCACGTGGGAGCTGCCGGCGGGGCTACTCGACGAAGGCGAAGATCCGGCCGCCTGCTGCCGGCGCGAGCTGATGGAGGAGACGGGTTTTACCGCCCTCTCCCTGCATCCGCTCGGCCGCTACGCTCCGTGCAGCGGGCGTTTTTCCAATTGGCTGCATTCCTTTTTTGTAACGATCGGCCCGGCGCGAAGGTCGTGGTAGTGGCGTTATTGCAACAATCGATGCCAAAAGGCGAGCGGCAGTCTTATCCCCTGGTATTTCATGGGTCGCCCACTGTTCCCCAAGGAAATACGTCATTAGTATTTAGGCCTTAGCTCGTTTGTACTTGCTTATCTCGGTTGCGGCTCGTTCGATCTCGACTGAAGTCCAGTCTTTGCAAGACAGCGTCAATGCCCGCCTACAAAAATACTGATCCACGTCACTGGTACCGCGGGGACTCGCAACAGTCGCGCTGGATTGAGGCTTGGTGGATCCTTACCGGAAAGTGGTCGTTAAATCGTGTTTGGATGGACGGCATACAGCGTGGGATCAGAATGGAATATCGCGAGAGGGTATTCCGCCCCACAGTTCATTCCGGAACCGATGAAATTCCAAGAAAGGTATTGCTACTAACTGAAAAGATCGTCGGTAGTGCGGCAGCTGATAGGCGGGCGGTCGATGAGGCATCATCAGAATCGCCCACAAAAAGCGACACGGCGGGCATCAATGGATTGATAGAGGCAGCAGGAAAGCCTGTCATGCCGAGTGATCCTCCCCCGGCATTGGGAATAACGTGAGAAAAAAGAAGCAGATCGGTATCAGTCGATTGAAAAATCTGTGAACCAGAAAAACTATTTGGTCGTTCACGTTTTTCGCCAATGGGCCATCGTTTACTCTCGTGCTGGGCGGAACAAAAGCTTTCAATGGATTTTTCCAATCATCGAAGGACAGGGCTAGTCGGGTCCAAGCCTTCCGTGAGCCGATAGCGATGCTCTGCACATTGGCGCGTCGAGGGTCGTGGGGGCAGGGTTCCGCCTAGATTGAAGGCAAAGTTGTTTTAGCGTCATCGCGCCCGGTAGTATCGACAGGCTAGAAAATTGGACGGGCGAATTGGTCGTGTGGTATTCAGTGACGAGGTGCTATGACGGAGCTTTCGCCAGAAAATGAAGAGCGTATTACTGGTTGTGGCAAGCTCGTCGCAGCTGCGATTTTTTTGCTTGGGCTAGGGTATCTCGCGATACTCCCTCCCTTTGAGGGGTTTGACGAAACCGCGCACTATTCCGGTATGCGACAAATCGCGTACACCGGCACTATCCCTTTGCGTGGCCACAGCTTCATCGACCGCTTTGTGGAACGGTACCAACAGAACGCTCCCATGCCCTGGGGTTCCGGATCTCCACCCTTCGATCGCACAGGGAGCATGACCTATCCGTCATTTTTTGCTGATCGATTGGCTGTTGAGAATTACAAAGTTTACCGCAGCGTTGCTGCGGAAAAATTTGCGCCGAGCAGTTTTGAAAACTGGGAGTGGCAGCATCCGCCGCTTTATTACCTGTTCATGGCACCCCTGGTGCTATTGACAGCGCCTTTGCCCTTCGCGACTCAGATTTTCATTCTGCGGACGGTGTCTTATCTGCTCGCTTTCACAGGATTCCTGGCCGGTTGGATCGCGGTCAGAACCTTCGCTGGAAAGACCATCCCATATGGAATCGCAACGGGGTATTTGTTCTATCCTATGATCGCGCCGATGTTCTTTCCCGAGTTTGCCCGTCTTGGCAATGATTCTCTGTGCCTGTTTATACTTGGCATCACATGTATTTTCAGTCTGCGCTTCTTTTATGGCGATGAAAGCGAAAAAAAAAAGCGCTGGCCATCGGCGCCGGCCTGGGCGCGGGGTTACTGACAAAAGCTCTTTATCTGCCTGTCTTTGCGGCCTACGTCGCGTTCATGACGCTCAAGGCATGGCTAGCTCGTCACGATAAGGCGCTCCTACTCCGACGATGTCAGGCTCTGGCGCTTGTTGCCTTCACATCGATGGCTGTCGGAGGAGGTTGGTATCTCTACACTCTTATCGCTAATGGATCGCTGATCGGCGGCGACGAATTTGTGCAGTTGGCGCAGAACGGTGGCCTGTCTGCCCATGCCTGGCGCGGATATTCGCTATATCAGTTTCTACGCGACGTTGTCGCGATGGTGGCGGGTTGGTCCTGGGCGGGTAGCTGGTCGCTTGTTCGCGTCTCTCCCGTTCTTCACCTTCCCTTGTTGTTGCTCGCAGCCTGGCTGGTTTTAGGCTACGCGTGCGAGGCGCGACGCCACCCGGTCGGTGACCCGATCTGGCTGCCGACCTGGTTGGCTGGGCTGTTTATTGCGGGAATGATTTATCACCTTTTCGTCGCTAGAGCCGTTGGCGATAACGGGGCGTCAGGTTGGTATCTCCAAATCCTCGCACCGTTTCTCGCCATCGCCCTGGGATACGGAATCGAATATTACCGGAAAAGCACATTGGGGCGGTTTCTTCTCAGCGTATTCCTCCTGTACGCAACCTTCTTTCTTGCGGGGGCTCTTTGGTCGCAGATAGCGCTGTTTGCGGGGTGCGCCATCAAGGATGATCAAAAATATTATAAGTTCGCGGGCAATCTGTTTTGTCTCGATCGACTGCACGATGTCGCGAACAATCTGTCGGTTTTGGGTTGGCCCACCTTAGCCCTTGTGAGTTTTGGCAGCGGGTTCTCATGTTTGATTATGGGCCTTGCGTTATTCTTGCGACGGACGAGCAACCCCGGTGCAGTGTGAAGGTCCTTGCCATCCAGTTGCGCCTCGAGATTCCACCTGTAGTCTGCGCGCTTGCGACGGCCCTGGCTCGCTGCATGCCGGAGGTTGGAGCCAACGGCTCTGAGCTGCGATCGAAGACGCACGGACCACGTGTGATGGTCATGCCGGATTGTTGTCAACTCCGAACGCTCGTACCATCGGATGGAGATCACGGATGACAATGACAATTCTGGAAAGCGCGACCAGCGGCCATGACCGACCGGGGGTGGGATTTGTCCACACCTAGTCGCACGGTCGTGATCCTTGGCGCGGGCGGCTATCTCGGTGCCACGTTGTGTGAGTTCTTCCATGGGCTTAGCGGGAACCGCGTGCTTGCAGTGTCGCGCGGTGAACTACGCCACCGCTCTTTCGCAACTCATATACTGGCGGATATATTTGCGGATGATTGGTCGAAGCAAATTACGGCTGGCGAGCCGGCCGTATTGATCAATTGTGCATTTGATTTCAAAGCTGTCGGAAATGCCGAAGGCCGTGTCAAGTTTGGCGTTTTTGAGCGCAATCTCGCCGCGCTATACCGGTCGGCACCGATGCGGCTAATCAATATATCCACGATGTCGGCATTCGCCGGATGTCGCACCGACTATGGACAAGAGAAGCTCCTAATCGAAGAAATTTTTGCCAGGCTCGGAGGTGTGAATGTTCGGCCAGGACTGATCGTATCTTGGCGTCGTCCGGGCAGCGCATTTCGCCATTTGATCGACATCGTGGCAAATTCGAAGGTGATTCCCGTCCTCACAGCTCAAAACGATGGGTTTTATATATGCGATCTTGCAGCGCTCGTGCTCGGCATCGATTTGCTGACGCGAATGAAGCTCGGCAAGCCTCACATAGTGTCATTTTGCTATCGGGATCAGCTCAAGCTTTACGAGCTGTTACGCATGATCGAGGATCGCCTTGGAGTTCGTCGCGTCAAGGTGCCACTGTCGTGGCGAATGGCTTACCTCTTGGTGCGCGGCAAGGAACTGCTGATTGGCAAATCAAAGATACGCGCTGACAGCGTGATGGATTTTGCCAGCCCTAAGCCTATCCCTACTGGCCGCAGCTTCTTTGCGCGGCTGACAGCTTCGTATTACGAGGCGATAGCGACGCGGTCCGGCGGTAACTTATCGCGCGGTGACTTCGCATTCCTCGAGGTACCGAAGCGTGCCACGGCGATACGGCCGAGTGGGTTGGGCCCGATGTTGGCTCCCGACGTGCTCGCCGCCTTAGGCCGCCTGGCCGATGCGTAGAGCATTGGCCATAGCGGTCAACGTGACATTGCGTGCCAGCATTGATGGCATCACTGTCGTATCAACAACAAAAACGTTATCCGACTGAAATGGACGTCCCAGCAGATCGGTTGTAGAAGGGCCGGCTTCGAGGGCATGCGGTAGAGCCCCGGCAGTCTTGGATCCACCGTAGCGCGTAACACTTGCGGCACCTTTCGGGAAATATAAGCCGAACTTGCGCATTTTCTTGGTAAAGTGCGACAACGCTGTGTCGATGTAGTTATCAGTGTCCGGATTATGCACGACTGACGCGTGGATTCTTCCGTCATTGTCGCACCGCAATTTCAGCTGATGGCAGTAGTCTGAGTGGAGATAGCCTTGTCCGGCCACGACTATTCGATTTGCCAGATTGATTAGTTTGCGCAGCGGTCGGGTACGAAATGGCGACACCCTCTGTTCCAGACCGTCGGCAACGGCAGGATTGTTGAAGTACAGTTGGATGTGGACCGGTTTGGTTTCGAACGGTGGCGATTGTAGATCGACGGAAAGGTGCGCTAAGCCATGATGCTTGTCAGTACCCCAGTCTCCGGAAAAACAGAGGCCTGGAATAAGAAATAAGGCGGAGTCGGACGCCACCAATTCGCGCGATATCACGCGGCTGGACTTCCATAAAATTCGTAGGCTCGCGATCATACCGGCGGCCAAGAATAATTGCCTGCCGAAAAGCACATACTGGCTCCCGTCTTGCGTGTTCGTTCCACGCACTTCCACGCCTCCGGACCTCTCCTCAAAGCTTTCCACGATCACTCCGCCAACGTATCGAAACAGCGGGTTCCGCGCGAAGATGTCCTCAACGGTAATCCGGCTGCTGTAGGAATACCGATACACGCATCCGTACATGCAGGCATTGCAAGCTTTGCATTCCGTCGCGATTGCTAGCGGTGTTGGGTAGACATCGATATCTTTGTGCGAAGTTTGCGACCGCCGATGCCGGTCCCAAACCGCCTTGGCGGCCGCCGAAATGCGCAAATGGGTGCCCTCCGCAAGAATGTCGGCGCCGATGCTCATTTTGATCAGATCGCGAATCTGCGGATAGCATTTCACGACGGCGTCCGATACTTCAGTCGGCCATCCGGACAGTTCCGCGGACGCTGCCTTTATCAACGCGCATCCCCAAACGACCGACAGGCCGCCGAATGCGCGAGAGCCGTAAAGCCTCATTGCCGATGGCGCGTCGACTTTGGGATCGACAAAATAGGCGTAATCGGAACCGAATACCCTTTTTGGTGAAACCGCGTCACCGGAGTCGAAGCCGACGCGCTGGATCACTGCCTTGTCGGCATCGACCCATTGTTCAGGCTCCTGGCTAGCCATGCGCGCCACGATGTTGGATTTCCCTTGGTCAAGGGTCTCGCCGGCGTCGAGCATGATCACTTCGAAGCCGCGCTCCAAAAGCGCATGCGTGGCCGCAACGGCGCAGGGTCCGCTACCGACGATGACACGTGTTTCGATCATTGGACCACGGTCAGGGAAGCGACTTGGGACTTTGCAAGAACTCCTAAGTCAAGAATGTGGAAAGTCAATGTTTGCACCACCTGGCTAAATCGTGATTAATAGCGCACTTCATTTGTAAAGACACTTACAAGAAACGTCAGAAGGAGGCGTTCTTGGTTTCAGTACTGATCCCTGCCTTCAATGAAGAAATGAACATCCGGGATGCGGTGCAGACGGTAATCCGGGCCGCCAAGGATGCGCACGACACTCCATTCGAGATCATACTTGTTAATGACGGGAGCACAGACCGGACCGGTGAAATATGCGATCAAATCGCGGCCGAACATTCGTTCGTGCGTGCCATACATCACGACACCAACATGGGGCAAGGCGCTGCCATCATGGATGGCCTGCGCTTAGCAAGATGCAGCCGCTTGACGATGTTTCCCGGTGATAACGAGCTGTCATTCTACACGGTTCGTAACCTCTTTTTGAATCGCGACAAGGCGGACTACATCCTGGCAATGATCATCAACACAGAATACCGGTCTCCGCGTCGTATTCTTCTGTCGGCGATTTATTCCCACATTTACACGACGACGTTTGGCCTGCCTATTAAATATATCAATGCGCCGGCTCTCTGGCCGATTGCGATGCTTAGGCAGATGGACCTCCGCGCACGGCGTTACAGCATGCACGGTGAGATAAATGTAAAACTCCTCCGGCAAAAAATATCGTTTCTTGAAATAGATGGCTACATGAATCCGGCGATCAACAAGAGCTCGGCGTTACAGCTTAAGAACGTCGTTGAGGTCGTTTATTCCTACCTGAGATTGTGTTTTGAGGTTTTCGTTGCGAATAGAAGCAAGTATTCTTTCAAAGCAAAACGTGTCCTTCCATCCGGCGTGATCGATTAACGCGTGACCAGGACGGCATCGATCTTTGCGCGGCAACAGCGAAGACCCCCAAGTTTAGAAGACCATACAAAATGGCGGTGAAAAGTGCTGCGAAGCCGCCGGTTGCCTGGATACGCGGCATTTTTCGTGATCTACCAGCTATGTGCGTTAGTTTGCACGGCCCACAGACGCGCGGCGGCAAAAGCGTGAAACGCTTCGATTGGATAGATGCGCTACGCGGGTACGCTATTATAGGCGTGGTAATAACCCACCTTGGTTTGCTTGGACCGCCGGCGCCCGTGCAACTTTTCTTCCTCGCCAGTGGCATCGCACTTATGTACAGCTATGAGTCGCACGGAAGTTCGGGCGCGAACCAATTTTATGTCCGCCGCTTTTTTCGCATTGCTCCGATGTTCTGGGCATCAATTCCAATTTTTTATGTGACTGATCTGATCAGAGCGGAGCCTACGGCTGACATTGCGCAGATAGTGTCAGCAGTGACATTCACTCATTGGCTTAAGCCGCAGTGGAATAATTCAGCAGTTCCCGGATCTTGGTCTATCGCGTGTGAGGTACTCTTCTATTTATTCTTTCCTTTTGTAGCTGCGCGGGTCGCAAACATACGACAAGGAATCGGACTGGTCGTAGCTTCAGTTGCCTTGGCTGCTTGCCTGTGGCCTATTTTGGTGTTGTATGCAGATTGGATGGGAGTCGCTGACATTCGTCGGCAGCATAGTTTTGCCTTCTACTCCTTCAGCACTCAGGCGCCGTGCTTCGCAATTGGCATTGTGGTTTTTAGACTGCTGGACAAAAAGCGGCCGAATGGCCTTACGGTCGGCCTATTCGGGGCCGTGGCGATCGTTGCCTTGTGGTGGCTGTTTCCCCCGGAGCATCGCGATAGACCTTTTTTGGTTAGCACCGCGGCTTATGGTGCAATAGCGTACGCACTGGGCAACGGGAAACTTGGCATTCTAGTAACCCGGCCGATTTGCTGGATCGGCTTAGTTAGTTACAGTGCTTATTTTTGGCACTTCGTCGTCATCAATCTCTCGGGATATCTCCCGGGTGTGGGTGGGATCGAGCGCACCGTGCTCGTCATTCCCGCTGTTACGCTGGCACTCTCGACCCTGACTTACCTCGCCGTAGAACGGCCGATGATGCGGGTAGGCGCGCGGCTGGCCTCTGCGACAACCCGCCCGCCGCCGGGCCCATCCAACCAGATGAAAGTTGCAGGCTAACCCTGAGAAGTCGTGCCCGCTTCCGGCGACCAGACCCCCATCACCTTAGCCGACATTCAGCAAGACCCGGCCGGCAGCCCCGCTGCGCACAGTGTCGAGGGCTTCGTTGATGCTGTCGAGTGGGAATTCGTGGGTGATGATGCCATTGAAGGAAATACGGCCGGCTTTAACCAGTCTCAAAATACGCGGGATATCGACCTGGGGCACGGCATCTCCGCCATGGGAGCCGGTCAGCACCTTATTGAAATGGATTGGTAGAGTGTAGATCGTCACTTTCTCGGATGGGACACCGACAAGCACGCAGGTACCGTCGGGATGGGTCAGATCATAGGCCAGCTCGATGACCGGTTTGGCTCCGGTCGTCTCAATAACTTTGTCGGGTCCTTTCGTGCCAACGATCGCGCGCACTTCCGCCGCGACGTCGACTCCCGGACCGGAGTTGATAGTGTGGGTCGCGCCGCGTTCACGTGCCATCGCAAGCTTGGTTTCCAGTACATCGACGGCAACCACTGGATTGGCGCCGGCAAGGCTTGCGAATTGGACAACCGGCAATCCCACGCCGCCGGAGCCGAATACCACCACCGATTCCCCGACTTTGACCTTCGCATCATTAGTGACCACGCCCGCGGCTGTCGTCACGGCGCAGCCGAAGAGTGGCGCGACCTTGAGATCCGTGTCGGCCGGAATCACGGTCATGCGATTTTCCGAGACAATGGCATATTCGTTAAACGTGGTGACCCAACCGGCGTTTAGCTTCTCGCCGCGCCACCGGTAGGACGGCGGCTGACATTGGATGCCTTGGCTTGGCCGCCAGTGCAGAACGACCGTGTCGCCTGCCTTCACCGCACTTACTCCGGGCCCAGTCTCAACGACCAGCGCGGAGGCTTCGTGGCCGAGCAGGTGCGGCAGGAACTTGTCCGGGCCCTTTACCGCCCCAATTTCGTTGATCTGCGCGCCACAGATTGAGGTGTGCAGGATCTTGACCAACGCCTGGCCGACGTCCAGTTCGCTGGGAAATTCGATCTCATCGACGATCAGCGGCTTACGCGAGTGGGCAAGAATGGCCGCCTTTGCTCTTTTAACCTTCATCGCCGTCGCTCACTCGAAATAGATAAATTCGTAGTCGCCGGTATAGCCGAAGTGATTGTAGAGCCAAATCCATTCGGCGGCGTCGAAAAAGGATTCTGCGGTTAGCGCCCAGCACTCGAGATTGAACAGCTCCTGTTCGTTACGATAGCTCTCCAGCATCACGTATTTATTCTTACCCACGCGTTCTATTTCCAGCAGCGCGGTCTGCAGTTCGAAGAGGCGTAGGTTGTGCAACGTTGTGAGGGAGATCACCAAGTCGAACGATTTGTCGCCGAATGGGTAGCGATCCTGAGCTTTGTAACGAAAAAGCTTGCTGCGAATCTCTTCCTTGGCGTTCGCCAGCCCGTGATTGGATATGTCGAAGCCCACGACGTCAGCGTTCGGGAGAAGCTTTTTCAACTCGTAGAGCAAAAAGCCCTTGCCGCAGCCGACATCGAGAATTCGCGAATTCGACTTGAGGCCATAGATGTCGATCAGCGCCTTGGCCACGGGCGTCCAACGCCCCTCGATGTAGCGGTAGCCGCCGTAGCCGTAGCGACGATCACCGTCCCAATAGTCTGCTTCATATTCCTTGGCCTTGAGCATGCAATGGACTTTGTCGTCCAGCATACGTGCGAGATAGTCGCGTTTGGTGGCCTTGTGTAACGGCGTCACTATGTCGAGAAGTCGACCCACATTTCACCTCGTTGGCCATCGTGCCCGTACTTGAGCTGGCGAGCGGTTATCTGATCGGGTATAAACTTACTCTGATTTTTGCATGCGCGCCAAAATGGACTAATTCGGCCGCTGCTCAGCACTGACAAAAGCTAGCATGCCAGCGCCTTGCGTACGGTGCCGGCGATCTGCGCGGCGTTGATGCCGAACGATTCCATCAACCACTCTTGACTGCCGTAATCGGAGGCAAAGACGTCGGGAATTCCGAGCCTGCGCATGCGGGGAACATTGCCGTCCATCTGCGCCACTAAGGCATCGGTGACGGCGCTGCCGAGCCCGCCTATGACGGTGTGCTCTTCGACAGTTACCACGAGAAGGGCGCCACGTGCGAACTTCACCAATGCTGCGACATCGAGAGGCTTGACCGTGGGCACATGCAGCACATGGCACGCAATGTCGTCGGCAGCAAGATATTCGGCCGCGTGCAGCGCTTGTGTTGTTGCAACGCCCGTGCCGACCAGAAGCACAGGCTTTCCATTCCCCTTCGAAGCCTCGCGGAGGAGGATTGCCTTGCCGATCGTAAAGCCGTGCTCCGGCGTTGTGATAACCTCGTCGCCGCCCTTAGCCAGACGAATGTATATCGGGTGCGGCCATTCGGGAGTGAGCGCCATAAAGCGCTTCATTTCCTCGGCATCCGCCGGAGCCACGACCGTCATGTTGGGTAGTGCGCGCATGATGGCGATATCCTCGATCGCTTCATGCGTAGGGCCCAGGGGGGCGTAGACGAAGCCGCCACCGTTTCCAATGAGCCGCACCGGAAGATCATGCAGGCAGAGGTCCACGGCGACCTGCTCGTAACACCGCCTGGTTATGAAGGTCGCAATCGTGTTGACGTATGGCAGGAACCCGTCGAGGGCCATGCCTGCGGCCATGCCGATGACGTTGGCTTCGCTTACGCCTTCCATGTACCAGCGATCAGGATAGTCGCGCTTCATGCCCGCCAGAAGTCCAGGGCTCAAATCAGAACCTATGAACACGACGCGATCGTCGCGTTTGGCGAGTTCGTATACCATGTTAACGCAAGTGGCGCGCATTCACTGCTTCTCCAGCGCCGCATAGAGCTGCTGGCCGAGGTCGCTGGGCACACGGGATTTGTGATGCCAATCCGGATCGTGCTCTGCGAAGGGAAAGCCTTTGCCTTTGACGGTATGGCAGATCACTGCGCTCGGACGTTTGCCGTCGAATGGCACCTTGTCGAGAACCTCGTGAAGCTGGCCGACGTCATGGCCATCTACCTCGACGGATGCAAATCCGAATGATTCCCACTTTTCAAGCAATGGCTCGAGTTCCTGAATCTCCGCTGTTGGTCCCGCTGACTGGATCTTGTTATAGTCGACGATCGCGGTGAGGTTCGAGAGATTGTGCTTGCCGGCGCACATTGCGGCTTCCCAAACCGAGCCCTCGTCGATCTCGCCGTCCCCCATGATGACGAACACGCGGTTCTTGCGCTTACGCATCCGTGCCGCGAGCGCCATGCCGACGCCGATCGACAGGCCGTGACCGAGTGCACCGGTGGAGGCTTCAACTCCGGGCACTTTACCATGCTCCGGATGGCCGCCGAGGATCGAACCCTTGCGGCAGAACGTTTTGAGTACCTCGATCGGAAAATAACCTTTGTCCGCCAGAAGGGCATACAAAGCAAGGCAACCGTGGCCTTTGCTGAGAATGCAGCGATCGCGCTCAGGCCAATTCGGTTCTTTGGGCCTGTGTTGCAGAATGTCGTCGTACAGTACACGCAGAATTTCCAACGGCGACATCGATGAGCCTATGTGGCCGCGCTGCCCGCCGACGAGCGCGTCGACAATGAGCCGTCGCAGATATTGCGAGCGCTCATCGAGTGGCAAGCTCTTGGGACTGCGCGCGACAGCGATGGGATTGGGGCTCATACCGCAGCACCTCGCATCCCTGCTCGTTTAAGCATGTTTCGCGCCTTGCCAAGCTGGGCCTGTAGGATGACAGATCGGTCGCCGCCGCGACCGGCGACGACACGACGCGCCCAGCGATCGGGAAGAAATTCGTTGAGTAGGATCATCGTCCAACGAAGTGCGTAGAGCGGCAGCAAAGCTTGCAAGCGAGCCGCGAAAGTTCGGTCGGCTTGGAACACGTCGGATACAGAATCGAGAAAACGATTTTTGAGCTCTGCTGTCAAATCCATCCCAGGGTGCAGAACGAAGTCGCTTGCGAGTTTGACTGGATCGTCCCAGCCGAAATACTCGAAGTCGAGGAACACGATACGCCCGTCAGCTTGCGCTAAAGCGTTATGAAAGCCGAAATCGGACGGACTTAGGCAGCGAAATCGCGTGGCGAGCTGCACATCGAAACCGAGCCCGACTTCGCCGCAGGACCTGCGGGAGTGCGTGATTTCGCGTTCGGCCGCTGGTGCGAACTCGGTATCGAGGAACGTGCCCAATTCAGCGTGCATGGGAATTTGTGCTCGCAGGGCTATTAGCCGTGCCTGCACCTGATCGACCACTGACTGTGGGCTAAAACAGGCCTCGGAGGCTGCTCCGATCGCAGCGGCATCGGCAGCATGCTCGAGCCCATGCAGTGTGCGGACAAAGTCGACCGCAGCATTGACCGCCGACAGGCTCGCGCGCACGGGTTCGCCATCAATCCACTCGTACAGGGCAAAGCCTGCTTCGCGATCCTTCGCGATCGGCTTCGGCACCTGGTCAATTCCGTGACGGCGCATGAATTTCAGCGCCAGGAATTCTGTCGACAACCGGTCGCGCGGATCGGAAGGAAGTCGCGGGTAGGATTTCAGCGCATAGACTTGCCCATTCGCGGTTTCGAGGCGGAACAAGCGGTTATTGCCTCCGGCGCGGGCCGATTCGATTGATCGGAGCGGCGCATCGACAAGTCGTGCGCCAACATTGGCTGCGCCGTCGGCTGGGGCCGCATGGATGTCCGTCTCTTGGAGCACAAAGTGTCCAATTTCGGGCCAAGTGCTGCGGACCACGATCGCGCGGTCGGAGGGCACTTCACGATCTGTGCTGAACAACACGCGCGTAACGTTGGCGGGGAAGGCTGGATCCCCGAACACTTCTTCGAGGTCGTCGATGAACAGCCCGCATCCGAGCGCCGATATCAGGGCAATCTTTTCGGCCCGGGTGTCGGCAAAAAATATCTGCTGGCGTGAAAAAGCGAGTCGACCCGGGTCAAAAAAGCCGTTCTTCTCCATCCATTCCAAGGCGGCTTCGCGCAAATCAATCTTGTGTGGATCGTAACTTGAGTAACGCGTCTTGTGGCTCACGATAAACATCTCGACGCCGCGACGCCGCACCGCGTCGATGAAATCGACCACGCCGGGAAACGGCTCGGCCTCAACCATGCGGTCCCCGTAGACCTCGCCTTGGAGGATCTGCCACTTTATTTCGCCATCCGGAAGCAGCCGCACGGCGTCACGCAATTGCTTCTTGCTTCCGAAGAAGTCGTTGGCTACCCAGCCCCGCACGCGCGCTGCTTCAGTAAAGACACGATCGTATCTGACAATCGTGTTGTCGAAGTCTATACCCACCGGCATGCACGCTCTTGAAGGCTCCTGGTTATTTCAGGCTGACTTCCTGCATTCGCTTGATATTGAAATAACGCGAATCATCGAGCGAATTGGGCAGTTTGCCAGCACGGAAAGCGGCTACAAGATCACTCACAGCCTCTTCGATCGTGTGCTTGGGTGTAAATCCAAGCTTGCGGCGCATTTTTTCCGAGGACACGTGGTAGGAACGCAGGTCATTGGTGGGCACGACGTCGACAGCGATGTCATTGCCAACCTGCCGCACGACCATCTCGGCGAGCTGATTGAGCGTGTGGTTTTCGAAGCCTGCGTTGTAGATTTCCCCGTCAATACTCTCGTCCGGTTGCTGCAGCAGGAACACGTAGAGATCTGTCATATCTTGAATATGAATGTTAGGCCGTTTTTGTGTCCCCCCCAGCACCTTGATCTTCCTGGTGTTAAAAGCCTGGTTGGTAAGAATATTAACCACCACATCGAGACGCTGGCGCGGGGCATAGCCACATACGGTTGCGGGTCGTAACGTGCAGGTGACGAAGCCGGGGACGCGTTCCTCACCCAGGACCTGCTCGCACATCGCCTTAAATTTGGAATAATCGGTCAGCGGCTCGAGCGATAACTCTTCGGTCACCTCTGGGTCGTCTTTGATGCCGTAGACCGACGAGGAGGACGCGTAGATGAATCGTTCCACGCCAGCTGCCTTGGCGGCGCGCACAAGCGGGCGGAACGAATCGTAGTTGATCGATTTGCCCAGCTCGGGGTTAAGTTCAAACGACGGGTCGTTGGAAATGCAGGCGAGATGAATGACCGCATCGCAGCCCCAAAGCGCCTCGCGGACGACTTGCGGATCCCGCAAATCACCTTTGATTTGGCGCAAGCGTGGATGCTCCTTGAAATCATCGAACAGGTGCTCGCCATAGATATAAAGATCCAGCACCGCCACGTTGTGCCCTTCAGCGAGCAGCTTTGGCACCAGCAAGCTCCCCACATAACCGGCGCCGCCCGTAACCAAAACATTCCAGATTCTTTTCTGCTTTCGCTCAGTCATGGGAGAAACAAGCTCATTTCATGATGGCTGTCAGAAACTTCACTAGCGGCACCTTGGCGACGTATTGGCGGTGTCCAACAATGCCGACCTTGATTGCGCCCGCGGCATTGCCAATGAAACCAATCTCCTCCAACCGACCCCCTGCCTTAGCGAGCGGCGCGGTAACGGCGAGAAAAGCGTCGCCGGCACCTACTGTGTCAATGACAGTGTTAGTGAAGGCCGGAACGCGAACGGCGGGGCCATTGCCGCGCTCGAAAATGATGCAGCCATGTTGGCCGTGCGTGATGATGATGCGGTCGCAATCTATGCACTTGGAGAGTTTTGTCTCCACCATTTCAATGATTTCGCTGTATTTGTCTGCGACTGCCAACCGTGCCTCGGGCGCATCAAGGCAAATGTAGTCGGCATGCTTGTACTTAGTAATGAGGTTGAACCCCTGATTTCCTGCGTTGGTTTGCGCGTTCACCGCGAGGAAGCGTGCGTTGTCCCGGAGAACAGATACTATACGCCCCGTAATGAGCCCATGCCCGTAATCGGCGGCGATGACGACGTCGGCACCATCAGTTGCCGCAGCCACCTTGGCGGCGACCAGCTCCTCGGTTTCGGCGTCGAATGGTGAGTCGTCGAAGAAATACACCTCAAAGAGTTTGCGCATATAGCTCGGATCGACGAATCGACTTTTGCGAACGGTTGGCGCGTTGGGCCTGACGATTGCGGTCAACTTCACGTTGGGCAGCAATTGCGAGCGTACCAAATCTTCGTACGAATCTGAGTCACCCAGCGCGGTGACGATCTCGACCTCGCGGCAGAAGCTGGCAACATGGTTTGCCGCCGCAATCACGCCTCCAGAAAAAACTTCGCGGCTTTCGAACTGCGAGGCGATGATGTTTTCCTTTGCTGCCTTACCCATCGGCCGCACATATTGATACTCGTCTATAATCGTATCGCCGACTAGCACCACCCGGTAGTCTTTAACCGCCTCGATCAGATTGAGAAGGCCTTTGAGACCACCATCGCGGCGCATGCGTTCGAGGAAATCGCGCAGCGGCGGATCGTAGACGTTCAGATATCTGTTGATCAGCGAGGATGAGCTGAAAGTGATGTCGCGCGTGAATACGAGACGGCCGCCGTGCTTTTCGACCGTATTCTGCTCCTGGACGATTCTCCCGGTGATATCGTCCTCGGGATTTTCGTAATCTGCCCCCTTAACGTAGACGTTCGGCTTGACGGTATTGAGGACGGTCTCGGCAGAAGGGGAGTGGTTCACTCCCACCCAGTCGACGTACTCGAGCGCCCCCAGCATCTCGGCGCGCATTAGTTCCGGAAATATGGGCCGTCCGGGCCCTTTATTTACATGCGCGTCTGCAGTGACTGTGACGATTAGAATGTCGCCTTCGCGGTGAGCGGCTTCGAGGTGTCTAACGTGACCCATGTGAACGAGGTCGAACACCCCGTGGGCCAGCGCGACGGTGCGACCCGCGGTGCGCGCCGCCGCGGCGATTGTGCCAAGTTCATCTAGCGTCTTAACTTTATCCCGCGCGTCCCGCACTCGCGTATCGCCAGGGAGCGTAGCTAGGGAATCTGCCCGTTGCGTGGACTTTGCACTCATTGGGTCGCAACCGTTCCCTCTTTTCCCAGATATTTGAACCAGTCGGCAGTCGCTGTTTGAATGCCGTCGACCGTCCAGACAGGCGCCTCCCGCCAGTAATCAATGTTATTTATCATAGTAGCAACACCATCCTCAAAGGAGGTCTGCGGCGACCAGCCGAGCAGATTTTTGATCTTGCGGATATCGGCGAAGGTGCAATCGGGCTCACCGGGTCTTTTGGGAATGTGAACTTTTTCGCCACCAAGCAATTCGACGAGGCGGTTGACGCTGTAATGGTTGCCCGAACCGACATTCATTATTTCACCGGCGACGTCTGAACGGGCCGCCGTAACGAACGCTTCAGCAACATCAGTCACAAAAGTGAAGTCACGGGTCTGCGTTCCATCGGAAACAACTGTGAACGGCTTGCCCGCGATCTTCTGCGCCAAGAATACACCGAAGACTGCTCCATACGTGCCAGACGTACGTGACCGGGGTCCGTAGACGTTGAATAGCCGAAGTGACACGCAGGGAAGCTTGTACACTTGGGCCCAGTGCATCACGTACTGCTCGCCAACGTATTTGGTCAGCGCGTACGGGTATTGCGGACGCGACAGCGCCGTCTCAGGCGTTGGGTATTGGTCGGGTATGCCATAGCAAGACGACGAAGCTGCATAGACGAGACGTTTGACTCCAGCTGCACGCGAAGCCTCAAGCACCGCAAAGGTACCGTCCACATTCGACCGATGGTACTGAGCCGGCATCTGTATTGAAGGCACGATGTCGGCCAAGGCAGCGAGATGAAATACCCAATCGATACCTTCGAACAGCGGCGCAATGGCGTCACGATCGGTGACGTCACCTTGATGAATGCGCAAATCGCGGTTGCTTGCGATGTGCGCCAAGTTGGCGGGACGCCCGGTCGAGTAATTGTCGATTACGGTGACATGCAGCCCAAGTTTCAGAAGGCGCTCAACGAGGTGACTGCCAATGAAGCCGGCGCCGCCAGTGACCAGGGAACGCATGCTATTTCTCACTCGCGATGACGCCGATTTCAGTCACGAGGCCCCCAGGTTCGAATCCCACCAATCAGTTGAGTTGGTTTAGCCGAACAGGCTCGGCCGAACAAGGTAACAGCCGGAGCAGCAAACGCTATATCTTGCAAGGGGTTGACCCTGTAAGTGCGGTCCGGCTGCTTTGCCAGCTTAGCCGGTGGTATGGCCGATGAAAATCAGCGGCGGAGCTTGTAACCTACCGGCATGTGACAGTAATCATCGCGATCGCGCCAGAAATTAGGCCTTGGCCCGCTGGGGTAAGCGCTTGTACGTTTTGTCGGCTTCCTCCACGGAGTACCCATCGGTGGTTATCGCCAGGGCTAAGTTCCCTCCATCGGAGAACTTCGGAACGTTTGAGGTAGCGCATCGATCAATTATGCACCTCCTGGCGCGGTATATGCGCCATTCGCGCATGAAGGCCGAGCAAATTGCAAGACGACATTTTTGAGCTTTCAGAACTCCCCCGTCGCGATGGGCGTCGCATGGCCGCCGCTCGTAGCAATTTCGCGGAGCTGTCCCATTGATTGGGCTAGGATTTGTTGGGGCCGGTATGATCGGGCAGCTTGCCCACATCAGCAACTTTGCTGATCTGCCAGGCTGCGAGGTCCGCGCCATCGCCGAGTTGCGAGTTGAACTCGGACGGCAGGTCGCCAAGCGCTTTAATATTGGCAAGGTCTATCCATCCCACAAAGACTTGCTAAACGATCCAGCTATCGACGCCGTGGTAGTCGTCACTCGCCGACCGGCCACAGGTCCAATCGTGCGCGACGCCCTTCATGCCGGCAAACACGTGCTGTCAGAAAAGCCGATGGCACCCACGCGCGACCTAGCACAGAGCTTGGTGGACGCCGCTTCGGATGCCGGCCGCAAATATGCGGTTGGCTTCATGAAGCGTCACGATGCCGGCGTGCAACGAGCAAAGCGGCTCGTTGATGAGTTTATCGCGTCCGGCGAACTCGGTCGCATCGTCCTCATGCGCGCCTTTTGCTTCGGTGGTGAGTTCCTCGTCGGCGGAGCGGGTTTCGCGATGACCGAAGAGACACGTCCCGTCGGTCTTGAACTGTGGCCCGAGGCACCCGACTGGTTGCCCCAGACTATGGCCAAGGACTATGCTTGGTTTCTCAACGTGTTTGTCCATGACCTCAATTTGTTGAGGTTCTTTGCGGGCAAGACCCCGCAAGTGAGTGCAGTTGATTTGCAACGGCCGAACGGCCGCTTGGTGCTTTTGGATTTCGGCGATTTCGCCGGTGTATTGGAAATGGCAGAGGTCGAATTTCATGAATGGCAGGAGGGGATTGAAATTCTATTTGAAAAAGGCCGACTGCGGGTTGATCTCCCTCCGCCACTTCTACTCAACGTGCCGGCACGGATCGAGCTAACTTACGCGGGCAAACGCATTGATACCGTTAAACCACAGGTACCCTGGAGCTGGTCATTCCGCCGCCAAGCTGAGGCATTTCTTGCCGACATTGCCGATGATCGAGAACCCATTGCCAGCGGAAGGGATTCGCTTGAGGATATGTTTTTAGCTGAGGAGATTTGGCGACGGCACCTCGGTCAATTGGAATTTACCCGACCGTAAATGCTGGCCTCTTGTCCGTTACCGGCCCCTAGTGCATAGAGGCTTTTGCGCTCCCGGATAAACGCCGCAGGATAGTCGGCCTGTGACTGGCCCAAAATGGTTTGAAATGCCCCAGTTTTTTCGCACACGAAAAACGTGTCGGCTGTGCGAGTCCCCGGCAGTTGAGGTGGTTGTGCCGCTAAAGCCGATTGCGCTCGCTACACCCAATTTAGATTTGCAGGTGGTGCGTAGGGAGCATGCTGGAGCAGCGCAGGTGTCCATACCAATGGACCTGTATTTATGTCGGCAATGCGGGCACCTCCAACTCCTTGATATCATCGATCCCGATATCCAATACGCGCACTTCAAGTATACGACTTCCATTTCGCTCGGCCTGCCTGAGCATTTCCGTAAGCTTGCTGGTGAACTGATCGTTTCGACGGCCGCGAAGATCGGCGCTCTCGTCGTGGAAATCGGGAGCAATGACGGCACCCTGCTCCGACCATTCAAGGAACAAGGTTTTAACGTGCTCGGGATCGATCCGGCGCGAGAGACTGCGCGCCGCGCCACGGCGACCGGGATTCCGACGCTGGCGGATTTCTTTACAAGCAAGCTCGCCGCGGAGATCGTGGAAAGAAACGGCCGCGCCGCCATCGTTATCGCCAACAACACGTTTGCCAATATAGACGATCTGGACGACGTGGCGGCAGGCATTAAGGAGCTTCTTGCGTCTGATGGCGTGTTCGTATTCGAAACATCATATGGCGCCGACGTCGTGGAGAAAGTTCTGATTGATACGGTTTACCACGAGCACTTATCGTATTTCATGGTGCGGTCACTCATTCGGTTTTTCCAGCGCCATGATTTAGCGCTTTACGACGTGCAGCACATCTGGACCAAGGGCGGTTCGCTGCGCGGATTTGTGAAGCACGTGACTGATGTTAGACCTATCTCGGCCTCGGTCGCTGCGATGGCTGAACGTGAGCGGCGCCTCGGACTCGATGATTTGGCACCCTACCGCAAGTTTGCTGCTCATATCGACAATGTTCGCGCTAAGCTACAGCGCATCGTCGCGGAGTATAAAGATGCCGGACAAAAGATCGCCGGCTATGGCGCGTCGGTCGGAACAGTCACCTTGATTCAACAATTCGAACTAGGCTCTGCGCTCGATTTCATTGCGGATGACAATCCTCTCACCGACGCCATCGTCGGACCGGCCTACCATATTCCGGTTCTGCCGCCCGCTGCACTGGAGGAGCGAAAACCATCGCTCGTAGTGATCCTCGCCTGGCGGTACGCAGAACCCATTAGGCAGAAGGCGATCGGCTACTTACGTCACGGCGCCAAGTTGCTCGTTCCGTTACCGACCGTGGAGTTTGTCTAGGATGCTTACGCGGCTGTCCCATGCGTCCTTCGGCACATCAGATTTGTCGCGTACCATCGACTTTTACCACTCGGTCCTGGGCTGCCAAGTAGTCCATGAGTTTAAAAACGCCGACAGCGAACTCTACGGCGTCTTTCTCAATTGTGGTAATGGAACTTTTCTGGAGTTCTTCACCGACCAGACGCTGCGGAAGCAGGGCGGCCTGTTCCGTCACATTTGCTTTCAAGTCGACGACTTGGAGGCTGTGGCTGCTCGCTTTCGTGCCGCCGGTTACCAGCTTGAAATTCGACGTGGGCGCACCGATGGCATTTTGCAGTTTTTCGTGCACGACCCGGAT
>Ga0070731_10001948_pt1 | contig 20462 bp, 15 predicted proteins | sample Coa_R1_2_FD_66448 | JGI IMG/M metagenome (GOLD analysis project Ga0070731, IMG submission 66448) | Surface soil microbial communities from Centralia Pennsylvania, which are recovering from an underground coalmine fire - Coalmine... | ecosystem: Environmental > Terrestrial > Soil > Unclassified ... | reverse complement strand
GCCGGGGCCGGGATAAAACGGCATGAAGCCGAACGGCTTGGTCGCGGCGGCGTCTACGACTTCCCACACGCTCAGGCCCAGCCGGTCGCACATCAGCGCAAGCTCATTGACCAAGCCAATGTTGACGGCGCGGAACGTGTTCTCGAGCAGCTTCACCATCTCGGCGACTTTGGGTGAGCTGACTTCGACGACGGTGTCGACCGTGACGGAGTAGAGCATCTTCGCCAGCGTGGTGCACGTCGGCGTCACGCCGCCCACGACTTTCGGAACGTTTTTCGTGTTCCATTTTTCGTTGCCGGGATCGACGCGCTCGGGCGAAAAGCCGAGGAAGAAATCGACGCCCGCTTTCAGGCCGCCCCGCTCGAGAATCGGCTGGACGACTTCTTCCGTCGTGCCGGGATACGTCGTCGATTCGAGAATCACCAGATGGCCGGGCCGCAGATGCGCCGCGATCATGTTGACGGCCGAGACCACGTAGGAGAGATCGGGATCCTTCGTCTTGTTGAGCGGCGTCGGCACGCAGATGTTGATCGTATCGAGCGTCGCGACCACGGCCGGATCCGTCGTCGCCGTGAGGCGCCCGAGGCGATGATATTCGGCGACATGGGCCGACGGAACGTCCTGGATGTACGACTCGCCTTTGTTGATGGCGTCGACTTTCCTGGCGTCGAGGTCGATGCCGACGGCGTGGAATCCGGCTCGCGCCAGCTCGACGGCCAAGGGCAGGCCGACATACCCGAGTCCGACGACGCCAACGCGCGCGGTGCGGTCGGCCAGTTTTTTGCGAAGCGTCTCTGCGGTGGGCGTCAACGTCATCCAACTCCTGAAAGGACCGTCACTGCGCTGCGGACGACCCCGACAAACACTCTATGCTATCGCAGTCGGGCGCCGGCGTGACAATTCCGGCCGGCGTGCCTGGCGCCCCGTTTTTGCCTCGGTCTTCCCGTTCTTGCCCTTGTGTCAAGATGAACGAGGACTGGCGCCGAGGGCTCGTTGCGAGCGGTTGAGAGATGACGATTCGAACGTTCGCGATGCAAAAGTCGGCGCTGCGGGAGCGCCTGATGTTCGACCTCGGGCCCGCCGGCGTCCTGCCGGCCGGCCTGTTGTACGGATCGGCGGCCACCCTGCGCGCACTCGGCAAGGACGCCACGGCGTTCTGGCTGTTGATGAAGACGCACTCCGCGGCGTTCTCTCCGCAGATCGACCGCCGGATCCTTCTCGAGATTCGCGATGCGACCGCCGCAGAGCGGGCAGGGCAGTCGACGGGCCTTCGCGCGCTGTACGACCGGACGGTTCGCGACGCGGTGGCCGCATTCCGCCGCGCGCCGGGCGCCGATCCGCTCAGGCTGATCGGCTCGCGGATATTTGTGATCAAGTCGGCCGCGGACGGCGAGAAGGGCGTGCTCGTCGCGGATTACAACTACATGCTCCCGCTGCTCGCCGGACTCTTCGATCTCGAGGTGCTCGCCAGGAAGTATTTCATCGTGCTCGAACCGGGTTGGAATGGCTACTGCACGCCCGACGTGCTTCTGTACAGCTTCAGTGATGCGCCCGTGTTCGTGCAGACGATCGAGCCTCGCGATCGCGAGGTGTTGGAGACGATCGGCGCGCCGTTCCAGGCGATCTTTCCGACCTCGACCAACTGCTGGGTCGATTATCGTTTTACGAAGCCGCTCCCGGAGGAACAGCGCGACATCGACGTCATCATGGTCGCCGCCTGGGCCAACTTCAAGCGGCACTGGAGGTTCTTCCAGGCGCTCTCCGTTCTTCGAAGCAGAGGCCGGCGCCTGAAAGTCGCGCTCGTCGGCTATCGCTACGACCGCACGCAAGAGGACATCCTGCGCGACGCGAAACACTTCGGCGTCGACGATCAACTGCAGTTCTTCGAGCGCATTTCGCAGCGGGAGGTATCGGAACTGCTGTGCCGATCGAAGGTTCACGTGATCTGGTCGCGGCGTGAGGGTTCGAACCGGGCGATGATCGAGGCCATGATGGCCGACGTGCCGACGATCGTGCGGCAGGGATTCAATTTCGGCTACCAGTACCCGCACATCAATCCGCAGACCGGGCGATTTGTCGCGGAGCCTGATTTGGCCGATGCGATGGCCGACATGATCGACAACCGGCACCGATACTCGGCCAGGGAATGGGCCATGGCGCACATGACCTGCCAGCGCGCCACCGCCGTCATGGAAGCGGCGATCCAGGCGCGCGCCGTGGAGATGGGCGAGCCATGGACGCGCGGTCTCGTCGTGAAGACGAGCAACCTTGACGGTCAGCAGTACTGGGATCCGGCCGATCGCGAGAAGTTCGCAGGCGATTACCGGTTTCTCGAGTCCATCGTCCGGCGCAACTGAAGTTGCCTGCGCCGGCAGCGGCCGTTCAGAAGCCTACTGAAGACACAAACCCGAACCGGTCGTGCCGGGACCGACCGTGAAGATATGGACCAGCGGCGAGGCGCTGAAGTCCGCGCCCTTTTGAGTCAGGAACAGGCGGTGGCTGGCCTGATCGTAGGTGACGCCGTAGATCATTCTCGAGTAGGACGCGATAGGCAGCTCAAAACTCCACGTGTCATACGGAAGCACTTGCCAGTATTGCTTCGTGCCGGCCTTTACCGCGGCCAAGTCGTTGGCGTCGTACGCCCACACCATGTAGCGGTACGGATAGGCGTGCTCTCCGTGCGAGCCGTTGTCGGCCAGGTCGTAGCAGTATTCGCCGCCGGCGCCGTCCGGAACGTCTTTGTTGGGCCAGGAATTGACGGGGTCGGAAGTGCCCAGGCCGTAGCACGCGTTACCGGCGGTTCCGACGCGTCCGAAGAACAGCACGCTTCGGGTGCCCTGCGGCCAAACGGCGCCGGCAACCCACGTGGCCTTCGTGTACGTGCTCGTGCCGCGGCCGCTCCACGGACCAAGTGACGGATGGTCCGCGGTATAGGCCAGCAGGACCGTCGCCGGCACTGGATTGGCCGTTCCCAGGTCGCTGGCGTTGAAGCTGCTGACCGACGGCCCGATGCTGGTCCTCGCGATGATGCTGATGCAGCAATCGCCGGCGAGGGTGGTTCCCCCGAGCGCTGTCTGAAAATCAGATGGGATCGAAAGCATCCACTTCGACGTCACGCCGGCCGTCGAGCCGCCAAAGCTCGTCGTGCCGATCTGGTAGGGCCCGCCAACCGTCGGGAGATTCGAGAAGTCCTGTCCAGTGACGAATGCCGACTTCGACTGACTCTGAAGACTGTCGTAGACGTCGTACACGTTCGCGATCAAGTCCTGGCCTCGCAGGAACAGGCCGCCGATCGGGGCGCCGTTGTACGAGTCGCCGTCGACGTCCCGGCGGTGTCCGCGCAGGATGTCCGTCGGCTGTTGCAGAAACGTCGCGCGATTCAGGTCGGTCAGATTTGCGGAGTTGACCGGCGCCGGAATGTTGATCTCGCCGACATACTCGTAGAGATTCGACATCGCGAGCGAGTTGTGCGCCGGCCAGTACATGAGGCCTTCGCCGCCGAACGCGAACGCCGACCTGACGGGGTCGTTGTCATCCTGAGACGCCGGCACGCGAAACGCGCCCGTGTACGACAAGTCGCCGCTGTGCAGCAGCGGCAAAGAGGACGAGTCAATGCGGCGAGCCGTGACCTTCTGCTGGTGCATGGAAATGAGCAGCGAGCCGGCGGCGGCGCCCAGAAACAGCATCCAAAATGTCGGCTGCCGCAGGCGGGCCCGAGGCTCGGATAGAGACGCGATGTTCATAGCCGCCATATTGAGCAAGGGCCATGCCACGATGGCGCGGACCGTGAAGCTTTGGTTCCCCGGCGGGACCGCGCCCGGCAGACCGGCCGCGACCCCCCAAAACCGATGTTTCGAACAGATGTGTCACTAGCATCGCACATCCGTTCTCGACGCCGCCATCGTCGATCCGAAGCTTCCGTAATCAGATTTGCTAGAGCAATTTCGGATTCGATGTAGGCGCGCAAATCGACCCCGGAGGTCTTCACGCTTCAGCCGACCTCCGGGGTCGATTTGCGCGCCTACATCGAATCCGAAATTGCTCTAGGCCGCCAGATAGAGACTTTCGCCGTCATTCCGTCGACGGCGTGCCGGGAAATTGACACTCGGCTCACGCACGGCGGCCCGTTCTCGCGGCTTCGGCCACCAGGCCGCGGTAGATCGCCTCGAGCCGCCGCGTCCGCTGCTCAAAAGAAAGATCCTGCTCGACTCGTCGTATTGCCGCGACGGCTCTCATCCTTGCTGCCGCCGGATCGCTCAGCACCGATTCGATTGCTTCGATCAGGGCGGCGACCTGATGCTTCGGCACGATCAATCCGTCGACGTCGTGTCTCAGCAATTCAGCGGTGCCTCCGACGTCCGTCGCGATGACGGGCGTTTCCATGGCCATCGCTTCGAGCACGACGTTCGGCGTGCCTTCGTATTCTGACGACTGCACGAGGAGGTCGAAGGCGTGATGCAGCTCGACGACGTCGGTGCGGTGGCCGGCAAGATGACACCGGGCCGAAAGCCCGAGCTGGTCGATCAAACTCTGGAGCTCAGATTTCAGGCTGCCGTCGCCGGCGATGACCAGATGGATCTGTGCGTGTTTTGCGGCGCACTGGGCAAACGCGGTGATCAGCAGATCGAAACGTTTCTGACGTTCGAGGCGTCCGACGGCGCCGACGATGAACCAGTCTGGTTTGAGGCCGAGAGCCTCTCGCGCCTTCGGGCCGCGCGCCGCGTCTCGCACGAACGCCTGCGGATCGATGGCGTTCAGAATGACCTCGATGCGATCCGGCTTGACGCCGTGCCGAATCAGCTCGGTCCTGATCTCGCTCGACACCGCGATCACGCGCGGGAATCCGCGCAGGATCAATTTGTCGACGGGATAATAGACGCGCAGCTCGCGGGTGCTTTGTCCGGTCCATCCGTGCGACGTCGCGAGCGGGATCACGCCGGTGCGAAATCTCAGCCACAACGCCAGCAGGTCTGTCTTGTACTCATGGGAATGGACGACGTCGATCTGCAGGCGTCCCACGAGTTCTCGGAGCTCTGACCAGGCGCGCCGATCGAATGAATGGCGTTCGTCGATCTCGACGTAGTCGAGTCCAAGACGCGCCGCCCACGAATCCAGTTGGAACGTCCGGTCGCGCTGATCGCGCAGGTAGCAGACCGTGACGGCCACGTCAGGACTGGCGCGCGCGGCGCCCAGCATGATCGTTTTCTCAGGGCCGCCGCCGGTTCCGCGGACGCTTCGGAGCTCCAAGACCCGAATCGGCCGGCCGCCCGTCTCAGCGCCGGCGTCGATCATGTCCGACCTTCGAGACGAGAGCGAGCGCCCGCGCGATGTCATAGACGATCGACACGGCCAGCAGCTCGAACCAGGCGGTTGCGCCTCGTCGAGGCGCATCGGGCGCGCCGATCAACGAGACCATTCGAACAGCCAATCCGGCGGCAAGACCAATCAGGCCTGCCACGGCCAGCCACGGTCCCCACCACGGCCAGATCAGGCATCCCGCGATCGCCGCCACAAGGGCGATCAAATCCAGAACGGGCAGCGCGATGCTGGGAATCGACCGGATCGTGAGTGGCGCTCGGAGCGACACGCGGAGGTTGTCGCGTCCCCGCCACAGTTCGCCGAGAAACAGAGCCTTCAGCGATCGCGGATCGCCGTAATGCACGGTGAAGAGCCGATCGGTGGCCACGATGCGGCCGCCGGCCGCGGCGAGCCGCTGACACAGATCGACGTCTTCACATGTCTCGAGGTGGACGTCGAATCCTCCAACCTGCTCGAAGGCCGCGCGCTTGACGACGATGTTGCCGCTCGGCAGCCAGGTGACGTCCCTCGTGCCGCTCTGGTGGCGTCGAAGCGCGTCGTAGCTGCGCTGCACCCAGGTGCCGTCGGCCGGCGCGTGATACTGATCGCCGACGGCGACGATCGTGCCGTCCGCGAGAATTTCGAGCGCCGCCGCGCTCCATTTCGGATCGATCTCGTGATCCGCGTCGACGAACGCGAGCGCGGCGCCTCGCGCGGCGCGAGCGGCGGCGTTTCGGACGGCAGCGACGCGCGCGTCAGGCACGCTGAGGACGACCGCGCCAAGCTCGGCGGCGACCGCGGCCGACGCGTCGGTCGATCCGTTGTCGCCGACGATCAATTCGATCGCCGCCGCCGCCTTCGCCGCGCGAATCGACAACAGGCATCTGCGAAGTCTGTCGGCATCGTTTCTCACTGGGACGATGATCGACAGATCGACAGGCGCGATCGGCGGCTGGGTTAAAGTACTACTGCCTGTTTGCATGTCGAAGACTCAGCAGCCAATTGTCATACATCTCGAGAATCGCGCCCAGCAACGCTGGTCCCCTCTTCGACACGGCGAGCCCATCACGGCAGGCATTCCGCTTCCTGCGGGCCTGCTGCGGCCGGAAGATGGCGTCGAGCTTCATGGGCCTGCGGGCCTTGTGCCGTCGCAGTCGCGGCTGTTGGATCGCTGGTCGGACGGCACGGCACGATGGCTGCTTATCGACTTCAAAACTGACGATCATCAGGGGCCCGGCACCGGCTATTCGCTGAGGGTCGTGCCGCCGGCGATTGAGCAGCCGACGCCGCTTGAGACGGCGCCGCTCGAGCGCGGGGGCGTTCGCGTCACCACGGGCGGCGCGGTGTTCGAGTTCGCGAGTGGATCGCGGTTTCCCTTTTCGCAAGTATTGGTCGACGGCGCGCGTCCCATTGATCTCGATCGAAGCGGCCTGACCATTCGCGCCGGCGGACGCGCGCTGGCCTGCCGCGTGGACAGCGTCGAAGTTCTCGTGCGCGGTCCGCTTCGATGCGAAATCGCCGTCCGCGGGCGCGTCGAAGGCGACGACGTCCTCGCGTCGGCGCTGGTGGTGCATGCGCGCGTCGAGTTGTTCGTGAATTCGGCGACCGCCAGAATTCACGTGACGGTCCGCAATCGACGGCGGGCGCAGCACCCCGGCGGACAGTGGTCGCTCGGAGACCCGGGTTCGGTCCTTCTCGATTCGATCGATCTGGCGTTGGTCCTGAGCGAGCCGGTCGAGCGGATTCGCTGCGCCGCCGAATCCGGAGACGCGCTGGCTGAGGCGTCGCTGCCGTTCGAACTGCATCAGGAGTCGAGCGGCGGCGAGAAATGGAACGGCGCCGTGCACTGCGATCGGGACGGCCGGACGACCTTGAAATTTCGCGGATACCGGCTGACCTCAGGAACTGCGGAACGCGCCGGACAACGCGCCACTCCTGTCGTCGTGGTCAACGGCGCCACTCGCGAAGTCGCCGTGGCCATGCCGAAATTCTGGCAGAACTTTCCACGGGCGGTTTCGGTTTCCGGAACGACGATCCAGATGGGGCTGCTGGCCGGCCGCGCCGGGCTGCAGCACGAGCTGCAAGGCGGCGAGCAAAAAACTCACACGCTCGTCGTCGCCTTCGCGGCTGACGTCGTCTCCGATCCGCCGCTGGCGTGGTGCCTCGAGCCGTCCGTCTTTTCGCCGTCGGCGGAATGGTGCTGCGCGACGGGCGCGATTCCCTTTCTCGCGCCGGCGTCGAATGCGCCGGAGTCGAGCTACCAGCGTTTTGTCGCGACCGCGCTCGATCCCGCGGTGGGATTCGTCGCGAAGCGCGAGCGAATCGACGAATACGGCTGGCGCCATTTCGGAGATTTGTTCGCCGATCACGAGTCGGCGTTTCGTCCGCCCGAGGATCCGTTCGTCTCGCACTACAACAATCAGTACGATGCCGTCGCGTGCTTCGCGACTGAGTTTCTGCGGACGACGGATGCACGCTGGTGGGACTTGATGATCGACCTGGCCGGCCACGTCAAAGACATCGACGTGTACCACACGACGGAAGACAAGGCGGCCTACAACAACGGGCTGTTCTGGCACACCGCGCATTACATCGACGCCGGCACGTCAACCCATCGTACGTATCCACGAGGCAGCGGACTGGGCGGAGGCCCTTCGGCCGAGCACAACTACGCCACCGGCTTGATGCTGCACTACTTCCTCACGGGAGATCCGTCGTCGCGTGAAACGGCCATCGGACTTGGGCGCTGGGTCATCGACATGGATGACGGCCGGCTGACGGTCTTTCGATGGCTGGCTCGCGGGTCCACGGGACTGGCCAGCGCCAGCGGCTCGATGTCGTATCACGGTCCGGGCCGCGGCCCGGGCAATTCGATTGTGGCTTGCCTGGCCGCGTACCGGCTCTCGGGTGATGGGGCTCTTGCCGATAAGGTGGAGCAGTTGATCCGCCGGTGCATCCACCCGGCGGACGACCTGGAGCAACGCAATCTCGGCGATACGGAGCGCCGCTGGTACTACGTCGTGTTTCTGCAGGCGCTTGGAGCATTTTTGCACGAGAAGCAGGAGCGGGGGCAACTGGACGACATGTTTGGATATGCGCGCGCGAGTCTGCTGCACTACGCGACGTGGATGGCGGCACACGAACGGCCCTATCTCGAGCGGCCGGAGGTGCTCGAATTTCCCACGGAGACGTGGGCGGCCCAGGACATGCGAAAAGCTGACGTCTTTCGGTACGCCGCGCTGCACTCCGAAGGCGCCGAGAGGGCTCGCTTCGTCGAGCGTGCCCACTTTTTCGCGACCTATTCGCTCGCCGCCGTCGCAGCGCTACCGGGACGCGTGTTCACGAGGCCGCTTGTGCTGATCGCGGCCAACGGCGTTCGCGGCGAGTGGTTCGCCGCACACGCGGACTCGTTGCCGGCCCCTGCGCGAGTCGGCTCGACGACGTTCGGGCGCGTGCCGCCGGCGTTCGAGAGCCAGCGGGCTCGCGCGCTTCGGCGCGCGGTCTGGCTCGCCGTCGCGGGCGCGGCGGCTCTGGTCGCTCTCGTGACCGTGTTCCTCGTTTATCGGTGACCACAGGCAGCGATGTCTTTACGATCCCTGTTCGTCATCTTCGTGATTCTGATTCCGGGCACGATCAAGGCCCTGTTCAGCCGGTTCAAGGCGCTGCTGCTGTACCTTTGGTACGCGTTCTTCCGCCCGCAGGATTGGATCTACTTCGACATCACCAGCCTTCGTCTGTCGCTCGTGATCGGGTTGATCCTGCTGATTCCGTCGCTGCTGACGGGCATCTATCCCAACATGACGCACCCGCTCAGCGTGGGCGGGATCGTCTTTCTGGGCACGCTGCTGATCGCCCAGGCCAACGCGATCAATCAGGCGATGGGATGGCAGTGGATCGACTTCTTCTTCCGGCTGCTGCTCGTGTGTCTCCTGGCGGTGACGCTGATTCGCACGCCGCGCGATTTCATGCGCGTGCTGGCCGTGGTGGCATGCTCGCTTGGGTTCTATGGCGCGAAGGCCGGGTTCCGCTCCATCACGGGCGGCGGCGTGCAGTACACCGACGGCCTGGCCGGAGCCTTCATCGACAACAACGGCTACGCGCTCGCGATCGTCATGACGATGCCGCTGCTGGTCGCCGTCGCGCAGAACGTGCACTTGACGTTTGACGGACTGATCCCGGCGTGGACGATTCGGTGGATCCGCCTCGGCCTCTATCTGGCTGTGCCGCTTTGCGGGTACACCGTCATCAGTACGTTCTCCCGAGGAGGCCTTCTCGGGATGATCGCGGCGATTTTGACCTTCTTGCTCTTTCACCCGCGCCGCTTCCGATTGATTCTGGCGTTTGCCGTGTTGTCGCTGATTGCCGTCGAGACGGTGCCGTTGCCGGAAGGCTATGCCGCGCGAGTTCAGACGATCAGTGCGGCGACGGCGACAGCCGACAATCCGACGGATGACCCCGGCGAAGGCCGTTTGTATTTTTGGCAGATGGCCATGCGGATGGCTGCCGACCATCCATTCGGCATCGGGATTCGTAATTTCGAAAGCAACTACAACGCGTACGACACGCTGAAGGGCGCCTACGGCACAGCGCGCGCGGTTCACAGCAGTCATTTCCAAGTACTGGCCGAGCTCGGCTACGGCGGCCTGTTGGTGTGGATTGGCATGTTCTTCTACGCCTTCCGCCTTTGCTTCCGGGTGAGAAAACGATCGCGAACACCGGGCCTCTCGCCAGAACAGGTGACGTTCCTCTCGACGGTGCCGATTGCACTGGTCGTGTCGATGGCCGGGTTTCTGGTCGGTGGCGCCTTCATCGCTCTCGCGCTCAACGATCTGACCTGGCTGACGTTTTCACTGGTGGCTTCCGTGGATTTGATTTCGCAGCGAATCTGCGCGGAGACCGTCGTCGATCGCAAGCGCCGCGGGTTGGCTATCACGGCCGCCTGAAGAGAATCCTGTTGGCTGAGTCCAATACGTCGGGAAGAGCTTCGTCGATTTGCGTGGCGGTCGATGCGCGGGATCTCAACGGCATTCACCTGCGCGGCATGGGACGCTACCTCTGGGAGCTCGTCCGACACGGCGCGCAAGATCCAAGGTTTCACTGGCGCTTGTTGACCAACCGGCCCGATTGGCCGGTGCACGTCCCGGACGTCACACAAGTTTCGGTTGAGTCCTTCGAGTGGCGAGGGTTTCGTTTTCATTCCTGGGAACAGATCGGCCTGCCGCTGCGCGCGGCCAAGGCTGCCGTGCTTCACTGTCCGTCCGGCCGGCCGCCCTTCTACCAGCCGGTGCCGACCGTAGTCACGATTCACGACACGATTCCGTGGGATCGCGACGAGCCGGGCTGGGGCCGCGGGTTTTACACCGATCGTCTGATTCCTGCGGCGTATCGCAAGTGCGCGGCGGTCATCACCGAGACGGAAGCGTCGCGCAAGGCGATCGTGCGGCACTGGCCGGAACTCGAGAACAGGATCAACGTCATTCCGCTGGGAGTGACCGACGACTACGTCGATCTTCGCCCGGCGCCGCTGACCGCCGGTCTTCGCGAGCAGGGGATCCGCGAGCCGTACCTGCTGTATTTCGGAGGAGAGATCGCCCGCAAGCGGCTCGATTGGGCGCTGACTGTTTTTCAAGCGATTCCCGACGAGCGCATCGGACTCGTCGCCTGCGGCCTGACCGAAGCCGGCCGCGCGGACTACACGAAGCGTCTGCCGCCCCACTTGAGAGATCGCGTTTGGCACGTGCCGTTTCTGGCGGAAGGCGATTTGCCGCGGCTGTATCAGAATGCGATTGCCCTGCTCTATCCAACCGAGCACGAGGGATTTGGATTTCCCGCGCTCGAGGCCCAGGCGGTCGGCACGCCGGCGTTGTTCAGTCCGGTCAGCAGCCTTCCCGAATTGGCGGGTCCTGCTGCCGTCATGCTGCCTCCGACGGACTTGGCCGCATGGTCTGACGTCCTTCGTCGATTGATAGCCGAGCGTTCGACGGCGCCCAGTCCCATCCAGGCATCCCGGGATTGGGCCCGGCAATTCACATGGGCTGCGGCCGCGCGCCGGACGTTGGACGTCTACGAACGAGCCGCCAATCACAGAACAGGTACGGCCGATGTCAAAGCCTGATGACATCACGGTCGATCAGGCGAAGGAGTTTTACGACGACAGGTATCTGAAGGGGTACATGTCGGAGTGGCCGGCGGCGAAGAAGCAGCGCGTCGCCGAGCTGGTTCGCAGTCTGCCTCTTCCAAAGACCGGCAAGGTGCTCGACTACGGCTGCGGCGCCGGCGTCTTCACCGAGGTCCTGAAGGCATCACTGCCGAATTGGACGGTCTGTGGTGTCGAGCTCAGCGACGTCGCGCTCGAGCTCGCGCGGCAGCGGGTGAAGAACTGCCGATTTTTGACCGCAGCCGAGATCGCCGGCGAGGCGCCCTTCGATTTGATTTTCACGCATCACGTGCTCGAGCACGTCGGCAGTCTGCACGACGTCTTCGAGGACATGTCGCGCCTGTCGGCGCCGCGCGGCTACATGCTGCACATTCTGCCGTGCGGGAACGCCGGAAGTTTCGAGCAGCGGCTGGCCTCGTCGAGGCGCAACGGCATCCGGACGGCGGACGGCGGCCAATTCTATTTCGAGGATCCCGGACATCTGCGGCGCGTCACAAGCGCCGAACTGGCGGCCGAACTCGAGCCCTTCGGATTTCGACTGCGCGCATCATGGTTCGCGAATCAGTTCTGGGGCTCGCTCGACTGGATCACCGACTTGAATCGATCCTTCGTCTGGACGGTCGTCAACCCGTCGGAAGCGGCGTCGGTTGGCGCTCGATTGCGCATGAGCTGGTGGGCCGTGTGGATGATGGCGCTGCAGGCCGCCAGACATCCGCCGGGCGCGTTTCCGAAATTCCTCGCCGGACCAGCTGATAATTTTCTGAGGGCCAGAGCGCTCGCGGAGTGGCGGACTCGCCAACATGATCCGGCCGCGAGTGAGATGTACTTGCTCTTTCAGCGCGGAGCGGAGTGAATACCCTCTACAGCAATTTCGGATTCGATGTAGGCGCTTGAATCGACCCCGGAGGTCTTCACGCTTCAGCCGACCTCCGGGGTCGATCTGGGCGGTTTACATCGAATCCGAAATTGCTCTAGATTCGTCCCAGCCCGATCTTGACGAGATCGCGCCATGGCGCCCATTGCATCGGATCCAGAGCTGCCGCGCGCAAGCAGCAGGCCGCCGCCGATAGCCGCGATCCTGCTCGATACGCGTCGTACGAGTTGTGCATCCAGCACGTGGCCAGAATCCGTCTGCGCTCCGAGCCGCTCAACGTGCTGCACGCGTCTGACTGCAACATCCGAGTCAGCACGAGCAGTCTCGCGCGATTCATCTTCAGGTCTTTGCGGCTCACCGAACTCTTGTGAAAGCGATAATCCACGAGCGGCTCGGGGCAGAGTTTGGCCTTGTGGCGGGCGACGACCCGCAGCCAGAGGTCCCAGTCTTCGGCGGGGACGACGTTCGGATCGTCCGAGAAGCCGCCGAGCGCTTCGAACACGTCGCGGCGCAGGAGCACCGACGACGTGGTGATGACGTTGTCTTTGAGCAGTCCCGCGAGACTCTCGCCGACGCGCAAGTCCAAATGCATGCCGGCCTGCGGCGGCAGATGGCCGCGGTCGCCGCAGTTGAACCGATCGGAGTAGACGAGCGCGACGTCAGCGGACGCGGCGCGAGCTTGCGTTGCCAGCTTCTCTGGGCGCCATTGATCGTCGGCATCCAGAAACGCCAGCCAGTTGCCGGTGGCGGCCCGCGCTCCGGCGTTGCGAGCCCGGCCGGCGCCGCCATTCTGCTGGCGGACGAGCGAGACCGCGGCGCCATAGCTCTTCACCAGGTTCACGGTGCCGTCCGTCGAGCCGTCGTCCACGACGATGATCTCGTGGACCGGCGTCGTCTGGGCGACGGCGGAGTCGATCGCGGCGCTCACGAATCGCTCCGCGTTGAACGCCGGAATAATCACCGACACTCGAAAGCCGTCTGTCGCAGCCACGATTGGATAGTCTAGCGCCTGTTTCTGTGTAATTCTTCAGAGGCGAGATGCCGAATTCGGAATCGATGAGCCCCGCCGCGGCCGACGGCTTGAAAGGCAAGACAATTATTTGTCTCTCCGAATCGCCGTGGCACTCTCCGATCAGTGGACGGCAGCGAATCGCCAAGCGGCTGGCGCAGCACAATCGTGTGATTTACGTCGAGCCGCCTGAGCACGTCGAGCTGCTCTGGAGGCAACCCCGGACCGCCCGTTGGCAATCGGAGCTGACGGAGGTGCAGCCGAATCTGTTCACGCTCAGACTGCCGCATTGGGCGGGCACCGCGTTCAATCCTGCGCTGCGCGCGCTGGGCGCTCGGATGCGCGCGAATCTTCTGCGCTCGCGAATCGCGAACGCGCCGTCGATTGTGCTGGCATTTCATCCTGAAGCGTGGCCGATCGTCGAACGGCTCGGTTCGATTTTTGTGTGTTACCACGTGTATGACGACTACGCCGCGCTGGAGCCCGATCCAGAATCGCGCGCCGGCGTTCAGCAGTGCGACGAGCAGCTCACCAATAGGGCGAATCTGATCGTGGCGGTCTCGGAGTCGCTGGCCGAGGCGCGCAACCGTCCGGGCAAGGTCGTCCGTGTCGTTCACAACGGCGCCGACTGCGATCTGTTCGGCGTGCCGGCGGCGGAGCCGGCGGACCTCGCCAACATCGCGCGGCCGCGCGTCGGCTATGTGGCCAGACTCAACCCGCTGATCGATTTCGAGCTGCTTCGATCGATTGCCATGAGCGGCGAGTTTCACGTGGTCGTCATCGGCCCGATCCGCGGGTTGTCTGACGAAGACACGCGATCGACCAGGCACCTGCTCGAGCACACGCCGAATCTGCACTGGCTCGGGGAGAGACCCGCGGCCCAGGTGCCGGCGTATGTCGCGCATTTCGACGCGTGCCTGATCGCCTATCGAATCACCGAGGCGACATTGGCCGCCGCGACGCCGCAGAAGTTGTTCGAATATCTCGCGTCGGGCAAGCCGGTCATCGCGTCGAGGCTTCCGCTGATGGCGCAGTTCGGCGATTTGGTACGATTTGCCGACACGCCGGAGGATTGGGTCCTGCAAATCCGCGAAGCCATCGCCACTGATTCCGATGAACTGCGCGACCGCCGGCGCCGCATGGCCGCACAGAATTCGTGGGACGCCCAGGTGAACCGGATACGAGCCCTCCTGGCGGAGGTTGTTGACCAATGAAATTGATGACGATTGTCGGCGCCCGGCCCCAATTCATCAAGGCGGCCGCCGTCGAGCACGCGATACGGACCGCGGTCGCGGCGGGAGCCGGCATCCGCTCGGTCCTGGTCCACACAGGGCAGCACTACGACCACGAGATGTCGCAGGTGTTTTTTGACGAGCTTGGCTTGCAGGCGCCCGACTATGACCTCGGCATTGGATCCGGCAGCCATGGCGCGCAGACGGGTCAGATGCTCGAAGCCGTCGAAAGCGTCATGGTCTCGGAAAAGCCGGACGTCGTGCTGGTCTATGGCGACACCAACTCGACACTGGCCGGTGCCCTGGCCGCGGCGAAACTGAATCTGCCGATCGCGCACGTCGAAGCCGGTCTTCGAAGTTACAACCGGCGCATGCCCGAAGAGCTGAATCGCGTGCTCACCGATCACGTGTCGGCCTGGTTGTTTTGTCCCACCGAGACGGCAGCGGCCAACCTTCAACGCGAAGGCATCGTCAACGGCGTGCACGTCGTCGGCGACGTGATGTACGAGTTGACGGTCCAGTTTGCGGGCGCCGGGAAGCTTCCGGACGAATGGCGCTCTGGCGGCATCGAGCGCGACGGCTATGTGCTGGCCACGCTCCATCGCGCGGAAAACACGGACGACGAGGCGAGGCTGCGCGGAATCGTCGGCGCCCTGGTGGAGATTTCTGAAACGGTTCCCGTGATGGTGCCGCTGCACCCGCGCACGCGAAAAACCTTGAAGCAGATGTCGATCGAGGTGCCCGACCGCGTGCACCTGGTCAATCCGCTGGGGTACGGCCGGATGATCGCCGCCGAAGAAGGCGCCCGTGTGATCGTCACCGATTCGGGCGGCGTGCAGAAAGAGGCGTTCTGGCTGGGCGTGCCGTGCGTCACCGTCCGGGGCGAGACGGAGTGGCTGGAAAGCCTCGACGAGGACCGCAATGTGCTCGCAGGGTCCGAGAAAGGCAAAATCGTCGCCGCGATTCGCGCTCAGTTGTCGCGAGGCCGTCTCGCGCGTCCACACATCTCGCGGTCCTCGGCCGGATCGGACATCGTCCGGCTGCTGTCATGAGACGGACGGCGGCCCGATGACCTGTGCCACAATGATCAGTCGATGACGATTCCGCTGCTCGACCTGAATCCCTCGCACGAAGCCTTGTACCCGGAGTTCCATGCGGCGTTCGATCGCGTGCTGAAAAGCAGCCGCTTCATTCTTGGCCCTGAGACGGAGGCGTTCGAGAAAGAAGTTGCGGCCGTGATCGGCGTCCGTCACGCGATTACGATTTCGTCCGGCAGCGATGCCCTGATGGCGGCCCTGATGGCCATCAACCTGGCGCCGGGTGACGAAGTCATCACGACGACGTATTCATTCTTTGCCACCGCGGGCTGTATCGCTCGCCTCGGCGCGCGTCCGGTGTTCGTGGATGTCGAACCGGACTCGCTGAACATCGATGTCGAGCAGGTCGCGCGAGCGGTCACGCCGAAGACGCGGGCGATTCTGCCCGTGCACCTGTTTGGCCTGCCCGCCAATCTGGATGAGCTGCGGGCCATCGCGCAGGCGCATCACGCCACGCTCATCGAGGACGCGTGTCAGGCGATCGGCGCGACATACCGCCATCGACGCGTCGGCGCCATCGGCGACATGGCGACGTTCTCGTTCTTTCCCAGCAAGAACCTCGGAGGATTCGGCGACGGCGGCCTGCTGACGACCGAAAGCGACGACCTCGCCAAGCGCGTGCGGATGATCCGCACGCACGGCAGCGAGCACAAATATCACCACGAGATCGTCGGCGCGAACTTCCGGCTCGACGCGCTGCAGGCGGCGCTGCTGCGTGTGAAACTTCCGCATTTGGCCGGATGGGCCGAGGCGCGCAAGGAAAACGCGCGGCGCTACCGCGCCCTGTTCGCCGCGTCAAAACTCAAGGTCGGACTTCCGCCGGAACCCGCCGATCGCACGCACGTGTTTCACCAATTCGTGATTCGAACGCCGAATCGCGACAAACTGCGCGCGTTTCTGACAACCCGCGGTATCGGGACGGAGGTCTACTATCCGGTCCCGCTTCATCTGCAGCCGTGCTTTGCGAGCCTCGGATATCGAGCGGGGTCGTTCCCCGAAGCCGAGCGCGCGGCCGCGGAAGTGCTGGCGTTGCCGATGTTCCCGGGGTTGACCGAGGCGCAGCAGCGCCAGGTCGTCGACGCGATTTCTGAGTTCGCTCGCTGATTTCGCGACGGGCTTTACGTCTGCGGGATGAGCCGTCCGTCTTTCGACGTGTACCGGCTGCCGCAGCTGGCGCACTGGCTTGCCGCCGGCGGCTGCGCGCCTTTCGACAGCGACACGCCGCACGAACACATCCAGCCGGCAATCCGGGCAGGCGTGCCGACGACGAGGGCATAGTCGGGCACGTCGCGCGTCACGACCGCTCCCGCGCCCACGAAGGCGTAGGCGCCGACGCTGTGGCCGCAGACCACCGTGCAGTTGGCGCCGAGGCTCGCGCCTTTGCGGACCAGCGTCTCGCGATATTCGTCCTTGCGCGACACGTGGCTGCGCGGGTTCACGACGTTGGTGAACACCATCGACGGCCCGCAGAAGACGTCGTCTTCCAGAATCACGCCGGTGTACACAGACACGTTGTTCTGGATCTTGACGTTGTCGCCGATCACGACGCCCGGCGAGATCACGACGTTCTGGCCGAGATTGCAGCGGCGGCCGAGCCGGCTGCCCGACATGATGTGGCAGAAGTGCCAGATCTTGGTGCCCTCGCCGATCTCGACGTTGTCGTCGACGTAGGCGGACTCGTGCGCGAAATACGGAGTCATCGTCTCGGAAGCCTCGGCGAGAGCTGCTGCTCGCGGACGCGCGTCGCCAGCTCGATCGACGGGCGGGCGTCCTCGATGCCGAAGCCGCGCCCGGCGAGAATCTCCTCGTACGAACGGGTGTGCAATTCCGTGAAGCCTTCCGAGAATTCCACTTCTTCGCCGTCCACGGTGATGGATCGGAACGTCGTCTTCTTGCCGGCAACCGCCTCGAACGGCAGGTCCGCCGGATCGGCCGACATGCCCCAGGTCACGTCCGCGCGCTCGAGCTCGAGCGTGCCCGACGTGCGCCACTCGTCGCGGACGTGCACGTCCACGCGCTTCAGAGGGCCGAACAGCCACAGCAGCATGTCGAAGAAATGAATGCCGATGTTCGTGGCCAATCCGCCCGAGCGCTCCTCGATGCCCTTCCACGAGACCTGGTACCAACGGCCGCGAGAGGTCATGTAGGTGAGGTTGACGCGATAGCGGTGCGTGGGGTCCGACGCCTGAATGCGCTCGCGCAGCTTCAGGAGCGCCGCGTGCAGCCGGAGCTGCAGAATCGTGTGGACGCGCCGGCCCGTTTCTCTCTCGAGTTCCTGCAGGGCCTCGAGGTTCCACGGATTGATGACCAGCGGCTTCTCGCAGATCGCGTCGGCGCCAACGCGGAGCGCCATCCGGATGTGCGCGTCGTGCAGATAGTTCGGCGAGCAAATGCTCAAGTAGTGCACGCGCTGCTCTTCCGGACCGCGTCGCAGCTTCTCGAGGTGGCGATCGAAGCGCTCGATTTCCGTGAAGAACCGCACTTCGAAGGCGTATTTGTCGAGCACGCCGACCGCGTCGTGCGGATCGGCGGCCGCGACCAGCCGGTTGCCGGTTGCCCGGATGGCCTCCAGATGGCGTGGGGCGACAAAGCCGGCGACGCCGGTGATGGCGAAGTTCTTCATGAAAATTCCTCTTCTGGCCGCGGCAGATGCCGCACCTGATCCTAGGACTAATCGGCAGATCGCGCAAAAACCGCAGACGTCACGAGGCCGGCGCTACAGTGTGGTAGCCCCCGCGCCGATTACAAGGTGTGCCCCTGCCGCGCGTGTGCCATCACCCGGTATGATCGAAGAAGACAGGGTGATGTCAGTCCGATCCCAGATTTCATCGAGTGTTCCGGCCGCGTCCACGGCGGAGCTGCCCGTGCGGACGCTCGAAGCCCAGCCCGGCTGGCGTCTCATCGACTTCGGCGAGGTCTGGAAATACCGTGAACTTCTGTACTTCATGACCTGGCGCGACATCAAAGTCCGCTACAAGCAGACCGTGCTCGGCGCCGCGTGGGCCATCCTGCAGCCGCTGGCCACCATGCTGGCCTTTTCACTCTTCTTCGGACGGCTGGCGGCCAACCCTGCCTCAGGCGTGCCGTATCCGCTGTTCGTGCTCACCGGATTGCTGCCCTGGACGTTCTTTGCCAACGCGATGTCATCCGCCAGTCAGAGCGTCGTCGGCAATCAGGGGCTGGTCACGAAAGTCTATTTTCCGCGGCTGATCATTCCCATGGGCGCCGTCGCGGCCGGGCTGGTGGATTTCGCGATCGCGCTCGGTCTGCTGATGCTGACGATGGCCTATTACCGTTTCGCTCCCGGCGCGGCAATCGTGTGGGCCCCGGTCCTGATTCTGTGCCTGATCACGATCGCGTTCGGCGCCGGCACGCTGCTCGCCGCGCTCACCGTCGAGTACCGCGACTTTCGTCACATCATCCCGTTCATGCTGCAGATTTGGATGTTCGCGACGCCGGCCATTTATCTGCAGGAAGACTCGACGACCGGATCGCGGTTGGGCATGCTCACGGCGCTCAATCCTCTCAACCGGCTGATCTCGGGTTTTCGCGCCGCCATGCTCGGAGGACACATCGATCCGTTGTCACAGGTTCCGTCTCTGTTGTGGGGACTTGCCGCTCTCATCGCCGGATCGTTTTACTTCCGGCGAGTCGAGCGCAGGTTTGCGGACATCATTTAGCTCACGGCAGTCATGAATCCGGCGATCAAGGTCGAACACGTCTCAAAGGTCTTCCGCATCGGGAGCACTCCGGCGGGGGAATACCAGACGCTGCGGGAAGCGATCGCTCGCGCGGTGAGCTCGCCGATCCGAGGTGTGAGGAATCTCTGGCGCGATCGGGGCCGCGGCCCGTCGGAAGAATACTGGGCGTTGCGCGACGTGTCGTTCGACGTGCCGCCGGGACAGGTCGTCGGCATCGTCGGCCGGAACGGCGCAGGCAAATCCACGCTGCTGAAGATCCTCAGCGGCATCACCGAGCCGACATCCGGGCGCGTGCAGCTTCGCGGCCGCGTCGGCAGCCTCCTCGAGGTCGGCACGGGTTTTCATCCGGAGCTGACGGGCCGGGAGAACATCTTTCTGAACGGCGCGATCCTCGGCATGAGCCGGCACGAGATTCGACGCCAGTTCGACGCCATCGTCGCGTTCGCCGAAATCGACAGGTTCCTCGACACGCCCGTCAAGCGCTACTCGAGCGGCATGTACGTCAGGTTGGGATTTTCCGTCGCGGCGCATTTGACGCCGGAGGTGCTGCTGGTCGACGAGGTGCTGGCCGTCGGCGACGCGGCGTTCCAGAAGAAGTGCCTCGGCAAGATGGACGAAGTCAGTCATGCCGGTCGAACGATCCTGTTCGTGTCGCATAACATGGCGGCCGTCAAGACTCTCTGCACGACGGGTGTGCTCTTGGATGCCGGACGCGTGATCTGCGAAGGCACGATCGATCGCGTGGTTGACGCCTATCTGGCGGCCGGCACCGAGATGGCCTCGACGGGCATCATTCCGGACGATGCGCCGCGCATCGGAACGGGCGCGGCGAAAATCCGGCGCGTGACGCTTCACGATGGATCGGGCGCGGCCATCTCCGAGCTCTTGATGGGGCAGCCGCTGCACGTGACGTTCGTGTGCGAAGTGCTGAGAGAGATTCCTGATGCCGTCTTCGAGGTCAGCATCAGCGCCGCCGACGGCACGCACGTCGTCCAGAATACGTCCGTCGACGGCCGGCACGAGCCCATGGTTGCCGCGGCCGGACATCACGTCGTCGAGGTGCGGATCCCGGGAGGTCTGTTGCCGCGGCAGTA
>Ga0070731_10001947_pt1 | contig 20468 bp, 20 predicted proteins | sample Coa_R1_2_FD_66448 | JGI IMG/M metagenome (GOLD analysis project Ga0070731, IMG submission 66448) | Surface soil microbial communities from Centralia Pennsylvania, which are recovering from an underground coalmine fire - Coalmine... | ecosystem: Environmental > Terrestrial > Soil > Unclassified ... | reverse complement strand
ACCACTTCGACCAACGCACCAAGGAAACCCAAAAGAGGCGCCTCGTCGAACGTCTCCAGCTACTCGGCTTCTCCGTCACCCTTCAGCCAGCGGCCTGAGACCCTGGCAGTTTCTTGTTAGCGCGGCCGAAAATCGACGTTTTCTGAGGCGTTTAGCCCCGGCGCTCGCTTGCCGCCACGCGAGGATCCCAATAGACTGGTTTCAATTGATGATCAGTTGAAGCCGTATTCGGTCGGCGCTCGGCGCCCAGGCCGAATTCGGCTCAGGTTCCAGGGGGACTCGCGATGGACACGCTGCTGCCGGACCCGCTCGCTGCTCGTCGCGAGACCGACTACACGATCCTGCCGCTGGCCTATTGCCAGGCCAACATGCCCTACGACTTCTTCGGGGGATCGGGGCTTTTCAGCAACCACGGCACCTGCTGCATTCCGATGATCTACACGCTGATCGTCGGCGGCGAGGTCGGCGGCAAGCAGCACGTGGCGCTCGTCGATTGCGGCTTCAGCCAGAAGAAATGGCTCGATCGGTACGCGTTCTTCGAGTGGGAAGACCCGAAGACCGTACTCGGCCGGGTCGGCTACGCGCCGGAGGACATCGAGGCGATCCTCGTCACCCACATGCATTTCGACCACATGGGTAATTTCGAGGCCTTCCCGAACGCCAAACTCTACGTTCAGCTCGAGGAGTACGTCGGCTGGGCGAAGGCCGTGGCGCTGGCGCGCGAGCTGGGCGAGGAGGAGGACCGGTCCTGGATCTTCTCCTCATTCGATCCGGACGATCTCGTCCGCGCCTCCCGGGGGATCGCCGACGGGAAGATCAAGTTCCTCACCGGCGATGCCGAGGTGCTGCCCGGAATCAGCGCGCATCTCGAGAAGGATTCCCACACGTTCGGGACGCAGTGGTTCCTGGTCCAGACGCGGAACGGCCCGTACGCGGTGGTCGGCGATACCGTCTACTGGTACTCCAATGTCGAGAAGCTGTGGCCGCCCGGCTACAACCAGGGCAACAGCTTCAACCAGATCTACGCCTACCAGCGGCTCCGCAAGGTGCTGAAGGGCGAGACGCACCGCATCGTGCCCGGCCACGACCCGCTGATCTGGGATCGCCATACGTCCTGGTCGCCGAAGAAGACCAACCAGATCGCCGAGGTCAACCTAGCCTCAGGCGAGGCCTCGCGAAAGCCGAAGCGAAGCAAGAAGTCGGGAAAGTAGCGGACCTCTCACCCCCTCCCCCCCATCCCCCTCCCGCAAGGGGAGGGGGGAGGGGGCTTCGCCTATCCCCGCTGGCGCGCCTTTGCCAGGTCGAGCGCCACATCGACGATCATGTCCTCCTGCCCGCCGACCATGCGGCGGCGGCCGAGCTCGACCAGGATGTCGCGCGTGTCGAGCCCGTGTTCGGCCGCCGCTTTCTCCGCGTGCCGCAGGAAGCTCGAATAGACGCCGGCATAGCCGAGCGTCAGCGTCTCGCGGTCGACCCGCACCGGCCGATCCTGCAGCGGCCGGACGAGAGTCTCCGCCGCATCCATCAGGGCGAAGAGATCGGTGCCGTGGTTCCAGCCATAGACATCGGCAACGGCGACGAAGACCTCAAGCGGCGCGTTGCCGGCCCCGGCGCCCATTCCGGCGAGTGAGGCGTCCACGCGGATAGCCCCGTGCTCGACCGCGACCACCGAGTTGGCGACGCCGAGGCTCAGGTTGTGGTGGGCGTGGATGCCGCGCTCGGTCGCCGGATCGAGCACGCGGTCATAGGCTTCGAAGCGCTCGGCCACGCCCGCCATGGTGAGCGCGCCGCCGCTGTCGGTGACGTAGACGCAGTGGGCGCCGTAAGTCTCCATGAGCTTTGCCTGCCGCGCGAGCTCGTCGGCCGGGATCATGTGGCTCATCATCAGGAAGCCCGACACGTCCATGCCGAGCTTGCGGGCATGCTCGATATGCTGTCTGGCGACATCCGCCTCGGTGCAGTGCGTCGCGACGCGGACGCTGCGCACCATGAGGTCGTAGGCACGATCCAGATCGTGGATCGTGCCGATGCCGGGGATGAGCAGCGTGGTCAGCCGTGCGTGGCTGATGACGCCGGCAACCGCCTCGATCCAGGCCCAGTCCGTGTTGCTGCCGAAGCCGTAGTTGAAGCTCGATCCGGCGAGCCCGTCGCCGTGCGAGATCTCGATCGCGTCGACCTTGGCCTTATCGAGGGCGGCGGCGATCGCGCGCACCTGGTCCAGCGAGTATTTGTGCCGAATCGAGTGCATGCCGTCGCGCAGCGTGACGTCCTGGATATAGAGCTTCCGTGCGGGGTCGGCCGAGTTCGTGGTCATCGGTGATTCCTTCTCGGGGCTCAGGCGAGGAACCGGCGCTCGGCCAGCCGTTCGGCCGTCTTCAGAGCGGCCGAGGTCATGATGTCGAGGTTCCCGGCGTAGGGCGGCAGGTAGTGGCCCGCCCCTTCGACCTCGAGGAACACCGAGACCTTGAGGCCGGCGAAGGCCTGCCCGAGCTCCGGGATGTAGAGCCGGTCGTTGTCGCCGAAGCGCTCGAACTGCACCTGCTGCTTGAGCCGGTAGCCCGGAACGTAGTGTTGGACTTCGGCCACCATCGCCTCGACCGAAGCGGCGATCGCGGCCTCGTCGCCGGGCTCGCACAGGCAGAAGACCGTGTCGCGCATGATCAGCGGCGGATCGGCAGGATTGAGGATGATCACCGCCTTGCCGCGCCGCGCGCCGCCGACCGTCTCGATGGCGCGGGCGGTGGTCACGGTGAACTCGTCGATGTTGGCGCGCGTCCCCGGGCCGGCCGAACGGGAGGAGATCGAGGCCACGATCTCGCCGTAGACCACCTTCGACACGCGATCGACCGCGGCGACGATCGGGATCGTCGCCTGGCCGCCGCAGGTCACCATGTTCACATTCGCCGAATCGAGATGCTGGTCGAGATTGACCGGCGGAACGACGAAGGGACCGACTGCGGCCGGCGTCAGGTCGATGACCTGGCGGCCGTGCTGCCGCAGGATGGCATCGTGCCGGGCATGGGCGCCGGCCGAGGTCGCATCGAACACGATCCGCACGGCGTCGAATTCCGGCATCGCCAGCAGCCCGTCGATCCCCTGGTGCGTGATGGCGATGCCGAGCCGGGCGGCCCGCTTGAGTCCCTCGGACTCGGGATCGACGCCGACGAACGCAACGACTTCGAGGGTCTGCGACAGGCGCTTGATCTTGATCATGAGGTCGGTGCCGATATTGCCCGTCCCGATGATGGCGCAGCCGATCCGGCTCATACGCGGGTCTCCTGACGTAAGCGTGCGTCGCAGATCATGGCGTCTCCCTTCCTGCCCCGTCATGCGGTCAACGTGAACGAGGCGATGCCGAGGTTCTGGACCGTCAGCTTGACCGTCTGGCCGGGCGACAGCGCCTCGGCGGCTGTCGCCCCGCCCGCCATGATCACGTCGCCAGCCTCCAGCCGCTCGCCGCGCTCGGCGACGAGCCGCGCCGCCGCCACCAGCGAGTTCACGGGATGCCCGAGGATCGCGGCGCTCGAGCCGATCTGCCGCGCCCGGCCGTCGATCTCGAAGATCATGCCGAGATTGTCGAGATCGGTCTCCGCCCTCCGCCACGGCCCGATCACCAGCCCGGCCGAGGAGGAATTGTCGGCGACAACATCGGTCAGCGAGAACTTGAAATTCTCATAGCGGCTGTCGATCAGCTCGATGGCAGGCGCGACCCCGCCGACGGCCGCCATCGCGGTCATCGCGTCGATCCGGCCGGCAAGCGGCGCCCGCAGCAGGAAGGCGATCTCCGGCTCGGCACGCGGGTGAACAAACCTCGCGCGCGGGACCGAACCACCGTTCTCGATCAGCATGGCGTCGGTCAGCCGGCCGAAGATCATCTCGGCGATCCCCATCTGCGCCATCTTGGCCCGGCTGGTGAACCCCATCTTGATCCCGATCCGACGCTCGCCCCGCCGGTAGCGTGCCGCCAGCGAGAGCGCCTGCACCTTGTAAGCGTCGTCGAGCGTGAGCGCCGTGTCCAGCTGCGGCACCGCGCGGGCCGCCCGCGCCGCCTCGTCCAGTCGATCCGCCAGCATCGCGTGGTCGGTCATGGGAACCTCCTAGCGCGACGGCGCGGCGGCGAAGGCCGTCCGCACCGAGCCGACGCCATTGATCCGAAGCTCGAACGAATCGCCCGGCCGCGCCGGCACCATCGGACCGAGAGCGCCCGACATGACGATATCGCCTGCCCGCAGCGGCCGGCCGGCGGCGATCATGCGACGGGCCAGCCACAGCGTCGCAAAGAGAGGATTGCCGAGGCTCGCCGCCCCGGCGCCGAACGAGACCGGCTGCCCGTTCTGCTCCAGCACGGCGCCGCAGAGGCGGATGTCGAAGCTGCCGAGCCGGCGCGGGTCGGAGCCTATCGCGAACCGGCCGGAGGAAGCGTTGTCCGCGACCGTGTCGGCGATCCGGATGTTCCAGCCTTCGATCCGGCTGTCGACGATCTCGATCGCCGCGACCGCGTGGTCGATCGCTTCCATGAGATCGGAGACCGTCAGCCGGTCCTCGTTCAGATCGCTGCCCAGGCGGAAGGCGATCTCGCCCTCGACGCGGGGCTGGATCAGCGCGCCAGCCGGGACCTCTTCGCCATCTGCCAGCGCCATGTCCGCGAAGAGCACGCCATAATCGGGCTGGTCCACGCCGAACTGCTGCTGCACCGCACGCGAGGTCAGCCCGATCTTGCAGCCGACCAGCCGCCGCCCGCCGGCGAGCCAGGATTCAGTCATCCTCGCTTGGACCGCGTAGGCCGCATCGACATCGTCCGGGCCAAGAAGATCGCGGACCGGCGGGCACGGCCGTCGGGTTTCGTAGGCGCCGGCCAGCCGTGCGGCGGCCTCGTCGATGATCTGCGGATCGGCCATGGGATGGGGCACTCCTCCAGATATTCGGCGCGTCAGACGGATTGCTCGTCGAGCTGGGCGTGCGGCGCGTGCGCCACCGCCCGCACCATCAGCCCCTGATAAGGATGGGGCAGCTGGCCGACGCCCACGGTGGTCCGCGCCGGCCCCTGGTAGTCGAAGAACTCCGAATAGACGCGATTGAATTCGTCGTAGCTGCGCATGTCGAGCAGATAGGCCTGGATCTCGACGAGATCCGACATCCGCGCGCCGACGCCCGACAGCATGTCGGCGATGTTGCCCAGCACGGTCCGCGTCTGCTTCGCGATATCGATCTCGACCGTCCCGTCGGCATGGATCGCGACACCGTCGAACGTGTCGTCGGGGCGGCGCGCGCTGGTACCGGAAATGAAGATGAAGTCGCCGACCTGCTTCAGGTGCGGGAACGGTCCGCGCGGCCGTGCCTTCTGCGGGAAGACGCGGCTCGCGGTGAAGAGCCCGTGCTCGAGACGCTCTGCCGCCTCCGCCAGCGCCGCACGCGCGGCAAGAAGCTGCTCGCCGCCGAGGCGCGAGGCGGGCGCCGAAAGCGCGATCGCCGCCACGACCTTGCCCTTGCCGTTGTGCAGCGGCACGGCGACCGAGCGCAGGCCTTCCTCCCACTCCTCGTCATCCACCGCGTAGTTGCGGCGGGCGATCGCGCTCAGTTCCTCGAGGAGCGCCTTGCGCTCGACGATCGTATGCGCGGTGAACTGCTCCAGCGGCGCGTGATCGATGAGCCGGGCGCGGCCGCCCGCATCGAGCGCGGCGAGGAGCATCTTGCCGACCGCCGTGCAGTGCAGCGGGTTCATTTCCCCGATTGCATGGCCGATCATCAGCGAGCGGTCGGGCAACGCCCGCGCGACGTTCATCGCCTGCTGGCCGTTCCGCACGGCACAGTGCACCGCCTCACGGTACGTCGCTGCCAGATTGTCGAGATGCGGCTGCACCGCCTCGACGAGCAGCTTATGGCTTTCCACCTTGCCGCCCAGCGTCGCCATCATCAGGCCGAGCTGGAACTTGCCCTTCTCGCTGCGCGAGACCGCTCCGATCTCCTCGAGCGTGACCAGGAAGCGATGGACCGTCGCGAGGTTGCTGCCGATCGTACGAGCGACGTCCGTGGCGCTCAGCCCACGCTCGTTGGTGGCGAGCACATCCAGGATCTGGAACGCCTTCGCGACCGATCCGTTCTTCGGCGTCTTCAACGGTGCTGGAATGACGGAATCTCCCGCGCGGCGACGTGCCCGTGGCGCCAGTGCGGCGCCCAGCCGGCCGCGCTGCGCTATGCCGGCACTTCAACCACGGCACCGCCCGTGCCGTAAATCGGTTCGTAGCCGTGGACCGTCGCCTTGCCGGGCTTCCCGCCGAGCGCACCCAGCACGAATGCCAGATGCTTCAGTCCGAAATCCGTGGGCCCGGCACCGGCAGCGGCTGCCGCCTCGGCCCGGACCCGATCGGCATCGCCGGATTCGAGCGCCGTCAGGATTTTCCGGTTGGCTTCGTCGTCGTGCGGATTGGCGATATGGTCCTCGGCCGGGTCGATCGGACGGCGGAACATGCTTGCCGACAGCCCGCCGACCCCGACCACGGCGACGCGTTTGTTCTGCTCGTCGGCCATTGCCCGGACGATGCCGCCGATCTGCTCGGTCTTGGCCCAGTCGTGATAGACGTTGTTGGCGGTCACGATGGTCGGTTGGCGGTGGCCCGGATCGAGGAAATGGGCGGCGACGATGGCGCCCGTATCGATCGGGAAGCCCTCATAGTTGACGCCCTTGGAGCGCAGCCCCGATTTCGTGCCGGCGGCGACGCAGGCCTCCGCGAGGGCGACGTCTATCGTGATGTCGAAGGGGAGATCGCCCCACTCGTACCAGTTCTCGTCGACATGGACCCCGCTCAGCCGGGGCTTGGTCTGCCATAGCTGGTCCAGCACGGCGATCCATTGCGTGGAATAGATCGCCACCGTGTCGGGCCGGTAGGCGGCGAGGGCGGCGCCTGCCGCCGTCGCGGCCTTGCCGAGGCGCTGCCAGGCGGGCGCATCGGGCTTCAGGACCATGTGCGGCAGTCCGGGCATGACGAAAGCGGCGACGACGGGCATCGGGACGCACTCCTATCTTCGGAACGGCCGGGCTAGGCGGCAGCGGCCGTGAGATCCCATTCCATGACGGCGTTGCCGGTGCCGATGACGGTCCCGTAGCCGTGCAGTTCGCCCGGGATCTCGGGATAGCCCATGGCGGAGAACATCCAGGTGAAGGCGCCGGACTTTACCTCGGCGAACGCCTCGTCGATGAATTGCGGCAGGATCTCGAAGACCTCGCGCGTCTTGCCCCGCCGCAGCAGGTCGATCATCCGCATGTCCCACTTGTAGCCGGGATAATTCTGCGGATGCTCGCGCGACATGTCCTCGGGGACATCCGGCTCCTCGTGGAAGTGGTAGTGGCAGAGCGTGTTGGAGGCGAGCAGCACGGCGCGGCGGCCGGTCTCCTCGATCGCCTTCCGCGTCGCCTTGCCGAGGATGTCCATCTCCTCGAGCCCCTCCTTCGTGTTGAGGTAGTAGGGCGAGTTGTTGGCCGAGAGCCCGACGATCGGGATGTCCCATTGCGGGCGCATCATGTGGAGCGTCGTGATCGTGCCGTAATCGACACGGAAATTTGGGTTCCGCATCATCTGCGTCACGAGGCCCATGTCGCGTGCCGTGGAACAGCAGGCCTCGGCGAGCTCGAGATCGACTTCGAGCTCGAAATTGTAGCGGAAGAGATTGGGGAAGATCGGATCGACCGACTTGCCCGAGAGGTGGCGCACGCCGAGGAAATGATGGCCGACATTGGTCATCCAGTGCGGCGAGTGGACCAGCAGCACGTCCGGCTTCAGCCGGTCGAGGCTCTTCCGCGCCCGCTCGTAGGCCCAGCGCAGCTGCTCCCAGCCGCCCTCGGCCCGCGGCTCGTTCTGCGCGGGGTTCTCGGCATAGACGAGGTGCGGCGGGTGCGGCGCCAGGAAGCCGGCCAGGATTTCGCCTTGAGACATTGCCTTGCCCTCCAGTCAGGAATCAGAGCGTGTCGCGCGGACGATGGGCGACGGCCTGCATCTCGATGAGGAGATGGGGGTGCGGCAGCGCACGCACCGCAACCGTCGTCCGTGTCGGACCGTCGAAGGAGAAATATTCGGCGTAGACTTCGTTGTAGACGCCGAAATCCTCCATCGTCGCCAGAAAGGTCGTAATCGAGACGAGATCCCGCAGCGAGCATCCGACGCTTTCGAGGATGGTCCCGATGGTCTCGATCACCGCGCGCGTCTGCTCACGAATGTCGAGTACGACGCTGCCGTCGGGAGAACGCCGCGCGCCGGCGATCGAATCGTCGGCGCGGCGGGCACTGGTTCCGGAGATGAAATAGAAATCGCCGGCACGCTTCACATGCGGAAACCGTCCGCGCGGCGCAGCAATCTCGCTGACCACCTTGGCGTTCGTCACAAGCCGCCTTCCTTGTAGAATTCGAATTCGATCTCGACCGTGGCGCCAAGCGGCAGCGCCGTCACGCCGACCGAGGTGCGGGCCGGCGGCGTCGCCATTGCACCGATCGCGCGATCCCAAGCGACGTTGATGTCGGGGAAGAGGTCCATGCGGGTCGTGAAGATCCGGGCGGCCACCATGTCATCCAGCGCCAGCCCCAACTCGGGCAGGGCCTGTGTCAGGTTGTCGAGGATCTTCGCTGCTTCCGCGCCGGGACCGCCGGCTTCGAGCGCGCCCGTCGCGCGGTCGAGCGCAACCATTCCGGAGACGCGGATCCAGGGCCCCGCCTTCACGACGGGGCTGTAGCGGAAGCGCGGCTTGGGCAGGATCGTGGAGGAAAGCGCCTGGGCCATCGCCGTCACAGCTTGATGCAGATATTCGTCGGCTCGGCATAGAAGCCGAGCGAGTGCCGGCCGCCTTCGCGTCCGATGCCGGACAGCTTCACGCCGCCGAACGGGGTCCTCAGGTCGCGCAGGAACCAGGTGTTGACCCAGGCGATGCCGGTCTCCATCGCCGTCGCCACGCGATGGGCTCGCGCAAGGTCGCGGGTCCACACCGCCGCGGCGAGCCCGTATCGCGTATCATTGGCCATGCGGATCGCCTCCGACTCGTTGTCGAACGGCGCCACATGGCAGACGGGGCCGAAGATCTCCTCCTTGACGCAGCGCGCAGTCTCGGGGAGCCCGGTCAGGATCGTCGGTTCGACGAAGGCGCCGGCATCGCGGGCGTCGCCGAACCGCGGCACGCCGCCGCCGGTGACGACGTGCGCCCCTTCCTCCAGGGCCAGCTCGTAATACGCCAGCACCTTCTCTCGATGCGCCCGGGAGATCAGCGGGCCCAGCGTGGTCGACGCATCGTCCGGCCAGCCTGGCACCAGCGCTTCGGCGCGGTGCTTCAGGGCCGCCACGAAGCGCTTGAAGATCGGCCGCTCGACGTAGATCCGCTCGGTGCACAGACAGACCTGGCCGCAATTGAGGAAGGTCGAGCGTGCGGTGCCCTCGACGGCCGCTTCGAAATCGGCATCGGCGAAAACGATCGCCGCATTCTTGCCGCCCAGCTCGAAGGAGATCGGCTTCACCGTCGCGGCGGCCGCGCGCATGATCGCGGAACCGGTGGCGCTCTCGCCGGTGAAGGTGATGGCATCGACGCCGGGATGGGCGGTCAGGAATTCGCCGGCCGAGTCCGGCCCGAACCCGTTGACGACGTTGAACACGCCCGGCGGCAGTTCGACCTCGTGGCAGATCTCGGCAAGGAGCGCGGCCGTGGCCGGCGTCTCCTCCGACGGCTTCACCACGACGGCATTGCCCGCCGCGAGGGCGGGCGCCACTTTCCAGCTCATCAGCAGGAGCGGCAGGTTCCACGGGGCGATCACGGCGACGACGCCCAGCGCCTTGTGCACCGTATAATTCAGCGCGCCGCCGCCATCCGGCGTCGCCGTCCGGAACGCCTCCTCGTGGAATCCGATCGCCAGGTCGGCAAAGATCCTGAAGTTCGCGATGCCGCGCGGGACGTCGAGCGTGCGGGCGAGCGCCACAGGCTTGCCGGTATCGGCGACCTCCACAGCGACCAAGTCCTCGAAGCGCTGTTCCATCCGATCGGCGATCCGGCGCAGCCACTGGGCACGGTCCGGGGCGCCCAGCCGTCCCCAGCCCGAGGACAGCGCCCGCCGGGCGGCTGCGACGGCCTCGTCCACCGTCGCCTGGTCCGCCTCGACGACCATCGCATGGATCGTCCCATCGACCGGGTTCACGTCCTCGAAGCGGCGCCCGTCCGTGACGAAACGGCCGGCAACATAGTTGCCGATCAGCCTTGCCGCGCCGGGAGACTTGGGTCGACTCATCATCCACTCATCACGGGCGCCGAGCCGCAATGTAAGAGGCAAAACCGGCCGGGAGCCAGATAATTCTCAATATTCAAGATATAGAATTCGCTGCGTGATATAGTGTAGTTCGACTCTGGGGCCTGTCAAGGGACAGCGGCCCTTCCCGCGATGTGCCGACCCATGATGGGCTCACCGAGAATCCGAGAAGCTCCACAGCAGACGAACTCGGGCGGACGGGCCACGAGCCGGCCGGCCTCATTGTCTTGCCATCAAGGGCCTGTCGCGATCCGAAAATGCGTGGGAAGCTGAAACGGCAGCGACGGGAGGGTCCGCGTCGTGGACATGGAAGCGATCGTGCACGAAGCGCCGGAGGGCCACAAAGTGGAGCTCCGCCTTTGGCTGCGCCTCCTGTCGACGGCAAACCTCATCTCCGGCGAGGTCCGCCGCCGATTGCGCGCGGAATTCGGCCTCACCCTGCCGCAATTCGACGTGCTGGCGCAGCTCGACCGGGCAAAGGGCGGGGTGCGGCTGGGCGAGCTTTCCGAGCGCATGATGGTGACCAACGGCAATGTCACGGGACTGGTCGCGCGTCTCGAATCCGAGGGCTATGTAAGGCGTGAGATTACGGAACAGGACCGCCGGGTGACCGTAGCCCGGCTGACGCCGCTGGGACGGCGCCGCTTCCGGGTCTTCGCTGCCGCGCACGAGACGTGGCTCGCCGAGATGCTGTCGCAGGTCGATGAGGAGGCAAGGGAGTCGCTCCTGCAGCGTCTCGGCGCGGTGAAGGCTTCCGTCCGCAGGCATCTCGGCGGGCAGGAGGAGGAAGGCAAGCCGCCCGCAGCTTGACCCCGCGGCTTGACCCCGCAGCTTGACAACGAGGCGGCGCGGGATATTTTAAGCTTGAAATTTCTCGGTGCGGCCGACAGCCCCGGCGACAGGCCGCACGGAGGGCAGCGTTCATGCGTATCGTCTGCATCGGCGGCGGCCCGGCCGGCCTCTATTTCGCGCTTCTGATGAAGAGGCTGCACCCGGCGCATCGCGTCACCGTGGTCGAGCGCAACCGGCCCTACGACACCTTCGGCTGGGGGGTCGTCTTCTCGGACGCGACCATGGACTCGATGCGGGTCTGGGACCCGCAGACGGCTGCCGAGATCGAGGACGCGTTCAACCACTGGGACGATATCGAGCTGTGGTTCAAGGGCCGGCGCCAGCGCATGTCCGGCCATGGCTTCGTCGGGATCGGCCGCAAGCGGCTGCTGAACATCCTCCAGGCACGCTGCGAGGCGCTGGGCGTCGAACTCGCCTTCGAGCGCGACGTCGAGTCGGATCTGGAATTTCCCGACGCCGATCTCGTCATCGCCTCGGATGGCGTGAACTCGCGGATCCGCAGCCGCTACGAGACGGTCTTCGAGCCCGACATGCTGGTGCGGCCGAACCGTTACATCTGGCTCGGCACCAACAAGCAGTACGACGCCTTCACCTTCGATTTCCGCCGGACCGAGCACGGCTGGTTCCAGGCGCATATCTACCGGTTCGACGACACCACCTCGACGTTCATCGTCGAGACGACCGACGAGGCCTTCGAGGCGCACGGGCTGGGTCGGCTCGACCAGGATGGCTCGATCGCCTTCTGCGAGCGGCTCTTCGCCGAGGTGCTCGACGGCGCCAGGCTGATGACCAACGCGCGGCACCTGCGCGGCTCGGCCTGGCTCAATTTCCAGCGCCTCGTCTGCCGCCGCTGGAGCCACTTCAACGGCCGCGCCCATGTCGTGCTGATGGGCGACGCCGCCCACACCGCCCATTTTGCCATCGGCTCCGGCACCAAGCTCGCCATCGACGACGCGATCGAGCTGAGCCGGCAGTTCGACGCCGCCGGCCACGCGGCGGACCGGATTCCGGAGGTGCTGGACGCCTACGAAGAGGTTCGCCGGGTCGATGTCGCGCGCATCCAGAACGCGGCGCGCAACGCCATGGAGTGGTTCGAGGTCGTCGGGCGGCGCTATGCCGACCAGCTGCCGCCCGAGCAGTTCATGTACTCGATGCTGACCCGCTCGCAGCGCATCGGCCACGAGAACCTGCGGCTGCGCGACCGCGCCTGGCTGGAGGCCTACGAGCGCTGGTTTGCCGGGGAGGCCGGCGTCCCCGCCGAGCCTGCGCCGCCGCCGGTCTTCACGCCCTTCACGCTGCGCGGCGTCACCCTGCCGAACCGGATCGTGGTCTCGCCGATGGCGATGTACTCGGCGACCGACGGGATGCCGGACGATTTCCATCTCGTGCATTTGGGGGCCCGCGCCATGGGCGGGGCCGGCCTCGTCTTCGGCGAAATGACCTGCGTCTCGCCCGATGCCCGCATCACGCCCGGCTGCCTCGGCCTGTGGAATGACGAGCAGGCAGCGGCCTGGCGGCGGATCGTCGATTTCGTCCACGCGCATACGCCGGCGAAGTTCGGCATCCAGCTCGGCCACTCCGGGAGAAAGGGGTCGACGAAGGTCGGGTGGGAGGGGATGGACCAGCCGCTCGACAGCGGCAACTGGCCCCTGATCTCGGCCTCGCCCGTGCCGTACCTGCCGGACGGCGCGGTGCCGCGGGCGATGGACCGCGCCGACATGGACCAGGTGAAGGCCGATTTCGTCGCGGCGACCCGCCGTGCGGCTGCGACCGGTGCCGATTGGCTCGAGCTGCACTGCGCCCACGGCTATCTGCTGTCGAGCTTCCTGTCGCCGCTGACCAATCTGCGGGGCGATGAATATGGCGGCGAGCCTGCCGCCCGCGCCCGCTTTCCGCTGGAAGTCTTTAGGGCGATGCGGGCGGTCTGGCCGGAAGATCGGCCGATGTCGGTGCGGCTCTCGTGCCATGATTGGGCGGAGGGCGGGAACACGCCGGAGGATGCGGTGACCTTCGCCGCGATGTTCAAGGAAGCCGGCGCCGACCTCATCGACTGCTCGTCGGGCCAGGTCTGGCAGGACGACCACCCGGTCTACGGCCGGATGTACCAGACGCCGTTCGCCGACAGGATCCGCAACGAGGTCGGCATCCCGACGATCGCGGTCGGGGCGATCACCGACGCCGATCAGGCGAACTCGATCATCGCCGCCGGCCGCGCCGATCTCTGCGCCCTCGCCCGGCCGCATCTCGCCGATCCCGCCTGGACGCTGCACGAGGCGGCGAAGCTGGGCGTCGCCTCTGTCCCCTGGCCGAAGCAGTATCTCTCGGGCAAGAGCCAGTACGAGACGCTGCTGGCCCGCGCTGCGATGCCGGTGCGGCAGTGAACGCGGCGCCGCTCGCCGGTCGGCATGCGCTGGTGACCGGCGCGGGCGGCGGCATCGGTGCGGCCATCGCGCGTGCGCTCGTCCAGGCGGGCGCCGCCGTGACGCTGGCCGGCCGACGCGAAGCCCCGCTCCGGGAGCACGTGGCACGGCTGGCGCCGGCGCGCATTTTCGTCGCCGCCGGCTTCGACGTCACCGACCCGGACGCGATCGCGCGCGGTCTTGAGGCCGCACGCGCGGCGTTGGGACCAGTCGACATTCTGGTCAACAACGCCGGCGAGGCGCCGAGCGCGCCGTTCGAGCGGACCGACCCTGAGCTATGGTCGCGCGTCATCGCGACCAACCTGACCGGCGTCTACTACGTCACCCACGCGGTCCTGCCCGATCTCAAGGCGCGCGGCGCAGGCGCCCGGATCGTCAACATCGCCTCGACGGCCGGGCTTACGGGCTATGACTATGTCTCGGCCTATTGCGCGGCCAAGCACGGCGTCATCGGGCTGACGCGGGCGCTCGCGATCGAGCTGGCGCGCACTGGCGTGACCGTCAACGCGGTCTGTCCGGGCTTCACCGACACGCCGCTGCTCGATCGCGTGGTCGAGACCATCGTGGTGAAGACCGGCCGTACCGAGGCGAAGGCCCGGGCCAATCTCGCCAGCGCCAACCCGCAGGGCCGGCTCGTGACCCCCCAGGAAGTTGCGGATTCCGTGCTGTGGCTCGCCTCGCCAGGAGCCTCGGCGATTACGGGGCAGGCGATCGTGGTGGCCGGCGGAGAGGTGATGGCAGGATGAGCGAGACGCCCCTAGAGCGCCGGACGTTCAAGGACTACGCCGCCCGGACCTTCCTCTGGGAGACCAGCGAGGACGGGCGGGTCGCGACCATCCGCCTCAACCGGCCCGAGAAGAAGAACCCGCTGACCTTCGAGAGCTACGCCGAGCTGCGCGATCTGTTCCGCGCGCTGAATCTGGCTTCGGACGTGCGGGCAGTGGTGCTTGCCGGCGCCGGCGGCAATTTCTCCTCTGGCGGCGATGTGTTCGAGATCATCGAGCCGCTGACCCGGATGGCCATGCCCGACCTGCTGGCCTTTACGCGGATGACCGGCGACCTCGTCAAGGCGATGCGCCATTGCCCGCAGCCGATCGTGGCGGCCGTGGACGGGATCTGCGCCGGTGCCGGCGCCATTCTCGCCATGGCTTCGGATCTGAGGCTCGCCACACCCGAGGCCAAGACCGCCTTCCTCTTCACCCGGGTCGGGCTTGCCGGCGCGGACATGGGGGCGTGCGGGATCCTGCCCCGGATCATCGGCCAGGGGCGCGCCGCCGAGCTTCTCTTCACCGGTCGCGTCATGACCGCCGCCGAAGGCCGCGACTGGGGCTTCTACAACGCGCTCCACCCGGCCGAATCGGTCGAGGCCGAGGCGCAGGCGCTGGCCCGCTCGCTTGCCGACGGACCCTGGTTTGCGCATGGCATGACCAAGACCATGCTGAACCAGGAATGGGCGATGGGCATCGACGAGCTCATCGAATCCGAGGCGCAGGCCCAGGCGATCTGCATGGCGACGGGCGATTTCCGCCGCGCCTTCGAAGCCTTCGCCGCCAAGCGCAAGCCGAGCTTCGAGGGGAACTGATCCCGTGCCCGCCGGTCCGACGCGCGCGCATCTCGACTGGCCGTTCTTCGCGCCCGAGCACCGCGACTTTGCGGCCCGGCTCGACGCGTTCGCGGCGACGCTGCGGGCGATTGACCATCACGACGTGGACGCAACGTGCCGCCGTCTCGCCGCGCGGCTCGGCGAGGCGGGTCTGCTCGAAGCCGCGGTCCCGTCGGACGACTGGCCCATCGACTCCCGCCGAATCTGCCTCGCCCGCGAGACTCTCGCCTGGCACGACGGGCTGGCGGATTTCGTCTTCGCGATGCAGGGGCTCGGCACCGGCGCAATCGGGCTGGCCGGCTCGCCGGCGTTGAAATCCGCCGTGCTGCCGAAAGTCCGCTCGGGCGCGTGGCTCGCGGCCTTCGCGCTTTCGGAGAAGGAGGCCGGCTCGGACGTGGCGGCTCTGGCCTGCGCCGCGCGCGAGGAGGCCGGCGGCTGGATCTTCGACGGCGAGAAGACCTGGATCTCGAACGGCGGGATCGCCGACGCCTACACGGTCTTCGCCCGCACCGGCGAGGCGCCGGGCAGCCGCGGCATCTCGGCCTTCGTCGTCTTCCCGGACGATCCGGGGTTCTCGATCGCGGAGCGGATCGAAGTCATGGCCCCGCATCCGTTGGCCACGATCCGCTTCGAGTCCTGCCGCATCCCGGCGGAGCGGCGGCTCGGCGGGCCAGGCGAGGGCTTCAAGCTGGCGATGCGGACGCTCGACATCTTCCGCGCCTCGGTGGCGGCGGCGGCGCTGGGCTTCGCCCGCCGCGCGCTCGACGAGGCGGCGGCGCATGCCAAATCGCGCCGCATGTTCGGCGGAACGCTGGCCGATCTCCAGCTGACCCAGGCCGCGCTCGGCGAGATGGCGGCGGGGATCGACGCTGCGGCGTTGCTCACCTATCGCGCGGCGTGGCGCCGCGACGTGCAGCGCCTCCCTACGACGAGCGAGGCCGCCATGGCCAAGATGGCGGCGACGGAAACGGCCCAGACCGTCATCGACCGGGCCGTCCAGATGTTCGGCGGGCGCGGCGTCGCCTCGGGCGAGACGGTCGAACGGCTCTACCGTGAGATCCGCGCGCTCCGCATCTACGAGGGCGCCACCGAGGTGCAGAAGCTCATCATCGCCCGCGAGCTTCTGAAGTCTGTTGGGGACGACCGATGACCGCGCACGAGATCCTGCAGCCCGAAGGCTGGGCGCGCCCGCTGGGCTACGCGAACGGCGTCGCGGCGCGCGGCCGTATGGTCTTCGTCGGCGGGCAGATCGGCTGGAACGGCCAGTCGCAGTTCGAAACCGACGATCTCGTCGGGCAGGTGCGCCAGGCGCTCGGGAACGTCGTGGCCGTGCTCGCGGCAGGCGGCGCCCAGCCGGAGCATCTGACCTCGCTCACCTGGTACTTCACCGACAAGGCCGAATATCTGCAGAATCTCAAGGCGATCGGCGCGGCCTACCGGGAGACGATCGGGCGCGTCTATCCTGCCATGGCGGTCGTGCAGGTGGCGGCGCTCGTCGAGGACCGGGCCAAGGTCGAGATCCAGGCCGTGGCCGTCGTGCCCGAGTAGAAGCGACCCGATGTTTCGGTCCGGCCATACCGACAGTTTCGCGCGCGACCGGCTGCCGCCCGCGGATCAGTGGCCGGACCTGCTCGTGGGTTCCGAGCCGTTCCGCTACCCGGAGCGGCTCAATTGCGTCTCGCGCCTGCTCGACGACTGGCTCGACCGCGGCTGGGGCGAACGGCCGTGCCTGATCTCGCCCGAGGGCGCCTGGACCTATGCCGAGACGGCCGAGCGGGTGAACCGGATCGCCAACGTGCTGGTGCGCGATCTCGGGATCGAGCCCGGCAACCGGGTGCTGCTCAGATCGGCCAACACGCGGATGATGGTCGCTTCCTACCTCGCCGTCATGAAGGCAGGCGCCATCGCGGTGGCGACCATGCCGCTGCTCCGCGCGAAGGAGCTGGCGCCCGTCGTCGAGAAGGCCGAGATCGGCCTTGCGCTCTGCGATGCGCGGCTCCTGGACGAGCTCGATGACGCGCGCGGGCTGGCCCCGCGACTTCATGCGATCGCGAGCTTCGGCAACGAGGATGCGGAGCTCGAGCGGCTCATGCGAAGGGCCTCGCCCGAGTTCGCCGCACATGACACGGCACAGGACGATGTCTGCCTCTTCGGCTTCACATCGGGCACGACCGGCGGCCCGAAGGCGACCATGCATTTCCATCGCGACGTGCTGGCGATCGCCGACGGATATGGCCGCCAGGTCCTGCAGCCGGCGCCGGATGACCGCTTCGTCTGCTCGGCGCCGCTGGCCTTCACCTTCGGCCTGGGCGGCCTCGTCGTCTTCCCGCTCGCGGTGGGCGCATCGGCGGTGCTCCTGGAGAAGGCCGGCCCGGCGGATCTGCTGGATGCGATCGCCCGGTTCAAGGCGACGATCCTGTTCACGGCGCCGACCGCCTATCGTGGCATGATCGACAGGCTGGCCGGAGCCGACATCGGCAGCCTCAGGCGCTGCGTCTCGGCCGGCGAACACCTGCCCGCCGCGGTGTTCGAGGCGTGGCGGGACGCGACGGGCCTGCCGCTCATGAACGGAATCGGTGCGACCGAGCTTCTGCACATCTTCGTGGGCGCGGCGCCGGACGACATCCGCTCCGGCGCCACCGGACGGCCGGTCCCGGGCTACGAGGCACGGGTGGTCGGGCCGGACGGTGAGGACGTGCCCGCCGGCAGCCCTGGCCTCCTGGCGGTGCGCGGACCGACCGGGTGCCGTTACCTCGACGATCCGCGCCAGACCGACTACGTGCGCGACGGCTGGAACTACACGGGCGACGTCTTCATCCGGGATGAGGACGGCTACTTCTGGTACATGGCCCGCGCCGACGACCTGATCGTCTCGGCCGGCTACAACATCTCGGGACTGGAGGTCGAGCAGGCGCTGCTCTCCCACCCGGATGTCGTGGAATGCGCCGTCGTCGGAAGCCCGGACGCCGAGCGGGGGATGGTCGTTACCGCGGTTGTCGTCGCCCGCCCGGATACGGCCGCAGACGAAATGCTGGTCGCCACGCTGCAGGCACACGTGAAGGCGATGATCGCGCCCTACAAATATCCCCGCAGAATTCTCTTCCGGGAGAGCCTGCCCAAGACGCCGTCGGGAAAGGTCCAGCGATCGGTATTGAAGGCCGAATGCGCAGGAAGCGCCGATCCCGGGAGTTGATTCTGGATTCTCGCCGACGAGGCAAATGGCCGGCCGGAAAGGGGGCGCGACAAGGGCTCCGGCCCATTCCGAATGGCCGGAATCGGGAACAGAGATATCAGGACATTGTCCGCGATCCGGGCGACCAGAACACGCTTTCCCGGTCCGGCGTGATTGAGCTCTTCCGGGCACCACAGCTCGCTACGTAGTCGTCCATTGGAGTAGTATCTCGCATGTCGAGGCCGGCTCAGCAGCGTCCGCCGACGCAGAAAAAGTAACATGAATTCACGCGCTTGGCTGTAGGGCGCGTTCCCTCTACCGGATCCGGTCGCCCAACCTCTCGGCAATGCGATGATATCCAAGCCGCGTGAAATGCATGCCATCGATGACTTCGCTGACAGGGACGATCTCATCGACCGGAACGAACTCGAACTCTCTGTTCTTCTGGCAATACGCCTCTGCAAATCGATTGTACTCGATGCGCGCGTCGAGCTCGGCTGTCACCAGCCTCGTATTGGTGCCAAGGAGGAAGCGCAGTCTTGCCCGTTCGGAGAGGGCAGTCAGCCGGCCCAGAGAGCGGGCGACCAGGTCGAGCTTCTGTTCCAGCGTGAAGCGCAGGATTTGGGCGCCAGTAGGGGCGGCTTCCGACGGCGTAGCGAGCGTGTCCTTCGCCCCGAGCAGGCGGGGAGCCAGCCTGATCAGGATGTCGCCGTCCAGGAGCAAGAAATCGCCGAGCAATGCCTCCCAGAGCGAAATGACGAGGACGCTCGCCGTCCGCACGTCCTCGTCGAACTCGACCGTCGACTCCGCGCTCCAGCACGGCACGGAGCGCAGCGCAGAAGATCGCGCCACGCTGGTTCGCGGGCTGAGGATGAACCCCGGGTCATCATGCCGGATCCTGTGCCCGGCGATGGCCGAATTCACGTATTCCGCCCGATTCGTGCTGCAGTAGGTCGCCACCTGGAGCAGGTCGCAGCCGCCGAGCAGAAGCAGCTTCTCGTCGGACGCCGCGCCCGCCGGTGCCTCCGACCAGTCGATCGGGCGGATCCAGTCCACCGAGGGAAAACTGATGATCTCGTTTGCGACGGGAGCCATGATTTGACAGTCGGGGCGGCCGAGCATCTCGTATATATACTGCTCCACCCCCATGTTCATGATCCGGCAGGAAAAGACGAAATGCCGAAGCGAGTAAGATTCGGCGTATCGCCTGGTCATGAAGAAACCCGCGACACCGTAATCCCCGAACTTGTCCAGAACCCTGACGACCCCGGCATTGACGCCATACTGGCCAAGGGAGTCCCGAAACTACACTACGGCGCGCTCGGTCCCCAGCCTGATCTTGGTGAAGTTCAATTGATTGGACTTGTTCAGCAGGTCGACGATCCGGTCCATGTGGGGCGCGAGATCGATATCGATGCCGACGCGGATGTCGCACTGCCTTAAGAATTCATCGCGGCTGAGGGACGCCGAGGCGAAATGCCTCTCTTTCTCCTCGAGCAAACGGTAACGCGATAACTGCACGAGATCGGGATCAGGCCTGCCTGCTGCTTCAGGGAGATCCAGCAGCACGGGAAGGATGTCCGCGGGATGCGCGGTCATCAGCTTCGGAGAATAGTAGGCTGCCTCCTCCAGGTTCAGCGGATTGTCATCGATGAACAAGACATTCTCGGGCCTGAGATTCGTCAATCCGAGGATCGTGGCGACGCCTTCACCCTTGGGCCCGTTCTCGATCTGCGGGAACACAAAATGCGACCAAACTCCCCAGGATTCGAGGAGATCCCTCGCCGGCGCGTGTGCGTTCTTCGAGCAGATGGAGGAGACGATTCCCCTGCTCGCCAGGGTCATCAGGACCTCGATCGCGCGCGAATCCTTGGTTGCGCCGCCCTCTGCGAGCGTCCCGCGCCAGAACGTGTCATCGAGATCCCAGATGACCAGTTTGATGAGGTTCCCCAGCGGAGCCATTCTACCATTCGTCCTTACCAGCCTAGCCATTGCCGGCAGGCGGCGCCACGTCTCCAGTATGAACCCTCTGAGCGGCCCGAGACATAGGTGACAGATCGTACCGGACACATGGGTGACACCTCCCGCCAGGCATGCCTGGCGGGAGGTGTCGATGCCCTGGAAGGAGTGTTCGGTGATGGACGAGCG
>Ga0070731_10001945_pt1 | contig 20475 bp, 18 predicted proteins | sample Coa_R1_2_FD_66448 | JGI IMG/M metagenome (GOLD analysis project Ga0070731, IMG submission 66448) | Surface soil microbial communities from Centralia Pennsylvania, which are recovering from an underground coalmine fire - Coalmine... | ecosystem: Environmental > Terrestrial > Soil > Unclassified ... | reverse complement strand
TTTTCCTGGGGATAGAACAGCATCGGTATGTCTCCTGCTTCAATAAATGAGAACGAGAAATCAGTCACGGCCCCCCTCGCGCGTTTCTATGATATTCGTGGCCGGATGCAAGCACGCTACCGTTGCGTGAGCGCGTGATCCTGATTGCGCTCGGCGCCAACCTTCCGTCGTCTGCGGGTCCGCCCGCCGAGACACTTGGTGCCGCGCTCAGAACATTGGCGCAACGAAATGTCGCAGTTCGCGCGGTATCGCCATTCTACCGTAGCACCGCGTGGCCCGATCCGAGCGATCCGGAATTCGTGAATGCGGTTGCAACGGTGAACACAGAACTTTCGCCTATCGAACTGCTCGTGCTTTTGAAGGACGTGGAACGTGTATTCGGACGCGGAAGCACGGAACGCAATGCGCCGCGGTCCCTCGATCTCGATATTCTCGACTATAATAGACAGGTCGAAACGGGCCCCCCGATTCTGCCGCATCCGCGCCTGCACGAGCGCGGCTTTGTCCTCATTCCTTTGCGCGACGTCGCGCCGGACTGGATACATCCGGTTTCCGGTATCCCCGTCGACGCGCTGATCAAATCCTTGCCTCCAGGTACACGCGTCATTACCAAGCTCGACGGGCAAGTTCGCGCCGACCGGACCTGATGCATCTCTCGCCTTTTATCGTACCCCTGCTGATCGGCGCACTGCTTTTGCGTCGCGCCCTGCGGGTGCAGAAGCCGCAGACCGTGCGGACAACCCGGATGTGGATTTTTCCGGGGCTGCTCCTTGTCGTCACCGTGATGTCGCTCTGGCACGAGGGCTTTCCCGGCATTCTGGTGACGCTCGTGTTCATCGCCGCCGCGGCTGCAGGAGCTGCGATCGGCTGGTTTCGCGTTCACACGCTGGAGTTCAGCCTCGACGCGGAAAGCGGCAAGGTTTCTGCGCGCGCGACCCAGCTCGGTGCGGTGCTGATCGTCGGACTGATCGCGATTCGCTATCTCGGCGACTACGCGATCAAGGCGTTCGGATTCACTGCCGGTCTCAAGTTTCTCCATGCCACGGATGCGACGCTGGTGTTTTCAACATCGATGCTGGTGGCGCGCAGTGTTCATACCGCAATCAAGGCTCGGGCGCTGATTGCGGCGCACCGGGCCGCCACTGTTCCGGGGACCGATACAGTCCGCGCGCCGGCTACCATCGAGCAAAATACGCCCGGGCCTTGAGGCGCTTGCAGTGAAAGACCATCTTCTATAGGTTCCGCCGCTCACCGAAATCGCCCTTTAGCCTGCCAAAGGAGCCGAGATGGCCCGCGTCACTGTTGAAGATTGCGTCGACAAGGTCCCCAATCGCTTCGACCTCGTCCTTTATTCCGCCTTTCGCGCGCGCCAGCTTTCCGGTGGGGCCGAGCCTCTGGTTGATCGCGACCGCGACAAAAACCCGGTGGTTGCATTGCGGGAGATTGCCGCGAAGGAGCTGAGGCCCGATGGTGTGCGGGAGGAATATATAAGGAATCTTCAGAAACACGCCGAGGTAGACGAGCCCGAGGAGACGCCCTCCGAGGAGGATACGGGCCGCGAGGACGCGCAGTTCCGTCAGGTCACCGAGGAGGAACTCTTGCGGGCGCTGACGACGGAAGCCCAGCGTCGTGCGGAGCCGCAGCCCGAGGAACCCGGCGACTACGAAGAGTAGGCGGGGCGTTAACGTTCTGCGGACCGGCTCGCCCTTTTGGCGGGCTACTCCTATATCATGGATCCATGACCGCGCAGGTTGAAGCCGTCGCTAAAGGCGGTGTCGATCCCGTCGCCGCGCCCCTGCGGGTGCCGGCGGCCGAAGTGATACGCCCGAAACGTATCATGGGGCAGGCCGATCTCGTCGCGCGCGTGAAGGCTTACGACCCCGACGCCGATGAGAGGCTGCTCAACCGGGCCTACAACTATGGTCTCAGCGCGCACGGCGAACAGCTGCGCGCATCCGGGGACCCCTATTTCGCGCACCCGCTCGAGGTCGCGGCGATCCTGACCGACCTAAAGCTGGACGTACCGACGATTGTAACCGCGCTCCTCCACGACACGATCGAGGACACGCACGTCACCTTCGAAGACGTCGAGCAGGGGTTCGGAAACGAAATTGCGGAGCTCGTCGACGGCGTCACCAAACTTTCAAAGCTCGAGCTTTTCTCCGAGCGGACCAAGCAGGCGGAGAACTTCCGCAAGCTCCTGCTTGCGATGTCCAACGATATCCGCGTGCTTCTCGTCAAACTGGCCGACCGGCTGCACAACATGCGCACGCTGCAGCACATCACCGACCCGGAGAAGCGGCGGCGGATTGCGCAGGAGACGCTCGATATTTACGCGCCGCTCGCCGGGCGTATCGGCATGCAGAATTTGCGCGAGGAACTTGAAGACCTCGCCTTTGCCGAGCTTCAGCCGGAAGCGCGCGGCTCGATCGTCACAAGGCTCGCCCGCCTCGACGCGCAGTCCGGCGAGCGCATCGGCCGCATCGCCGAACGGCTCCGGCGCGCGCTTGCGGATGCCGGCATCCAGGCGGCGGTGCAGGGACGTGCGAAGCGTCCGTATTCGATATGGCGCAAGCTCAAGGACAAGCAGCTGAACTTCGAAGCGCTGTCCGACATTTTCGGCTTTCGCGTCGTCGTGAAAAGCGAGGAAGACTGTTACCGAGCGCTCGGCGTCCTGCACAGACACTGGCACATGATTCCCGAGCGCTTCAAGGATTTCGTGTCCAATCCGAAAGTCAACGGCTACCGCTCGATCCACACAACGGTGATCGGGCCGGAACAGCAGCGCGTTGAAGTGCAGATTCGCACCGACAAGATGCACGATGTAGCCGAGCGCGGCGTCGCCGCCCACTGGCGTTATCGCGAACACGTCGAGGAGCAGGATGCAGCTGCCGCCAGCGCCTACGCATGGTTGCGGGAAATGGTTGAGTTGCTGGAGAAGGGGGATTCGCCCGAGGAATTCCTCGAGCATTCGCGCCTGCACATGTACCAGGACCAGGTATTCTGCTTTACGCCCAAAGGCGACCTGATTTCCCTGCCACGTGGCGCGACTCCCATCGATTTTGCCTACGCGGTCCACACCGACCTTGGACATTCGACAGTTGGCGCCAAGGTGAACGGCGCACACGTTCCGCTGCATACGCCGTTGCAGAACGGTGACCAGGTCGAGATCATCAGTACCAAAGACCAGGCTCCGTCGCCCCTTTGGGAACAGTTCGTGGTCACCGGCCGTGCGCGCGCGGAAATCCGGCGGTTCCTGCGTCATGCGCGCCGCGACGAGCACGCGAATCTTGGCCGCAAGATTCTTGAAAAATCCTTTGCCGACGAAAACGTCGAATTGACCGCCAAGGCCATCGCGGAAGTGGTGAGAAAGCTCGGCCTGCACAAACCCGAGGATGTTTACGCACAGGTTGGCCGGGGCGCCTTGCGCGCCGATGACGTCCTGCACGCGGTATTTCCGGAAATCCGTCGCAAGCCCTCGCGCGCAAAGCGGTCGGATTCGAAAAGGCCGATTTCCATCAAAGGTCTGACGGAAGGAATCTCGTACAGGCTTGGAGAATGCTGCCATCCGCTTCCGGGAGACCGCATCGTCGGTTTGATGGTTCCGGGCGAGGGCGCCGTCATCCACACCATCGATTGTGCCGAACTCGAAAAGGCGGAAGGCGGCATGGGTGATTGGCTCGACGTGCGCTGGGATGCACATTCGGCCGAAGCGGGCAATTCCGTGGCTCGGGTACGGGTGCGCGTGAAGAACGCGCCGGGCTCGCTCGCGGTGCTGGCGAGTGTAATCGGGAACAACGGCGGCAACATCTCCAACCTCAAGGTGTTCAGCCGCAATCCGCTGTATTTCGAGTTCCTCATCGATATCGAGGTGCGCGATCTCGCACATCTACAGAATATCCTCGGCGCGCTGCGCGTGAACGCCGCAGTCGAATCCGTCGATCGCGTGCGGGAACCGGAAACCACGGGAAGAGTTGCGGCATGAACCGGCTGCGCCTCGGCGTCAATATCGACCACGTCGCGACGATCCGGAACGCGCGCGGCGGCCGTCATCCCGATCCTGTGCGCGCGGCCAAACTTGCAGCACATGCAGGGGCGGATGGAATCACGGCGCATCTGCGAGAGGATCGCCGTCATATCTCCGACGATGATATCGACCGGCTGAGACGCGAGATTCCGCTGCCGCTCAATCTCGAAATGGCGGCAACACCGGAGATGCGGGAAATCGCGCTCCGACATCGGCCGCACGCCGCCTGCATCGTACCGGAGCGTCGAGAGGAACGTACAACCGAAGGCGGCATCGACGCGGCGGGTCAATTCGACAGGCTGTCCGACGTTGTGGGCACGCTCCGAAGGGCCGGAATTCGCGCATCGCTCTTTATCGAACCTGATGGACGCCAAATCGATGCCGCACGCGCGATGGGCGCTCCCGTCGTCGAACTTCATACCGGCGCCTGGTGTGAGGCGGCGGCGAGCCGGGATGCGCGCGAAAGCGACCGCCAATTGACGCTCATTCGCGACGCGGCGGAATACGGCGCCTCCCTCGGACTCGAAATCCATGCGGGACACGGACTGGGATACGTCACGGTCGGCCCGATCGCGGCAATTCCGGAAATCCGCGAGTTGAATATCGGCCACTTCCTGGTCGGCGAGGCGATCTTCTGCGGGCTTGACGCCGCTATCAGGCGCATGCGCGCCCTGATGGACGAAGCGCGGGCAAAATCGGACGGGCGAAACACCGCATGATCATCGGCATCGGTTCCGATCTCATCGATATCCGGCGCATCGATGCCACGATCGAGCGCTACGGCGCACGGTTTCTCGATCGCATCTTCACGGACACCGAGCGGGCAAAGTCGGACCGGGGCGCGCAACGCAGCGCAAGTTATGCCAAGCGGTTCGCTGCCAAGGAGGCCTGTGCGAAAGCTCTGGGAACGGGGTTGCGAAAGGGCGTGTTCTGGCGGGACATGGGTGTCGTCAATCTGCCGGGCGGCAAGCCGAGCCTCGCATTGACAGGCGGCGCACTGGCGCGGCTGGAGGCGCTGACGCCCCCGGGACATATCGCGCAGATCGATCTGTCAATCACCGACGATTATCCCTTGGCGCAGGCGATCGTGATCATATCGGCTTTTGCCCTACAGAATTCGGAGCCGGCCGCTTTTCGGTCAGCGGCGGCTTGACGCGGGATGGAGATTTCCGCTTTTCCCTCAACGCAAGAGATTGGATAGGTCAACGTGTCAGAGAGCAAAGAAGTGGCAGGAATCGTGGCAAAGCCCAAAGACGGCAAGAAGCTGATCGTCGCCGGCAAGACGGCGGGCAGGGGCAAGGCCGGTTCTGATTCATGGGTCGAAACCGGCAAAACGATCGTCTATGCGCTGCTCATAGCGCTCGTAATCCGCACGTTCCTGTTCCAGCCCTTCTACATTCCATCGGGATCGATGGAGAATACGCTGCTCGTCGGCGACTATCTTTTCCTTGAAAAGTTCGCCTACGGCTACAGCCGTTATTCGTTTCCGTTCGGATTTCCGCCGTTCGCGGGGCGCTTTCCGGCCGGAGGCCCGAGACGCGGCGATGTGGTCGTGTTCAAGATGCCCAACGCGAATTCGCCGGACTACATGAAGGATTTCATCAAGCGCGTCATCGGCCTGCCCGGTGATCGCGTACAGATGATCAATGGCCAACTTTGGCTGAACGGCAAAGCCGTACCGAAAGTTCGTGCTGCAGATTACGTCGAGCAGGACCCGTACGGAGGCGTCAATCGCGTTCCGCGATACAGGGAGACGCTGCCGGGAGGGAAGAGTTATTACGTGCTCGATCGAATTCCCGACGGTCCGACTGACAACACGCAGGTCTATGTCGTGCCGCCCGGACATTACTTCATGATGGGCGACAATCGCGACAATTCCGACGACAGCCGTGTGGATGTAGGATTCGTGCCTGCGGACAACATCGAGGGTAGGGCGGTTTTCATTTTCTTCTCGGTGGACGGCGAACTGATCAAGATCTGGGAATGGCCGTGGACGATTCGCTTCAGCCGTCTGTTTACACTGATTGACTGAGCCGCCGGATATCGCCGGGATCGAGCAAAAGCTCGGCCATACCTTTCGGGACAAACAGCTCCTCGCGCGCGCGCTCACGCATGCGAGCGCAAGCACGCGCTTTTCCAACGAGAGGCTGGAATTCCTCGGGGATCGCGTGCTCGGCCTCGTGATCGCCGAGATGCTCTTTGACGGTTACCCCGACGATTCCGAAGGCATGCTTGCGCTCAAGTACAATGCGCTGGTCCGCGGCGAGACCTGCGCCGCCGCCGCTGAGGCCGCAGATCTTCCGGGTCACGTTCTTCTTGCCGCTTCCGAGGCCGCGAGCGGCGGACGAAAGAAGATGGCGATCCTCGGCGGCCTCTGCGAAGCGGTGATCGCCGCACTGTACCTCGATGCGGGGCTCGAGACCGCGCGCGAATTCATTCAACGTTACTGGGCCGACGCATTCGCGCAGCTCGGAAGCGACATGCGAGATCCCAAGACCATGCTTCAGGAATGGGCACAGTCGCGCAGGCGCGCGTCGCGCGGTGCGCCGGTTTATCGCCTCGTCAGCCGTGAAGGACCCGACCACGCGCCACTGTTCATCGTGGAAGTAAGTGTGGCTGGCGAGGGCAGCGAGACCGGGGAGGGCCGTTCCAAGCAGGAGGCGCAGCAGTCGGCCGCACGAGCCATGCTCGCACGGCTGGAACGGCAGACGGCGTGAGCGAGGACGAAAAGACTCGCTGCGGTTTCGTAGCCGTGATCGGCGCGCCCAACGCGGGAAAGTCCACGCTCGTAAACACGCTCGTCGGCTCAAAGGTCTCCATCGTCACCCCCAAGGTTCAGACGACGCGGATGCGCGTGCGCGGCGTGGCAATGTTCGGCGAGACGCAGGTCGTGTTCATCGACACGCCGGGAATATTCCGGCCGCGACGATTGCTCGATCGGGCAATGGTGCGCTCGGCCTGGACCGGTGCGGGCGAGGCCGATGCTGTTCTCTTTCTTGTCGATGCGCCCGCTGCCGCCCGTGACGGGGCAACCATCGCCGACGCGCGTTCGATCACCGACGATCTGCGCCGCGCGGGACGCAGAAGAGCCGCCCTGGTCTTGAACAAGGTTGATGCCGTCGCACACGAGCGGCTGCTACCGTTGGTCGAGCAGCTGAACGATGCGCAGGTCTTCGAAGGTGTGTTCATGATCTCGGCGCTCAAGGGCGACGGTTTGCCCGAACTGAAATCCTGGTGCACGGGACACATGCCGGTTGGCCCGTGGCTTTATCCGCCGGATCAGGCGGCGGATATCCCCTTGAGGTTGCTGGCGGCCGAGATCACGCGCGAGAAGCTCTTCATGCGCCTGCACGAGGAGCTGCCTTATGCAACCACGGTCGAGACCGAGAGCTGGATCGAGCGCAAAGATGCGTCGGTACGGATCGAGCAAACAATCTACGTCGAGCGCGACAGTCAGAAGCCGATTGTTCTTGGCGAGCGCGGCCGTATGATCAAGGCGATCGGTGCGGCGGCGCGCGCCGAACTTGAACGCCTGTTCGAGAAGCGCGTGCATCTGTTCCTGTTCGTGAAGGTACGCGAGCGCTGGTCCGAGGAGCGCGAACGTCTGACGGCGATCGGCCTGGATTTTCCGGAGACTTAGTCCGCGAATGGAATGGAAAGATGACGCAATAGCGCTCGCTGCGCGTCCCTATGGTGAAACCGGCGTTATCCTGGAGACGCTGACGCGTCATCACGGACGGCATTTGGGCCTCGTGCATGGCGGCGCCTCGCGGCGTCTGAAGTCGTCGCTCCTCACCGGCAACACGCTGGACATCACATGGCGTGCGCGCCTCTCGGAAAATCTCGGTACATTTTCCGCCGAGCTCCGCCGCGAACGCGCCGGCGCGCTTCTCGAAGACCGCGAAGCCCTGGTTGGTCTCAACGCGTTTTCGGAGGTCGCGCACGCGGTGATACCGGAGCGTGAACCACACGAGACCGTGTTTACCGCGGCGGAAATCCTGCTCGATGCCATGACCCAGAGCGACTTCCTCCATTGGGGCGCGCTCTATGTGCGCTGGGAAGCCGGCCTTCTCGATGAGTTGGGTTTCGGCCTCGATCTTCGCCGTTGCGCCGCGACGGGGGCGACCGAAAACCTTCGCTACGTTTCGCCGAAATCGGGCCGCGCCGTTTCGGCCGACGCGGGCTTGCCCTACCATGCACGACTGCTTTCGTTGCCCCGCTTCCTGCTGCAATCCGCCGAGGCAGCGCCGACGCGGAGTGACATCGCGGACGGCATGAGGCTGACGGGATATTTCCTTCAGGAGCGTGTGCTCGCGCCGCATCACCGGCCGATCCCGCCGGCACGGCTGCGATTGGATGCGCTTGCCGCCCCCGAATCATCGTAATCCTCCGGCATCGATTGGCTTAGACGATGGACAACAACTCCGACCAGATTCGGCCGGCGCCGCTCAACAAGGCGCTTTCCGAGCGCTATCTCACCTACGCCCTTTCCACCATCACGCAACGCGCGTTGCCCGACGCGCGCGACGGATTGAAACCGGTTCACCGCCGGCTCCTGCATGCCATGCGCGAACTCGGTCTCAATCCGCAGGCCGGTTTCAAGAAATGCGCGCGTGTCGTTGGTGATGTCATCGGCAAATTCCATCCGCATGGCGAGCAGGCCGTGTACGATGCGCTGGTGCGGCTCGCCCAGGATTTCGCCGTTCGGTACCCGCTTGTGGACGGGCAGGGGAATTTCGGGAATGTCGATGGCGACAATCCCGCTGCCATGCGGTACACGGAAAGCCGTCTCACGGCGGTCGCGCAGGCCCTGCTCGAAGGGCTGGACGAAGACGCGGTGGATTTCCGTCCTACTTACGACGGCGAGGATCGCGAACCGGTCGTTCTCCCGGCCGCCTTTCCCAATCTGCTTGCGAATGGTGCGAGCGGCATTGCCGTCGGAATGGCGACATCCATTCCCCCGCACAATCTCGGCGAGCTCTGCGCCGCGCTGCTCGCGCTGATCGACGACCCTTCGCTCTCACCGGCGAAGATCCTCAAACACGTGAAGGGCCCGGATTTTCCGACCGGCGGGATCGTGGTCGACGACCGCGCCACCATCGCCGAAGCCTACAAGACCGGACGCGGCAGCTTTCGCGTGCGCGCACGATGGGAAAAGGCCGATGCAGGCCGCGGGACCTATGTCGTCGTCATCGACGAGATTCCCTATCAGGTGCAGAAGGCAAAGCTGATCGAACGCATCGCCGAGCTGATCGAACAGAAAAAGCTGCCCCAGCTCGACGACGTACGCGATGAGTCGACCGACGAGGTGCGGATCGTGCTCACGCCGAAAAGCCGTACGGTCGATGCCGAGCTCCTGATGGAACAGCTGTTCCGGCTGACCGATCTCGAAGCGCGCATTCCCCTCAACATGAACATGCTCGACGGCGGGCTCATACCGCGGGTGATGAGCCTCAGGGACGCGCTCGTCGCCTTCCTCCATCACCGGCGCGATGTCCTGAAGCGCCGGACCACGCACCGGCTCGACAAAATTGCGGCGCGGCTGGAAATTCTCGACGGCTATCTCGCCGTCTATCTCAACCTCGACAAGGTGATCCGGATCATTCGCAACGAGGACGAACCGAAGCCCAAGCTGATGAAGGAATTTCGCCTGACGGAAAACCAGGCGGACGCGATCCTCAACATGCGGCTCCGCTCGCTCAGGAAGCTCGAGGAAGCCGAGATTCGCAAGGAGCATGCGGGGCTCGTTGCCGAACAGAAAGACCTGCGAAAGCTGCTGGGCTCCGAAAAGCTTCAATCGGCAAAGCTCGCGGACGAAATCCGGGGGATCGACGAGAAATTCGGTCTGAAGACGGCAATCGGGAAACGTCGCACCGGCTTTTCCGCGCCGCCTGACATCGCCGCCGATGTCGAAGCGATCGAAACCATGGTCGAGCGCGAACCGATAACGATCGTGTGCTCGGAAAAAGGCTGGATCCGCGCATTCAAGGGCCATCAGGAGCCGAGCGACGCCATCAAATACCGCGAAGGCGATCGCGAACGGTTCTGGCTGCATGGCGAAACCACCGACAAACTCATGCTCTTCGCGACCGACGGACGGTTCTTCACGCTCGATTGCGCGAAGCTGCCCGGCGGCCGCGGCAACGGCGAGGCGATCCGCAGTTTTCTCGATCTGCCGCCGGAAGCAGACATCGTGACAATGTTTGTGCATCGCGACGGCCGAAAGCTGTTGCTCGCCGCTTCGTCCGGACACGGTTTCATTACGGAGGAAGACGATGCCGTTGCGATGAAGCGTTCCGGGAAACAGGTGATGAATGTTCCAACGGGCGTCGAAGCGGCGGTCTGTACATTTGTCGAAGGCGATTCCGTCGCCGTCGTCGGAGAAAACCGGAAGATGCTGATCTTTCCCCTTGCCGAAGTTCCGGAACTCGCGCGGGGGCGCGGCGTCATTTTGCAGCGCTACAAGGATGGCCATCTGCTCGACGCGAAAACCTTCACCTGGAAAGAGGGGTTGCGCGATGCGAACGGCCGTGCCTGGACATCCTCTGAGTTGAAAGAGTGGCGCGGCGCCCGCGCGCAGGCCGGGCGTATCGTACCGCGCGGCTTTCCGCGATCGGGAAAATTTGGATAGCGTAGGCAATCTGGCACACACCAATTGTGCTATCCACGGTTTCACTCCTTCAAACGAACGGTGCGGCGCGGGAGAGGATTGCGTGTGCGTTCAATTTTGCCGCTGGCGCCCCGTACGCGATACCAGGCCGGTCGGCCAGGCGCGTCCCGCAGAACGCGTCGGCGATAAAGGAAGGCGCGTACCGCGTCAGCACGGCGCCCTGCAGCACCAGCGCCATCTGCTCGACCAGTCGGCGTGCGTCTAAATCGGTGATCGGTTCTGCAAGTGCCTCTTTGAGTTGGCCGCTTGCACGGTCCAACGCGGCGTTTGCACCGCGCGAAGCCTCGATCTCTCTGACGAGCACCTCGACGCTTTCTGGTTCGCGGCGCATGGCGCGGAGAACGTCGAGGCAGATGACGTTGCCGGAGCCCTCCCAGATGGAATTGAGCGGTGACTGCCGGAACATGCGTGGCATCGCGTTCTCTTCCACGTAACCCGCGCCGCCATGAACCTCCATCGCCTCGTAGACGAAATTCACCACGCGCCTGTTCAACCAGTATTTGGCCACGGGCGTCGCAATGCGCGAAAATGCGGCCGCCTCCGGGTTGGTGCGGGCCTCGTCGAAGCTTCGCGCGATGCGAAACACCAGAGCCGTCGCCGCTTCGGATTCAAGCGCCATGTCTGCCAGCACCGTCTGCATCAGCGGCTGGTCTATCAGCTTCTTCTGGAATGCTGCGCGATGCGCGGCGTGCCAGCAGGCGAGCGCCAGCGCCTGGCGCATGTACGCCGCCGGCGCGATGGCACAATCCAGTCGCGTGTGCTGAACCATCTCGATGATCGTGCGCACGCCGCGGCCGTCTTCGCCGATCATGGTTGCCAAGGCATCGTGGTACTCGATCTCCGCCGAGGCGTTGGCGCGGTCGCCGAGCTTGTCCTTCAGCCGCATGATGCTGATTGCGTTTCGCGCGCCATCCGGCGTCCAGCGCGGGACTAGAAAGCAGCTGAGGCCGTTCTCTGTGTACGCAAGCGTGAGAAAGGCATCGGACATCGGCGCGGAGCAGAACCATTTGTGGCCGACGAGCCGGTAGTCGCGGCCGGATCCCGGCGCATCGCACGGAACCGCGCGCGTGGTGTTGGCGCGTACGTCCGAGCCGCCCTGTTTTTCGGTCATCGCCATGCCGATCGTCACGCCCAGTTTCGCGGCGGCCGGCTGCGAGGAGGAATCGTAACGCGACGCCAGGATTCGCGGCAGCCATTGCGCTGCGATCTCCGGCTGAGCGTTGAGCGCCGCGACGGATGCGTACGTCATGGTCATGGGGCAGCACACACCGGGCTCCGCCTGCGCCATCAGGAATTCGAGCGCGGCATGCTGCGCGTGGCCGGCGGGCGCGGCGAACCATGCCGCGCTTGCGACGCCCCCCTCGAGACCGAAGGTCATCAGAGCGTGATAGGCCGGATGGAATTCGACCTCGTCGATGCGCCGCCCGAAGCGGTCGAAGGATTTGAGCTGCGGGACGAACGCGTTCGCTTTTGCCGCCCATTCGCTCACCTCGGCAGAGCCCGTACGGGCTCCGAACGCATGAAGCCTTCGGGCATGACTGTTGCAGCCCGAGCGGTCGACGGCCTCTCGCAGGGAGAGGTCGGTTTCGAAGAGGTTGATGTCTTCGAAGGGCGGCGGCTGGTTCGTGACGTCATGGGTGCCGAGATTCGAACGGGGTCTCAACGCGCTCATGGGGGCTCCTTCCTACGATCAGGATAGGACGGTTTTTCCACGTCGCGTTAACCCCGTGGAAACCAAAACGAGACGCCCTCGTCGAAATGGTTTAAGGTTCGTTAATTGGTGCGAGCGGGGCTATGCGGGCGTTAAGGGTTCTGGGCGGGATATTCCTGGCAGCGGCCGGCGTACTGGCCGTAGCGGCGCTCATTTCCGAGTCGTCCCAAAATCCGTCGGGCAACGGGGGCAGCGCCGGGCCGGCCCCGCAGATCGAGTTTTACTGGTCCCTCCCGGGTGGCAACAAAGCCAGCCCGCCGTCGCAGGTGGCGATCAGGGGTTCCGAACTGCAGACCGAAGCGCCATGGGTTCAGCAAAGGCACAAGCGCCGCGCGGTGGCAGAGGAGCATCATCGGTCCGGACACCATCACCACCGCAGCGAGCTTGCGGTTTCGACCTCCATTGTGTCGGAGGGAACTGCGCCGGCCGCGCCGTCTTCGAAGACCCCGCCGAAAAATGAGCTGTCGGCGGTGAAAGACAGGCTCAGGAACAGTCTCAACGATGAACTCTATTCGGATTTCGAGCTTTTTCTGTACGTAAGCAAGGCCGTCAGCGGACCGCTCGCCCAGCAGATGTACGTCTTCCGCAAAGGTGAAAACGGCGTGCTCGATCTGTTGTACGACTGGCCGGTCTCGACGGGGCGCGATCGCACGGAGTTGAACGGACAAGGCCTGTACCTGTCCACCTTCACGCCGACCGGCTTGTTCGAGCTCGATCCCCATCGCTTCTTTCGCCATCATACATCATCCGAATGGCATGAGCCGATGCCATTCGCCATGTTCTTCGACTGGGTGGAAGGCGGCGCGCCGACCGGCCTCGCCATCCATGCGGCGACCGGCAGCGAGATCGCGGAACTGGGAACCCGCGCGAGCGCGGGCTGTATCCGCCTTGCGCCCGAAGCGGCCCGGACGCTTTTCAACCTGATCCAAACCCAATATCGCGGGCGGACGCCACGTTTCGCGACGGACCATCGCACCGGCACGATGAGCGACACCGGCATTCTGCTGCATGACGCGAACGGCCATGCCGAAAAGTCCGAAGGATACAAGGTGCTGGTGGTGATCGAAAACTACAGCGGCCGGAATCTCGTCGCGGCGATGTATTGACATTCCCCTCATCCGTGCCGGGACAGGTCCGGCGCACCCTCTCCCGCAAGGGGAGAGGGGAAACAACGGGCGCATTTCGTACGTAGCGCACGAGCAACCCTTCTCGCCTTGCGGGAGGCGGCGCGCGCATGCGCGCCGGATGAGGGGTCATCCACTCCAACGACGCCGGCACTCGTACAGTGCGATGGCCGCGGCGTTCGAGACATTCAGGCTCTCCATCCGTTTGCTGATCGGTATGGTGGCGCTGTCGTCGCAACGTTCGCGGACGAGACGGCGGATGCCGGTACCTTCCGAGCCCAGCACGATCGCAAGATCGCGCGACGCGATTGCGTCTGCGAACGTTTGCCCGGCATCTCCGGTTAGCGCCACGCGCCAGAAGCCGTGCTCGCCCAATTGTTCGAGCGCACGGGCGATATTCACGACAGGCACATAGGGAACGATATCCAGCGCGCCTGAGGCAGCTTTCGCGAGCGCGCCGGACTCGGGCGGGGCATGCCGCTCCTGAACCACAACAGCAGCGACATCGAATGCCGCCGCCGAACGAAGAATGGCGCCGACATTGTGCGGGTCGGCAATCTGGTCGAGCACAAGGACGAGCTTGCGGCCCGGCAGGGCCGCGATCCTTTCGAGGTTGCCGGGTGAAAGCGGATCGCACGCGAGAGCAACGCCCTGGTGCACCGCCCCTTGGGGCAGCGCCCGCGACACCTGGTCGGGAGACACCACTTCGGTGTGGACGCGCGACAGCGCCGGCACGCCGAGGTTTTCCGCCACGGCCCGCGTCAAAAGGCAACGGTGGCAGCGGCGTCGCGGATTGGCGAGGGCGGCCCTGACTGTGTGTAGGCCATAAAGCCAAAGCATGCCGTTTCGTCCGGCCCGTGTGGTTGGATTCTGTTTTGCCATGGGGGCGAGTGTAGGCGGGCGCGGCGCCGCGGGCGATATGCCAGGCCGGACGCGGCTTCTATTGACACCATCTCGGCGTTTGGACGATATCCGCCGGCCTGCGGCCGGAGGGCCGCGGACTTCCGGCAATGGGGGAATGTCCCGAGCGGCAAAGGGGGCGGACTGTAAATCCGCTGGCTAAGCCTTCGTAGGTTCGAGTCCTACTTCCCCCACCAGCCTTCGCTGCACAATAGCGGAGGCTGCCGCGGCGGAGCCCATTGTGCGAGGAGGGCCGACGTCGCGTAAGCTACGGCTTGGCAGGCCGGTGTAGTTTTGATTTTTGTGCGCGCGACAGACGCGCATTGCGGGTGTAGCTCAATGGTAGAGCAACAGCCTTCCAAGCTGATGACGAGGGTTCGATTCCCTTCACCCGCTCCAATACTTAGCTGATTTTACTCGTACGGTTTTACACAGAGTTTTACAGTTTTCGTTCCCTATTCGCCCCAATGGGGCATGGTTGCCCGCGCAGAATTTCGAGCACGTTGGCGAGCTTGTCCGGGTTCCGAGCGGGTTGCGCGTTCGACCGTCCGTACCTATTTCCGGTAAGACGCTGCGGGGCGGGCTAGGGTCCAAAACCTCACGCGAGAGCAAAAGAAGCCCGGCAGGCTCGGTTTGCGGCGTCAGCGCAGTGCGCGCGTGACGGAATGGTAGACGTGCCAGCTTGGACGAGGATCTTCCGGGGTCTTCTCTAAGCTGGTGACCGGCAAACGGTTATGCGGGTTCGAGTCCCACCGCGCGCACCACTCACCTCATGAACAGGAAGGCAGAGAAAAACAGGCCCCCTTTCGAGGGCCTGTCTCGGTCCGGTGTTTCGACCTTATTTCGTTTCGACGGTGTGGCCTGATCCGCCGTGGTACGCTTGAGCAACAGAGATAGCATCCGACAGGTTCGATGCGCTTCCGATTCGTGTCGACGGTGGGTCGATCAGGGCCACCGGCGAGCGGTAGATCGACCCGGAGTCCTCGTTGTAGGTGTAACGCTTTGTGCCGGCTTCGCCACGCGCGCGAATAAAGAGCTTTGTCATTGTGAACTTCCTCTTCTGTTTGTGGATGCGCCATGCATTCACAGAAGCTCAACGCCGCTGCACATACTTCGTCGAACCGCAGGTCTGCGGCGTTGAGTGCCGCATGTTTGCGGCACCCGCAATTCGATGTCTTGCGTGGGTGCACCCGCTCCCTTCATGGTGTGGTACACGGCAACGTGGGGACAAGAATGACTCGAAAAGCGCCGATGCTGCCAAGACGAAAGCCAGAGCCAAAGCCAAGTGTCGAGGCATTCCTCTTCCGCACGCGCGAACGTTTAGGTTTCACAGTGGCGTATGTGGAACGGGCCTTGGGAGTTAGCAGAGATTCCCTGGACAGGTGGGAAGGTGGCGCAGGCGCTTATCCGATCCCGCCGCTACCGCTCGCGCGGCTCCTTCGATTCTACTCCGATGAGGGTGGCTGCAGTTGGAAGGAAGCCCGGGACGTGTTTCAGAATGCATATCCTGAATTGGACACAATTGTCAGCCAGATGGAAAGGGGACGGGTTAGCGCGTCCAAAGGTTACGACGCACTACCTCACAGATGGATTCATACAAATCATTCCAATCATCTAATCACTTGGGACGCGGCTACATTGGACGAATACGATCGTGTGAGCGCGCTGGTGACAAAGCATTTCGCAAACAGCGTAGGAGACGTACTCTCTGTGGAGCGTCCTACGCATGTTGCTGGCTCTGATGTGTTCCGCGTGCAAGGGAAAGAGAAAAATATCTTTTTGAAAGGATACCGAGTTAGGCTGGAGCACAAGAAATTGGATTCGATGGTCCGCATCCAGCGAATCGTCGCTGACCCCGATTCCACGGATCCGCCGTTCCCGGGTGCCCGCTTCCTTGCCCCTCTGAACACGAACAATTCAGACCGGGGTTGGTTGGAATCTGAGTGGGCTGAATGTCCTGTAGTTATCGCCTACGACTTCGTGGAGGAATCTCACGGCGGCGGTATCACCCACTACGCGGGCACGTCGCTTGAAGAAATAGCCTCTATTGGCGCGTCGTTGGCGAGGTTAAACACGTTACTAATAGACAATTGCGAGCATCCGATCGCCGACATCGGCTTCACGAACGAAAATGCAAATTGGGAGTCATGCCAGGCATTATTCCAGCGTGAAGCTGATATTCCAACGCGCATACGATATTTGGCGGATGCCGAACTTAAGTACATCAGGGAGACGGCCGATCGTGTTAACGCGTTGAAGGGCACAGGATCGGTGTTCACGCTCAATGACTTTCATCCTCACAACGTGTTTGTGAAGCGGGATCGGTGCCACCTCATATTCGATTTTGACGTGCGGAAAGAATGGCCTGAGCAGGCAACCGTAGCATTCGCAATGCATCGAGCGTGTCGTGAATATGTACGGCGCAACATCATGACTCCCTCGATCTTGCTCGACCCGTCCGAGATACCAAAAATTCAGCACGGGCTGGCAGTTGACTCGGTAAATGCATTTTTGAGCGGCTACACCTCTGTAAGAGATAGTGCGAGGGCAGCGGTTTTGGAATCGGGAGTTGAGTGGGCCAAGGCCATAAATTTTCGGAAGCTATGCGACATTCTTTGGTCTTCGTTTCCTGGGAATGATGACCTCAGGAAGCGACCGGAAGATGTACTCTTTAGCGAGTTCGTTAAGTTCCTGTCGTATTTGAAGGAGCTGGACGTGTTTGCCGACGCGGTAAAAGAATTGGCGTATGGGAAAGCTCGATTGACCGCGTGAGATTCAGGTTTCACCACCGGTGGCGGACCGGGGTTGTACTTCCTCGATCCGGCGGATGCGGTCGCGAAGGATGTCATCGCGACGCACGTAGCAATCTATGAGTCTCTCGACGCGAACCTCACTCCAGCCCAACGTCTCTGCGATTTCGCGGGTCGTGAAATTCGCCCGGAAAAAATTCGTTGCCGCTGTCCCTCTCAGGTCGTGAAAATGAAGGTCTCGGTCGGCCAAGCCCGCGTCTTTGACAGCCTTCTGCCAGGACGAACTGAAACCGCGCCACGGCCGTCCCTTGCTGTTGGTGAGAACTGTCGTGCTGCGGCGAGGAATATCCGCCAGCAGCGACTTGCATTCGCTGGTGAGGGGCACCAAAGCCGTCCGCTTCCCCCGACCCTTGGCGGTTTTGATCTCGATGGCATGCTCCCCGACGTGCGACCAACAAAGCCGGAATAGGTCGGAGGTTCGCAAGCCGGTAAGCCCAGCCAGTCTTGCTGCATAGCCGACTTCAGGGGATGCGCTTCGACACAGCGCGGCCAAGTCCGCTTCCTCCCAGACAATCTCGGAGCGATCGCCATCGTACAGATTTGGGATGCCCTTGCAGAGATTTTGCGCTAGTGCCCCCTCCGCCACGCCAAAGGACAACACGCGGGACAACACCTGCTTGCCAAAATCCGCTGTCCGGGGCGTTGAACGCCACTGATCCCGCCAGCGCCTGATGTCGGAGCGCAGTTGGGGTCGATCAAATTGCCGGGTCGAGAGCCGTACGAATCGTTCCTTGATCCGGTCAAGCCAAGGGTGCCATTGCTTCTTCGTCGACTCCGCGAGTTCCTGAAACTCGGGGCTACTCTTGTAGCGCGTAATCCAGGACGCGAACTTTGTAGAATCACTCCGCTCGGAAGGCTCCTTGGCCCGTTGAAGCGAATGTAGAAATTCCGCCGATCCGGGTTCGCCCTGCAGTCGCGGTCCACCGCGCCAAGCGTAATGATAGGTTCGGCCTTTCGCCTTTACACTGTGGATACCCTTAAGCTGCACCATCACCATACCGCGCGCGATGCTCCGCTAACTCCCGGTCGAGGTTCCCGTCGTCCTCAGGCGCTGTCAACTCCCGACCATTCGTAGCGACCAGGCGCACGCAAGTGGGCGTCATTTCGATGGCCGCGATTTTCAAATTGAAGGCCGCCGCCAAACCCCTCAACCGATTCAAATCAGACTGCGTGATCTTCGGTTGCCGCACTCGCGCCGGCATTCGCATTCTTCCTCGCATCTCGATTCATGCGAAGAAACTGTGAACGTCGCGCGACACGCATTCAATGGGTGTCCTGTTTTCTTCCGGCGGGTGTCCGGTTTTCGTCCGGGTTTTGAACCCACCGGACCGCATTTTCTGGTTTGACTCCCGAATCGTTCCCGCAAGGCGTGACGCGAGACTGAGCAGTGCTGATTCGCACTAGGAGGTCCAGCGTGTCCAACTTACGTCGTCCAGAGGCCGCAATTTCGGAAGAAATCCCGCGCGCTATTTACGTTCGGCTGCCTCAGGTACTTGCTCGTTATCCCGTCGCGAAGAGTACGCTTTATTCATGGATTCAACAGGGCCGCTTTCCCAAGCCTGTGCGGCTCGGACCCCGAACGGTCGCGTGGACTGAGTAGAGTCTGGCGGCGTTCAATGACTCGAGGGCGGTCTGAAAATGTCGGATCACCTCAACTCGTTTAGAGATGCAATGGCTGCGGCTGGTATGCCTACGCGCGAATCCATCCTTGCCGACGGCAGGATCCACAGAGTCCACGTCGAAGGTGATCGGAAGGGTTCACGTAACGGTTGGTACGTAGTCCACGATGACGATCGGCCGGCCGGCGCGTTCGGCTGTCACAAGCGGCAAGTCAAGGTGAGATGGACGGCGGAAGGAGCGGCGCCGCTGTCGGAAGCTGAGCGCAAGACGCTCGCTGTTCGCGCGAAACAGGAAAAGGCGCGCCGTGAGGCGGAGCGCGCGGCGCGGCACTCTGCGGCGGCGGAGCGCGCGAACGCAATCTGGAATGCCGCTGCGGCTGCAACCGAACATCCCTATCTCAAGCGCAAGGGTGTTGCGGCTCACGGGCTGCGGATTGTGCCGGAGTGGGTGAAGGAATGGACGGACCCGAACACGGGCGAGATTCGTGAGAAGCGGATAAAGAACGCGCTATTGGTGCCGATAAGGAACGCACGGAAGGAAATCGTCTCAATACAGGCAATCTTTCCAAGCCGCGAAAATGCCCTGCAGCGCGACAAGGATTACTTGGCGGACGGTGAGAAAGAGGGCTGCTGGTTCTCGATCGGTAAGCCAGGGGAGCATGACGGCAGAGCCGTCGTGGTTATCTGCGAGGGGTACGCAACCGGCGCGTCAGTCCATGAATCCACGGGGTTCGGCGTCGTGGTCGCGTTCGATGTGAACAACCTCCTGCCGGTCGCGAAAGCGGTTCGCCGGCTGCTGCCGGAAGCGGTGATTATCATTGCCGGCGACAACGATGCTTGGACAGACAAGCCGGTCAAGAATCCTGGTGCGACGATAGCGCGGCAAGTGGCGGCCGCGGTGCGCGGACGCGCTGCGATTCCGGAGTTCGTGAACGTCGAGGCAAAGCCAACCGATTTTAACGACTTGCACGCGGCCGAAGGCGCGGAAGAAGTGCGGCGCCAGCTAATGCTATGTCTAGCGCCTGCGGCGTCGGCGAATGTCCTCGCTGCGTCGCCGGTTGCGCACGTTGCCGGAACCGTACTGGACGACGATCCGCATGACGCGCGCTCTTACTTTACTATCCTCGGACATGATGAGCGGGACATTCACATCTACTCGCACGAAAAGAAAATGACGGTCTCGCATCCGGCCGAAAAGTGGACCAAGGGAGCGATGATGGCCATCGCGCCTCTCGAGTGGTGGGAAAATGAGTTTAAGGGGACAAAATCGACGAGCGATCAGTGGGTTTCCGCCGCGCAAAATTGGCTCATTCGCCGCGCCTACGGACGCGGGTACTTTGATCCTGCGAACCAACGTGGCCGCGGCGCATGGGAAGACAACGGGCGTATCATCTTTCACTTTGGGGATCGTCTCGAGATTGATCGTACGTTGGCACCTGTCGGACCTGTAGCAAGTTCTCGCTTTGTCTATTGTCGGCGGCCGCCAATCGCGGCGCCGCCAAAGGAAGGGCTGAGCGACGAGGTTGGTCTGCGCCTCTTGGAGATTGCAGAGCAGTTTTGCTGGCGCCGACCAGCGTCGGGAATCCTTCTCGCTGGATGGTGTGCCCTGTCTCC
>Ga0070731_10001944_pt1 | contig 20477 bp, 10 predicted proteins | sample Coa_R1_2_FD_66448 | JGI IMG/M metagenome (GOLD analysis project Ga0070731, IMG submission 66448) | Surface soil microbial communities from Centralia Pennsylvania, which are recovering from an underground coalmine fire - Coalmine... | ecosystem: Environmental > Terrestrial > Soil > Unclassified ... | reverse complement strand
CGTCGAGGACGAGGAATTCAAGAACGCGCAGACCGCCGGCGGCTACGCCAAGGAAATGTCGAAAGAGTATCAGGCCAAGCAGGCTGCGCTCGTCGCCGACCACATTAAGAAGCAAGACATCGTCATCACCACTGCGCTCATTCCCGGCCGGCCGGCGCCGCGGCTGATCTCGAAGGAGATGGTGGACTCAATGCGGCCGGGATCGGTCATCGTCGATCTCGCGGTTGAACGCGGTGGCAATGTCGAAGGAGCAAAACCCGGCGAGGTGGTGCAGGCCGGTCCTGCGAGGATCGTCGGCTATCTCAACGTACCGGGCCGGCTCGCGGCGTCGGCTTCCGCGCTTTACGCCAGGAACCTGCTGACGTTCCTCGAGACCATGATCGACAAGAAGGAAAAGAAGCTCGCGATCAACTGGGATGACGAGATCGTCAAAGGCACGATGCTGACTCGCGACGGCGCGGTTGTACATCCGAATTTCCGGCCAAAGAGCGCGGCGTGAGTTCGGTTCATGTCGCCAACGCTGAAACAACCACCATCGTCATTGCCGGGCTTGACCCGGCAATCCACGGCGCAGCCTAAATCACGATCCTCTGTCTGCCTGCAGGGATTCGGCATGGATGCGCGGGTCACGCCCGCGCATGACGAAGAGTAGGAGCACTATCATGGTCACTCTCTCAATCCTCGCCCAGATGAACTCCATGGCGCACGCGCTGCCGGCCGCACCCACAGCGGCAAGCGACCTCGTCAACCCATTCGTCTTTCGTCTGTCGATTTTCGTGCTGGCGGTATTCGTCGGCTATTACGTCGTGTGGTCGGTGACGCCGGCGCTGCACACGCCGCTCATGTCGGTGACCAACGCCATCTCCTCGGTGATCGTCGTCGGCGCACTGCTGGCGGTCGGCGTAGGGCTGGCGGGCAGCGATACCGGGCCGCTCTGGGCACGCGCGCTCGGCCTCGTCGCGCTCACATTCGCATCGGTCAATATCTTCGGCGGCTTTCTGGTGACCCAGCGCATGCTGGCCATGTACCAGAAGAAAAAGAATTGAGGGCGATCGCGATGTCGGCCAATCTCGTCGCGCTGCTTTATCTGATCGCCGGCGTACTCTTCATCCTGGCATTGCGGGGTCTCTCCAGCCCGGAGACGAGCCGGCGCGGCAATCTCCTGGGCATGATCGGCATGGCGATTGCGATCGTGACCACGCTCGCCTCGCATCCGCCGGTCGGCTTTTCGGCCTGGGTGCTGGTGATCGTCGGCATGGGCATCGGCGGCGGCGCCGGCGCGGTGATCGCGCGGCGCGTGCCGATGACCTCGATGCCGGAGCTTGTCGCCGCCTTCCATTCGCTGGTCGGCATGGCGGCGGTGCTGGTCGCGGCCGGCGCGCTCTATGCGCCCGCAGCCTTCGGCATCGGCACCGAGGGCGCGATCCACGGCCAAAGCCTGATCGAGATGTCGCTCGGCGTCGCCATCGGCGCCATCACCTTCACCGGCTCGGTGATTGCGTTCGCGAAGCTCTCCGGCCGCATGAGCGGCAAGCCGATCACCCTGCCGGCGCGCCATGTCATCAACATCGCGCTCGCATTGGCGCTCATCGCGTGCATTGTCTGGTTCTTCGAAACGCAAAGCCACGCGGCGTTCTGGTTGATCGCCGGCTCGGCTTTCCTTCTCGGCGTGCTCATCATCATCCCGATCGGCGGCGCCGACATGCCGGTCGTCATTTCCATGCTCAATTCCTATTCGGGCTGGGCGGCCGCCGGCATCGGCTTCACACTGGAGAACACCGCGCTGATCATCACCGGAGCGCTGGTCGGCTCCTCGGGCGCGATCCTGTCCTACATCATGTGCAAGGCCATGAATCGCTCGTTCATCTCCGTGATCCTCGGCGGCTTTGGCGGCGAGGTTTCGGGGCCGGCGGCAGGCGCCGAACAGCGGCCGGTCAAACTCGGCTCGGCCGAGGACGCCGCCTACATTCTCAAGAATGCCTCGAAGGTCATCATCGTGCCGGGCTACGGCATGGCGGTTGCACAGGCGCAGCATGCGTTGCGCGAGATGGGCGAGAAACTCAAACACGAAGGCGTTGAGGTCAAATACGCCATTCATCCGGTGGCTGGCCGCATGCCTGGCCACATGAACGTGCTGCTCGCGGAAGCCAACGTGCCCTACGACGAAGTTTTCGAACTGGAAGATATCAACTCCGAATTTGCCCAGGCCGACGTCGCCTACGTGATCGGCGCCAACGACGTGACCAATCCGGCCGCCGAAGAAGATCCGAAATCGCCGATCTACGGCATGCCCGTGCTGCAAGTGTGGAAAGCCGGCACGGTGATGTTCAACAAGCGGTCGCTCGCGTCGGGTTACGCGGGCATCGACAATCCGCTGTTCTATCGCGACAACACCATGATGCTGCTCGGCGACGCCAAGAAGATGACCGAACAGATCGCCAAGGACGTGTAAGCAAGGACGTGTAGGATTGGCGGACGATCTCCCGGAGATTCCGAAACCGGGACCTGGAGCGGGTCCAGCGCCGCTGCCTTCGCGCCGCCGGGGCGGTGAGAGTTCCCCGCGCAGCCGGCGCCGCCGCTTGATCTTCCGTCTCCTTGCGCTTCCCATCCTCGCCGGGGCGGCGTTTCTTCTCTTCAACGGTCTCCGCGACTACCTGGAGCTGCCCAAGTGCGATTCAGACCATGCGAAGGAGTGGCTAAGCCAGGCGCTGCAGCCGTTCAACTTCGGCACGTCGCGCTATGAATCAATCAAGACGATCTCGAGCAGCAAGCAAGAAGTTGTCTGCAACGCAGTCCTGTTATTGCCGAAAAGTTCCAACATCGCTGTCGACTACAGCTTCTATTGGAGCGGCAACAAAGTGAACATGAGGTATTCGGTACCGCTGACAGGCTCCGGGAGCGCGCCAACCGCGCAGCCCGCCGCGCCGGTGCGATGACCCGTACGTTATGATCGGCGCGGAACGCGATAAGCGGCCATGAAGGTCGACACCGCAATCCCCACCACGCGCTCGATCTGCTCCGGGCTCGGCGCCGGCGCGAAGTTAAACACGATCGGTTTGAACAGCATGGCGTGGCAGGATTCCATGAATTGCGCGGCGGCGACTTCGCAATCGCCGACGGCCAGCACTCCGGCGCCGGTCTGCGCCGCCAAATAATCCGCAAGGCGCCTGATGCCGTCCGCCGGTCCGTGTTCATAAAATTTCCGGCCGATCTCCGGCATGCGGTCGGCGATGGCGATCACGGTGCGGACCGCCGAGGCTTTTTCAGGCCGGCACAGAAATTTGACGTAGGCGACGCCGAGACGCTTGAGCACACTTTCGACGTCGTAATCTTGCGGATCGAGATTGAAAATCCCTTCGGCTTGCGCGTCGCATTCCTCTTCGACGATCGCTTCGAACAACTGCTCCTTGTTGTCGAAATAGACGTAGAGCGTGCCCTTCGAGACGCCGGCGGCACGCGCAATATCGTTCATGCTGGCGGCGTCAAAGCCTTGAGCCAGGAACACGGCGCGCGCCCCCTCGATGATCTGCCGCCGCTTGGAGCTGTCCTCCTCGCCGGCGGCGATTTGCTTGTCCAAGATCGCCTGTTCAGCCATGTTCTCCTCCCTTTCGAGCCGTTCTTACGTCCCTTATGCCGCTTAACCGCCCGTAATTCTTTGCCAATTTCTCGCGGGATCAATATACGGTGACCGAACCGTTCGGTCAATATTGACTTCGCCAACTTCTCGATATATTGATGACCGAACCGTTCGGTCATTCTCTGACCGGAGTGGCGACTTCAAGAGGAGCGCGGCAGATGTATCGCAAGGACGAATGGGATAGCGGTCCCTCTTCCCGACAATTCGTTCCGGCCGAGGGGCCGAAGGTTGGGGAAATCATTGACGTCGAGCCAATCGGCTCGGCGCCGGCGCAAGCAGAAGCCAAAGCCCCTCCCCCGTCGCTGCCGGCGCGGTCAGCCACAGCAAAACTCGGCGGCACGGGTCGCGCAGCCGACGCCGGCTCCCGCCGCTTCAGCCGCCGCCAACTCGCCCTCGGTGCCCTGCTCACCGCCGGCCTCGGTGCCGGAGCGTGGTTCGGTTACGACTGGTGGACGGTCGGCCGCTTCACGGTCACGACCGATGACGCCTACGTGGAAGCGCACAACACGACGCTGGCCGCAAAAGTCTCCGGCTATCTGGCGAGCGTGCTGGTCGACGATAACAGCCATGTCCGCGCCGGCGATGTGATCGCCACCATCGACGATGGCGACTATCGGCTCGCCGCCGACTCCGCGCGGGAGAAGGCCGCAACCCAAGAGGCGACCATCGAGCGCATCGGTCATCAGATCGACGCCCAGCAGGCCGCCGTCACTCAAGCCAAGGCGCAGCTCGATTCAGCCAACGCCGGCGCAACGCGTATGGAACTCGAGTTGACCCGGCAGACTACGCTCGCGGCCAAGGATTTCGCCACCAAACAGGCGCTGGAGCAGGCGCAGGCCAACCGCGACCAGGCGGTCGCTGCCGTCCAGGGAGCGCAAGCCGCGCTCGACTCGGCCGCCGCCAACGTCGATGTGCTGAAGGGGCAGCAGCAGGAGGCGTCGCGCACCCTTGCTGAACTCAAGACCTCGCTCGCCAAGGCCGAACGCGATCTTTCGTTCACCGTCATCCGCGCCCCAATCGATGGCGTTATCGGCAATCGCGCGGTGCAGACGGGCGACTACGTGCAGCCCGGCCAGCGGCTGGCGAGCGTCGTTCCGCTCGGCGAGGTTTACGTTGACGCCAACTTCAAGGAGACACAGCTTGGCGAGTTGCGCGCCGGCCAACCGGTTTCGATCGCGGTCGATGCGCTGCCCGAGCATGCAATCCAAGGTACCGTGGAGAGCATTTCACCCGCTTCCGGCTCCGTGTTCTCGCTGCTGCCGCCGGACAATGCCACCGGCAACTTCACCAAGATCGTGCAGCGGCTGCCGGTGCGCATCCGCGTCCCCGCCTCCGTAGCCAACCAAGGTGTGCTGCGCCCCGGCATGTCCGTGGTGGTGCGGGTGAACACCAAACAAAGCGCGCTCGCCAATAATGCAGCGCCTGCGCAGACTGTCGTGACCCGCTGATCCGAGCCAGCCTGAGGATTGCGTCATGACGACCGCCGCCGCCACTGCCACGCCGGATCAAGTGATCGCCGCGCCAAGCGACGCCGACCGCATCGACCCGGCACGCCTCATCGCCTTCCTGGCCATGTGCTTCGGCATGTTCATGGCGTTCCTCGACATCCAAGTCGTATCGGCCTCGCTCTCGGAAATCCAAGCCGGCCTCGCCGCTTCCAGCGACGAGATCACCTGGGTGCAGACGGCGTATCTGATGGCCGAAGTGGTCGCCATTCCGCTCTCCGGCTTTCTCTCACGCGCGCTCGGCACGCGCATCATGTTCGCCACTGCGGCCGCAGGCTTCACCATCGCCAGCCTGATGTGCGGACTGACCTCGTCCATGGAACAGATGATCATCTGGCGCGCGATCCAGGGGTTCATCGGCGGCGGCATGGTGCCGACGGTGTTTGCCTCCGCCTACATCATCTTTCCGCGCTCGCGCATGCCCATCGTCGTACCGATGATCGGGCTCGTGGCGACCCTGGCGCCCACCGTCGGCCCGACGGTCGGCGGCTATCTCACCGACGCGCTGTCGTGGCATTGGCTGTTCTTCATCAACATCGTGCCCGGCATTCTGGTGACGATCGCGGCGCTGACATTGATCGATTTCGACAAGCCCGACTTTTCTCTGTTTGAAACGTTCGACTGGATCGGGTTGACTTTCATGGCGCTGTTCCTCGGCGCGCTCGAATACGTGCTCGAAGACGGGCCGCGCTACGACTGGTTCGACGACACCACGATCGCATGGGCGGCGGTGGTTTCGACGGCCTCGGCGGTGATCTTCTTCGTTCGCGTACTGATGGCGAAAAATCCCATCGTCGATCTTCGCGCCTTCCTCGACCGCAACTTCGCGTTCGGCAGCATCTTTTCCTTTGTGCTTGGCATCGGTCTTTACGGCCTGACCTATCTGTATCCGGTCTATCTCGGCCAGATCCGCGGCTACGACGCGCTGATGATCGGCAAGACCATGTTCGTGTCGGGCGTGGCGATGTTTGCCACCGCGCCGCTCGTCGGCCGGCTGATGGAGCGAACTGACCCGCGGCTCATGCTCACCGCCGGCTTTCTGATCGTCGGGGCGAGCAACTGGGAAATGAGCTACCTGACGTCGGATTGGGACTTCTGGCAGCTGTTCGTGCCGCAACTGTTGCGCGGCTTCGGCATGATGCTGGCGATCGTGCCTATCACCAACGTGGCGCTCGGCACGCTGCCGCCCGACCGGCTGAAGAACGCCTCCGGGCTGTTCAACCTTACGCGTAACCTCGGCGGCGCCGTCGGCCTCGCGGCCCTTAACACCGTGCTCGACGATCGCACCGACCTGCATCTCGCGCGGCTGCATGACGCCATCACCTGGTCGCGGCAGCCCGCGCTGGAGACGCTGACGGCGATGGCCTCCCGCATTTCCGGGTCGGACGCGCAGAACATGGCGCTCAAGCAGCTCTATCAGCTCGTGCACCAGCAAGGCGTCGTCATGGCGTTTGCCGACGTGTTCCTGCTGCTCAGCCTCCTGTACGTCGCCTTCGCCTGGCTGACGGTTCTGATGCGCCGTCCTGCTCCGATAGCGGCGGGCGGCGGAGGGCACTAAGCCCAATGCCCAGGGAAACACGGACTCAATGTCTCGGGCAAGACCGGACGATGTCCGCTAATGACCAAATCAACTGCCAAAGCGCGCGCGATATATCTGAAGATTCTCAATGACGCGTTGGACATAATTACGTGTTTCCGCAAACGGAATTCGTTCGACCCAATCAACGGAGTCAATCTTGGGATCGCGCGGATCGCCGTGTAGCGCCATCCATTGTCTCACTCGATCACGGCCCGCGTTGTACGCGGCAAATGTCAAGATGTAGGAGCCACCATATTCTTTAAGCAGAGCGGCGGCTTCGCCGGCGCCCATCTCGGTGTTGTAGACCGGGTCGGACACGACACGACGCCAATCGTAGAGGATACCGAAACGTTTAGCGGTGTCACGGCCAGCCCCAGGCGTAACCTGCATCAGCCCGACTGCATTCGCCGATGACTTGTCGCGCTGATCGAACGCACTTTCCGTGCGGACGATGGCAAACAGCACAGAACGATCAATCGTCGGGCCGCCAGTGTAAAGTGGAACCCCAAAATCGGGGTAAGCGTACTGCTCCATGGCCATGCCACGGGCGAGCGCAGCTTCGCCAATCACCATGGTCGCATGAGCATCCTGGTGTTGGGCCGTTAGCTTGGCGAGGCCGTCTATAACGGCGGCATCGTTGCTCTCCTTAGCCACGTCAGAAACAAAGCAGAGGACGAGTTCGCGCTCCTCCACGGCATAGAGAATACCTGCAGCTTGGAGGAGTTCGCTCTTGCTCGGATCCTGTGGCTGTGCGGATGAGCGTGAGTCCACGCCGCCAAGTCCAAGCCGGACACGTGCCAACTGCCCGTAATAGGCGGTGGGGTAGCGGCCGGCAGCTTCGTATTGAGCACGCATCTCCGCGGTTTGGCCCTCCGCGTCAGCGGCACGACCCCGCCAATAGGCGGCGCGCGCCACGATGCGCGGATCGGTGGCGCCCTCATCGACAAGTGCGAAATGCTTGGCCGCCGTCGCGGGATCATTGAGAAACCGCAGAGCGATCCAGCCGGCCATGAAGTGGAATTCGGCTCGGTAGTGAGGATTGGCGGGAAGAGCCGCCTTGGCCACCACCTGATAAGCGTCTTTCGCGTCGTCCAGATCGAGAAGCTTTCGAGCGAGAGCGCGACGTTGGCGCCACCATTCGTCCGTGTCTTGCTGCCGCAAGTCGTCATCCGCGCCCGCAAGGGCCAGCTTTACTGCGAGAGCAACGTCCTCCTTCGGCGTTACGATGTGGCCGCGAATGTTGAAACCAGGCGCATCGTTTCGCAGCAGCCATTGGATGCGGCACAACGCATAGCCCAAATCCTCGCGCGCTCGCGACGGAACCGCATCGAGGAGCTTTCCGGCATTTGCGGATTTCTGCGCGGCAGCAGCGCAAGCCTTAACGATTGCGGCTTGATCTTCCCCGACCCGCTTCGCAGCACGCATCGCTTCGGCAAAATCCTTGGCTCCAATACGCTTGTCCATGCGTGCCAAGTGATCCGGACGCGTCAAGACATCCGGAAAGTCGCTAAGCGTCGCGGTTTCGAGTTCAGCTGACAGTGGCGCAGAACGCCACACCGAGCGGACTTCACTCGCGGCCGACGTGCGATCTCCTTCGGCCATCAGCACGCGCGCGAGGACAAGCCTGCCGGTGGGACTTACCAGGTGGTCGCTGACGAAGCTGCGCGCCTCGGAGGCAGTCGATCGCTCCTTCCACAGCATGGTCTCCGCTCGCTTGCGCAGCAGCGGAAGGCTCGGCCAGGTGGGATTAGCGCTGATGAATGCTTTGTAGCGCTTAAAGCCAGCGCCACCGTCCGTTTGACGAAGCAGCGCCCATTCGATGAGCTTCTGAGCCACCGGATCGGCCGCTGATTTCTCCAGCGCCGTTGCCTCGGCAACCTTGTCTCCACGTACAAGTTCCAGCGCCTGCTTGACGATCTTCAGATCCGGCGGCAGGTCCGCAACCGCGGGTCTCGCAGCCGGCAGCGGAACAGTGGTCGCGCTCTGCTTCGGAGCCGTCGGAGCGTGCTTGATCTGCAGGGTTTTGGCGCGCTCAGGACTGGCGCGCGCGTCAATGCTGGCCAGTAGAGGCACCAGAAGAGTCAGCAACCAAACAAAGACACAGCACCACAGGACGCGAGCAGCAATGCTCGTGCGCGCCGCTGGATCGCGGTCAAGAACACAAGTCCAAGCTACGCTTAGCTCGACTAAAATGGTCTGTCCCCCACTTCCCTAGGGACTAGCATAGTCGCCGCGGAGGAGTAGAGGAGACGGGATATTGTTGCAGTTCGGCCGCCTGTGGATAACTGGAAAATCGAAGCCGAATCTTCGCTCCCCACGTCGGACCAGGACTTCTGGCCGCGGTTCGTGACGCAAGTGTTCTGCGGCACTCAAAACAGCGACATTTCTCCAACCAAGCGATTGCGAGCAAGCCAAGGTGTCTGGGTGTCATAGCTCTCACGCTCTACTCGCTCCCTTACACCCGAGTACAACGCGCCAAGATCGATCAGGCCGCCATGATCCCTGTCGTAGCGCGATCGCTCATTTTTCAGCGCAGCGACCACTGCATTCGTGAAGCGTCCGCCTCCGCCATGGGCGATCTCTTGACTGAATTGGCGGCCCTTCGACGCCGCCAACACGATAATCGGCGATCCTGATTTGGTGAACAACGCAGATACCACGTCGTCGTTCGTGCCAAATGCTTCGCGACCGGCAATTCCCGACTGACAGGCATCCACGAAAACAATTACCGTGCCTTTCGACGCACTCAATATGTCCGCTAATGCTGTCCAGGAAACCGCAGTGTTTGCGAGGTCGGACACCAGGGTGCGATTGGTGGCAAGGACCAAACCAGCGCCAGGCTGGTCGACTCGAGCGCCGTCGACGCCGTGGCCGGCGAAAAAGAACACGATGGTATCATCCTCGCCCGTTTCGTTGACTGCAGCCCGAACCGCATTCAGCACGCTGTCGTGCGTAACGTCTGCATCGACCAGCACGGACGTCTGGACCGAAGAAAAAGCACGGCCCTGCGCGCTCGCAACAGCTTCGGCAAAATGGCGCGCGTCCAGCTTGGTCGATTCCAAGCCGGGAATGGTTGGGTCGACGTATTTGTCCACACCGATCGCGATGACGCGGGCGACGCCGCGCGGCCGGACCGGTCCCGGCAGCTTTATCGAACTCGGAAGGCTGACAAGGCCTCCGGTATCGACGGCGATGGCAGAAACCCATCGGCCACCGCCAGGATCCGGCAAATCAACCGGGACTTCGGCATGTGGACCTTGGACAGGAATTGAAGCTATGAGCCGGCCATCGACGTGAATATGAATTGCGGACAGGCCCCGATCCGAATTGGCGATGACCTTGCCGATGCGGTGTCCGGCGCTCGGATGGGCCGACAGAGTCAGTTGCGCTGACGGCGGAGCTAATACAGAAGGCGAATCCGAGGGAGCCCAGTTTCCTTCCAAGACGTCTTTTGCCAGGCCTCTTTTGCGCAAGGCCGCTTCAAATTGATTGACCGTAAATAGACCTGACATGCCGGCAAAACGCACTTGGACCGATTCATCGCCTTCGTAACTGGTTTCATAGTGGCCGTCGGCCGCCATGATGACGATCTCACTGTCGATGTAGGAGCCTTGTAGCTCTAGTCGCCCATCAGCAACCCGAAAAACAAAAAATCGGCCATCCTTGTTGATCTGAACCAGATTTTTTCCGTCCTGCGTCAATCGGATGTCCGCCAACATTTTGCCGTCGACAACCGGAATCAACTTTCCGACCGCGTTTCCCGCATCGTCGAAAAGTCTTATCCCATTGATCCGATCGGTCACCTGGGAGGCGATCGCGATAAGCGCGTCGCTTACTCGGAACACTCTGAGATTGATGATTTGACCACTCGCCGATTCGATGCTCAGATCATCGGGGCTCAACAGCGTAACTGGACGCGATGAGCCCTCGCGCAGCAACACCGCGCAAGCCTGTGGAAACGCGCCCGACCCCTCGGAATATTCCGACAACACGAGCCAGCTGTCTCCGCCGGTCCGGCGCCAATGCCAGATGTCGACAACATCAGCCGGATCGATATCAAAATGGCTGTCGGGATGCGTTCCCAGACCGCATCGAGAGTCATAATCGGGCGGCTTAACAAAAATCCGTTGCGCCTCTGCAACGCGGGCGCCGATTGCGCCAATTCGCACCGCGAGATCATCCGTCCTTTCGTAGTTGGCATTGTACGTGGCTGTGTAATGCTCCAGCGGTGCGAGAGACGTGGTCCTGACACCGTACCGGACAAGGCTGGAAAATGCCTGATCCGATTGAGTTCCGGTTTTTATTTCCTCGATCGTCCCGAGATTGCCGGCCATCGTGCGGCCAATGAGCTCGTCGCCGCCGGCGCGGCTTGCCGTAATCGTCGGCGTGACAGCCTGAGGAATGTGCTGCACGAGAAACTTTGCCTGCGGACGTGAATTGTCCGAATTCTCCAGATGCGAGAGCGCCAAGCGCTCACCCAGGCTCCACACCTTTGGTATAGCCGGATAATTTCTGTCATAGGTCCTGCGAATGAGGCCTAGCGCCTCATTCAAATCCGTTCCGTCCACATCGAGACTCGTTGACCCGCTGGGAGCGAAAAGGTCTTCGACTTTCCAACCATCGGTTCCCCTTGCCAGAGCAAAGCCGCGATCGAAGTCGAGTACGGTCTGCACATTTGTCCAAGCATCACACGCGTGACAGGACGTATTTGCCGCGAGCACGTTGCTGTCATCAACGAGAACATTTTTGATAGTGACCTCACCCCAACTGGTCCCTCCGGAAATGACGTAGCTGTCTTGCCTTGCCCAGGCCAAAAAGCCCTGTGCCACATCGGTTGCGACCAACCTCTCGCTCACCAAATCGAGAATGGAATAGAAACCATCCGACTGCTGCCAAGCAACGAAACGCCCGGTCGGAGAGAAGTTCACGTTGGTGCCGGTTTGAGTGGTCAGCACCGAATTGGTCGCAACGTCACGAACTTCGAAGTGATCGTTAAAAATGAAGAGCTCGTGGGTTCCGTCGCGCGAACGAAGGCGTTGGGTCGGATTGTCGACGATGTACCGATTCTGCACCACGAGCGTCGCCGCCCCCACATCCACATCGATTCTTCGTCCACCTTCCGCGAGAACGTGTTCGCCACATGATCCGGCCGCGACAATCGCCCAGCCGTAGACTTGCGACCCACTGATGAATGGGGTGATCGCAATCTCGCCGTCACTAGCGGTGTCATTGGGCCGGTAAATCGCGATCAGCGCGCGGCTTTGCGCTTTCGCGTACTGCATTTGATTGGGGCCGACAGCATTTGCCGCGAGCGCCATGAAACCGGTACCACCGAACCGAACCTGTGGCGGCGCACTGATTACAATGTACGTCGGCATGTCGGGATGTGACGCACTTCTCTTCGACCAGGAAATCTTAATGGGGACGCCAGCGCGCGCCGGCGTCGGGGGAGCAATCCTCACCGAAACGCCACTCGCGACCGTCTTGGCAGTGTAAAGCGACGATTCGCAGTCTGCGAACGCGGGCCATGAGGTGCACGCAAATAGGACAGTTAGGATGCCAAAAAGAGGAGGTCGCAACATCACCATCCTCTGTCGGCGCATGGAGAAACGATCGCCTCCAAGGGCGTTCAAAAGTCGAGTTACCCGAACGTTGCTCGCAGTTGTGTGCGGTCGCATGCGGAATGGGCAGCCCTTATCACACTCACAGCACTCCGCAAAAAGCGTACAGTTCAGAGATGCGGTTGTTCAATCCGGCTTGCGCGTTGTTAACGTCGCAGGCCATCAGGCCGCATCCGGCGCGAGCCTCGGCGTCCGGATTATGGCGCGCTAAGCCGAAGACGTTGGGGTTGGTGCGTCTCGACGAAGCGGGGCCGCCCGGCCGTCGCGCGCCGCGCGCTGGGTCCATCGCTCCTGGAGGCGCTGCATCACGACATAGAATGACGGAACGAACACCACGACCAGGCAGGTGGAGGCGAGCATGCCGCTGAAGACCGTGATGCCGATCGATCTGCGCGCCCCGGCGCCTGCGCCGGTTGCAATGGCAAGCGGCAAGACGCCGAGGATGAAGGCGAAAGAGGTCATGAGAATGGGCCGGAACCTGAGCCGGGCGCCCTCCACCGCCGCGGCGATTATCTCCATCCCCTCGTTTCGCCTCTGGCGCGCATATTCCACGACCAAGATCGCGTTCTTGCTGGAGAGCGCGATCAGGAGGATCAATCCGATCTGTGTATAGAGATTCACAGCCGCGACGCCGCTCTGTGTTGCAATCCTACTGGCGGCGCCGAGCGCGGTGAGCGCGGCGATCGTCCCGAGAAGGGCGAGCGGCACGCCGAGAATGACTGAGAACGGCAAGATCCAGCTCTCGTACTGGCCTGCCAGGACGAAATAGACGAGCAGCACTGCGAGCCCGAAGACCAAATAGATTTGCGAGCCGACCTGCTTCTCCTGATAGGACATGGCAGTCCACTCGTAGCCCGTTCCAGGCGGCAGTACGTGCTGGCCGATCTGATCCATGATGTCGAGCGCCTGACCCGAGCCGAAGCCGAGTGCGGGGCCACCCACGACCGTGGCCGACGGATAAAGATTATAGAGGCTGATCAGCGACGGGCCTTGAACCTCCTTGATATCGACGACGGTGCCGATCGGAGTAACGGTTCCGTTGCCCGCCTTGACTTTGAGGTTGCGGAGGTCATCGGCGTTTGCCCGGTAGCCGGGCAACGCTTGCGCATAGACCTGAAACACGTGTCCGAACTTGTTGAATTGCGCCGCGTAGTTCGATCCGACATATGCCGAGAGGGCGGAAAAGACATTGCCGACCGTGATGCCGAGCGTCTCGGCCTTGGTGCGATCGACAGTGACGTTGAGCTGGGGAGCGCCGGCCCGGAAGGTCGTGTTTAACCGCTGCAAAGAGGATTGAGTACTGCCGGCTTTGACCACCGCTTCCGCCAGGCTCTGCAACAACCCGTAATCGAAATCGCCGTTCCTGATTTCGACCTGCATCGTGAAACCGCCGACGTTGCCGATGCCCTGGATGGGCGGCGGCGGAAACGCGAATGCCACGGCTTGCGTTACGGCGCGCAGAGAGCGATTGAGATTGAGGTAGATCGAGTTGAGATCCTGCCCCTTCTGCTTGAGGCGCACGTTCCAGTCGTCGAGGACCACAAAGGCGACGCCCGCGTTGGCGAGGCTGGCAAAGTTGTCCAGTACCGAAATGCCGCTGATGGTAATGACGTTGTCGACGCCAGCCGCCTTCTTGGCGATCGCCGAGATCTGCTGCATCACCGCGTCGGTACGCTCCTTCGAGGCGCCGTCGGGCAGTTGTGCGGTGATGATCAGATAGCCTTGGTCTTCGTTCGGCAGGAAGGCGGTCGGCACGCGCGACAGCCCCCAGATCGCGACCGCGACCAGAACGAGTGCAATGATCACCATGGCGGCGCTGCGGCGCGTCATCGTTTCGATGAGCCGAACGTAGCCCCGCTCCGTGGTACCAAAGGCGGAGTTGAAGCCGCGATAGAAGAAGTTTCGCCGCTCAAGCGGCACGGGCGGCCGCAGCCACAGCGCGCTTTGGGTTGGCTTTAGGGTCAGCGCGTTGATCGCGCTGATGAAGGCGGTGGCGGCGATGACCAGCGCAAATTGCCGATAGAGCTGCCCGGTCAGGCCGGGCATGAAGGAAGCCGGAATAAACACCGACATCAGCACCAATGTGATGCCGATAACGGGCCCGGTCAGGTCGTCCATCGCCTTGCCGGCCGCCTCGCGGCCGGGAAGGCCCTCCTCGACATAGCGAGCGACACCCTCGACGATGATGATCGCATCGTCGACGACGATGCCGATCGCCAGCACGATGGCGAACAACGTCGCGAGATTGACCGTGAAGCCAAGCGCAGCCATGGCGGCGAAAGCGCCGATCAGCGTCACCGGCACAGTCGTTGCCGGGACGAGCATCGCCCGCCAGTCCTGCAGGAACACGAGAATGACGATCAGCACCAGAACCGCAGCCTCGATCAGAGTCTTGTAGACCTCGTCGATTGCGGCACTCACGAACTTGGTGGTGTCGTAGGGCGTCGAATAGCTGACGCCAGGAGGAAAATTCTTGGCGAGCTCGTCCATCTTCGCCTTGACCTCGCCGGCGACCGCAATGGCGTTGGCGTCCGGTAAGAGCGAGATGCCGATCCCGGCTGCCGGACGTCCGTCGAGCCTGAAGGATTGGCTATAGGTTTGGGCGCCGAGCTCGACGCGGCCGATGTCGCGGATTCTGGTGATTTGTCCGCCGTTGGTATTGGTGGCCTGGACGACGATGTTTTCGAATTCGGCGACATCGTCCAGGCGGCCTTTGATATCGAGGGAATATTGGAAATCCTGGCCCTTCGGCGCCGGCGGCGCGCCGAGTTGGCCGGCGGTCACTTGTTGGCTCTGCTCCTGGATCGCGTTGATCACGTCCTGCGGCGTCAGGCCTCGCGCTTGCAGCAGGTTCGGATCCATCCAAATCCGCATGGCGTACTGACCGGCGCCAAAGATCGTCACGGCGCCGACGCCTTTGAGGCGGGCCAGTTCGTTCTGCAAGCTGATGACGGCGTAGTTCGATAGAAACAGGCTGTCGAAGCGGCTGTCCGGAGAAACCAATGTGATGAATTCGAGAATCGAGCTCGATTTCTTTGTCGTCGTAACGCCCTGGGCTTGCACGGCCGAAGGCAATGACGAAAGCGCGGCGGAGACTTGGTTCTGAACCAAAATCTGCGCCTTGTCCGGGTCGGTGCCGATCGCGAAGGTAACGGTCAAGGCGTAGGTGCCGTCGCTCGCGCTGGTCGACTGCATATAGAGCATGCCCTCGACGCCGTTGACCTGCTGCTCGATCGGCAGAGCAACCGTGTCGACCAGGGTCTTGGCGGTCGCGCCGGGGTACCGCGTCGAGACCTGTATGGTCGGCGGCACCACATTGGGATATTCGGCGGTCGGCAATTGCAGGAGGGCGACCAGCCCGACCAGCACGAAAACCAATGCCAGCACATTGGCGAGCACTGGCCGGTCGATGAAAAAACGCGAGATCATGCCAGTCCCTCGCGACCTTTCATTTCGGCGTTGGGTCCGGCGCGCTCGGCTTGGCGTCGTCTGATGATCCGGCTTCGGCCGACTTTAGCTCGGACCGTTGCGGCTCAACCTTGGCACCCGGGAAGGCCTGCTGAATGCCTTCGATCACGACCCAATCGCCAGGATCGAGACCGGATTCAATGATCACGAGCTGGCCCTGCGTTTGTCCGGTTTTGACGATTTTGCGGTGAACGACGTTATCCGCGCCGACGACCAGCACGTAGCTTCCCTCTTGGCTCGTTCCGATCGCGTCACTTCGTGTCAGCAGCGCCTTGTCGAGATGGCCGATCGGTCCGCGCACGCGCACGAAAAGGCCCGGCAGCAGCACATTGTCTTTGTTTTCAAATATCGCGCGCGCGGCGACCGTACCGGTCGAGGCGTCGAGTTGCGGCGAGAGATAGTCGAGATGTCCCTTGTGCGGATAGCCTTCCTCGTCCTGGAGACCGATCTCGACCGGGATGCTCGTCAGGTAAGTCAGGTCCGTCCTGCTGAGCGGCCGCCCCGTCTTGGCGACGCTTCTCCGGACGGCGAGGATTTGCGGTTCGCTCAGCGTGAAATTGACGTAGATCGGGTCGGTCTGGACGATGGTTGCGAGCGTCGTCGGTCCGGACGCGCCGACGAGATTGCCGATATCAACTTGATGGTTGGTGACGATGCCGTCAAAAGGAGCGAGGACCGTTGTAAAGCCGAGGTTGATGTTCGCGGTTTCGAGATTAGCTTGGTCGATTGCAACTGTCGCCTTGTCCTGCTGGACGGTGAACGCCTGATCTTCGGCTTGTTGCGACGCGATTGATTTCTGTTGTTCAAGCGTTTGGTAGCGGGTGAGATCGACCTGCGCTGCTCCAAGCACGGCCTGGTCTTTCGCCAATTGCGCTTTGGCCTGGTCGACTTGCGCCTGAAAGGTGTCACGCTCGATGCCGAAGAGCCGCGTTCCCTTCGTAACCGCCGCGCCATCCTTGTAATCGATCGACTCCAGATAGCCCTGGACGCGCGCGACCAGATTGGCTGTCCGGTACGGCGCGGTGTTGCCGGTTAGATTGAGATACAGCGTGACCGGCATCTGCAATGGTTGCGCGACGACCACTTTCGCGGGCGGCGGAGGCACAAAGGTGTTTTTGGAGCCGCAGCCCGCGAGGGCGAGTGCAATGCAGCTCAACGCGACGACCGCCACACGCGAAGGCCGGCAAAACCGCACAGCCGGGGCCACAGTCAAAACAAAACTTGAAAATGCGGTGCCCACCATGGAGGGAGTGTCAAGCAAAAGGCCCTCAAGGGCAAGCGCGCCGCGCAACACGCGTGTCGCGAATGTCTTCGCTACAGGGGCTTCCCGTACCCTCCCGCGGTCGGTGTCTGAATGATGATCGCTTCGCCTGCGTCCACTATCGTCGCGTCGGCGCCTTTGAGGCGATCCATGCGGCCATCTTTCCTGCGCACCCAGTTCTCGCCGATCTGTCCGTTTTCTCCGCCGGCCATGCCAAACGGCGCGATGCGGCGGTGGCCGGATAGGATCGTGTATTCCATCTTCTGCAAGAACCGCATGGTGCGAACAATGCCGTCGCCGGCATTCCATTGGCCCTTGCCGCCCGAACCTTTGCGGATGTGAAAATCTTCCAGCACCACCGGGTAGCGGAATTCCAGAATCTCCGGATCGGTCAGGCGCGTATTGGTCATGTGCGTGTGCACGGCGTCCGTGCCGGGAAACCCCGGGCCGGCCGGCGAGCCGGAGCAGATCGTCTCGTAATACTGATACTTGTCGTTGCCGAAGTTGACATTGTTCATGGTGCCTTGGGCCGCCGCCATGGCGCCAAGCGCGCCGAACAAGGTATCGGTGACCATCTGCGACACTTCCACATTGCCGGCGACGACCGCCGCCGGGTAGCGCGGCGCCAGCATCGAATCGTCAGGAATGACGATGTGGATCGGGCGCAGGCAGCCGGCGTTCAAGGGGATGTCGTCATCGACCATGACGCGAAACACGTAGAGCACCGCCGCGCGCGTTACCGGCTCCGGCGCGTTGAAGTTGGTGCCCTGCTGCGGCGACGTGCCGGTGAAATCGACGATCGCCTCGCGCTTTTTCTTGTCGACCGTGATCTTCACGGCAATCACGTTGCCCTGGTCGGCCTCGTAGCTGAAGGCGCTGTCGTGCAGCCGGCCGATGACGCGGCGCACGCTTTCGTCAGCGTTGTCCTGCACGTGCTTCATATAGGCGTGCACGACGTCGAGCCCGAACTCGGCGACCATCTTGCGCATCTCGCGCGCGCCCTTTTCGCAGGCGGCAATCTGCGCCTTCAGGTCATTGACATTCTGCAGCGGATTGCGCGCCGGATATTTCGCCTTGGTGAGCAGGTCGTACAGTTCGCGTTCGCGGAATTTGCCGCGATCGACGAGCTTGAAGTTGTCGATGTAGATGCCTTCCTCATCGATGGTGGTGGCGATCGGCGACATCGATCCCGGCGCGATGCCGCCAATGTCGGCGTGATGGCCGCGCGAGGCGACCCAGAACAGGATTTTCCGGTGGGCACTATCGAAGACCGGCGTGCACACGGTGAGATCGGGAATGTGTGTGCCGCCGTTGTACGGCGCGTTCATGAGGTAGGAGTCGCCCGGCCTGATCTTTCCCTTGTTCTCGCGGATGATGGTCTCGACGGCACGGTCCATGGACCCCAGATGCACCGGTACGTGCGGCGCATTGGCAACGAGCAAGCCGGTCGGATCGAAAATCGCGCAGGAGAAGTCGAGCCGCTCCTTGATGTTGACCGAATAGGCGGTGTTCTGCAGCGCAACGCCCATCTGCTCGGCGATCGACATGAACAGATTGTTGAAGACTTCGAGCATCACCGGATCGGCGTGGGTGCCGATGGCGCTGCGCCGCCTGAGCTTCTGCACGCGGCGCAGCACGAGATGATCCTTGGCTGTCAACTCAGCCTGCCATCCGTGCTCAACCACGACCGTCTGATGCGGTTCGATGACAATGGCGGGTCCCTTGACCTTGTTGCCGGGCGCCAGCGTTTCGCGGGTGTAGACCACCGCCTTGTGCCATTTACCGCCGGAGAAGAACCTTGTGCGGCGCGCCGGCGCCGGAAGCTTGCCGCGCTTCGTTTTCAGCGCCCGTTCGTTGAACTTCGCGCCGCCGCCGACCGCTTCGACCGACACCGCCTCGATGACCATTTGTTTGGCGCGATCGATGAAGCTGAACTGCGCCTTGTGCGCCCGCTCGAACGCGGCTTTCATGGCGGCGAGTGAGGCGAGCTTTCCGTCCCTGCCCGCTTCGACGATCAGCGGCGTGTCGGTGCCGGCGTAACGGATATGCGCACGCACGTGAAGACGAATCTTGTTCGCGGCGACGCCCTGGCCCTTCACTTCAGCAACAGCGTCACGCGCCAGGCGTCGCGCCACGCTCTCTAGGGTTTTGCGCGCCTTCTCGCCGAACGTCTCTTCGATCGCCCGCTGGCGCACGCTGCGGATGTCGGCGAGCCCCATGCCATAGGCCGAGAGCAGCGATGACAACGGGTGGATCAGCACGCTCGTCATGCCGAGCGCATCGGCAACAAGGCACGCATGCTGGCCGCCGGCGCCGCCGAAGCAGTTGAGCGCGTAACGCGTCACGTCGTAGCCGCGCTGCACCGAAATCTTCTTGATCGCGTTGGCCATGTTCTCGACCGCGATCTTGATGAAGCCATCGGCAACCTGTTCGGCGCTGCGGCCGTCGCCGGTGTCCTTCGCCATCGCGGCGAACGCTGTGCGCACCGACTCCGCGTCGAGCGGCTCGTTCTGTTGCGGCCCGAAAATCTTGGGAAAAAAGTCGGGAATAAGCTTGCCGACCATCACATTGGCGTCGGTCACGGCGAGCGGGCCGCCGCGGCGATAGCATTTGGGGCCCGGATTGGCACCGGCGGAATCGGGACCGACACGAAAGCGCGCGCCGTCGAAGTGCAGAACGGAGCCGCCACCGGCCGCCACCGTGTGAATGAGCATCATAGGCGCACGCATGCGCACGCCGGCGACTTCCGTTTCGAATGCGCGCTCGTATCCACCGGCGAAGTGCGACACGTCGGTCGAAGTGCCGCCCATGTCGAAGCCGATCAGATATTTGAAGCCTGCGGCGCGCCCGGTCTCCGCCATGCCGACGACGCCGGCCGCCGGCCCCGACAGAATCGCGTCCTTGCCACGAAACAATTCCGCCGCGGTGAGTCCGCCCGAGGACATCATGAACATCAGGCGCGTGGCGTGTTCTCCTCCCCCCCGTGGGGAGGGGTTAGGGGTGGAATTCAAATCCCCGGATACCTGCTCCACGTAACGCCGCAAGATCGGCGAGAGATAAGAGTCGACCACGGTGGTGTCGCCGCGCCCGACGAGCTTGATGAGCGGCGAGACTTCATGGCTGGCCGACACCTGCGCAAAGCCGAGCTCGCGGGCCAGCACCGCAACGCGCTGCTCGTGGTCGCTGTAGCGGTACGCGTGCATGAACACGACTGCCACCGCGCCGATGCCGTCGTCTCTGGCGCGCTCAAGCTCTTTGCGCACCCCGTCCATATCAAGGGGGCGCTCCACGATTCCGTCGGCGAGCACACGCTCGTCCACTTCGACGACACGCTCGTACAGCATGTCGGGCTTGATGATGTGCTTGGCGAAGATCTTTGGCCGCGCCTGGTAGCCGATGCGCAGCG